>Ga0209811_10000496_pt1 | contig 16178 bp, 12 predicted proteins | sample Coa_R1_6_FD_187161 | JGI IMG/M metagenome (GOLD analysis project Ga0209811, IMG submission 187161) | Surface soil microbial communities from Centralia Pennsylvania, which are recovering from an underground coalmine fire. - Coalmine... | ecosystem: Environmental > Terrestrial > Soil >...
CATCAGCAGCGCCGGGTTGGTCTGCTGCTTGCCGTAGCGCGCGCCGGTGTCCGGGATGAAGAGGTTGAAGACGGCGGCGATAATATAGAGGCACGCGATGACCATGATCGCCGCTTCCGCCGGCGTTTCGACGCCGGTGTCGATGTGCGGCACGTCGATGGCGAGCAGCATCGAGGCGATACGGGGGCTGATCAGCGCGCCGCCGAGGACCGTGCCGAGGATGATCGAGGCGACCGTCAATCCCTCGATCCAGCCGTTGGCGGCGACCAGTCTTTCCGCGGGCAGGAGCTCGGTGAGAATCCCGTACTTGGCGGGGGAATACGCCGCGGCGCCGAATCCGACGACCGCGTATGCCGCGAGCACCAGAACGTATCCGGGAATCCCGGCGAATTCTACGTAGTCGGTGAAGAACATCAATCCGCAGCCGACGATCTTGATGGTGTTGGTGATGAACATCACCCGGCCCTTGGGAATGGCGTCGGCGAAGGCGCCGACGAACGCGGCGAGCACCACGTAGGACACGGTGAAGAAGAACTTGAGCAGCGGCACCATCCACGCGGGGCCGTCGAGCTCGAGCAATTGCGCGATCGCGGCGATGAGCAGAGCGTTGTCGGCGAGCGAGCTGAAGAACTGCGCCGCCATGATGGTGTAGAAAGATCGATTCATCCGGTTCCCAGTGCCGGGATTCGCGTCCGCTTTATACCACGCCTTCCCCGCTGCGACGAGTGACGCGGCCCGGTGCGCGTCGGGAGTTTGTGGTTGAATAGCCGCGCCATGCGCCCGATCCGCGCCCGAATCGACTCCGCAGCGCTTCGCCACAACCTCGGCGTGGCGAAGCGACGGGCGCCGCGCTCGCGCACCTGGGCGGTCGTGAAGGCGAACGCCTACGGTCACGGGCTGGCGCGCACGGTGAGCGCCCTCGCCGAGGCGGACGGCCTGGCGCTGATCGAGCTCGAAGCGGCGCTCGAGCTGCGAAGGGCGGGCGAGAAGCGGCCGATTCTCCTGATGCAGGGCTTCTTCTCGCCCGGGGAGCTCGAGCCGATCGCCGCGAACGCGCTCACCACCGTGGTGCACGACGCGGTGCAGCTGGCAATGCTCGAAAAGGCGCGGCTTCCGTCCAGGGTCCCGGTCTACCTCAAGGTCAATACCGGAATGAACCGGCTGGGGTTTCAGGCGGAGGGACTCGGGGATGCGCTGCGCCGCCTTGCGCCTGTGGCCAGCGAGATCACCCTGATGACCCACTTTGCCGACGCGGACGGGAGGCGCGGCGTGGCTTGGCAGGTGGAGCGATTTCAGGAGATGGGCTCGGGGCTCGCCTTTCCCCGCAGCCTCGCCAACTCCGCCGCGATTCTTCGCTACCCGGAAACCCACGCGGACTGGATCAGGCCCGGGATCATGCTCTACGGTTGCTCGCCGTTCCCGGACGACAGCGCCGAGAAGCTGGGTCTGCGGCCGGCGATGACGCTCTCGAGCGAACTGATGGCGGTGCGCGGGCTTCGCCCGGGCGACAGCGTCGGCTATGGGCGTACGTTTACAGCGGGCGAGCCGATGCGCATCGGCGTCGTCGCCTGCGGCTACGCCGACGGCTACCCGCGCCACGCCCCCATCGGCACGCCGGTGATGGTGTGCGGCAAGCGCACGCGCATCGTCGGGCGGGTGGCAATGGACATGCTGTTTGTCGACCTCGACGTAATTCCGGAAGCGCGAATCGGCTCGCCGGTGACGCTATGGGGTGAGGGCCTTTCGGCGGACGAGGTGGCGGCGAGCGCCGGCACGGTGAGCTACGAGCTGCTGTGCGCGCTGTCTCCGCGCGTGCCGGTCACGTGGACGGCGTGATGGCCAGGCCCAAGAGCGTCTACGCCTGCACCGAATGCGGCGGCGAGTCCCCGAAGTGGCAAGGGCAGTGCCCGCACTGCAGCGCGTGGAACACGCTGGTCGAAGGCGTCGCCGAAACCGTGTCGAAGCACCGTTTTTCCGGCGTGGCCAAAAGCTCGGAGCTGAGGCGGCTCTCCGAGGTGAGCGCCCGCGAGACGCCGCGGATGGCGAGCGGGATCGAGGAGCTCGACCGGGTACTGGGCGGTGGCTTCGTCGCAGGCGAAGTCGCGCTGCTCGGAGGCGACCCGGGCGTGGGCAAGTCGACGTTGATGCTGCAGGTGCTCGCCGCGATGAGCGCATCGCGCAAGGCTGTATACATCAGCGGCGAGGAGTCCGTGGAGCAGATCGCGCTGCGCGCCCGGCGTCTCGCGCTCGACCCGGGCAAGCTCGAGCTGCTCGCCGAGATCCAGCTCGAGCGCATCCTCGCGACGCTCGGGAAGGCCAGACCCGAGATCGCGGTCGTCGATTCGATCCAGACGCTGTACTCGGAGGCGCTGACCTCCGCTCCCGGCTCGGTCTCCCAGGTGCGCGAATGCGTGGCGCAGCTCGCGCGACACGCCAAGTCGAGCGGCGCGGTCGTGGTGCTGGTGGGCCACGTCACCAAGGAGGGGGCCATCGCCGGTCCGCGGGTGGTCGAGCACATCGTCGACTCGGTACTCTACTTCGAGGGCGACACTCACCAGAGCTTTCGCCTGGTGCGCGCCTTCAAGAACCGGTTTGGCGCGGTGAACGAGCTGGGCGTGTTCGCGATGACCGACAAGGGGCTGCGCGGCGTGTCCAACCCGTCGGCGATATTCCTCTCGCAGCATGTCGGGGAGGTCGCGGGATCGTGCGTCCTCGTTACGCAGGAGGGCACGCGGCCGCTGCTGGTCGAGATCCAGGCGCTGGTCGATGCGGCGCACGCGCCCAATCCGCGGCGCCTGACGGTGGGCCTGGAGCAGAACCGGCTGGCGATGCTGCTGGCCGTGCTGCACCGTCACGCCGGGATCGCGTGCTACGACCAGGATGTGTTCGTCAACGCGGTGGGCGGCGTGCGCATCGCCGAGCCCGCGGCGGACCTCGCCGTCGTGCTGGCGATAGTTTCGTCCCTGACGGACAAGCCGATCCCCGACAAGGTCGCGGTGTTCGGGGAGATCGGGCTCGCCGGAGAGGTGCGTCCGGCGCCGCGCGGGCAGGAGCGTTTGCGGGAAGCGGCGAAGCTGGGATTCACCCGTGCGATCATTCCCAGAGCCAACCAGCCGAAACAGAGAATGGACGGCATCGAGATCGTTCCGGTGGCGAGCGTCGCGGAGGCGGTCCGCAACTTCCGGAAATGAAGGGGAAGCGATGAACGCAGCACAGCCCGGAATACTCGCGCCGGTTCCGCCGCACGCGCGGTACCTCACTTTCGAGTTGAAGCAGGGTGCGCGCCCGCAGTCCCAGCTGAAATCCCTCGCCGGGATCGCGGACGGCAGGGCTTGCGTCGTCGGCATAGGGGCGATTCTCGCATTCGCGCTGCAAAAGAAGATAGACGGCCTGCGACCGTTTCCTCATTACCAGAGCGAAGGCGTTTCGGTTCCCTCGATCCCCGCCGCGCTATGGTGCTGGCTGCGCGGGGAGGACCGCGGCGAGATCGTGCTGCGCGCCCGCACGGTCGAGAAGATGCTCGCGCCCGCGTTCGAGGTCGCCGGCTCGATCGACGCGTTCAAATACGGCCAAGGCCTCGACCTCACCGGCTACGAGGACGGGACTGAAAATCCGAAGGGGAAGAAGGCTGTCGGGGTCGCGATCGTGAACGACAAGAGAGCGGGGCTCGGCGGGTCAAGCTTCGTCGCCGTGCAGCAATGGGTCCACGACCTGGACCGGTTCGCGTCCCTGCCGCAAAAGCAGCAGGACAACGCCATCGGCCGGCGCAAGCACGACAACAAGGAGCTCGCTTCCGCGCCTCCTTCCGCGCACGTCAAGCGCACCGCGCAGGAGAATTTCACACCCGAGGCCTTCGTCTGGCGCCGTTCCATGCCCTGGGCGGACGCGACGCAGGCCGGACTCGTGTTCGTCGCCTTCGGCCGGTCGCTTGACGCGTTCGAGGCGCAGCTCAAGCGCATGGCCGGCACGGAGGATGGGATCGCGGACGCCCTATTTACGTTTTCGCGGCCGGTGACCGGTGCTTACTACTGGTGCCCGCCGGTGAGGAACGGACGGCTCGATCTGCGGGCGATCGGGATATAGTCACTGACGAGAGAATTCTGGAACAGGAGGTTCCCATGCATGGAATGAGAGTGGTCGCAGTCGCAGCCGCTGGTCTCCTTGCCGGATTCGCGATCCCGGCGTCCGCACAGTCCACCACTGCATTTGAAGGCGCGCGGGTGATCGTGGGCGATGGACGAGTAATCGAGAACGCGACGCTGGTCGTGGATGGCGCGAGAATCGCACAGGCCGGCAGGACCGCAGACGTCCGCGTGCCCGCGGGCGCCAAGCGCGTGAACCTCGCCGGCAAGACCGTGATGCCGATGATCATCGACACCCACGTCCATCTCAGCCCGACGCGCGAGCCGCTGCTGCGCGACCTCAGGGCGCGTGCCTATTGGGGCGTGAGCGCCGTCCTGAGCATGGGCACGGACGGCTACGAGGTGCTCGGCGTGCACAACGAGGTGATTCCCGGGGCCGCACGCTACCTCAGCGCGGGGCGCGGGATCACGACGCCCGAGCCGGGGCGCACGACTGCGCCGTACTGGGTGACGAGCGCGGCCGAAGGCCGCAAGGCGGTGGACGAGCTCGCGGCGCACAAGGTAGACATCGTCAAGATCTGGGTCGATACGCGGGACGGCAAGTTCAAGAAGCTAACGCCTGAAATGTACGGCGCCATCATCGACGAGGCGCACAAGCGGGGCTTGAGGGTCACCGCGCACCTCTTCGATCTCGAGGACGCGAAGGGGCTCGTCCGCGCCGGGGTCGATACGCTGGCGCACGGCGTTCGCGACAAGGACATCGACGACGAGTTCGTCGCCATGTTCAAGGCGCATCCCAAGCTCGTCCTCACGCCCAACCTCCCGGACCGCGGTGTAAAGGTCGATCGGGGCTGGATGAAGGCCGGCCTCTCGCCGGAGGACTTCGCGAAGCTGGAGAAGGCGAACGTCGACGATCCGAAGGCGCAGGCCTTCTTCGGAATCCAGGCGCGTAACCTGAAGAGGCTCAACGCCGCGGGCGCGTTCATCGTGCTCGGCAGCGACGGCAACCGGCCCTGGGGTCCGCACGAGGAGATGCAGGACATGGTGATCGCCGGGATGACGCCGATGCAGGTCATCGTGGCGGCAACGCGCAACTCGGCCGAGTACCTGCGGCTCGACGGGGGCACCCTGCAGGCGGGCAAGAGCGCCGACTTCATCGTGCTCGACGCGAGCCCGCTCGACGACATCACGAACACGCGGCGCATTTCGGCGGTCGTCCTGCGCGGGGCTGCCGTCGACCGCTCGCAGCCGGTGCGCTGAGCGCTCAGGCGATCGCCTTCATTCCCGCTTCGACTCCGCTCCGGACCGCCGCTTCGAGGGTGCCCGGGTACTCGCTCGCGATGTAGTCGCCCGCGAGCAGCAACCCGGACAGAGGCGTCGCTCCCTCGGGTCTTTCGAGTCCGGGTCTGCATGAGAACGTCGCGCGCTTTTCCGTGATGACCTGCGACCACTGCGGCGGGGGCAGCTCGCCGAGCGCGGCGCCGAGCTCGGTCTCGATCCGGGCGGTCAGGTCTTCCTTCGTCAATTCCTGGTGCGCGCCCGAAGCGCTGATCACCGCGGCGAGCAATCCAGCATTTTCGCCGCTGCGACCGCCGAGCTTTCCGCGATCGAACACCCACTGAAGGACCCCGCCGGTGAAGCCGAGCATGGCCGAGGGCAGGGACACCGACCCGGGATATTGCAGATAGCAGGTGACGATGGGTTCGTAGCTGAACGCGTTGATGCGGGACAGCGCGTCGGCCAGCTCGGGAAATTGGACCAACAGCGGGCCCGCCTGGTGCGGGCCGCAGGCGATCACTACCGAGGAGAAGGTTCCGGCGTCGTTGAGACGGAATCCGCCGGGGACGCGCGAGATGCGGCGGACCAAGACACCGAGCTCGATCGCCACGCCGCGCGCCTTAACGAATTCCGCCGCGGGCCCGGGGAAAATCCTGCCGAGGTCGCTACGCGCAATGAGGAAATCGCTCGCCGCGCGCGAGCCGGTAAGCCCGTCGCGCAGCACGTTGGCGAACACCTGCGCGGAGGCGGCGACGACCGGGGTGTTGAGCGCCGAAACGCACAGCGGCTCCCACAGGTGCGTGCGCAACGCGCCGGCTTGCCCGTGCTCGCCCAGCAGCTGCAAGACGCTGCGGTCGGGATCGACCCGGAAGCCGCGCCACCTGAGCGTCGCGATGAAGCGCAGCGCGGCGAAGGCGTAGCCGCGGTCCAGTCCTTTCGCGCCGAAGAGGGCCGCGGCCAGGTTGAGGGGATACGGCAGCCGCGGGGCGCGCACATGAAAACCGTCGGCGTAGCGCAGCTCGAGCGGCAGGCGAAGGAGGAGCTTGTCCGGGTCCGCGCCGACGAGCCGCATCATCCGCAGCGTCTCGCGGTAGGCGCCGATCAGGATGTGCTGGCCGTTGTCGAGATCGACGCCGTCGACGCTCACCCGGCGCGCGCGGCCACCCAGACTGCGCGACGCCTCGAAGACCGTGACCGGAACGCCGCGCTCGGCGAGCGTGACTGCTGCTGCGAGCCCGGCCCAGCCGGCGCCTACGACCGCGACACGGTTCAAGCCGTGGCCCAGGTGCGCCACGCGATCCAGAGCTTGCGGATGGGCGTGAGCGCGGTGCGCTGCTTGAGGACGTGGAATCCGTCGTCGGCGATCTCGTCGAGGAGCGTGCCGTAGATCGCCGCCATGATCAGGCCCGGACGCTGCGCTGCGCGATCCTCGCCCGGCAGCAGCGCGAGCGCCTCGTCGTAGCAGCGCTTCGCGCGCGCGGCCTGGAAGCGCATCAGGCGCACGAAGTTCTCGTTGTACCTCGCCTCGAGGATATCGCCGGCGGTGACGCCGAACTCCCTGAGTTCGTCCATCGGAAGGTAGACGCGGTTCTTGCGCGCATCCTCGCCCACGTCGCGGATGATGTTGGTGAGCTGGAACGCGAGCCCGAGGCGGTCGGCGTACTCCAGGGTGCGCGGATTGCGGTAGCCGAAGATCCCCGCGGCCAGCGCGCCGACGACGCCCGCGACGCGGTGGCAGTACAGCGTCAGGCCGGCGAAGTCGAGATAACGGGTCTGAGTCAGGTCCATCTCCAGACCGTCCATGATTTCGTTGAGCTGCGCCTCGCCGATGCCAAAGAGGCTGGTCCAGGGCGCGAGCGCGCGCGTCACCGGATGCTGCGGATCGCCCGCAAACAGGCGTGCGACCTCGGCGCGCCACCACGCGAGCGCGGTGCGGGCGGCCGATGCATCGCTCGGCTCGTCCACCGCGTCGTCGACCTCCCGGCAGAACGCGTAGAGGGCGGTGATCGCGCGGCGGCGGTCCGGCGGCAGAAACAGGAACGAGTAGTAGAAGCTCGAGCCGCTCTGAGCTGCTTTTTGTCTGCAGTACTCGTCGGGTGTCATCGGGCGAGCAGCGCGCGGCAAAGGAGGAGCGGCCAGTCGGACGCTCTCAGCACCGGTCGGTGCCGAAACACGTCTCCTCGCGCGCGTTCGAGCTTTTCGAGAATCCGCAGGCCACCCTGGACCACGGTGCGAATCTCCAGGCCGACTCTCCCGGGCAGGCGCAGCGCGAGCGGCGCCCCCGAGAGCATCAACGAGCGGGCGCGCTCGATCTGAAAACGCAGCAGATCCCACCACCCGCCCGATGCGTCGCGGGCCGCGATCTGCGCCTCGGTGACTCCGAACCGTTCCATCTCGTCTTGCGGCAGGTAGATGCGATTTTTGAGGAAGTCTATCTCGATATCCTGCCAGAAGTTGATGAGCTGGAGGGCGGAGCACACCGAGTCCGACGACGCGACGTTGGCTTCGTCGGACTTGCCGTACAGATGAAGCATCAGGCGGCCGACCGGGTCCGCCGAGCGGCGGCAATAGGCCATGAGCTCGGCGAAACTGGCGTAGCGCAGCTGGGTCACGTCCTGCGAGAACGCATCGAGGAGATCGTAAAAAGGGGAGAGAGGCAGTCGATGCGAGGCGATGACATCACCCAGCTCGCGGAACAGCGGCGCGAGCGGCGCGCGCCCCGCGCGGAGCCGGTCCAGCTCCTCGCGATACCCGTCGAGCAGGGCGAGCCGGGCGGGCGGAGCGAGGTCGCCTTCGTCGGCGAAATCGTCGGCCGATCGGGCGAAACGGTAGATCACCGACACCGGCCGGCGCAGCGGTGCCGGCAGGAGCAGCGAGGCGACCGGGAAATTCTCGTAGTGGTCAATCGACATGGGCGGCCGAGATTGTCCTATTTTTCAAGGAGTTTCAGGCTCTTAGGCTGACAGTATAGGGTGCTTGCGGTAGAATGGCACGCAGGTTGCGGGGACAGGACGGGAATGCCGCTCCGGGAAGCCCGCGGATTGCCGCCTCGCGAAGGTGGCGGAATTGGTAGACGCACTGGATTTAGGTTCCAGCGCCGCAAGGCATGGGGGTTCGAGTCCCTTCCTTCGCACCACGCAACAGGATATTCGACGAAATGCAGACGAGCATCGAGACGTTGGGCAAGCTGGAACGGCGGCTGAGCATGGCGGTGGCGGCCGAAGAAATCGAGCGCGAGGTCGAGCAGCGCCTGCGAAAGCTCTCGCGCACTGTACGCATGGACGGCTTTCGTCCGGGCAAGGTCCCGCTCAAGATTGTCGCCCAGCAATACGGCCCGCAGATCCGCTCGGAAGTCATCGGCGACGCCGTGCAGAAGGCCTTCACCGATGTCGTCCGGGAAAGAAACCTCCGGGTCGCCGGCTACCCGCGCATCGAGCGCAAGGAAGGCGGCGACGAGAAGCAGCTCGCGTTCAGCGCCACTTTCGAGGTTTACCCGGAGATCAAGCTCGGCGACCTGGCCGAGGCGAAGATCGCGCGCCCGGTCCATCCCGTCGACGACGCCGATATCGACCGCACCATCGAGATCCTGCGCAAGCAGCGCGTGACCTGGGATTCCGCGGCGAGGCCTTCGCGCACCGGCGACCGTGTCACCGTGGATTTCCTCGGCCGCATCGACGGCAACGAGTTTCCCGGAGGCAAGGGCTCGGGAATGGCAGTGGTCCTGGGCGAGGGGCGGATGCTGCCCGACTTCGAAACTGGCCTGACCGGTGTCCAGGCCGGCGAGCAGAAAACCTTTCCGGTCAACTTCCCCGCCGACTACGCCGGAAAGGACGTGGCCGGGAAGACCGCTGCGTTCGAAATCATTGTGGCCAAGGTCGAGGAGCCGAGAATTCCCGAGCTGGGGCCCGATTTCGCAAGGATGCTCGGCGTGGCCGACGGCGATCTCGCGAAGATGCGCGCCGAGGTGAGAACCAACGTCGAGCTCGAGGTCAAGAAGCGGGTGGAAGGCGACGTCAAGCAGAAGGTGATGCAGGCGCTCGTCGATTCCACGACGCTCGAGCTGCCGAAGTCGCTCGTCGAGATCGAGATGCAGCGCATGGTGCAGCAGACCCGTGCGGAGCTCGAGGCGCGCGGGGTCAAGCTGGAAAAGCTTCCGATCGACCCGGGAGCTCTCGAAGAGCGCGCCAAGAGGCGAGTCGCACTGGGCCTCATCGTCGGCGAGCTGGTGAGGGAGCAGTCCCTCGGCGCCAAGCCAGAGCAGGTGAGGGCGCTGGTCACAGAGCACGCGCAGACGTATGAGCAGCCGTTCGAAGTGGTAAGATGGATTTATTCGGACCAGCAGCGTTTGAGCGAATTCGAAGGCTTGGCGGTCGAGGCCAACGTAGTCAAGTGGGTCCTCGAGCGCGCCAAGGTGGAGGACCAGGCGATTGGCTTTGAAGCACTGATGGGGGCCGCAACATGAGCGGGGTACTGTGGCAGGCGAGCCGGCCGGTGGGTCAGGCTCACCGTCAGGAACCGCAGGACCTGGGCCTCATCCCCATGGTCATCGAGCAAAGCGGTCGGGGCGAGCGCGCCTACGACATCTACTCGCGCCTGCTCAAGGAACGGGTCGTGTTCCTGGTCGGTCCGGTCAACGAGATTTCCGCCAACCTGATCGTCGCGCAGTTGCTGTTTCTCGAGTCCGAGAATCCCGACAAGGACATCTTTTTCTACATCAATTCCCCCGGGGGCTCGGTGTCGGCGGGGCTGGCGATCTACGACACCATGCAGTTCATCAAGCCCGATGTCTCCACGCTGTGCATAGGCCAGGCGGCCAGCATGGGCGCCCTGCTGCTCGCCGCCGGCGACAAGGACAAGCGCTTCTGCCTGCCGAACTCACGCGTGATGATTCACCAGCCGATGGGCGGCTTTCAGGGCCAGGCCTCGGATGTCGAGATCCACGCCAGGGAGATCCTCTACCTGCGTCAGCGCCTCAACGAAATCATGGCGGAGCACACGGGGCAGACCGTCGAGCGCATCTCGCGCGACACCGACCGTGATAATTTCCTATCGGCGGACGAATCGGTGAAGTACGGTCTGGTGGACAAGGTGCTCGCCACGCGCGCCGAGACGGCGGCGGCGGCGGCCTGAGGCGGAGAGCTCGATGACCGAAAAGACCGGCGGCGAGAAGCTTCTCTACTGCTCCTTCTGCGGCAAGAGCCAGCACGAGGTGCGGAAGCTGATCGCCGGTCCGTCGGTGTTTATCTGCGACGAATGCATCGAGCTGTGCAACGACATCATTCGCGAGGAAAGCGCGGCCGACAAAGGCGGCAAGCCCGCCAAGTCCGACCTGCCCACCCCACGCGAGATCTGCAGCATTCTGGACGAATACGTGATCGGGCAGGAGCTCGCGAAGAAGATCCTGTCGGTGGCGGTGTACAACCACTACAAGCGGCTCAAGCACCTGTCGAAGAACGACGAGGTCGAGCTCGCAAAGTCGAACATCCTGCTGGTCGGCCCGACCGGGTCGGGCAAGACGCTGCTCGCGCAGACCATGGCGCGCCTTCTGAACGTGCCGTTCGTCATCGCGGATGCGACTACGCTGACGGAGGCCGGCTACGTCGGCGAGGACGTCGAGAACATCATCCAGAAGCTGCTGCAGAACTGCGACTACGATGTCGACAAGGCCAAGCGCGGCATCGTCTACATCGACGAGATCGACAAGATTTCCCGCAAGTCCGACAACCCATCGATCACGCGGGACGTGTCGGGCGAAGGCGTGCAGCAGGCGCTGCTGAAGCTGATCGAGGGCACCATCGCCTCGGTGCCGCCCCAGGGAGGACGCAAGCACCCCAACCAGGACTTCGTGCAGGTCGACACGACCAACATCCTTTTCATTTGCGGCGGGGCGTTCGACGGCCTGGAGAAGATCATCCGCAGCCGCTCCGAGAAGACCGGCATCGGCTTCGCCGCGGACGTCAGGAGCCTGAAGAGCGCCAAGGACATCAGCGAGGTCCTAAAGACCGTCGAGCCGGAAGACCTTATCAAGTATGGGCTTATTCCGGAGTTCGTCGGGCGGCTGCCGGTGGTGGCGACCCTAGAGGAACTCGACGAGCAGGCGCTGATCCAGATACTCACGGAACCGAAGAACGCCCTCATCAAGCAGTACCAGAAGCTCTTCGGCATGGAAGGCGTGGACCTGGAAGCGCGCCCGCAGGCCCTGCAGGCGATCGCGAAGAAGGCGCTGGCGCGGAAAACGGGCGCGCGCGGCCTGAGATCCATACTCGAGCAGGTGCTGCTCGACATCATGTTCGATCTCCCCACCATGGAGAACGTCAGCAAGGTGGTGGTGGATGAGAACACCATCGTAGGCGAGGGCAAGCCGCTTCTCATCTACGCCGAGCCGCCCAAGGTGGCGGGCACCGCTTGACCGACCGCCGCCGTCCTCGAACGGGGTACGGCTTGAAGCGGGGCAACCCGCCCCAATGTAGCTGCTGACCCCCCTGCAGAGAAACCCCATGGCCGACGAAACCGTTTCCGCACCCAACCAGTACCCGCTGCTTCCGCTGCGGGACGTGGTCGTGTTCCCGCACATGGTCATTCCCCTCTTCGTGGGTCGGCCCAAGTCGATCAAGGCGATGGAGATGGCCATGGAAGCGGGCAAGAGCATCCTGCTCGTCGCCCAGAAATCGGCTGCCAAGGACGAGCCGGGCGCCGAGGATCTGTACAAGATCGGCTGCATATCGAACATTCTCCAGATGCTGAAGCTTCCCGACGGCACGGTAAAGGTGCTCGTGGAAGGCAACCAGCGCGCGCGCATTCAGGCCATTGAAGACGTGCGCACCCACTACGTCGCCGAAGCCGTTGCGGTGCCCGCGGACGCCGGAGACCTCACCGAGATCGAAGCGATGCGCCGCGCGCTGATCGCCCAGTTCGACCAGTACGTCAAGCTGAACAAGAAGATCCCGCCGGAGATTCTCACCTCGCTCGCCGGAATCGAGGAAGCCGGGCGGCTCGCCGACACCATCGCGGCGCACCTGCCGCTCAAGCTCGAGCAGAAGCAGCAGGTTCTCGAGATGTTCGAGGTGAAGGCGCGCCTCGAGCATCTGTTGTCGCAGCTGGAAGCCGAGATCGACATCCTCCAGGTCGAGAAGCGCATCCGCGGCCGCGTCAAGCGGCAGATGGAGAAGAGCCAGCGCGAGTACTACCTGAACGAGCAGGTCAAGGCGATCCAGAAGGAACTGGGCGAGGGCGAGGACGGCGCCGACTTCGAGGAAATGGAGAAGCGCGTCAAGGCCGCGCGTATGCCCAAGGAGGCGCGCAAGAAGGCCGACACCGAGATGAAGAAGCTGCGGCTCATGTCGCCGATGTCCGCCGAGGCGACGGTGGTGCGCAACTACATCGAGACCCTGGTCAACCTGCCCTGGAAGAAGCGCAGCAAGATCTCGCGCGACATCGCCGCGGCGGAGAAGACGCTGGACACCGACCACTACGGGCTGGAGAAGGTGAAGGAGCGCATCGTCGAGTACCTCGCGGTGCAGAGCCGCGTCGACAAGGTGAAGGCGCCGATTCTCTGCCTGGTGGGGGCGCCCGGAGTCGGGAAGACCTCGCTCGGCCAGTCGATCGCCCGCGCCACCAACCGGAAGTTCATTCGCATGTCGCTCGGCGGCGTGCGCGACGAAGCGGAGATCCGCGGCCACCGGCGCACCTACATCGGGTCCATGCCGGGCAAGATCCTCCAGAACATGAGCAAGGTGGCCGTGCGGAATCCGCTGTTCCTCCTGGACGAAGTCGACAAGATGGGCATGGACTTCCGGGGCGATCCCTCGTCCGCGCTCCTCGAAGTCCTCGATCCGGAGCAGAACCACACTTTCACCGACCACTACGTCGAGGTCGAGTACGACCTGTCCGAGGTGATGTTCGTCGCAACCGCGAACACCTTGAACATTCCGCCGGCACTGCTCGACCGCATGGAGGTGATCCGCATCTCCGGCTATACCGAGGACGAGAAAATCAACATCGCCTCGCGCTATCTGCTCCCCAAGCAGCTCAAGAACAACGGGCTGAAGAAGGAGGAAGTGTCGGTGTCGGAGTCGGCTCTCCGCGACATCGTGCGTTACTACACGCGCGAGGCGGGCGTGCGGGGCCTCGAGCGGGAGATCTCCAAGATCTGCCGCAAGGTCGTGAAGCAGCTGGTGAGCAAGGACAAGGAGAAGAAGGTCCTCGTCAGCCCGAAGAATCTGGACAAGTACCTGGGCGTGCGCCGCTTTACCTACGGCATCGCCGAGAAGAAGAACCAGGTCGGGCAGGTGACAGGCCTCGCGTGGACCGAGGTCGGGGGCGAGCTGCTGACGATAGAAGCGGTGACCATGCCTGGCAAGGGCAAGACCATTACCACCGGCAAGCTCGGCGAGGTGATGCAGGAGTCGATACAGGCCGCGCTGTCGGTCGTGCGCAACCGTTCGTCCAAGCTCGGGGTCCCGGAAGACTTCTATCAGAAGAACGACATACACGTTCACCTTCCCGAGGGCGCGACACCCAAGGACGGGCCCAGCGCCGGAATCGGAATATGCACCGCGATGGTGTCCGTGCTCACGGGAATCCCGGTCCGGGCGGACCTCGCGATGACGGGCGAGATCACGTTGCGGGGCGAGGTGCTCCCGATCGGCGGGCTCAAGGAAAAGCTCCTCGCGGCACACCGCGGCGGCATCAAGACGGTTCTGATTCCTGACGAAAACGTCAAGGACCTCGCAGAAATCCCCGACAACATCAAGAATCGGTTGGAGATTGTTCCGGTGAAGTGGATGGATCAGGTGCTCGAGCTCGCGCTCGAGCGCCAGCCGGAACCGCGCAAGCCCGCGTCGGACGCGCCGCCGATTCCGTCGGCTGCCGACGACAAGACCTCCTCATCGGTGGTGACTCACTAGCGTTGGTGCGGCGCGGAGCCCCGCGCCGGCGAAAATTCCAAAATCGAGCGCGCGCCAGTCGGACACTGGCGCGCGTTTTGCGTTGGAAAAAAGATTCTTCCGAGCGGCGCGAACTCTTGACACGGCGCTTTTGCAATTGCTATATATGCAAACGGAGCGCGCGTGCATTTCCGGCGCGCTCGAAGAGTCGACCCGCGGAAATCAGCAAAGCCCGGTTCATCGCACGTGCCGCCTCGCGTCGGGACGCGGCACCAGGACCGGTCTTTGCTGAGTCCACGGTCAGGACCCAGCTGGGAGGATCCGTGAACGCAGTATCCAGGACCGCCACTAACTAAGATCGCCACCAACCGAACCCAAGGGGACCCCATGAACAAGCTGGAAATCATCGATCACATCGCCAAGTCCGCCGATATCTCCAAAGCCGCCGCAGGACGGTCGCTCGACGCAGCCGTGACTGCCATCAAGACGGCGATGAAGAAGGGCAGCATGGTGACCCTGGTCGGGTTCGGCACGTTCTACGTGGGCCGGCGCGCCGCGCGCACCGGGCGCAATCCGCAAACGGGGGTCGAGATCAATATCAAGGCGGCGAGGGTTCCGAAATTCCGTCCTGGAAAAGCCCTCAAGGATGCAGTAAACTAGCGACCCTTCCGGAGCCGGTCCGCTCGAGCGGGCCGGCGGCTTTCCGAGAGGGGCGCTTAGCTCAGCTGGTAGAGCGTCGCCCTTACAAGGCGAATGTCGGCGGTTCGATCCCGTCAGCGCCCACCAATAAACCAGAGGAGCGGTAGTTCAGTTGGTTAGAATACCGGCCTGTCACGCCGGGGGTCGCGGGTTCGAGTCCCGTCCGCTCCGCCAAATCCCATGTTCAATCTAGTCCGCAATAACAAGCGCCTGATGCAGATCGTGCTCGCGCTGATCGCGCTGCCGTTCGCTTTCTGGGGCGTGGATTCGTACCAGCGCGTGATGAGCCGCGCTGGGGAGGTGGCCGAGGTTGGCGGGCAGAAGATCAGCGAACAGGAGTTCAGCGACGCCCTGCGGCAGCAGCAGGACCGGCTACGGGGGATGCTGGGTAAGAACTTCGACCCCGCGGTGTTCGATTCCCCGGCGATGCGCCGGGAGATGCTCGACGGCATGATCTCGCAGCGGCTGCTGATGCAGTACGCGTCGCGCAACTACATGACCGTCTCCAACGAGACACTGGTCGAAACGACGATGTCGATCCCGGCGTTCCAGGTGGACGGGAAGTTCTCGCGGGAGCGCTACGACATAGCCCTTCTGAACGAGAGGATGAGCCCGGAGGCCTTCGACTCGGCTCTGCGCCGGGACCTGGTCGTCCAGCAGCTCAGCGGTGCTCTGGCGGACTCCGGCTTCGCATCGAAATCCGCCGCGGAGCAGCTCTCCGCGTTGCGCGCGCAGCAGCGCGAGGTCTCCGAGTACCACATACCGGCCGACGCGCGCGGGGTGCAGGTGGCGGGGGACGCGATCCGCGCCTTTTACGACAGCAACCCGAGCCGCTTCCAGCTGCCCGAGGAGGTGCAGGTGGAGTACCTCGTGCTGAGCGCGGACGCGCTCCTCTCCTCGGAGCAGGTCGACGCCGGCGAAGTCAAAAAATACTACGAGACGAATCTGTCGAAGTACGGCGAGGTGGAGCAACGCCGTGCGAGCCATATTCTGATTTCTCTGAAGGCAGGTGCGACCGACGAGGACAAGCGCAAGGCGCGCGAGCGCGCCCAGTCGGTCCTGGCGCAGCTGCGCAAATCGCCGGAGAGCTTCGCCGAGCTCGCAAAAAAGGAATCGGGCGACCCGGGCTCGGCCTCGCAGGGCGGCGACCTGGGATTCTTCGCGAGGGGCATGATGGTGCGCTCCTTCGAGGACGCCGCCTTCCGGCTCAAGCCCGGACAGGTGAGCGACCTGG
>Ga0209811_10000497_pt1 | contig 16137 bp, 12 predicted proteins | sample Coa_R1_6_FD_187161 | JGI IMG/M metagenome (GOLD analysis project Ga0209811, IMG submission 187161) | Surface soil microbial communities from Centralia Pennsylvania, which are recovering from an underground coalmine fire. - Coalmine... | ecosystem: Environmental > Terrestrial > Soil >...
CCACCGAGAGCCGGTCGTGCGTGATCTCGCCCACCGGCACCAGCGGCATCGGCGGGTAGTACTCGGCCTTCAACTCCTTCACGTACGCCGACCACACGCGCTCGGGGAAGCCCGGGCGCGCACGCGGCACGAGCCAGCCCTCGCGGGTCTCGACCGTGTCGTAGCCACTCGGGACGTAGGTCCCGGGGACGTGCGCGAGCCGGCGCAGCAAGGCAGCACGGCTCATGCCCTCGCGCTTGCCCAGCTTCACCAGCTCCACCACGCGGTGGATGACCTCTTCCCCGTCGCCGATCACGAACGCGTCGATGAACTCGGCCATGGGTTCGGGGCTGAATGCCTGGGCACCCCCGGCGATCACCAGCGGATGGCGCTCGTCGCGATCCACCGTGCGCAGCGGCATGCCGGCGAGCTCGAGCATCATCAGCACGTTCGTGTACTGGAGCTCGTACTGGAGCGAGAAGCCGAGCACGTCGAACTCGCGCGCGGACGTGTGCGAATCGATGGAGAAGAGCGGGATGCCGAGCCGCCGCATCTCCGCTTCGGCGTCGGGCCAGGGTGCGAACGCCAGCTCGCACGCGGCGTCCGGCCGGCTGTTCAGGACATGGTGGAGGATGCGGATCCCCAGGTTCGAGAGCCCGATCTCGTAGGCGTCCGGGAACGCGATCAGCACGCGCACGTCGGCCGAGCCGAGCGGCTTCGGCGCCTCGCCCAGCGCGCTGCCCAGGTAGCGATTGGGCTTGGAGACGCGCGGCAGGAGCTGGTGCTCGATGAGCTCTTTGACCGGCGGGACGGTGACCGTCATGCGAACGTGGGAGGCTCCGGGGCAGCGGGACCGCGGCGGATTCGAACCGACGCGAGGGCCGGCGGGCGGGGTACCCGTGTTCCGCGCCGTGCGCGGGTGCGGGTCCAAGCCCGAGGAAGGGCCGTACCCGGGGCCCTCCTCCCTGCCGGATGGCGCGACAAGGTAGCACGCGGCGCGCCGCGGGCGCTAGGCGCTCGAAACCCGCAAATCATTGCGGGAGAAACGGTCACAGGGGTGATCGCGCCCGTCCCGACGCATCGCGGGCGGTGTGTCCGGATGGAGACGCGACCGTGTCCCGGCGCCCACGGCGCACGCGTCGTGCGCGCTGAGTCCCGCTCACGTCGCGGAGTCGCCCGTGTTCCGCCAGCCGATGCGATCGCACCACGTTACGCGTGCGCGCCGCGTTGGCTGGGGGCGTGCGCGCCGCGTTGGCCCGGGTCGTGCGGTAGGGCCTATCGGGCGGCGCGATGACGCGCCGCCCGCCACCGCACCCCCGACCGCGAGGAGTCACGAGCATGAGGATCACGTCCGTCGGCACGTCGATCGCCGCGGCGGCGCTGGCGAGGAGCGGGCCCGCGCGCGCATCCCTGGCCGGTCCGCTCACGGTGGAGGTGCTGGGTTGGAGCCCCGCGGTCGAGCGCATCTACGTCCGACAGCAGGGCCACGACGGCAGCGACGGCGAGCGCGACTGCGTCTTCTACTTCGATCTCCGGGCGCACGATCCCGCGCGCCCGTGGGTCGTGCGCGCCAGCCTGCAGCGGTGGAGCCCCGACGCCGAGGAGATGGCAGGGTTCGACCGCGAGCACGCGCGACTCGAGGAATCTCTGGGCGGGCTCGAGCCGCTCGAGCGGGCGGACGAGGGGCGCGAGGTGCTGCTTCGGAGTGCGACCGTCGAAGCCGACACCACGATCGCGCTCACGAGCGGCATGGAACCGACGCACCGCTACACGCTGCGCGTCGACGACGGCATCCGGGCGACGGCGTGGTGGACGCCGTGCGTGTCCGCCCTCCGGCGCTACAGGGTTCCGGGTCGCACGGCGGAAGTGGTGGTGCTGTGCTTCATCGGCGACCCGTTCGAAGGCGGCCACGAGATCCAGCACTGCGTGATCACCGGGCTGCCGAATCTCGGTGAGCAGCGCCTCGACAGCCCGAACGGGGTGCTGCCATGGCCGCTCGTCCACTGAGTCCGCGCGTGGCGCTCGCCGCGATGGTCATCGGTGCCGTGCTGGTCGGGACGGTGCCGTCGAGGGCGCAGCCCTACCTCACCTCGTTCGACTCGCTCCTGACGCTCGACTACTCGCGCGACCGGCTCGACCTCAACACGCTCCGCGCGCTTCGTCCGGATTACCTGCCGCTCCTTCGTGGCGTGGTGTTCGGGCGCCACGGGCGCGTGTTCCGAAACGAGGACATCCAGGAGTGGCTGGAGTCCCAGGACTGGTACCACCCGGACTCGGCGTTCACGAACGCCTCGCTCGGCGACGTCGAGCGCGCGAACCTGGACGTCATCCGCCAGGTCGAGGCGGAGAGCCACGCGATGGTCGAGCCCGGTGACCTGCGCTGGTGGCAGGACCGGCCCATGCACATCGACCAGCTCGGCACCCACACGCGCAGGGAGTGGGCCGTGCTGCGCGCCGAGGTCGAGGCCGTGCGCGGCCGGCGCTTCCCTGCCGAGCCCTGGCTCCAGCGCTACTTCGAGGAGCGCTACTGGTACCGCGCGGACGATGGCTACGATGCCGGGCGGCTCACCGGGATCGAGCGCGCGAACCTGGCGCTCATCGATTCGCTCGCTCGCGCCCAGGGTGCCGGCGCGCTCGCGCCCTGCGACATGGGCCTGTACGAGCGCCGCCCCGTGACCATCGACGTGCTCCGCGGCGCGGGGTTCGCGACGCTGCGCATCCTCCGGAACGAGATCTACGCGCGCCGCGGGATGAGGTTCCCGGACGGTCAGCTCGCCGACTGGTTCACGAGCCGCGAATGGTACGAGCCGCGGGACAGCGCCGCCGTCGCGCTCACGCCGTTGGACCAGCGCAACGTCGCGACGATCGCGGCGTACGAGCGCTCGCTCCGCGAGTCGCTGTATTCGGCACCGATCGACACGACGCTGCTGTGGGGCCTGTTCGCCGAAGACGCGCATCGCCTTGCGATCGAGGTCTACGCCCGGCACGGTCGCGTCTTCCGCCGCAAGTGGGAGCAGGACTACGTCTCGAAGCTCGCCGGCTACCAGCCCGACCCCGGCTACACCGATGCGCGCCTCACCGAGATCGAGCGCACGAACATCGCCGCGCTGGTGCGGTACGAGAAGAACGCGAGCAGCATCCGGGGCGGTGTCGAGGGCTGATAGCCGCGACCCGGGCCCCGCGGGACGGGGCCGAGTACTACGAAAGTGGAATACCCGCGCGTGACGTTCGCGCGTCAGTGGTTGGCTCTGCTAACTTCGGGGCGTAGTCCGTCGCTACTCCGCACGGACCGGGCCCGATGAAGCTCTCCGATCGCTCGTACTTCACGCTCAAGCGCCTGCACTCGCTCACGGGAGTCGTCCCCGTGGGCCTTTTCCTGCTCGAGCACCTGTACACGAACGCGCGCTCGCTCCAGGGGCAGGAGGCGTTCGACCAGGCCGCTGCCGACCTGGCGAAGCTGCCGTTCGTGGTGCTGCTCGAGGCGCTCGGGATCTGGTTGCCGATCCTGTTCCACATGGTGGTCGGCATCTTGATCTCCACCACCGCGCAGGCGAACATGCGGCACGGCTACGCGCGCAATTGGCAGTACGCGCTGCAGCGCGTTTCGGGGATCCTGCTCGTCTTCTACCTGCTCTACCACACCTGGGCGCTGCGCTTCGATCCGCACTACCTGCACTCGGTGAGCGCCTACCAGTACGTGAACCATCACCTCGCCGAGCCGGCGGTGATGGCGTTCTACGTGCTCGGCACCGTGGCCGCCTGCTACCACTTCGGCAACGGGCTCTTCGGATTCGCCATCCACTGGGGCCTGGTCACCGGTCGCGACGCGCAGCGGAACATGGCGCGCCTGGGGCTCGCGGTGTTCGTCGGGCTGTCGCTCCTCGGCGTCGCGGCGCTGTTCGGGTTCCGCGGCCTGCGGCTCGACTTCCTGCAGAAGCCGCACGGCAGCGAGCGCTCGCCGGTGGTGCTGCGCGGCGGGGTTCCTCGATGAGCGCGCCGCGCGTGGCCGTGGTGGGCGGCGGGCTCGCGGGCCTGATGACGACGCTCAAGCTCGCCGAGGCAGGGGTCCCGGTCGACCTGTTCTCCATCGTGCCCGTCAAGCGCTCGCACTCGGTGTGCGCGCAGGGCGGGATCAACGGCGCCGTGAACGTGAAGGGCGAGGACGACTCGCCCGAGATCCACTTCTTCGACACCTGCCGCGGCGGCGACTTCCTCGCCCACCAGCCGCCGGTCAAGGGCATGTGCTACGCGGCCCCGGGCATCATCTACCTGTTCGACCGCATGGGCGTGACGTTCAACCGCACGCCGGAGGGGCTGCTCGAGTTCCGCCGCTTCGGCGGGACGATGCACCACCGCACCGCGTTTGCCGGGGCCACGACCGGGCAGCAACTCCTGTACGCGCTCGACGAGCAGGTGCGCCGCCACGAGGCCGCGGGCGTGGTGAAGAAGTACGAGGGCTGGGAGTTCGTGGGGCTCGCGCGCGACGACCACGGCCGCTGCGTCGGACTCGTGGCGCTGGACCTCCGGAGCATGAAGCCGCAGGCGTTCGCCGCGGGCGCGGTGGTCATGGCCACGGGCGGCCCCGGCCTGATGTTCGGCCGCAGCACGAACTCGATCATCAACTCCGGGTCGGCCGCGGCCGCGGCCTACATGGAGGGCGCCGACTATGCGAACGGCGAGTTCATCCAGGTCCACCCCACCGCCATCCCGGGCATGGACAAGCTGCGGTTGATGAGCGAGTCGGCGCGCGGGGAGGGCGGCCGGGTGTGGGTGCCGAGGAAGCAGGGCGATGCGCGCCCGCCGAAGAGCATCCCCGAGAGCGAGCGCTGGTACTTCCTCGAGGAGAAGTATCCCAAGTACCAGAACCTCGTGCCGCGCGACGTGGCGAGCCGCGAGATCCACAAGGTATGCGTGGACATGGGCCTCGGCGTCGGCGGCGGCATGGTCGTGTACCTGGACCTGACGCACATCCCGCGGGAGACGCTGAAGAAGAAGCTCGAGGGCATCCTCGAGATCTACGAGAAGTTCACCGGCGAGGATCCCTGCGAGCAGCCGATGAAGATCTACCCCGCGGTGCACTACTCGATGGGTGGACTGTGGGTGGACTACGAGCGCACGAGCGACGGATTCCTGAGCCACGCCAGCGCGCGCAACCAGCGCACGAGCATCGAGGGTCTCTACGCCGTGGGCGAGTGCGACTACCAGTACCACGGCGCCAACCGCCTGGGCGCGAACTCGCTGCTGTCGTGCGTGTACGCGGGCCAGGTGGCGGGCCCCGCGGTGCTCGCCTATCTCAAGTCGAGCGCGCACGTCGACGACCCGCGGCCATCGGTGCTCGAGGCCGCGGAGAAGAAGTGGGCAGCGCGCTTCTCCGACCTCGGCAAGCGGGACGGCAAGGAGAATCCCTACGCGCTTGCGGACGAGCTCGGAAAGGTGATGCTGGAGAACGTCACCATCGTGCGCGACAACAACAAGTTGCGGGCCACCGATGCGAAGTTGCAGGAACTCACGGAGCGCTGGAGCCGGGCCGGCGTGCTCGACCATGGCGTGTGGGCGAACGCGCCGCTGTCGTTCCTGAACCAACTCTGGAACATGGTGCACCTGGCGCGCGTGGTCACACTCGGCGCGCTCGCGCGCGACGAGAGCCGGGGCGCGCACTACAAGCCCGAGTTCCCGAAGCGCGATGACGCGAACTGGTTGAAGACGACGATCGCCTCGCACACACCCGAGCGTCCCTGCCTGCGCTACGCACCGGTCGACGTGTCGCTGTGCGCGCCGGTGGAGAGGAAGTACGACTGATGCCGCGCCAGACGATCGAGCTCAAGGTCAAGCGACAGGACACGCCCACGGGGCGCTCGCGCTGGGAGGAGTTCTCGCTGCCGTGGCAGCCGAACATGAACGTGGTCGCCTGCCTGATGGAGATCCGCAAGCACCCGGTGACGAAGCAGGGCCAGGCGACCACGCCCGTCCACTGGGAGGCGTCGTGTCTCGAGGAGGTGTGCGGCTCGTGCACGATGCTCGTGAACGGCAAGCCGCGCCAGTCGTGCACCGCGCTCGTCGATTCGCTGGGCGAGGGCGCGATCGTTCTCGAGCCGCTCACCAAGTTCCCGGTCGTGCGCGATCTTCAAGTGGACCGCTCGCCGATGTTCGATGCGCTGAAGCGCGTCAAGGCGTGGATCCCGATCGACGGCACGTACGACCTGGGCGCGGGACCGCGGCTCTCCCCCGCGGAGCAGGAAACGGAATACGCATTCTCGCGATGCATGACCTGCGGCTGCTGCATGGAGGTGTGCCCGCAGTACAACGACCACTCGGAGTTCATCGGCCCGGCACCGATCGCGCAGGTGCGGCTCTTCAATTCGCATCCCACCGGCCGCATGAACGCCCAGGAGCGGCTGGATGCGATCATGGGCCGCGGCGGGCTCGCCGACTGCGGCAACGCACAGCTCTGCGTCGAGGCCTGTCCCAAGGAGATCCCGCTCACCGAGGCGTTCGGCGAGCTCGGCCGGCAGGTGACGCTGTCGTGGCTCCGACAATTGTTCTCGAAGTGAGCAGGCTCCCGTGAGGCTCCACCTGAGGCTCCGATGACCGAGGCGTTCGCGCGCGACCGCACGAGCGGCTCCGGCAGTGTCGGCCGCGGGTTCCTGGACACGCTCGAGCGCTGGGCGGCCACGGACCGGAGCGCCGACGCGCCCGCCATGCGTGCGCTGCTGTTGGCGTGGCTGCGCGCGGCCCAGGCGGCGCAGCCGAGCATGGCGCTCGTGCACCAGCTCGCGGCGCGCGCGCTCGCGGTGGCGGACGCGGCGGTCCAGCGCGGCGACCGCGCCGCCGACCTGCGCGCGCACCTCGCCGCGAGCTGTACCGCGGAGCGCCGTGACCTGGAGCAGGCCGTGGCCGACGCGGCGAACGTCGCGGCGCAGCTCGTGACCACGAGCGAGCCGTGGATCGCAACGCTCTCGGCGAGCGACGGCGTGCTCGCGGCACTTCTGGCGCTGGCGAAGGCGGGCCGGCGACCACGCGTGCTCGTGGCCGAATCGCGCCCGCTGCTCGAAGGCCGCGGCACCGCGCGCGCGCTCGCGGCGGCCGGCATCGAGACCTGGATCGTCGCCGACGCCGCGCTGCCGCTGCTGATCTCTCAGTCGGCCGCGGTGTGGCTCGGCGCCGATGCGGTCACCGAGCAGGGCGTGATCAACAAGATCGGCTCCTACACGGCGGCGCTCGCGGCGCGTGAGCACGGCGTACCGGTGTGGTCGATCGCGGTGCGCCGGAAGCTCATGCCCGGCGGCACCGCCGCGCTCGGCATCACCGAGATGCCTGCGTCCGAGCTGTGGGAGGACGCCCCGAAGGGCGTCCGGCCTCGCAACGTCTACTTCGAGATGGTGCCCGCGCCGCTCCTGCGCGGCGTCGTCGTCGAGGACGGCGTGCTCGGTGCCACCGAGTGCGCGGTGGCGGCGCGCGACCGCGAGCTGCCGCCGGAGCTGGCGGCGGCTTTCCGCGCGTGAGCGGCGGCCGCGTCGGCGGCGGCCCGGTCGCGATCGAGCCGATGAGCGAGGCGGATGCCGCAGCGGTGCTCGCGATCTACGCGGCGGGCATCGCCGCCGGCCACGCCACGTTCCAGACCGAGGTTCCGCGCTGGGAAGAGTTCGACACCGCACATCACAAGCACCCGCGCCTGGTCGCTCGCGACCCGTCGGGTGAGCTGCTGGGCTGGTGCGTGCTCTCCCCCATCTCGGGCCGCGCCGTCTATGCGGGCGTCGCCGAGGAGAGCGTGTACGTGGCCGCGGCCGCGCGCGGTCGTGGTGTCGGCCGCGCGCTGCTCGTGGCCATGTGCCGCGCCTCCGAGGAGGCCGGCATCTGGACGCTCCAGGCCGGGATCTTCCCGGAGAACGCGGCGAGCCTCGCGCTGCACGAAGCCTGTGGCTTCCGCGTGCTCGGCGTGCGCGAGCGGATCGGCCGGCATCTCGGCCATTGGCGCGACGTGGTGTTGATGGAACGACGCAGCCAGCGCGTCGGGCTCGAGTGATGGGCGCCTGGAACGTCGCCTGCGCGTCGACCGAGCCGTGTGGTTCGCGGCATAGATGAACGACGGCCGCGCCGGCGAGAAACCCGGCGCCGGGGGTCGTCGCGCGCGCAAACACGGATGAGGTGAAACGTACGGAGGGCCTTTCCGGTATCGGCCCCACCCGGGTCGCACCCTGCGCGAGTCGACGCGGTTCGTGACACATCGAGAACCGACGCCGTGCGCGAAGACCTGCGGTGTGGACTGCCGAGTTGTTCAGGCAATTCACCGATTGGCGGCCCCAAAGGCAGTGACTATGGTTTCAGTACGGTGGCGTTTGGCCGCATGACGACTCACTGGGTGCCGCTAGAGGCTCGACGATGGACGCGCATGTGAGCAGTGCATCGACCGCCACCCAGGGCTCCTCTCCGAGGATCCTGGATCTCGCATCGGCGCGGCTGATCTCGAGCCGCTCGCTCTCGACTCCCGAGCCCCTGGTGCGCGTGTTCGCGCGCCGGGTGCAGCAGGAGGGCGCGCTCGATCTCACCCAGGGCGACTACAAGAATGCGGACTTCGCGCCGCATCCCGAGGTCGTGCGCGGCGCCCAGCGCATCACGCGCAATTCGGTTCACAGCTATGGGCCGTCGGTGGGGCGGATGGAGGTGCGCGCGGCGATCGCGGAGTTCATCAACCGCGACGGGCAGATCGACTATCCGGGCTCGCAGGTGCGGTTCCTGCCCGACGAGGTGCTGTTCACCGCGGGTACGCGCAGCGGGCTGGCGATGGTGCTCGAGGTGCTGGGCGCCGACGGATCGGGCGTGGTCGTGCCGCGCCCGAGCTGGGAGTACGACTGGTTCGTGACGCGGGCGGGCAAGCGGGTCGTCGAGATGCCCACGGACGCGCCCGGGTTCGAGCCCGATCCCGAGCATCTCGATCTCCTGCTCTCGCGCGGCGGCGTGTCCTCGGTGATCCTCAACAACCCGCACAATCCCACCGGGCGCGTCTATCCTCGCGCCCTGGTCGAAGCCCTGGTGCGCGTCGCGGTGAAGCATCGGGTGTTCGTCCTCTACGACGCCGTCTACCAGCGGCTGGACTACAGCGGCGACTTCGTGAACCCGGCGTTCGCCGATCCCGAATGGCGCGACTGGGTGGTGACGCTGTCGGGGCTGTCGAAGATGGACATGTTCGGCGCCTCGACGGGCGCGCGCGCGTGCTGGGTGGCGCTGTCCGATGGCATCCGCAGCGGCCAGCTCCGTGCCCGCGACGTGCTCGCGAACCTCGCCGCGTGGCTGACGGCGAACCCATCGACGCTCGCCCAGGACTGGGCGCTCGCGGCGCTCGAGAGCCCGCTGGCGGCGATCCGCCGCCCGTCCCCGAGCATGCGCGCGCGCCGTGACTTCATGGCCACGGCCGCCGACGAGATGTCCGCCCTGGGCGTGGAGCGCAGCGACTACGGCGGCACCTTCTACGCACCGCTCGCGTTCCCGGGCCTGGTCGGCGAGTCGTTCGAGCGCCTGAGGAACGGCGTGCGCGAGCGCGCGACGGTCCGCGACTCCGTGGACGCGTTCGAGTTGCTCCTGGGGGCCGGCATGGGCGGGATCCCCTTCGCCGCGTTCGCCGGCGCCGACAAGCGGCGCTATGGGACGTGGCAGCGGCTCTCCTACGGCTCGAAGGACGTCGGGGAGCTGGCGATGTTCATGGACCGCCTGCGGAACGCCCTGCTCGGCCAGTCCCGAAACGGCTCGAGCCCGCCGTCGATGGCCGCGCGCTCGATCGAGGACCGCGTGTGGTCGAGCGTGTGCAGCGCGTCGGGGTACGAAGCGCTCGACGCGCTCGGACCCGGCATCCATCGCGCGGCGCGCAAGGCGATGCCGGACCTGGCGCCGAGGGGTGCTCCTCCGGAGCCGGGATCCGAGGCCCGGCTCACGGGCACCAAGCACCCCGATTCCACGCGCCATCGCGTCGAGCAACTCGAGCATGCGCTGCGCACGGTCCCGGGCGACACCGCGCGGGCGCTCGCGCACCTCGAGGACAACCCGCTCGTCGAGGCGCGGCAGGAATTCGACGAGTCGATCGCCGACCTCCTCGGCCAGTGCAACGAGGTCCTCATCGACTTCGAGGGCCGGCACATCAGTCCCGAGTGGCTGGAGCTGCCGGAGAAGGTGGTGCTGGCGATGCTGTGGCGCGGCATGGTCGCCGGCGAGGACCGGCACCTGCTGGTCCGGGTGCCGAATCCGTGGCTGGAGCCGGACGAGGAGAAGATCTCCAAGATCCTGGCGGCGGTGGCCAGGGCGAACTTCATCTTCCACCTCGCGTGCGAGCGGGTGGGGCATGTCCCGGCGCAGAACGCCATCTACGAGCTCACCATTCCGCAGATCTGCGCCCTCGGCGACATCGACGCCATGTGCAAGGTGGCGACGCTCTACACCGAGGCGATCGAAGGGTTGTTCCACGGATCCCGAGAGCGGGTGGATGACTTCCTCTCCGCCCGGATCACCGGAGCCCGGCGTGCGCAGCTGATCGAGCGCGTGCAGCGCATCCGGCTCGTTCCCCTGGTCGAGAACGTCGCCGCGCTCGCGCGCCTTCCCGACCTGCTCGAGGCGCTCTACGGCGCGCTCACCGACGGCGACGGAAACCCCGGCGCATCCCGGGCGGGATTCGTGACCCGCTTCGACGACCGTGAAGCCATCGTGCGCGTGTTCGTGGCGCTCTCCGACACCGCCGAGCAGAGTGGCAAGATCGCCACGGACGCTGCCGTGGCGATGACGCTGGCCTCCCGCGCGGAGGCGGAGCGTCGACTGGCGGCGCCGGCCGCACGCGATGGCGATCCGGCGCCGCGCGTCACCTACCTGATCGGTGCCGGTCGCGCCGGCTTCCGCGGCGGACTGGACCCCGAGAACGACGCGGTGATCCGCCAGTATGCGCACGCCGACGGCGTGTGCCTGCAGGGGATCCGCACGGACGCCCCGGACGAGGCGGCCCGCCTCGCGACGCGGTTCCGCGCCGTGTGGGCGGCCGACACGCCGCGGCCCGCGATCGTGGCGAGCGACCAGGAGACGCTGTGGAAACTCATGCGCTCGGGGGTGCGGGCCCACACCGAGACCCTGTTGCGCGTGGCACCCCTGGTGGCGCCGTTCGGCGGCCTCGTACCGCAGACGCGCGTACGCATCCGCAGGAGCGGATCGGCGAGCTACGGCCGCTCGATCCCGGAGTATCCCGCGGAATGGTGCGGCGGCGCCGAGTTCCTCGACGATCGTGCGCTGCGCGACGCCTGGCCGGAGGGCGTATCCCTGCCCCGCGCGATCACCTTGAACCTCGCCTGTACCACCCTCGGCCTGCCGGCGGTGACGAGCGATCTCGCCGCCCTCGACCGGCGCGCCGTGATCCTGCTCGCACGACACGCGCCCGGCTACCAGGAGATCATCGCCTCCGAGATGCCGCATTTCGTCCGCGAGTCCGTGGCGCTCGTGTTCGGCCGGCGCTTCGCCGACTCGCTGTCCCGCCGGTGTATGCGCGCCGCGGCCGCACTTGGGGTGGACGGGAGCATGCGCGAGGACCTGCTCGCGCCGACGTGTCGCTTCGCCATGCTCTATCTGAGGTTCCTGGCCGACCACTCCGACAGCTGGGACGAGACCAAGGAGCACGAGAGCCTGACCACGCGCGAGGGAGAGCTGATCCGGCACACGGGGAACGCGGCTTTCGCGCCGGTGTGCGGGGAGCGCCCCGGCGAGCGCTGGGGCGTGCTGCAGACGCTCGTCGACACGGAGTGCGCATCGCGCCTGCTACTCACGCGCGAGCTGAGCATCGACGAGAAGCGCGAGTTCATCGACCTGATGATCGAAGGCTGGCTTCGCACCCTCGAGAACCCGCTGGCGCGGGAGCTGCGGCACGAGTGGACCAGCCTCCGCGTCCTCGGCCGTGAGGAGCTCGCGCTGCGGGCGATCCAGGAGCTGGTCGCCCTCGAGGAGCTGCGGGGCAGTCGCGGGGCCTGAGGGTCCGCCGCACCACGCTTTGGCACATGGGCTTCCTGACGCGAAGCCGGAGGAAGGGACAGCAGAACCATGAAGAGAGCCTTTCGAGCTGAGAGGAGGCCGCTCCGGCCGGTGTTCCCGGGCACCCTGGGCGCCGCACTCGCGCTGGTCTTCGTGGCCGGCGCCTCGGCGGAAGCGGCGGTTCGGCAGACGATGCTGATCAACGGCAAGCAGGTGCCGTACTACTCCAATTGCCCGCTGTCGGCGCAAAACACCGGCATCAGCCGCGCGGTCATCGTCATCCACGGGAGTGGCCGCAAGGTGGAGGACTATTTCGGTTCGATCGTGGACAACATCCCCTCCAGCCCCGGCCGCGACTGGCGGGGGAAGACGATCGTCGTGGCGCCGTACTTCCAGGAGAAGGGCGACGCCTTGAACAAGAAGACGGAAGCGTGGTGGAAGGACGATTGGGTCACGGGCGGCTCCTCGGGCGGCGTCAGCTCCTACGAGGTCGTGGACACGATGGTCGCCCGCCTGCGCAGCGGAACGTTTCCGAACCTGCGCTGGGTGGTGATCACCGGTCACTCGGCGGGTGGGCAGTTCGTCCAGCGCTACGCGGCGTTCACCGACATCGACGAGCTGCCGGAGCCGAACACGGCGCTGGTCAAGTTCGTGCCCTCGAATCCTTCGTCGTATCTCTACCTGAACGAATACCGCTACAACGATGGCTTGAGTGACTGGGTGATCCCGCACGGAAAGAAGACCAAGGGCTACGACGACTTCAAGTACGGGCTCGAGGACCTCGACGACTACGCCGGGGCGCGCGGAGCCGACTGGGCCCGCACCCACCTGCCCAAGCGGCGGATCGAGCTGCTCGCGGGCACGGCCGACGTGGTGGCGGACGAGAGCTTCGATGACTCGAAGCAGGCGATGCTGCAGGGGCATTCCCGCTACCAGCGCGCCCAGTTCTTCAATGCGTTCATGGACCGCTTCTTCTCGCCCAACCACTTCACGGTCACGCCGGTGCCGGGAGTCGGTCACGATCACCGACTGATCTACGCCTCGGCGCAGGCCAAGAACGCGATCTACTTCCCGGACTGAGCACGAGCTACGGCTTCATGCTGTACCGGAACGCGACCCCGACGGTGGCCGCCGGCGTCCGGGCCCGGGTCGCATCCGGCTTGCCGCGAGCCACAGCATGAAGATGGCGCCCGAGACGCCGAGCGTGATCACGGCGTGATCGGCATACGCTTCAGCGGCCGCGGCGCCGTTCAGGGCCGGCGCCACGACGGTGACCGCGACGTACGTGAGCCACGGCACGAACACGAGCGGGAGGGTCGAACGTCGCCTAGCCGACGGCATGTCGCACCCCCGTGACCCGCGCGGCGGCGCTGAACAGCACGAGCAGGAACAGGAAGTAGACGGTCACGCCCTCGGCGCAGTGGAGCCGCGAAGGGGTCAGGGGCCCGAGTGCGGCCCCTGCCTCGTGCAACCGGATCGCGACCGCGATGCGCGCGGCGTTGGCGAGCACGGTCGCCAGGTACGCCGCGGCCGCGCTCCCGAGCACGAGCGCCACGCGCTCACCGGCGCGCCCGCACGCGGGCGCCAGCCCGAGGCACAGGCTCACGAACGCCACGATCAGGAAGTTGACGCCCGCGCACGCCGGCGAGACGAGAAAGAGCTGGTCACGGCTCAGGTAGGCGTGGTGCGGTTCCAGCTCGAAGGCGACGCCGGTGGTCCACGACACGAGCCGCACCGTGGGTGCCAGGATCCAGCCGAGCGAATCGAAGCCCGCTTGACCGTAGAAGGCCTTCAGCGCCCACGCCGTGCCGAGCGCCGCGCCGGCGACCGCGGCGTCGCCGGCCGGCACCTCGACGCCAAGGGGGCGCACTCAGTCCTCCGCGCGCGCCGGCGCGCGCCGACGGACGTAGAGCACGGTGGCCCCGGAGACCAGCACCAGCACCACCAGCCACGCCAGCCCAGGCTCCGCGCCCACGGCCACGCCGCCCACCGCCGCGTCGCTCACGCCGCGCGGCAGCGGCTGCGGGTGGGTGACGTCCTCGGCGACGCCCGACGCGTTGCGCACCGCCTCGTGCACGGCGACGAACGACGTGTAGCGCGTGAGCAGATCGTAGGCGAGCCCCAGCGACGTGATCTGCCGCTTCTCGTCGTCGCTCTCGCCCTGCCCGCTCCAGTCCGAGAGCTCGCCCACGCGCGTGCGCGCCCACAGCTCGCGGAGCGCGCGGTTCGCGGGATCGGGCTGCCAGCGCGAGACGTCGGCGGTACGCACCCAGCGACCGGCGCCGGTCTCCCCCGCGACCTTCACCTCGCCCCGGAGCGGGCCACGCCACTTGCCCTGGATCAGGATCGGGCGGTCGGCCATCACGTCCGGGATCGCGGCGGGCTCGACGTCGTACGCATCGAACCCGGTGAACGTCGGGTGCACGTGGGTCAGGAGCGGGTACTGGATGTAGGCGCGGAAGCGCTCCGCCGTGGCGGCGGCCTCGCGCGCGTCGGTGACCACGAACGGCTCACCCATGCCGGCCCGCGCGATGCCTTCGATCAGGTAGCGGTTGACCGAGGTGCCGATGCCGAACGCGAACACGTTCGTGCGCCCGAGGTGACCGCGGATCCAGCCGAACACGTCCTTCTCGGCGCCGATATAGCCGTCGGTCACGACCACGATGCTCCGCGAGCCGCCGGTTTCGGATACGGTCAGATCGGTCGCGCGCTCCACAGCGGCGAGCAGCTCGGTGCCGCCGCCGGCATGGAGCGCATCGAGGAACGCGCTCGCCGCGGCGACGTTCTCGGCGCTCGCCGGCTGCGAGCTGGGCGACCACAGCGCCGAGGTGCCCGCGAACGTGAGCACGTTGAACGTGTCGGTGGGCCGCAGGTGCCCGACCAGGTCGCGAAGCAGCGCCTTCGCGGTCTCGAGCGGGTAGCCGTCCATCGAGCCGGAGACGTCGACCACGAACACGTACTCGCGCGGCGGCACGCGTTCGAGCTGCACGCGCCTCGGCGGCTGGAGCATGAGCAGGAAGAAGTTCTCGTCCTGCCCCCGATAGAGCATCAGCCCGGCCTGCACGCGGTCTCCCTGCAGCCGGTAGCGGAGGACGAAGTCGCGGTCGGCGCCCTGGCGCTCGGCGGGGTCGAGCGCGAACGTGGCGGTCGCCGGGTCGCTCCACTGCACGCGGATCGAGTGCGACTGGCTCTCGAAGCCGGAGATGGGCATGCCCGCGGCGATTCGGCCGCTGAGCTCGAGCGCATGCACCGGGGCCTGCCCCTGGTGTTGGTACGGCGACGCGATCCAGCGGTCGCTCTCCGCGGCGCCGGCCGCGGGGATGCTGGAGTAGCGCGGGCCGACGACCGTGGGGTACACGAACTCGTAGACGCCAGCGGTGGGCACGAGCAGCTCGGAGTACACCAGCTCGACCTCGATCCGCTGCCCCGGCATCAGGTTCGCCACCTCCATCGTGAACACGTTCGGCCGCTGCTGCTCGAGCAGCGCCGCGTTCTTGCCCTGGTGCTTGGCGGTCTCGAACTCGACCCGGGCCCTCTGGCGCTCACGGATCCTCGCCACCACGCGCTCCTCGCCCACCGTCATCGTGAGCCCGTGCACGGCGGCGCGCGTCGAGGCCGGGAACACGTAACGGGCGTTGATCGGGCGGGTGCCGTCGTTCTTGTAGCTCTGCTTCACGGTCACGTGCGCGACGACGCCGACGATGTCGACCTTGACGCTCGTCGCGAGCAGCGGCAGGCGGTCGAGCCCAGAGTCGCCGCCCTCGACGAAGAAGTAGGGGGAGAGCGTGCGGTTCGCGGAGGGCTCGGGCGACTCCGCGGCGCGGGCGTTGGCGGTCAGCAACAGCAGTGCGAGTAGCAGGGATCGGGCGACGGCTCGTGACGGCGACATGGGTCCACTCCTTTAGAAGGGTCTGGAGTGGGTCAGCGCAAGCCGGGTGCCGTGGTCCCTTGGCGGCGGGGCCATTGCGCCGCTTGGGGTTGGCGGTCCCGGGGGCGGCGCCGGGCGCGTCGGCGTGGGCCCGCGTACACGCCGGGCGTGTCCGGCCTTACACGGGCGCGGCGCCGCTTTAGCGGAGCTTGATGACGCTCGTGCGCCGGGTCGCGCCCGGCGCCTGGACGAGGAGGAAGTAGAGGCCCGGCGGGATCGTGCGGCCGTCCTCCCCCCTT
>Ga0209811_10000498_pt1 | contig 16092 bp, 14 predicted proteins | sample Coa_R1_6_FD_187161 | JGI IMG/M metagenome (GOLD analysis project Ga0209811, IMG submission 187161) | Surface soil microbial communities from Centralia Pennsylvania, which are recovering from an underground coalmine fire. - Coalmine... | ecosystem: Environmental > Terrestrial > Soil >...
GGGATTTCGGGCAGCTGATCCAGGAACCACGTTTTCGGGACCGACGCATGCTTGAGGTAGGGGATCGAGAATTTGGAAATCCGGAAATACCAGTTGGGATGGCCGGCCCACTCAACATTGAGGTCATCCCGGAAATCAAAGCTCAACTGCGCGCCCTTACGCTCGAGTTCGTCGACAATCGCGCGGTTATAGATGCGCTTGATCGGTACGCGCTTGCCCGCATCTTCCCAGTACAAGGTGTTCCCGGCCTGCTTGATCGCCGTGATGTCGACCGTGCGGATGCCCAGCAGCTTTTCGGTCAGAAGAAAGTCCGGGAGCGTCTTCTGATGAGTCGGATCGATTTCCATCAGGATCACGTTTTCGGGATCCTCGTCCGCCACGATCGCACGCCGCAGTAGAGAGAGGTACGACGCCGAGTCGAGGCCTCCGAGGAGATACCTCTGGCCTTGGTCCAGACCGTACACATCTATAAAGGTTCGAGCCAGAACCGGCTGGTAGGCATAGAGGGAGGGGAAAGCCTGCAATTCCACCAGCTTTGGCTGCAACTCCCCGCCCTGATCACGCACCAATCCGAAATCCACCTGGATAAACATCGGGTGCGTCGATTCACGAGGGACATTGAACTCTGGCGGAATTGATTGAGTCGAGTGAGCCCGGTATTCCGGGCTGTCAACCAGCTGGCGAATTAGTTCTTTTCCGTCGTTCGCCATCCGGTCGATCAATTCGGCGGGCAGAAAGCACGGCGTCTCTGACACGCGAAAGCCGATCGGCACGCCGCAGCGCTCCGCGAGCAACGACAAGAGTTGCGGATATTTCTCCGGCTTGTAGTTGGAATTGAACGATTGTCGGAGGGAAGGAATCATCGAGAGTGATGGTCCGCTATTCTCGGCGCGCCCTTTGTGATGAGGCGAGGGCAAAAGATCTTAACCGCAAAGTTCGCTAAGGTAACGCAAAGGTCGCGAAGGGTCCGTCAGGGATTCTTGTTGCTTTGCCAATGACCAAAAAGCTAACGACCCCCTACGCTTCAATCAAGAACTGCCCGCCGCGCATGATCTGTTGCTGGTCCACCCAAATGTCGAAGTTGCGGCCGACCACATCGATGTGCGTAGAGGAATACCACTTCGCGCCCGTGTGCTCCCCGTACGGATTACCGAAGGCAATGTGGATCCCTGGAAACTTCTCGTCCTGCAGGATCTCGCCGATCACGTCTTTCAATTCGATGTTGGTACCGATCGCAAATTCACCGACGCGGTCGCTATTCTCATCAGTATGCGTATATGCCCAGAAATCGTCTCGCAATTCCTGGTTGCGGCTCTCTGCTGACACCAGTCGATTCTTTTCCATGCGAATCGTCAGGGGCGTTTGTTTCAGATCGCCGAATTTCTCGCACAGGTAATCACCCACCACGCCGTCGATCACAAATGTTCCATTCACTTCGCCGGGTGTAGTAAAAATCTCTCCCCCGGGAAGATTGCCCCACTTGTCGCGGCTGATGATGCCGGAAGTCTTGAGCCAGTTATAAGAAGAATTGAGGTCCGCGACCAAGTTCGTGCCCGCTGGCGTTTGCGCTCGGATCTGCGAAGCCTTGCGCACCATCTCGATAACTTTCTGGCTGATGCGGTCGACCTTCGCGAAATCCGCGCGCATGCCTTCGAGCATAATTTGGCGGTTAATGTTCACCATGTGCGCGTGTCGGATCTTCCTGCGGTTCACGACTTCCGTCATCTGCATGCGCGATTGCAATTCATTGCGCTGCACGCGGACGGCGAAAATACTCACGTCCGCTTTCTCCAGGTCGTCGAGAATTTCCTGCGGTAGTCGGGTTAGTGGGCGGCTGGCAAGTTCTTCGAGAATGAAGGCATGATAGGGCGCGTCCACCGCTTCCAGTTCGTGAACAATCGCGGCCGCGATTTCAAGGCTTGTTTCGTCCGTGATGACGGTAACTCTCTCGGACGGCTGTACGCGCAGGCATACCCGCACCGCGTTGCGGGCGCCGGGCGTGAGTTCCGAATCAAAGGAAATAGTGTTCAGGGGACGATGAGCGTGGCTGACTTTATCCATTAACCTGCTTTTTCTTCGGAAACCGGGTCCGCCTCTTCGGCAACTCCCACTTCCGTCTCCTCGATAATGTAGTCGACAACCTTCTTCAAATCGCCGGTCTCTTCGAACACGCGGATCTGCCGGTCGGCTCCGGTACCCATTTCCATAATCTTGTGTACGTATTCGATTTCTTCGCGCGAGCCGAGTTCGTCCACCACGTCATCCACGAACTTGAGGTATTCGAGTATCAGGTCGCGCACTGGCACCTGTACTTGCTTGCCAAAATCGATCATCTTTCCGTTGATCCCGTAACGCGCTGCCCGCCATTTGTTCTCCATGATCAGCGCACGCCGGTACAGCCGAAAGCCCTGGTTCGCCTCGTACAGCTTGTAAAGCTTCGCGACCGTAGCCTGGATCAAGGCTGCGAGTGCGATGGTCTCGTCGACCCGCATGGGAATGTCGCAAATCCGGAACTCGATGGTGTTGAAGAACGGATGCGGACGTATGTCCCACCAGATTTTCTTCGCGTTATCGATGCAGCCGGTCTTGATCAGCAGCTTGATGAAATTCTCGTATTCGCCATAGCTGGGAAAATAGTCAGGGATGTTGGTGCGTGGAAATTTGTCGAACACCTTGCAGCGGTAAGACTTCAATCCTGTATTCATCCCGAGCCAGAAGGGCGAGTTGGTTGAGAGTGCCAGGATGTGCGGCACGAAATAACGCGCGTGATTCATCATGTGGATGGCCGTCTCGCGGTCCTCCACTCCAATGTGCACGTGCAACCCGAAGATCAGGTTGGCGCGCGCCACCAGCTGCATATCTTCGACGATATTGTGGTAGCGCTCGTCCGGATATATCTCCTGGACTCGCCAGTCCGCAAAGGGGTGCGTCGCCGCCGAGGCCAGCCGCAGCCCGTTTTCCCGGGCCAGGTTGATCATGTCGCGGCGCAGCTTTTTAACCTCGTCCTTGGCTTCTTTGATGTTGCTGCAGACCGACGTTCCCACCTCGACCACCGACTGATGCATCTCAGCTTTGACGCGCTCCTGCAGGCGCAGTTTCCCCTTCTCGATCATTTCGGCATGAATGTGCGAACGCAGGTCGCGCGTGACAGGATCGACGGTCTGGTACTCTTCCTCGATCCCGATGGTGAAGGTAGGTTTCATACGGCTAATCCAGTTGCAGAACCCCAACCTCTAAGCCGATGGAGCGACGAGCGTCCCCGCCCGTCGGAGTCGGTGAGTTCACAAAACCCCAACAGTATAACAACCACGCAGTCCTAGACCCCAGCCATCGGCGCGGTCTTTGAGCTCGCTTTGCGAGCGGGTGTCTTCTTCTCAGGTTCCTGCGTCTCACCTTGGAGGAAAGCAGCCCAGCGCAATTCCCGGGCTGGGTTCGCGCCGCTCAACGTTTTCTTCACGGCCATCTCGGCCACGGCATTCACGACCCACTCGAAATTCTCCTGGCCCACCGAGTTGATGTCTGCATCAGGTGCCGGGTTCATGAAGTCGATCGCATATGGCACGCCGCGCTCCACCGCGAACTCAACCGTGTTCAGATCGTAGCCAAGCGCCTTGCATAGCGTCAGGGCGTCCTTCTCGATTCGCTGTTTCAGTTCCGGCCTCGGCGGAGGGTTGCCCTTAACGTACCGCTCGTGAAACGGAGCCTTCGGGTCATAGCGCATGATGTGCACTTTTTCCTGCCCGATCACGTAGCAGCGGAAATACTCCTCGAACTCCACTCCCCGCTGCAACGTCATGCAAAGCGTTCCCGTTTCGTTGTAGGCATTGAAGAACTCATCAGGTGAGTGCAGTTTGTAGACGTGTTTCCAGCCCCCACCGTCGAAGGGCTTCAGGAAAGCTGGCCAGCCTACGTACGCGAACACCTCGTCCCAGTTCAGTGGATACATCAGGTTGCGCATGGACTGGTCGGTCGTTCCCGGCGGGTGTTGGTTGTGGGGTAGCAATACAGTCGGCGGGATGGCGATGCCCAGTTGCTCCGCCATCGCATAGTTGAAAAACTTGTCGTCGGCCGTCCACCAGAACGGATTGTTGATCACGACCGTCCCGTGCAGCGCCGCGTTTTTCAGGTAAGCACGGTAGAACGAGATGTCCTGCGAGATGCGGTCGATGATGACGTCGTACTTCTTGGGCTGGTCCATGCGGATCCCGCCTACTTTCACGAATTCCGCTGATACGCCCTCGACGCCCATCGAATTGATCTTGTCGACCAGCGCCGGCGGGAAGGTATTTTCCATTCCGAAAATGATTCCGACCTTCTTGCCACTCATAAGCGGCCTCCTCGACCGTAGCGCCGGTGTTCTCGCCGGCTGTCCGGAAAGCGTTTCACGCTCTCGTCCTAATTACCTACCACCTCGCGTATTACCCGAAGAAAGTTCCCACCCATGATCTTCTGAATATCTTTTTCCGAGTATCCCCGCCTTAACAATGCTGCCGTCAAGTTCGGCATCTTGGAAACGTTTTCCAGCCCGCTGGGCACGCTGGGGACGCCGTCAAAGTCACTCCCGATTCCCACGTGATCGATCCCAGCCACATTCGCAATATGGTCGATGCACACAGCTGCATCTTCTACCGTAGCACTGCCAACTTTCGCATGAACCTCGTCATATTGCGCGTGTTCCTTCGCCGCGTAGGCATCCAGTTCGGCGCCGGCCAAGTTGGGCTCCATGGCACTCTGTTGAGAGACATGTTGCCGTAATTCATCGCTATCTTTCTGGCTCAAGAAGGACGACCCGAAGTTCACTCCTACTACGCCCCCATTCTTGGCCAGCGCCCGGAACATGTCGTCCTTCATATTGCGCGGAACGTCTGAGTAGACGAAACAAGACGAGTGCGAGGCAATCACCGGTTTGGTGGAGACTTCGAGAACATCGTAAAACGTCTTATCCGACACGTGCGAGATGTCCACGATCATTCCGATGCGGTTCATTTCGCGCACCACCTGCTTCCCAAAATCCGTCAGCCCGTTGTGCTCGGCCTTGCCGGTAGAAGAGTCCGCCCAGTGGTTGCTTCGGAAATGAGTCAGGGTCATCGAGAGAATTCCCATCCGGCGGTACATACGCAGCACCCCGAGATCGTCGTCGATCTGATGCCCGCCTTCGATGGTGAGAACGGCTGCAATCTTCTTCTGACCGACAATGCGCTCGATGTCGCGCGCACTGGTCGCCATTTCGATGCGGTCGGGATACCTGTCAAATACTCCCTGCATGGCATCGCGCAGGTCGAGCGTCCTCCGCACCGCCTCCGCACCCGGATAGTAGGAGGGCACCCACAACGCGAAGAACGGGACGTGTATGCCGCCTTCCTGCAAGCGTGGAAGATCGATCATTCCGTCTGGCAGTCGCTGGCCGATGTCAGCCTTGTCGATCAGAACCCGCTGCGCGGTATCATTATGGGCATCAACCCCTAGCACGTGAGACTGGATCCGGCGCGCCTCGTCCATGTTCTGCGCCCATCCCGAGGCGGCCACCGCCAACGCGACCGCGCAGATCAGGTACTGGCCCTTGCCTGGTACCCGAATCCTTGGTCCCATGTGCTCCTCCTGATTCAGCTTGAACCCAGTTCGCCGTTTTCAGTAGTGTCTCGCTACCAGCCATCGACCATCGGCAAGCAGCCGCCGCCGACTAGAAATACTTCTCCGCCATCCGCAACCAAAACGGCCAATCATGCCCCGTGTGATCGCCCCAGATATCCAGCCAGTTCGGCACAGCCTTGCCGTTCAGCAGTGCCGACAGCTTCACGTTTTGGTCCAGGCACATATCCCATTCCCCCGAGGCCAGCACGATCTTCATCTGCCGGTACCGACTCAAGTACCAGTCATCGTTCATATTGGAGACATAGTCTTGCGGGCTGTTGAAGTAGGCGTCATCGTCGTAGTAGCCGTCGAGGAATTGGTGAATATCGTACGCCCCGCTCATGCTGATGCACTGGGTCACGATGTCCGGATGTTTGAACGCAAAGTTTACTGCGTGATATCCGCCGAAACTGCAACCCGTCACCGCCAACTGTGAGGATTGATTCCGCCAGCGCAGGTAGGGTAGCAGTTCGTGGAGAATGTAGCGCTCGTATTGCAAATGTCGCAGGACGCGAATCCTCGGGTGAGCCGACTTGTTGTACCAGCTTTCCGTGTCGATGGCATCAGGGCAGAAAACCTGCAGTTCGCCCCGGTCGATTTTGCCGGCGAGCACATCGATCATCCCCCGGTCTTCATACTCGAAGAATCTGCCCATCGACGTGGGAAAGACCAATAGCGGAGAGCCGGCGTGTCCAAAAACCAGCATCTCCATCTCCCGATGTAATTCCTGGCTGTACCCCTTGTGGTATTCGCGATTCATGAGCCGAAGTATCTTACCTGAAACCACTTGGGCGGGGTGCTAAAGCACCCTGCCGAAGATGGAGGAATCGAATATCTCAAGGACTGTCCGCCTCAGATACATCTTCTCGGACCTCGGCCCGCATCTCTTGTCACACACGGGGCGTCGCGCTGTTGCAGCTTCATCCAGGAGCGGCTTCATGAATGTGAAGTTCCCACGACGTCCTTGGCACGCAATCGCCTTTGCAGTAGTTTTCGCAATCTCCCAGCCGGCGCAAGCCCAATCAGGAGCCGCCCTCTCGGGCACTGTGACCTCTACCTCCGGTGCCGCTGTGCCCGCTGCTAAGAATCTCGGCCAAAAACTTGAACACAGGCCAATCCACGGACTTGCAGGCCGACTCTGCCGGGCACTTCGACTTCGCAGCTCCAGCGCCCGCGGCGTTTGAAATCACCGTCACTGCCGACGGCTTCGACTCAAAAACTGTGAAGGTGACTTTCATCCCGGGCGCCACCAAGCGGTCAGCTTCACCTTAGCGACGATTCCCGGATGGACCCCGCTGCCGCAGACCAATCTCCCGAATGCCCCTTCCAGCAGCCAGACCGGTCCGTCGCTCTCCGATCTAGCTTTCTCGGCTGAGCAAACCCGGAGTGACGCGAAACAGCAAGCGCTGCTCGATAAGCGCACGCATATGCTCAAGATCCATCAGAAGCTCGGCTTGATTACCGCGGTACCCTTGCAACGTTAATCGCTTCACCGGGCGCGGGTGGGAAGAATATGAGCAACACAGATCGCACCGTCCCTATGGTGCTCGGCGCAGTCACGTCAGATCTCTACTTCACGAGCGCGTACTTCGCGATTCGCGCGCCCCGGGTGCCGGGAACCACGGCTCGCGGCCCGATCCGCTTTCATAAAGCTCTAGCCTGGGTGCACGGTCCGGGAATGATTCTTACGCCGATTCTCGGAGCGTTGGCTTACGAGCAGAAAAACAAGGGCGAAAAGGTTCACGGCATCGCTTCGGCCCACGGACCGGTAGCCGCCGTCACGGCTGCAGCTTTTGGTGCTGCGCTGCTTTCAGTCTCGGTCAAGTTTTAGATCATCATGGCGAAGATCACCATCGGTTGCATTGCTCTGTTGTTGACGACGATCGCTTCTGCGGCGGATCAGTGGGTGCTTGATCAAAGCACGCTTATCTATCACGTCTCGCATCCCCTGCATCAGAGCGAGGGGATAAGCCATGCTGCCCGCGGCAAGGCTGTCTGCAATTCAGGACAGTGTGATTTCTTAATCGCTGTGCCCGTGAAGTCGTTCGACTCGGGCGACAGCAATCGCGATCTGCACATGATCCAGGTCACGCGCGGCGCGGAGTTCCCCATGGTGACAGTACGGACGCGGCTACCCGAGTCGGCAGCCACTGCTTCTGCGATCAATGCCGATCTGGAAATTCAATTCGCCGGCCAGACTGCGCACTACAAACAGGTCCCATTCCAGGTGGCGCACGACGGAAAAGAAACGCGAATTACTGGTACCATTCCAGCCACGCTTGCGGACTTCAAGATCGATCCGCCAACTCTGCTCACTCTTCCGGTAAAAAACGAACTGCCCATCCGGATAGAAATGACCTGGCATTCGGAACAGCAGTAATCGAACGTTGGCGAGTTTCGATCGGAAGCGTCAGCATGCGCCTCTCGCCCCGACGCCGCGCTTAACATCCGAATCTTCACGTAATATGCTTTTGAGGTTTCGCCCGTGCACGTTCTTACGGAAGCCGACGTACATCGCCTGCTTGATCCGCGCTCTCTGATCCCGGCTATCCAAGAGGCGTTCCGTAGTCGCTACCCTTCCACGCTGATGCCGACCCGCACGCAAATGAAGGTCGGGGACGGCGTTTTCCTCATCATGCCCTGCTACGACAGGGTCGGCCACGGTCTCGGCATGAAAATGGTGAAGTTCAACGAAAGCCCAACCGTTGCGGAAGAACGGGTCCAGGCCACATACATCCTCCTTGATGTCGAGTCAGGCTGCGCCAAGCTGGTGATTCCGGCCAACTATTTGACCGATGCTCGCACAGCTGCGACCTCGGCAGTGGCGACGAGTTTTCTGGCTCGTGAGGACGCCAAAGTTCTAGGAGTCTTCGGGACGGGCAGGGAAGCGCGTGCCCACCTGCAGATTCTGCGACATGTCCGCCCGTTCGAGCGGGCGCTCGTGACTGGCCGGGACACCGGACGCACGCGCGAATTCGCGCAACAGATGGAACATGAGCTCGGCATGAAGGTCGAGTCCGTGTACTCGCGTACCTGCGCCGCCGAATCGGACGTCCTCTGTACCTGCACGACCTCGAAAACGCCGCTGTTCGACGGCAACATGGTCCGCAAGGGGACGCACATCAACGCAGTTGGAAGTTTCCAGCCCACAACGCGCGAACTGGACGACGTATGCGTCCGCCGCTCGAGAATCGTGGTCGACACCTACGACGGTGCGTTGGCAGAGGCAGGCGATCTTTTGATTCCGCTAAACAGTGGAATCATCCGGCGCGAGCATTTGTTATCGGATCTGCACGAACTCACTGCAGGTCGCAAAAAGATTCGCACCAGCCCATTGGAAATTACGCTCTTCAAGAGCGTGGGTAACGCGCTTGAGGACCTTACCGCCGCCGAGCTTTTGGAGGAAACGGTCCTGGCGCTGGACCGAAAGCCAACTGATACTCCAGCCCAAGTCTCTTCCTGACGCACGTTGCATGTGCGGTGCGTCAGACAAGCTTGCGGAGCGTTTCCATCCTCTGGAGCCATCCATCGATGGTCTGTGCCTGCTTCTCGAACGTCACGTCGTAAATCAGTTCATGCGTTCCAATCTTCGCGCATGCTTGCGCATCTTCACGAATCTGCTCAAGCGTTCCTGCAAAAATTCCACGATCCGCTCCCAGCGGCTTGTCCGTGATGTGCAGGTTCGCGCGCACGACCATTTTTAGCGATGAAGGATCGCGGCCCGCCTCTTGTGCCATTCGCTGCACAGCCCCGAACATCTGGGTCATGCCCGCGATCGGGATAGCCACCGGATTCCATCCATCTGCCATCGTGGCAAGTCGCTTGAGTGCGGGCGGAGCGAACGCCGCCAGGTAAATCGGCGGATGCGGCTTTTGCACGGGCTTCTGGCTGATATAGGACTCGGGCACGCGGAAGAATTTGCCCCGATACTTCACCGGATTTGTGGTCCAGATCGCCTTCAGTACCTGAAGAAACTCGTCGGCCATGGCGCCGCGCTGTTTCATATCTGCGTTGGTAGCGTCCATTTCATCTTGCGACCATCCCAGGCCGAGACCCACACGCAGCCGGCCATTCGACAACACATCGATCGTCGTCAGCCGGCGTGCCAGCGTGACCGGGTTGTAGTACGGCATGTCTAGAACGCTGGTGCCCAGCGAAATTTTTTTGGTGCGCGCGGCCGCGAACGTTAGCGTATCGAGCGGATCGAGGCTGTATTTGTAACCTTCGGGAAGTGAACCGTCCGCCGTCACCGGGTAAGGCGTCTGTGGCTTCACTGGCCAAAGCAGCCGCTCGATGGTCCAAAGGCTGTCGTACGCCAGCGACTCCGCGCGTTCGGCAACTCTCAAGACATTGTCTGCGTTTCCAAAGGGGCCGATGTTGGGTAACCCGAAGCCGATTTTCATTGAATAGTCCTTCGATTGAGCGCGTAGGCAATGAGATTAATTTGCGAGGTCGGTGGGCAGGATGTCAAGGTGTGGTCAGGAACACGAAGCAAACGTGCGTTAGCATCCCTGTCTCGCGGGTTGGTCCTTGAAGAGAATTGACGGACAGATGCGTCGGTCGATGGCAGGGTGGTTTGACCACCGTGGGATGCAGGCCACAGGTCAGCGTGCGTCGCGTTGGTACAAACTTGCCTTGTGGGTTGATCCGAATTGGAATTCGCCTTGGTACAACCTGGGTCTGGAGGCGAAAAAGAAAAGAAGCTGGGAAGAGAGTCTGCGCTACAACAGGCGAGCCGCTCAGCTAAACCCAGAAAACGAAGCGGCATGGTGGAATTTGGGAATAGCCGCGACCGCGTTGCGTGACTGGGCAGAAGCGAGGCGAGCATGGGAGGCTTACCGCGTTAAGTTACTGAGTGGGTCAGGTGAGGTGACAATAAAGCCGGTCGCCGGTTGCGTGCGCTTAAATCCAAATCATGATGGAGAGGTGGTGTGGGGCGATCGCCTTGATCCAGCGCGTTTTCTGATACTCAACATACCGCTTCCAGAATCAGGGCATCGCTTCCGCGACATTGAACTGAACGATGGCGAACCAACCGGAACTCGAGTCAGAGATGGTAGGGATTTCACAGTGTTTGATGAACTAGAAATCTGGCAGCCTTCTTCGTATTCCACATTCGAAGCAGAAATCGATATTCCGGGAAACTCGTCAGAGGAACAGCTCGTGGAGGTCTGTCGTAGGTATCAGTTAGGTGTGGAAGACTGGTCTACCATGCGTATCTTGTGCGAAACCTGCAGCCGGGGGAGCCCGAGTCCTCACAACTGCGATGCAGTAACGCCTTCCGGCATCCGACGGTCATACGCCTTCGCCGCTCAGAGTGAGGAAGGCCTGAGCTACGCGCTCCACGAATGGACCGCGATAACTGCGGGCGCAGCATTCGGCAATCTTAGGTTGGTCCTTGCAGCAGAATAGTGGCGTGTATTTGCCTCACTCGAACCCCAGCCTATATCCTTCCCGGTTATGTCTACGCTGGTGGAATGTGTTCCTAATTTTTCCGAAGGCCGCGACAAGGCGAAGGTCGATGCCATCGTCGATGCCATGAAAATCAACGGCGTCTATCTGCTCGACCGCGAGATGGACGCCGACCATAACCGCTGCGTGATCACACTGGTAGGCGAACGCGAAGCTATTCAAGAAGCAGCCATACGCGGAGTTGGAAAAGCCGCTGAACTCATCGACCTGACCAAACATCAAGGCGCCCATCCGCGCATGGGTGCTTCTGACGTGGTGCCTTTTGTCCCCATCGATGGGGTAACCATCGAGGATTGCGTTGCTATGGCCCGTCACGTGGGCGAGCAAATCTGGAAGCGCTTTCAGATCCCCGTGTATTTCTACGAAGCCGCGGCCACATCTCCTGAGCGTACCAACCTCGAAAATATCCGTCGCGGACAGTTCGAGGGCATCCGTGACGACATCGCGACCAACCCAGCCCGCCGCCCCGACTTGGGCGAACTGCGTGTGCATCCTACGGCCGGAGCTACAGTGGTGGGCGCGCGCAAGTTTCTGATTGCTTACAACGTTTTCCTGAATACTATGGACGTTGACATCGCGAAAAAGGTCGCTAAAGCCGTGCGTTTCTCAAGCGGCGGCATGCGCTTTGTGAAGGGGGCGGGATTTCTCGTGCGCGGCATGGCTCAGGTCTCCATGAACCTCACCGACTTCGAGCAGACGCCGGTCCATCGCGTGTTCGAACTGGTGAAGCGCGAAGCCGCGCGTTATGGCGTGATGCCAACCTCTTCCGAAATTGTCGGCCTGATACCCAAGAAAGCTTTGGAGCAGGCGGCCGAATGGTTTTTGCAGGTCGAGAACTTCGACTCTTCCTTGATTCTGGAGAATCGATTGACTGCGGTGATGGGTGGCAAGATGGCCGTTGGCGGCCTTCGTGCCGGAGTCGAGCCTTTCGTGGAACAGTTAGCTGCACCGACGGCAACTCCGGGAGGTGGCAGCGCCGCCGCAGCGGCCGGAGCAATGGCGGCGGGACTCGCTCACATGGTGGCGGCAATGTCGCGAGGTAAGAAGGCATACCTGGCGTACGAGACTGAATTGAGCGCTGCGATTGCCCGCCTGTCGCAACTGCGGGAAGAACTCAAGGCTGCGGTCGATGCCGATGCCGAGTCTTTCAACTTGGTGATGAAGGCGTACAAACAGGCGAAAGAGGCCACCGACGGCGACGCACTCATTGACGTTGCGTTAAAGCAGGCAACCAGCGTCCCCCTTGGCGTAGCAGAACGCGCAAAAGAGGTCGGTGACCTGGCCACCAAACTCGGCCCTATCACGAACCCAAACATGAAGTCGGATCTGACGACCTCGTCTGCGCTTGCGCGCGCTGCGATCGAGGGAGCGATGGCCAACGTCGAAATTAATCTGGCGTCGCTTAAGGATTCGAAATTCGTGGACGCAACGAAGAAGGTCGCTGAAGCCCTCGTGACCGGTGAGCCCCGAAAAAGGTAGGGTGTCCAACCCGTCAACTCCTTGCTAGTACTTTCGTTTGCACTTTTTTTACGTTTCACAGCATACAATTGATTTATCCCGGGTTAACACTAGGCGACCATTCGGCATCCAAGTGTGTATTCCCAGAGGTTTTATGAAGAAACTGATGATCTTGGGTTGTTTCGTAGTGCTGAGCGTTGCGGCCTTGGCGATGCCGTTAGGCACAACGTCGCGCGCTGTTATTCCGTCCGACATCCAGCAGATCATTTCTGTGGACTATCGGGCCCTGCACGACTCGCCCACTGCCATGGCTCTGAAGGATCAGGTTCTTCCCGAGAGCTTAAAGTTGTTTGAAAAGGCGCTCAAGGGCGTTGGCATCGATTCCGAGCGCGACGTGGATCAACTCACCTTTGCCGCCTATCGCACGGGCAACAAGAAAGACGTGAAAGTGGTTGGCATGGCGCAGGGCTCGTTCTCGTCCAAGACAGTTTTGAAGCGGATGAAGCTGAAGAAAATCGTTCCCACCAAGTACCGTCAGGCTGAAATGTACTCGATGGGGAACGGCATGATCATGTCATTCCTCGACGAGAACACTCTTCTGTTTGGGGATGACGGCGCCGTGAAGGGCGCGCTGGATGCGCGTGACGGATACACTCCGACGCTCGATTCCAATCCCACGATGTCTGACATGATGGCCTCGGTCGACGGTTCCCCGGTATGGAGCCTGCTAGACCAGCAGGGAACGCAGAACATGATGCGTTCCGCGCTGGGCGATGCCACCAAGGTTGCCGACTACGACACGGTGAAGAAACGGCTCATGGGCTCGCGTTACACCATGGACTTCTCGAGCGGCGTGAACTTTAATCTCGACGTCATCACTTCCGATTCGATCACGGCGGCAACCATGTCCTCCCTCGTCAAGGCAGGCATGCTTTACAAGAAAATGAGTGCCACACCCGTCGAGAAAGTCGCCATTGATGCGCTCACGGTAGATTCCGACAGCTCGAAGCTCCAGCTCCACTTCAAGACCGATGACAAGCAGTTCCAGGCGCTGATGAAGTCGGACCTGTTCGCGGCTGTGTCGAAGTAAACCAAGTCTTTCGTATTCCAAAGGGCGCAGGTTCCATGAACCTGCGCCTTTTGCTTTTGCCTGCTGTGCATACTGATTGACGAGTATTAATGTTATAGGTATAACGTGGATGTAATGAATGTAGGTTCGGTACCGGCATCTCCGCCTTGGCTGCTTCTGATCTTCAGCCTGCCTGCCAAAAGTGCCAGCCAGCGCGTGAACGTCTGGCGGAAACTCCGGCGCTATGGCATGCTCGCCCTGCGCAGTGCCGGCTATCTCCTGCCCAACTCTTCTGCAAACCAGGAACGAATGGAATGGCTGGCCGCGGCAATTCGCGCATACAAAGGGCAGGCGTCAGTTGCAGAGGTGCAATCCTTCGATGACCTATCCGACGATCAGTTGAAGTCGCTGTTTCAGGAAGCTCGTTCTCGCGACTACCGAAAACTCCTGCATGATGCGAAAAAACTTGTGGCGTCGGTTCCTGCCGGCACGCCCGCGGGGCGCTTGAACCGGATCCGTCGCCGGTTGCAGGAACTTCAGGACATTGACTTCTTTGGAAATCCTTTGCGCGCGAAAGTGGAAAGCCTTCTGGCTAGCGTCGAAGCACAGGAGGACGGCAAAATGCGCTCATCCACAAGTCGAAAGCCCTCGCAATTTCTGAATCGCCAATGGATCACACGTCCGCGTCCCGGTATCGATCGCGTCTCCTCGGCCTGGCTGATCCGGCGCTTTATTGACCCCCAGGCCCGCTTCCTGTTTGGCCCCGATCCCGACGCTCACGCCAACGCAGTTCCATTCGACATGTTCTGCCCGCAGGGATTCGGCCATCGCGGTGAAGATTGCTCGTTCGAGACACTCTGCAAAGACTTTGCTATCCGCGATAAGAAGGTCAAACACATCGCGCAGATCATCCACGACGCCGATCTGGGCGACGATAAGTTCGGACGCTCCGAAGGTCAGGGATTGGACGGTGTGCTGAAGGGATGGGCGAAGCAAGATTTGCCCGATGACGAACTGCTGCGGCGCGGAATGGATTTGATTGAAGGGCTTTACGATTCGCTCGATTGACGTGCAAGAGGGTTCATGCCGCCACTCCCCAACCTTGGCCAACTGTTGCTAATTAGCAATTCGACCCAGCACGGCAGCGGCTACTTGGACCATGCCGAGGACGAGATCCGCGATGTCGTCGGAAAGCGGGCGAGAGTTCTGTTTATTCCATTCGCTCTGCGCGACCGCCGTGTTTATGCGACCACCGTGGCTGAGCGTCTGAGCGCCATGGGGTTGACTTCGACTTCAGTTCACGACGTTTCCAATATGGCGCGGGCAGTCGAAGGGTCGGAAGTCATTTTTATTGGAGGAGGGAACACGTTCCGGCTGCTGAAGGCGCTCTACGATCACGACCTCATTCACCCGATTCGCAGCGCGATTGCTGCGGGCGCCACGTACATCGGATCGAGCGCAGGCTCAATCGTTGCCGGCCCCACGCTGAAGACCACCAAAGATATGCCCATCGTTCAGCCGAGGTCGTTCGACGCGCTGGGACTGGTGCCCTTCCAGATCAGCCCGCACTATCTCGACCCGGACCCAACCTCGACGCACATGGGAGAAACGCAGGAAGAGCGCATTCTGCAATTTCTCGAGGAGAACGAGGGCCCCGTGGTCGGATTGCGTGAAGGGTCGATCCTTCGGGTGCAGAGCGGATCCATTCACCTCACAGGGCCGCGCGGCGCCCGCATGTTTCGCAGGGACGAGGAGCCGGTTGAGGCCACCACGGGCACTGATCTCCGGGAATTGCTGTTGCAGACCGGCACACCTGCGAGGGCTCGCACATGAATACCGGAGACTTCATCTTTCTCAGCTCTCGCGATGTTCGGAATCTCCTGTCCGTCGAGGAGTGCATCGCCGCGGTGGAAGAGGCATTTCGTTTGCATGGAGAAGGGAAGGCGCAAGCGCCCGGAGTCCTCGGAATCGACATCGATGGGGGCGGCTTCCACATCAAAGCAGGCTTGCTCGACTTGCGAATGCGGTACTTCGCCGCCAAGGTCAACGGCAACTTCCCGGGCAATCCGTCTCACTTCGGCCTCCCCACCATACAGGGCGTCATCGTTCTGTGCGACGCGGAGAAGGGAACTCCCCTCGCAGTCATGGATTCCCGGGACGTGACGTCATTCCGAACGGCAGCCGCGACCGCAGTTGCCGCCCGGCACCTGGCGCGTCCCGCTTCACGGACCGCAACGATCTGCGGCTGCGGCGAACAGGCTCGCCATCAGGTCAGGGCTCTCTCTCACATCTTCCACCTCCAGAGCATCTTCGCTCTTGACAGTAACGCCGAACGAGCTACGCGATTTGCGGACGAGCTCAGTTCTGAGCTTCAGCTTGCAATAACACCGGGGAATGATCTCCGTTCTGCTGTATTCGAAAGCGACATCTGTGTTACCTGCACGGCATCACAGCAGCCGGTG
>Ga0209811_10000499_pt1 | contig 16071 bp, 16 predicted proteins | sample Coa_R1_6_FD_187161 | JGI IMG/M metagenome (GOLD analysis project Ga0209811, IMG submission 187161) | Surface soil microbial communities from Centralia Pennsylvania, which are recovering from an underground coalmine fire. - Coalmine... | ecosystem: Environmental > Terrestrial > Soil >...
TCCGAACGGCGCGGGACACCACCGGATCCTCGACCATTGCATCTTCCGTGAGCCCGGCCCCGAGCAGGGGGATGCTCACCGACGCTTCCTCGACGATGACCGCCGACATGGTCCTGAGCGTTTCGCGAAGCGCCTCGTCCGCGTGGCGAGCACGGGGTGAAGCATTGAACACCGCAACCGGCTTGTTGATGAACGGCTCGAAGCTCACCAGCCAATCGAGCACGTTCTTGATGGTCCCGGTGACGCCGTGCGCGTATTCGGGGCTGGCGATCAATAGCGCGTCCGCGCGCTCGACCTCGTCGTGAAGCGTAACGATCTTCTGCGGCAGATGGGTCTCGAGATCGGGATTGAACAGCGGCAGTTCGCCGGCCGCGCGAAAGAGCCGCACCTGCACTTCCGGGGGCGACAGGCGCGCCGCGGCGCGAAGCAGCGCGGAATTGATGGAGGCAGCCCGCAGACTGCCGGAGATGGCCAGGACTTTCACGACCTCAGGACGCCGACGCGGTTTCGGCCCGCTCGATCTCCTTGCGCAGCAGCCATACGAACACCAGCCCCGGGAGCGCCACGATGAAGGCCGCGAAAAAAAACGTCGGCCACGAGAGCCCCATGTATTTGGGGTCGGTGGCGTAGCCCGCGACCGGACCGACATACACGCGCCCGAAGGACGCGAGCGCCGAGAGCAGCGCGTATTGCGTGGCGGTGAAGCGATGGTCGCACAACGCCATCAAGAGCGCCACGAACGCCGCCGTGCCCATGCCCCAGGCGATGTTCTCGAAGCCCACCGCGAATACCATGATCGGATAGCTTTTGCCGGCGAGCGCGAGCCACATGAAAGTCAGTATCGAGGCCGCCTGGAGCACTCCGAAGCCCAGCAGCGCGCGGTACAGCCCCAGCCTCACCATGAGCGCGCCGCCGAACAGCACGCCCACGATGGTCGAGGCGAGGCCGACCGCCTTGTTCACGTAGCCCACGTCCTCGAGCGAGAACCCGGCACCGCGCAAAAGAAACGCCGTGGTCAGCGAGCCCGCAAAAGCGTCGCCGAGCTTGTAGAGCACGAGGAGCACCAGGATCCACACCGCCTTCGGCCGCGAAAAGAACTCGCGCAAGGGCTCGACGACCGCCTCGCGCAGGCTCCTCGGGGCGGCGGGCGCGGTCGAAGGTTCCTCGCCCCAGAACGCGGCGAGCACGCCCACCGCCATCAGCGCCGCCATGAGGAGATAGGTGTTGCGCCAGCCGAGCGCCGGAATCCAGCCCGACCCGGCGACCAGCACCAACGCGAGCGCGCCGGAAACGAGCATCGCCAGGCGATAGCCGACGACACCGAGCGCGCCGGCCAGCCCGCGCTCTTCGCGGCTGACCACGTCGGTCCGGTACGCGTCGACGACGATGTCCTGCGACGCCGAGGCAAAAGCGACGAACAGCGCGAGCCAGGCGATCGCGACGAGATCCGAGCGCGGCGACAGGAACGCCATCGCGGCGATGCCGGCGGCGAGCGCCAGCTGGGTGAGGACGAGCCAGCCGCGGCGGCGGCCGAGGAACGGCGGCACGAAGCGGTCCATCGCCGGCGCCCACAGGAATTTCCAGACGTAGGGAAGGCCGACCAGGGTGAATATTCCGATAGTCGACAGGTCCACGCCTTCCACGGTCATCCACGCCTGCAGCGTCCCGCCGGTGAGCGCGAGCGGCAGCCCCGAGGCGAAGCCGAGCGCGAGGATGACCGCGAGGCGCGGGCTGCGGAAAACCTGCAGGTAGGAAGAGGACATCAGAGTCCGATGTCGTAGTCGATCGTCAGCGGCGCGTGATCCGAGAAGCGCTTCGCCTTGTAGATCGCGGCTTTCTTCGCTTTCGCCGCGATCCCCGGCGTCGCGATCTGGTAGTCGATGCGCCAGCCGACGTTCTTCGCCCAGGCCTGGCCGCGGTTCGACCACCAGGTGTATTGCCTCGGACGCGGGTCGACGCGGCGGAACACGTCGACCCAGCCGATCCTGTCGAAGGTCTCGCTGAGCCAGGCGCGCTCCTCGGGGAGGAATCCCGAGTTCTTGCGGTTACCGCGCCAGTTCTCGAGGTCGATCTCCTTGTGCGCGATATTCCAGTCGCCGCAGATCACGAACTCCCGCCCGCTCGATTTGAGCTTTTTCAGTACCGGCATGAACTCCCCGAGAAAGCGGAATTTCGCCTGCTGCCGCTCCTCCGAGCTCGATCCCGAGGGCAGATAGGCCGACACGACCGAGAGCCGGCCGAAATCCGCGCGAAGGAATCTTCCCTCCGGATCGAACTCGCGGCTGCCGTAGCCGCAGGACACGCTCTCGGGCTTCGCCCTGGAGTAGAGGGCCACGCCGCTGTAGCCCTTCTTGGTCGAGCAGCAGTGATAGTGGCCGTGGAACCCCTTCGGAATGAGTGCGAGGTCCGCGAGGTCCGCCTCCTGCGCCTTGATCTCCTGCAGGCACACCACATCCGCCTTCTGGCGCGCGAGCCACTGTGTGAATCCTTTGGCAAGCGCCGAGCGGATGCCGTTGAGATTGAGCGTGATAATGCGTAACATTCGGCGAAATTCTCTCCGGGTATTCTAAAGGTGACCGATTTTCGCCAGGACTTCATCGCCTTCTGCCTCGAGCAGGGCGTGCTGAAGTTCGGCCAGTTCGTCACCAAATCGGGCCGCACGACGCCGTACTTCTTCAACGCCGGCCTGTTCAACACCGGGGCGTCGCTCGAGCGACTGGCGCAATTCTACGCAAAAGCCATCCTCGCCTCCGGCGTAAAGTTCGACATGCTGTTCGGCCCCGCCTACAAGGGGATCGTGCTCGCGGCCAGCGCCGCGGTGGCCCTCGCGCGCGAGGGCCGCAACGTTCCCTTCGCGTTCAACCGCAAGGAGGCGAAGGACCACGGCGAAGGCGGCGCGCTGGTCGGCGCCCCCCTCGCCGGCCGCGTGCTCATCGTTGACGATGTGCTGACCGCGGGCACCGCGGTGGGCGAATCGCTGCAGCTGATCGCCACGCACGGCGCGACCCCGGCCGGGGTGGTAATCTCCCTCGACAGGATGGAACGCGGTGAAGGGGAGCTTTCGGCGATCCAGGAAATCGAGAAACGTCACGGCATACCGGTCGTTTCCATCGCTCACCTGGACCATCTCGTGAACTGGCTCGAGGGGCGCGCCGAATTCCGGCAACATCTCTCTGCAATCAGGGCATATCGACAACTCTATGGTGCGAGGCAGTATGCGTAACCCGGTCACGATAGTCCTCTTCTTGTGCGCGTCCCTTCCCGTGCTGGCTCAGCAGTCACAGCCATCGCAGCGCATGTACAAGTGCACCGATGCGCGGGGCAAGGTCTACTACACGCAGGTTCCTCCGCGCGAGTGTCTCGGCCGCGACACCCAGGAGCTGAACAAATCCGGGACCCTCATCCGCAGGAGCGAGCGGGTTCCCACGGCCTCCGAGGCCCAGGCGGGCGAGGCCGAGCGCAAGAAAAAGGCCGAAGAGGCGGAAAGAAGCAGGGAAGAGCGCCGCAAGAACACCGCGCTGCTCAACACCTATTCGAGCGAAAAGGACATCGAGGACGCGCGCATGCGCGCGCTGAACGAAGCCCAGACCGCCATCGCCGACACCGAGAAGCACATCGTCGGAGCGCAGAAGCGCCAGCAGGACCTGGAGAAGGAAAAGGAGTTCTACGTCAAGAAGCCGATGCCGCTGAAGCTCAAGAACGAAATCAGCAACGTCGACATCGAGATCAAGAACCAGACCGCCCTTCTCGATGCGAAGAAGAGGGAAATCAGCACCATCAACGCCAAGTACGACGAGGACAAGCGGCGCTACGTCGAGCTGACGGGCCCGAAGAAGTAGATCAGCGCGCCAGTTTGCGCCTGAGTATGTCGTTCACCTGCCCGGGGTTCGCCTTGCCCTTGGTGGCCTTCATCACCTGCCCCACCAGCGAATTGAACGCCTTGTCCTTGCCGGCGCGGTAGTCCTCGACCTGCCTGGCGTTCGCGGCCAGGACGTCGTCGACGATCTTCTCGATTGCACCGGAGTCGGAGAGCTGCTTGAGCCCGCGCTTCTCGATGATTTGGTCGGCGGTGCCTTCGCCGTCGGCCATTCCGTGCAACACGCCCTTCGCCGTGTTGGCGGAGATCGTACCGTCGCGAATGCGCGCTACCAGTTCCGCAAAGGCCTTTGGGGGCACGAGAAGTTGCGGGAATTCGACCCCACGCTCGTTCAGAAGGGCGGAGATTTCGCCGTTGACCCAGTTCGCGACTGTCTTCGCACTGGTTGCATCGAGAAATTCGAGGGTGTTCTCGAAGTAGCTCGCCTTGTCGAGGCTTTCGGTAAGCAGGTTCGCGTCGTACGCCGACAAGCCGAGCTCGCGCTGGTACCGATCCCGCTTCGTCTGCGGCAGCTCCGGCATAGCCTTGCGCGCGCGCTCAAGCCAGTCCTCGCTCACCTCCAGCGGCAGCAGGTCCGGATCCGGAAAGTAACGATAGTCTTGCGCATCTTCTTTCGTGCGCATCGAGCGCGTCTCGTCGCGCTCGGCGTCGTAGAGCCGCGTTTCCTGCACGATCTTCCCGCCGTTCTCGAGGATCTCGATCTGGCGCTTCACCTCGAATTCGATCGCTTTTTCCAGGAACCGGAACGAGTTGAGGTTCTTGATCTCCGCCCGCGTGCCGAGCTTGGTGTCGCCGGCCCTGCGAACCGAGACATTCGCGTCGCAGCGGAATGAGCCCTCCTGCATGTTGCCGTCGCAGATGCCGATCCAGCGCACCAGAGAGTGCAGCGTCTTGGCGTAGGCCACCGCTTCCTCCGCCGAGCGCATCTCGGGTTCGGACACGATTTCCAGCAGCGGCGTGCCGGCACGGTTCAGGTCGATGCCGCTCATGCCCTGGAAATCTTCGTGGAGGGACTTTCCAGCGTCCTCCTCGAGATGGGCGCGCGTAAGGCTGACCGATTTTTCGCCGGCCTTGGTGAGAATCGAGATCGTCCCGCCTTGCACGATCGGCAGCTCGTACTGGCTGATCTGATAGCCCTTCGGCAGGTCGGGGTAGAAATAATTCTTCCGCGCGAAGACTGACCGCCTGTTGATGGTCCCGCCGACGGCGAGCCCGAATCGTATCGCCCGCTCGACGGCTCCACGGTTCGCAACCGGCAGCACGCCCGGCAGCGCGATGTCGACCGCGCTCGCCTGGGTGTTCGGCGCGGCGCCGAACGCAGTCGACGATCCGGAGAACATCTTCGACGCGGTCGAGAGTTGTGCGTGGGTTTCCAGCCCTATGACGATTTCCCAGCTCATTGAATCCCCGCCGGCTGGCGCGCGTGCCAATCGGTCTCGCGCTGGTACTGGTGAGCCACGTTCAGCAGCCTCGCTTCCGCGAAATAGTTCCCGACGAGGTGCAGCCCCACCGGGAGTCCGCCCGCGCCGAAGCCGCAGGGGACCGACGCCGCGGGCAGTCCCGCGAGGTTGGCGGGGATGGTATAGATGTCGTTCAGATACATCTGCACCGGATCCGATGTTTTCGCCCCGATCTTGAACGCCACGGTCGGTGAGGTCGGCCCGACCACCACGTCGCAGCGCTTGAACGCCCCGGTGAAGTCGTTGGCGATGAGCCTGCGTATCTTCTGCGCCTTGAGGTAATAGGCGTCGTAGTAGCCGTGCGAAAGCACGTAGGTGCCGATGAGGATGCGCCGCCGCACTTCCGCGCCGAACCCTTCGGCGCGGGTCCTGCGGTACATGTCGGCGAGGTCCTTGTAGTCCTTGGCGCGGTAGCCGTAGCGGGCGCCGTCGAAGCGGGACAGGTTGGAGGAGGCCTCCGCCGGCGCGATCACGTAGTAGGCCGGGACCGAGAGGTGGGAGTTCGGCAGCTCGATCGGGACGCGCTTCGCGCCGAGCTTCTCCAGTTGCGCCAGCGCGGTCTCGACCGCCTTGCCCACGTCGGGCGCGAGGCCTTCGCCGAAATGCTCCTTCGGCACGCCGACGCGAAGGCCCGCGAGCGGCTTGGCCAGCTCCCGCGAGTAGTCCTCCGGCTTGCGCTCGATCGAGGTCGAATCGCGCGCGTCGAACCCGGCCATGACGTTGAGCAGGAGCGCGAGATCCTCGGCGCTCTTGGCCAACGGCCCGGCCTGGTCGAGGCTGGACGCGAAAGCGATCATGCCGTAGCGCGACACCAGGCCGTAGGTCGGCTTCAACCCCGACACGCCTGAGAGCGCCGCCGGTTGGCGGATCGATCCCCCGGTGTCGGTCCCGGTCGCCGCAGGGGCCATGCGCGCCGCGATCGCCGCGGCCGACCCGCCCGAGGAGCCGCCGGGCACGCAGCCCGCGTCCCAAGGGTTTTTCACCGGGCCGTAGAACGACGATTCGCTCGACGACCCCATCGCGAACTCGTCCATGTTCGTCTTGCCGAGCAGCACCGCGCCGGCCGCGTTGAAGCGCTCGATCAGGTGCGCGTCGTAGGGAGAGACGAAGTTCGAGAGGATCTTCGAGCCGCAGGTGGTGAGCCAGTCGCGCGCGACGAAGATGTCTTTGTGGGCGACAGGGATACCGGTGAGCGGCTGCCCCGCGCCCTTGGCGATGAGCGCGTCGGCCGCGCGCGCCTGCGCTAGGCTCTTGTCTGAATCTATGGTGATGAAGGCGTTCAGTTTTCCGTTCAGCGCCTCGATGCGCGCGAGAAAGGCCTTCGTCAGCTCGACGCTGGAGAACTTCCTGTGCGCGAGCCCGGCCGCGAGCTCCTTGAGCGAGGCGTCCAGCATGGATCCAGGGGCTCCCACCCGAATCCCGCTACTCGATCACCTTGGGAACGAGATAGAGCCCCCGCTCCACCTGCGGCGCAACCGCCTGAAAGCGCTCGCGTTGGTCGCTCTCGGTCACCGCGTCGTCGCGCAGGCGCAGCGTGAGCCCCTGGGCGTGCGTCATCGGGGCTATGCCTTCGGTGTCGACGGCCTGCATCGTGCCGATCAGCTCGAAAATCTTGTTGAGCTCGCCCTGGATGGCGCGCGTTTCGGCGTCATTAATGCCGATCCGGGCCAGCTCGGCGATTGCTCGGACCTCTTCGGGGGTCAGGGACATGAAAAATCGCTTAAAACGGAAATTTATTTGCTGTATTATAACGCAATCGCGAACCCTCTTTCCTAAGGAAATCAGCAGGATGTTCGGCTTTTTGCGTGGATACTTTTCGGACGACATGGCGATTGACCTGGGGACGGCCAATACGCTGATTTACGTGCGTGGCAAAGGCATCGTGCTCGACGAGCCCTCGGTCGTGGCGATCCGGCAGGAGGGCGGTCCCAATTCCAAGAAGACGATCCAGGCCGTCGGCAAGGAAGCGAAAATGATGCTCGGCAAAACGCCGGGCAACATCACCGCGATCCGCCCGATGAAGGACGGCGTCATCGCCGACTTCACCGTCACCGAGCAGATGCTCAAGCAGTTCATCAAGAAAGTTCACCAGTCGCGCCTGTTCTCGCCCTCGCCGCGCATCATCATCTGCGTTCCCTGCGGGTCCACCCAGGTCGAGCGCCGCGCGATCCGGGAGGCCGCGATCGAGGCCGGCGCGAGCCAGGTGTTCCTGATCGAGGAGCCGATGGCTGCCGCGATCGGCGCCGACCTTCCGGTCGCCGAGGCCACCGGCTCGATGGTGGTCGACGTCGGCGGCGGCACCACCGAGGTCGGCGTGATCTCCCTCGGCGGCATGGTGTACGCGGGCTCGGTGCGCGTCGGCGGCGACAAGTTCGACGAAGCCATCATCAACTACATCCGCCGCAACTACGGAATGCTGATCGGCGAGACCACCGCGGAGACCGTGAAGAAAGAGATCGGCTCGGCCTTTCCAGGATCGGAAGTGCGCGAGATGGAAGTGAAGGGCCGCAACCTCGCCGAAGGCATTCCGCGCAGCTTCACCATCTCCTCGAACGAGATCCTGGAGGCGCTCACCGAGCCGCTCAACCAGATCGTCGGCGCGGTGAAGTCGGCGCTGGAGCAGACGCCGCCCGAGCTCGGCGCGGACATCGCCGAAAAAGGCATGGTCCTCACCGGCGGGGGCGCGCTGCTGCGCGACCTCGACCGCCTGCTGATGGAAGAGACGGGGCTCCCGGTCATCGTCGCCGACGACCCGCTCACCTGCGTGGTGCGTGGGTCGGGCAAGGCGCTGGAGAGGATGGACAAGCTGGGGAGCATTTTCGCAAGCGAGTAGAACAGGGACCGGTCGGGGGAGAGTGATTGCCGAGCGCGTGTTCGTGATGGGTTTGAGCCTCACCTTTCCCCAACCTTAGGACCCGATGGACTACCAGCCGCCGCCGTTTTTCAGCCGCGGTCCCGCACCGCTGGTTCGCCTGGTTTTTTTCGTGTCGCTCGCCGTGCTCCTCATGGTGCTCGACGCGCGATTCCGCTACGCGGATTCGATCCGGGAAGTCTTCGCCCTGCTCGCGTATCCGCTGCAACGCGTGGCGCTCGCGCCGGTCGAGCTGCTCAGCGCCTCCGCCGATTTCTTCACGACGCAGGTCGCGCTCAAGCGGGAGAACGGGCAGCTCAAGGCCAAGGACCTGCTCGCCGCGAGCGACCTGCTCACGCTCGAGGCGCTGCGCGCCGAGAACGCCCAGCTGCGGCGCCTGTCCGAGGCGCGCGAGCGCGTTCCGCGCGTGTCCACACTTGCCGAGATCCTCTACCAGGGACGCGACCCCTTCTCGCGCAAGGTCATCATCGACAAGGGCAGCCAGCAGGGCGTCGCACCCGGCCAGGCGGTCATCGACGACGTCGGCGTCGTCGGGCAGGTCACGCGGGTGCATCCTTTCCTCGCTGAGGTGACGCTGATCACGGACAAGGAGCAGAGGACCCCGGTCGAGGTCGTGAGAAACGGGCTGCGCGCGGTGATCTACGGCGGCGGCGACAAGGGCACGCTCGACCTCTCCTACACCGCGGCGGACGCGGATGTACAGGCGAACGACCTGCTCGTCACCTCGGGCATTGACGGCACCTATCCACCCGGGCTCCCGGTCGCGAAAGTGACGAAGATCGAGCGCGACGCGGCCTACTCCTTCGCCAAGATCACCTGCGTTCCCGCCGCCGGTACCGACCAGAACCGGCAGGTACTGGTCCTTTCGCGCGAAGCGGGTCTGCCGCCGCCGCCCGCGGAGGCCGAGCCGAGCGCGGGAGCGCCCAAGCAGAAGCGCCCGAGGAAGCGGGAGTAAAAGAGCACATGGCCTACTTCGAGCAGTCCCAGCGAATTCTCCTCCCGGTGAGCGTAGCGTACATGGCGCTCACGGTCGTGCTCGCGCTCCTTTTCAATCTGCTGCCCTGGCACGACCTGACCGGGGTTCCCGACATGGCCGCGCTGGTGATCACCTTCTGGTGCGTGCACCAGCCGCGCAGGATGGGCATAGGGGCGGCATGGTTCGTCGGCCTGATCATGGACGCGGGCAACAGCACGCTCCTCGGGCAACACGCTTTCGCCTACGCCTTCCTCGCCTTCGGCGCGCTCACGCTGTACCGGCGCATTCTCTGGTTTTCGCTGTGGCGACAGGCGGCTCACGTACTGGTGCTGCTGCTCGCGAGCGAGGCGCTCATGCTCGGCGTGCGGATGATCGCGGGCGGCGTGTTCCCGGGCCTGATGTATTTCGCAGGAAGCCTCACGGCGGCCGCGCTGTGGCCCACCGCGACCTTCCTGCTTCTCCTGCCGCAACGCAGGCCGGAAAGCGTGGACGAGAACCGGCCGCTGTAGACCGACGTCATGGCGGAGCTCAAGAACGTCCGGCAGGAGCTGCACTACTTCCAGCTGCGGCTGGGTGTCGCGGGCGCGATCGTGCTCACCGCATTCGCGATCCTGTTCGGGCGCTTCTTCTATCTCCAGGTCATCCAGCACCAGTACTACGACACCCGGGCCCAGGACAACCGCATCGCGATCATGCCGATCCCGCCCAATCGCGGGCTCATCCTCGACCGCAACGGCGTCGTGCTCGCGCGCAACTACTCGGCCTACACGCTCGAGCTCACGCTCAGCAAGATCGCCGATCTGGAGGGCACGATCAACGCGCTCTCCAAGCTCGTCGACATCCAGCCGCGGGACCGGCGGCGCTTCCAGAAACTGAGGGATGAGAGCAAGGGGCAGGACAATCTGCCGCTGCGCACGCGCCTGACGGACGAGGAAGTCGCGGTGCTCGCCGTGAACCGCTACCGCTTTCCCGGCGTGGACATCAAGGGACGACCCTTCCGGCAGTATCCCCTGGGCGAAGTCGCCTCGCACGTCGTCGGCTATATCAGCCGCATCGACGACCGCGACGCCGAGAAGATCGAGGGGTCCGATCAGGCGGGCAACTACAAGGGCACCGATCACATCGGCAAGACGGGCCTGGAGCAGAGCTACGAGCGAGCGCTCCACGGCACCACCGGTTTCGAGCAGGTCGAGACCGACGCGAGCGGGCGCATCGTGCCGCGCGGCACGAACGTGGCGCGCCTCGCGCCCCGCACCCCGCCCCAGCCCGGCAACAACCTGCGGCTCACCCTGGACATTCGACTGCAGCAAGTCGCCGAGCGCGCGCTCGGCCAGAACCGCGGCGCAGTCATCGCCCTCGAGCCTTCGACGGGCGGAATCCTCGCGTTCGTGTCCAAGCCGGGCTACGACCCGAACCTGTTCATCGACGGCATCGATCCGGTGAACTGGGACGCGCTCAACAACTCGCCCGACCACCCGCTCAACAACCGCGCGCTCACGGGGCTGTATGCGCCCGGGTCGACGTTCAAACCCTACATGGCGCTTGCCGCGCTCGAGCTGGGCAAGCGCACGCCCACCCAGGCCATCTTCGACCCCGGCTACTTCATGTTCGGCAACAACCGCTTCCGCGACGACAAGGCCGGCGGCCACGGCTACGTGGACATGTACAAGTCGATCGTCGTGTCCTGCGACACCTACTACTACACGCTCGCCAGCGATATCGACATCGACATCATCGCGGGCTTCATCGGCCAATTCGGCTTCGGCGCGAAGACCGGAATCGACGTCGAGGGCGAATTCGTCGGCGTGCTGCCCTCTCGGGAATGGAAACTGAAGCGCTTCAAGAGCACCCCGGCGCAGCAGAAATGGTTTCCGGGGGAGACCATCAGCGTCGGCATCGGCCAGGGCTACAACTCCTACACGCCGCTGCAGCTCGCACAGGCGGTCGCGACGCTCGCGAACGACGGCGTGATGCTTCGTCCGCATTTGGTCGATTACATCCAGAACCCGATCACGGGTGAGCGCACCACCGTCGATCCGCAAGTCGTGAAGACCATCCCCCTGAAAGCTAAGAATCTGGAGGTGATCAAGCACGCCATGGTGGGGGTCAACAAGGAGGGTACCGGCGCGGGCGCTTTCGCCGGAGCCGCCTACGTGAGCGCCGGCAAGACCGGCACCTCGCAGGTCGTGGCGCTCAGCAAGAACGAGAAATACTCCGAGGCAACCGTCGCAGAGCACCTGCGCGACCACGCGCTGTTCATCGCTTTTGCGCCAAGCGACAAGCCGACGATCGCCGTCGCGGTCCTTGTCGAGAACGCCGGGTTCGGCGCGCGTGCGGCCGCACCCGTCGCCCGGAAAGTGCTCGACTTCTACCTGCTCGGAAAGGACGCGACCAGGCCCGACATCGGCAAGGCCGCCGCGCCCGCGCGGCGTCCCGCAGTCGAGCCTCCGGCAGAAGAGTCCTCCGCCGCCGAGCCTCCCGACGACGATGACAGCGACAGCGATTAGGCAGTTGCTCGAGCGCTTCTCGGCCAAGATCGACGGGCCCCTGATCGCGATCGTCCTGTGCATCATGGTGCTCGGCCTGGGCACGCTCTACAGCGCCGCTTACCAGGCTCCGGCGAGGTTCGGCGCGCAGGCGCTGAACACGCTCCTGGCGCTCGCGCTGATGTGGGTCGCCGCCCAGGTTCACCCGCAGGTGTTCATGCGCATTGCGGTGCCGGTGTTTCTCGGCGTGCTGCTGATGCTCCTCGGCGTGGCGCTGTTCGGCGACGTGAGAAACGGCGCGCGCCGGTGGCTGCCGATGGGATTCGCGAGCATCCAGCCCTCCGAGCTGATGAAGCTCGCGATGCCGCTGCTGCTCGCATGGTACTTCCACCGGCACGCGGCGGCCCTGCGGTTTCGCGAGTTCTTCGTGGCCTTCCTGCTGCTCGCCGTACCGACCGCGATGATCGCGCGCCAGCCCGATCTGGGCACGGCTCTGCTGGTCGCGGCGGCCGGGCTCTACGTGATCTTTCTCGCGGGCCTGTCGTGGAAGGTCATCGCCGCGGGCATGGCCGCGGTCCTCGCGAGCCTGCCGATCCTGTGGGGGGTGCTGCACGACTACCAGCGCAGGCGCTTTCTCACGCTGATCGATCCGTCCTCCGACCCCCTTGGAGCGGGGTACCACATTATCCAGTCGACGATCGCTCTCGGATCGGGCGGCATCACGGGCAAGGGCTGGCTCAAGGGCACGCAGACGCACCTGGAGTTCATTCCCGAGCGCGCGACCGATTTCATCTTCGCCGTGTATTCCGAGGAATTCGGGCTGATCGGCGCGAGCATCCTGCTGGTGCTCTACCTCGCACTCATCATGCGCGGCCTGATGATCGCCGCCAACGCGCCGACCTTTTTCACACGCCTCCTCGCCGGGTCGATCACGCTCACCTTTTTCACCTACGCGGTGGTCAACATGGGCATGGTGAGCGGGCTGCTCCCGGTGGTCGGCGTACCGCTCCCTTTCATCAGCTACGGCGGCACGTCCCTCATCACCTTGTCGCTGAGCATCGGCATGCTGATGAGCATCCAGTACCACCGCACGCTGGTGCAGACGTGAGGGCTGCGTCCTTGTCCCTGGCTTTCGCCGCGCTCCTCGCCGGCTGCGGCGGCGGCACCGGCGGGTACTACAAGGGCGACGGGCCCGGCGGCCCGCCCCCCGTCAACCTCGACAAGATCGCCGACGCGACGCCGCGTGCCGAGCCGCTCAACCGCGGCGCCAACACTCCCTACACCGCCCTGGGCCGGAAGTACGTCCCCTACACCGCGCTGACGGCCTACCGGGCGCGCGGCGTCGCCACCTGGTACGGGCGCAAGTTCCACGGAAAGAAAACCGCGAGCGGCGAGCGTTACGACATGTACGCGATGACCGCGGCGCACACTACCCTGCCCATCCCGAGCTACGCGCGCGTCACCAATCTCGCCAACGGGAAAAGCGTCGTGGTTCGCATCAACGACCGCGGTCCCTTTCACGCGGATCGCATCATCGACCTGTCGTACGCCGCTGCCTACAAGCTCGGCTACGTCGGCGCGGGCAGCGCGAAGGTCGAGGTCGAGGCGATCCTGCCCGGAAAGCACGCTGCCGTCGCCGGGCCTGCGCCCGAGGGCTCGGTATAATCCGGAGCCGATGTCGCGCATCCTCGCTGTCCTGCTCGTCGTGTCGCTTTCGGGCGCCGCGCTCGCCGAAGCGCCGGCCCCGCCTTCGCTGGCGGCGCGCGCCTGGCTGCTGCTCGACGCGACCAGCGGCCAGCTTCTCGCCAGCCGCAATCCGGAAGGGCGCGTCGAGCCCGCATCGCTCACCAAGCTGATGACCGCCTACATCGCCTTCTCGGCGCTCAAGCAGAAGTCGCTCGCGCTCGACCAAACGATCAGGGTTTCGGAACGCGCCTGGCGGGTCTCCGGCTCGCGCATGTTCATCGAGCCGAGGAAACCGGTCACGGTGCAGGAGCTCCTGCACGGAATGATCGTGCAGTCCGGGAACGACGCCTGCATCGCGCTCGCCGAGACCATCGCAGGCTCGGAAGCGGCGTTCGCGGAGCGCATGAACCGGGAAGCCGGGCGCATCGGCATGAAGGACACGCATTTCACCAACGCGAGCGGCCTGCCCGACGCCCGCCACTACTCGACGCCGAGCGACCTCGCGCTGCTCGCCTCGGCGCTGATTCGCGACTATCCGGAGTACTACAAGCTGTACTCGGAGCGCGAATACCGCTACAACGACATCACCCAGCTGAACCGCAACCGGTTGCTGTGGCTCGACCCGAACGTGGACGGCATGAAGACCGGGCATACCGAGTCCGCCGGCTACTGCCTCATCGCCTCCGCGCGGCGCGGCGAGCGGCGGCTGCTGTCGGTACTCGTGGGAGCGGCGTCGGAGCGGCAACGCAACGAAGAGAGCCAGAAGCTCCTCAACTTCGGGTTCCAGGCCTACGACGGCCTGCGCCTGTATCAGAAAGACCAGGAAATCAGCAAGCTCGCGGTGTGGAAGGGGAGCGAGCGCACCCTGCGCGCGGGCGTCGCGGCGGACCTGTACGTGACGGTGCCCACGGGCACGGCAGACCGGCTGCAGGCGGAGATCGTCAGCGAGCAACCCCTGGTCGCGCCCCTCACCGCCGGCCAGCGCGTCGCCACCTTGCGCGTTGCGCACGAGGGCAAGACGCTCGGAGAATATCCGATCGTCGCCCTGGAGAGCGTCGCGGTGGCGGGTTTTTTCCAGAGAACCTGGGACGGGATCGCCCTGTGGTTCAAGTGACGGCCGGCAGGCCGTCATCCCGAGGCGCCTTGCGCCGAGGGATCTGTTCTTGGAGGCAGTCATGGTTTATCTGAACGGCAAGTTCATGCCGATCGAAGACGCGAAGATCTCGGTCCTCGACCGCGGCTTCATCTTCGGAGACGGCGTCTACGAGGTGATCCCCACGTATTCGCGCCGGCCGTTCCGGCTCGCCGAGCATCTCGCGCGGCTGCAAACCAGCCTGAACGCGATCAGCGTCGCCAACCCGCACGACGGCGCCGAGTGGGGCGAACTCATCTCGAAGATCGTCGCCGGCAATCCTTGGGAGGACCAGAACGTCTACCTGCAGATCACGCGCGGCGTCGCCAAGCGCGACCACGCCTTTCCCAAGGGCTTGAAGCCCACGGTTTTCCTCATGGCGAGCGAGCTCGTGACGCCGTCGGCCGAACTGATGAAGACCGGCGCCAAGGCGATCGTGCTTCCCGACTTCCGCTGGCTGCGCTGCGACATCAAGTCCACCTCGCTGCTCGGCAATTGCATGCTGCGCACCCTCGCGGCGGAGGCGGGCTGCGCCGAGGCGATCCTGGTGCGGGAGGGGGAGATGACCGAGGCCTCGGCGAGCAACGTTTTCATCGTGAGGAACGGAACCGTCCTCGCTCCGCCCAAGTCTCACCTCATATTGCCTGGAATCACCTACGACGTGGTGCTCGAGATCCTTCGCGGCAACGGCATTCCTCACGAGGTCCGTCCCGTGAAGGAGGCCGAATTGCGCTCGGCCGAGGAGATCTGGGTGACGTCCTCTTCGCGCGAGGTGCTGCCGATCACCACGCTCGACGGCAAGCCCGTAGGTCACGGTGAAGGATCGGGCAAACCGGGTCCGCTCGGCGCGAAGGTCTACGCGCTCTACCAGCAATTCAAGGCGCGGGTGATGCGCGCTCCCGCCCATGCCTGACAGCGACACCCCCGTTCTCGCGTTCCCCTGCGAATTCCCCATCAAGGTCATGGGCAAGACGCAGGCGGGCTACGCTCAGGCGGTGACCGAGGTGGTGACGCGCCACGCCCCGGACTTCGATCCGGCGACGCTCGAGATGCGCTCCAGCCGCGAGGGAAAGTACCTTTCTCTCACCTGCACCATCCGCGCGGTCTCGCGCGAGCAGCTCGACGAGCTGTATCGCGAATTGTGCGATCATCCGATGGTGACGATGGTCCTGTGATCGTGAAAACCGAGGAGCTCGTTTCTGTCGCGGAGAAGCGCGATCGCGCAGTGGCGCGGCCCGCTCCGCTCGTCCGCCACCTGGGTCTCGCCGGGTACGCGGCAACCTACGAGGCGATGCGCGGCTTTACCGCGGAACGCGGCACGACGACCGCCGACGAGCTGTGGGTCCTCGAGCACCCGCCGGTGTACACCGCGGGGATCGCCGCGCGCTCCGAGCATTTCCCCAGGACCTCGAAGGTTCCGCTGGTGCGCACCGACCGCGGCGGGCAAATCACCTACCACGGCCCGGGGCAGGCGATCGTGTACGCGCTGGTCGATCTCGAGCGGCGAGCGCTCACGGTGCGCGGCATGGTCGCGCTGATCGAGCAGGCCGTCGTCAACGTCCTCGCGGAGCAAGACGTAGCG
>Ga0209811_10000500_pt1 | contig 16059 bp, 8 predicted proteins | sample Coa_R1_6_FD_187161 | JGI IMG/M metagenome (GOLD analysis project Ga0209811, IMG submission 187161) | Surface soil microbial communities from Centralia Pennsylvania, which are recovering from an underground coalmine fire. - Coalmine... | ecosystem: Environmental > Terrestrial > Soil >...
GAGAAGGCCTACGCCATCCTCTACGACCACCCGCGCGCCGGCTTCTGGAGCGAGCTCGTGACCCGCTACGAGGACGGCACGCTGGCCACGTTCACCACGCTCGAGCCCGTCGAGGTGGACGTGCCGGACGGCTCGCTGTACGTGTCCGAGCCGAAGTTATCGCTGGCGCTGCTGTGGAAGCGCATGCTCACGGAGCGCCCGAAGAAGCCGATGCTCGAGTGCACGCGCGCGCGCGCCGCGCAGGATTTCGAGAAGGGCTACGCCGAGTCCGTTGCGAATCACAAGCGGCGCAAGGCCGGCTCCGCGCGCGACGGCGATCCCCTGCGCCACGCCGCGTAGGCGGGCAGCCCCGCCGCGATCGCGGCGAGCCCGAGCATGGACTCGCGGGGCGCGGACTGCAGCGTGTTGACGGTGAGCAGCACCATGCCGAGCACGAACAGCGCCGGTACCACCGGCCAGCCCCAGGCGCGATAGGGCCGGGGCTCGTGCGGCCGGCTCGCGCGCAGCCGGAACAACGCCAGTCCCGCGGCGACGTGGAACAGCACGCCGCCGAACGTCACGTAGGTGAAGAGCTGGGTGTAGCTGCCGGTGAGCGTGAGCACCGCCGCCCACGCGCTCTGCAGCCACAGCGCCGCAACCGGCGTGCGCCAGCGCGGATGGATGCCGGCGACGCCGCGGAAGAACACGCCGTCGGCCGCCATGGGCTGGTAGATGCGCGACGAGTAGAGGATCGTGGCCGCGAGGCAGCCGAACGCCGACACCGCCACCGCGGCCGTCATCGCGCGCGCCGCCCCGTCCCCGAACAGCGCGCGGGTGGCGGCCTCCGCCACCCGGCTCGTGCGCGCGAGCTCGTGGACGCCGAGCGCGCGCAGGTAGACCAGGTTCAACGCCGCGTAGGCGACGATCACGACCGCGACCCCGAGCAGCAGCCCGCGCGGCAGGTCGCGCCTGGGATCGCGCACCTCGCCCGCGGAGAACGTGAGCGCGTACCAGCCGTCGTAGGTCCACAGCGTCGCGATCAGCGCCACCCCGAACGGCACCGCGAGTGAGAGCGGCGCCGCGGGCAACGGCGCGCTCCAGTCCACCACCGCCGTCGCCGGCCGCAACAGCCCGCACGCCACCAACGCGGCGATGGCGCCGAGCTTCACCAGCGTGAACAGGTTCTGCACGCTCGCGCCCTCGCGCACGCCGAAGTGGTTCGTGGCGGTGAGCGCCACGATCGCGAGCAGGGCGGCGAGCTGGGCGCCGCTCACGTGCAGCGCGCCCACGGCCCACACCGTGCGCTCGCTCGAGAACGCGGGCACGAGCGCTCCCAGGTAGTCGCCGAAGCCGACCGCGATCGCGGCGATGCCGCCGGTCATGATCACCATCAGGCAGGTCCAGCCGTAGAGGAACGCGGGCAGCGGCCCCCACGCCGCGCGCAGGAAGTGGTAGAGCCCGCCCGCGTGCGGGTACATGGCGCCCATCTCCGCGTAGGCGAGCGCGCCCGCGAGCACGAGCAGGCCGCCCGTGAGCCAGACGCCAAGCACGAGCACGGGGTGCGGCAGCGAGCGCGCCACGTCGCCGGCGGTGAGGAAGATCCCGGTGCCGACGACGGCGCCGATCGTGAGCGAGGCGCCGTCCATCGTGCCCAGCGCGCGGCGCAGCCCGGGAGCGCCGTGCGCATCCGCGGGCGGCGGGGCGGCGGGAGCGCTCTGGGTGGGTGCCATCCGCGCAATCTGACACAACCGGGCCGCGCGCGAGAATCGATACTCGGCGCTCGTCGGTTCCGGCGCGGCATCGTTGACACCCGGCGGCGCGCTGCGTTCCACTCACGGGTCCCGGCCCACGCCACACGGCGCGCGTGCCGTTTCGAGAGGCACCCCACCTCCACCAGGACCGCGAACATGAAGCGTCTGCTCCCCACGCACGCCCTGTCCCTCGTCGCCCTGCTCGCGCTGCTCGCGCCCCACGCGAACGCGCAAACCTCGAGCGCCAAGCCCGCGGCGACGAAGTCCACCGCGAAGCCGGCGGAGAAGCCGGCGGAGAAGCCCGCGGAGAAGTCCGCTGCGGGATCCACGAAGCCGGGCGGCAAGAGCGACGCCAAGCCCGGGCCCAAGCCGGACAACGACACGTTCTCCGGGCTTTCGTTCCGCTCCATCGGGCCGGCGAACGTGTCCGGTCGCATCGTCGACCTCGCCGTGGACCCGCGCGACAAGAGCGTGTGGTACGTGGCCTCGGCCTACGGTGGCGTGTGGAAGACCACGAACGCCGGCACGTCGTGGGCGCCGATCTTCGACGACCAGGGCACGTCGAGCATCGGCTGCGTCACGATCGCGCCGTCGCGCTCGCTCACGGTGTGGGTGGGGAGCGGCGAGAACAACAGCCAGCGGAGCGTGGGCTGGGGCGACGGCGTCTACAAGTCGGAAGACGGCGGCCGCACGTTCACGAACATGGGCCTGAAGCAGAGCGAGCACATCGGCCGCATCGTCGTCCACCCCACGAACCCCGACATCGTCTGGGTCGCAGCGCAGGGCCCGCTGTGGGCCGGCGGCGGCGATCGCGGCGTCTACAAGACCACCGATGGCGGCAAGACCTGGAAGCAGGTGCTGAAGGTCGACGAGTGGACGGGCGCGAACGAAGTGCACCTGGATCCGCATGATCCGAACGTGCTCTACGCCAGCACCTACCAGCGCCATCGCAAGGTGTGGACGCTGATCGACGGCGGCCCCGGCTCCGGCATCTACAAGAGCACGGACGGCGGAGAGACGTGGACCAAGGTGACGAAGGGCCTGCCCGCGGGCGACATGGGCCGCATCGGGCTCGTCGTGCCCGCGACCGAGACGAACGCCATCGTCGCCACGGTCGAGGCGGGTGGAGAGGAGCGCGGCACCTACCGCTCGGACGATGGCGGCGCGCACTGGGAGAAGCTGAACGGCACCATCTCCTCGAGCCCCCAGTACTACCAGGAGCTGTTCGCCGACCCAACCGTCAAAGGCCGGCTCTACCAGATCGACACGTTCCTGCAGACCAGCGACGACGGGGGCAGGACCTGGCGCCGTGCGGGGGAGAAGAACAAGCACGTCGACAACCACATCGTGTGGATCGACCCCGACGATTCGCGCCACGTGCTCGTCGGCTGCGACGGCGGGCTCTACGAGAGCTTCGACCGCTGCGCGACCTGGAACTTCTTCGCCAACCTGCCGATCACGCAGTTCTACAAGGTGGACGTCGACAACGACACGCCGTTCTACAACGTCTACGGCGGCACCCAGGACAACGCCTCGTGGGGCGGCCCGTCGCGCACGAACAACGTCAACGGCATCCGCAACTCGGACTGGTGGCAGGTGATCGGCGGCGATGGCTTCCAGGCGCGCGTCGACCCGACCGACGCGAATGTCGCCTACGGCCAGTCCCAGCACGGCGAGCTGTCCCGCTACGACCGGAAGAGCGGCGAGCTCGTGGACATCCAGCCGCAGCCCGAGCCGGGCGAGCCGGGCAGCCACTGGAACTGGGACAGCCCGCTCATCATCAGCCCGCACTCGCACACGCGCCTCTATTTCGCCTCGCAGCGCCTCTACCGCACCGACGACCGCGGCGACACGTGGAAGGCCGTGAGCCCGGACCTCACCCGGCAGATCGACCGCAACAAGCTCAAGGTCATGGGCCGCGTGTGGAGCATCGACGCCATCGCCAAGAACACGTCGACGAGCTTCTACGGGAACATCGTCGCGGTGGACGAATCGCCGCTCAAGGAGGGGCTGCTGTTCTTGGGCACCGACGACGGCCTGATCCAGGTGAGCGAGGACGCGGGTGCCCACTGGCGCAAGGTGGAGAGCGTCTCCGGCGTCGGCGAGTACGCGTACGTGTCGCGCGTGGCGGCATCGCGGTTCGATCCCAAGGTCGCCTACGCCACGTTCGACCGCCACAAGATGGGCGACTTCAAGCCCTACGTTTACCGGAGCAACGACCTCGGGCACTCGTGGGCGAGCATCACCGGCGACCTGCCGGCGGGCGGCTCGGTGTATTGCTTCGTCCAGGACACGAAGGACGCCGACCTGCTGTTCGCGGGCACCGAGTTCGGCCTGTTCGCCACGCAGAACGGCGGCAAGCACTGGTTCAAGCTCTCGAGCGGGCTGCCCATCCAGTGCATCCGCGACGTCACCATCCAGCGCCGCGACGACGACCTCGTCGTCGCCACGTTCGGCCGCGGCTTCTACATCCTCGACGACATGTCGCCGCTGCGGTGGATGGACAGCGATGCCAAGTTCGGCGCCGAGGCGTCGCTGCTGCCCGTGCGCAAGGCGCAGCTCTACGTCCCCGCCACGCCGATGGAGGGGGAGGGCAAGTCGCAACAAGGCGAGAGCTTCTACACCGCGGACAACCCGCCGTTCGGGGCCACCTTCACGTACTACTTGAAGTCCGGCTACAAGAGCCTGAAGGAGCAGAGGCGAGCGCGGGAGAAGGACGCGAAGAAGGCCGGCGGCGACACGTTCTACCCGTCCTGGGACGACGTGCGCGCCGAGGAGCGCGAGGAGGCGCCGGCGGTGCTGCTCACCGTGACCGACAGGGACGGGAACGTCATCCGCCGGCTCACCGGGCCCACCGGGGCCGGGTTCCACCGCGTGAGCTGGGACTTCCGCTGGCCCGATCCTTCGCCCACGTCCCTGACCCCGCGCCAGCGCGGCGAGTTCGAGAACCCCGGCGGCGGCCCGCTCACGCCCCCCGGGACCTACAAGGTGCAGCTCGCGAAGCGGATCAACGGCGTCATCAGCAACCTTGGCGCGCCGCAGGAGTTCGCATCCGAGGCGCTCAACAACGCCACCCTGCCGGCACAGGATCGTCCAGCGCTCGCCGCGTTCCAGGAGAAGGCGGCGCACCTCCAGCGCGCCGTGCTCGGCACGCAGCGGGAGCTGGCGGACGCGCAGAGCTCCGCGCAGCTGCTGAAGAAGGCGCTCGACGACACGCCGGCGGCCGCGGCCGCGGCGCTGCGCGTGGATGCCTCCAAGCTGCTCGACCGGCTGCGCGCGATCTCGATCCGGCTGAACGGCGACGACGAGGTGGCGTCCCACAGCGAGCCCACGCCGCCGTCGCTCTCGGATCGCATCGGCAGGGTGGTGGATGGCAGCTGGCAGTCCACGAGCGCCCCTACCACCTCGCACCAGCACGCCTACGAGATCGTCTCCGCCGCGCTCACGGGTGTCATCACCGATCTCAAGGGCGCCCTCGACACGCTGCACGCGCTCGGCGACAAGGCCGAGGACGCGGGCGCGCCGTGGACGCCCGGCCGGGTGCCGGAGTGGAAGCCCGAGTAGGCGAGAAGCCTGCTCTGATAGCCTCTCCCACTCGACCTCCCACTCGAAATGGAGCCCCCCATGCCCAAGCCCACGAATGCCGACGCCCAGCTGCTGCTCCACCTTTACGAGATGCGGCGCGAGCCCGAGCTGCGCCGCGCGCGCAAGTGGATGATGAGCGAGTTCAAGGCCACGACCTGGGCCGACATCAAGTCGCGCTATCTCTCCAACGTCGACGAGGACCGCTGGTTCCGCATGACCACGTCGTACTGGGAGATGCTCGCCACCATCGTCAATCGCGGTGCGCTCCATGCCGAGCTGTTCTTCGACCACACCGGCGAGGACATCGTCACCTGGGAGCGGATCAAGACGCTGATCCCCGACGCGCGCGCCGACATCCGGCCCACGTACCTGTTCCAGCTCGAGAAGCTGGTGCTGGCACACCAGGCGTACCGCAAGAAGATGGTCGCCGCGGCGCAGTCGGCGGCGAAGAAGTCGGGCTCGAATGGCTCGGGAGGAGCAGCGGTGCGCGCCACAAGGCGTGTCGCCTCGGCACTCGCCGAGCGCGCGAAGCGCGCGAAGCGCCGGTAACGTGTCCTCCACCTTCGGCCGCCTGTTCCGCGTCACCACGTTCGGGGAGTCGCACGGTCCCGCCGTGGGCGTGCTCGTGGACGGCCTGCCGCCCGGGCTCGCCGTGGACCCCGAGGCGATCCAGCACGAGCTCGACCGCCGGCGGCCCGGACAGAGCGCGATCACCACGCAGCGCAAGGAAGCGGACCAGGTCGAGGTGCTCTCCGGCGTCTACGACGGCAAGAGCCTGGGGTCGCCGATCGCGATGCTGGTGCGAAACTCGGACATGCGCTCCAAGGACTACGACGCGCTGAAGGAGGTGTTCCGCCCCGGCCACGCCGACTACGCGACGTTCGCCAAGTACGGCGTGCGCGACCATCGCGGCGGCGGCCGCTCCTCGGGCCGCGAGACCGTGGGCCGCGTCGCGGCCGGGGCGCTGGCGAAGGCGGCGCTCGCCACGGTCGGCGTGCAGATCCTCGGCGGCACCGTGCGCGTGGGCACGGTGGAGGCGCACGAGCGCGACTGGACGCAGGTGGAGATGAACCCCGTGCGCTGCCCCGACGCGAACGCCGCCCAGCTCATGCAGGCGCTGATCGAGCGCACGCGCGACGACAAGGACTCGGTCGGCGGCGTCATCGAGCTCGTGGCGCGCGGCGTGCCGGCGGGGTGGGGGGACCCCACCATGGACAAGCTCGATGCCGCGCTCGCCGCGGCGATGCTGTCGATCCCGGCCACCAAGGGCGTGGAGATCGGCGGTGGCTTCGGCATGACCGCGATGAAGGGCTCGCAGACGAACGACGTATTCGACGGCGAGCGCTACGCCACCAACTTCGCCGGCGGCATCTCGGGCGGCATCAGCAACGGCAACGAGATCGTGGTGCGCGTGGCGGTGCGCCCGGCCACGAGCATCGGCAAGCCCCAGGTGATGGCGAAGCAGCAGGGCGGCACCGAGACCGTGGCCATCGAGGGCCGCCACGACCCCTGCATCTGCCCGCGCGTGGTCCCGGTCGGCGAAGCCATGCTCGCGCTCGCGCTCGCCGACGCCTGGCTGCACCAGCGCGCGCTGCGAGGGCGCGAGGCCTAGGCTCCGTTTGAGAACGCCCTTGTCGGCGGGCGGTCGGCCCTGCTAGCGTCCCACCAGCCTTCGGAGACCGACCGCGGCCAGGCGCCGCGGCATCTCCGGGGGCTTTTTCGTTCGGGCCCGCGTATCGCGCGCCGGTCCCGAAGCAGAGCGATCCACCCCGACCGGGGCGGAGGTCGACGTGTCGCGACCTGCTCTCGCGCAGCGCCTGCCGGCGCTCGCGCTCGCCGCACTGCTGCTCCCGGGATGCATGAAGCCGATCCCGGGCCTGATCCTGAACCAGCCGCCGAGCGTCAACTTCACGCTCGCGCCCGTGTCCGCGGATCCGAACGATCCCGTGTTCTACGCCTACAAGGTGTACTGGTCCGGCGACGATCCGGACGGGCGCGTCGATCACTTCGACTACGCCATCGATCCCGGGCCGCTCGACACGGCATGGGTGAGCACGACGCGCAGCGAGGAAACGCTGTTCTTCCGCTCCACCACCGACGACGGCAAGGCAGGGCCGGTGCGTCACGCGCGCGACTACCACGTGCTGGTGCTGCGCGCGGTCGACAACCAGGGCGCGATGTCGGCGCGAAAGACGCGCGCGTTCTACAGCTACACCGTGGCGCCCTCGGTCGAGGTCGTGGCGCCCCACCCCAGCGGGCTTCTCGAGGTCCAGGTCCCGCCCTCGTTCAGCGTCAACTGGCAGGGGGCGGATCCGGACGGGCAGATCGCGAACCGCCCCGTGCGCTACCGCATCCGGCTGCAGCCATTCGACGTCACCCGGGACCAGTGGATGCTGAGCGATCCGGACTCGCTGTTTCGCCGCGAGCGCGCGGCCGGGTTCGCCGGCTGGGATTCCACGGCCGGGGACACCACGTTCGCCCTGTACACGAACCTCACACCCAGGAACCACTACCTGTTCCTGATCGTCGCCGTGGACGAGGCCGGGGCGTTGTCGCCGCTGTTCTCGATGAACGAGAACATGCTGCGCCTGGAGTGCAACCCTGCGGCCACGCTCGGCCCGCGCATCCACGTTTTCAACTCGTACCTGGATTTCACGTACGACAGCGGCGGCTACACGGTGGACGAGCTGCGCTGGATCCGGCTCGATGCGCCCGCCGGCCAGCCGATCCCGTTCAACTGGGAGGCGTTCGCGAGCGCCGGCGCCCACATCGAGCGCTACCGATGGGGCGTGGACCTCGCGAGTGTCGCCGACGAGACGCCGCGGAGCGACGAGGTGCACGACTACTCCCACTGGAGCCGCGGCGGCGCACTCGAGCAGTCGTGCGCGCTCGCGGGCCTCTCGCCGGGCCTGCACCTGCTCTACATCGAGGCGAAGGACAACAACGGCTACGCGAGCCTGGGGATCGTGGCGGTCACGCTCGTGGTGCCGACGTTCGCAAACGACCTGCTGGTGGTGAACGACACCCGCTTCGAGGTCGACAAGTTCCTCGTCCCGGGCCGCCTCGACACCTACAAGGGGCGCTGGCCGAGTGCCACCGAGCTGGACACGTTCCTGTTCGCGCGCGGAGGTTTTCCCTGGCGCAGCACGCAGGACGGCTCTCCCGACCTGCGCTCGCCGGCCGGCGTGTTCGCCGGCTACGCGTACGACACGCTGGGGACAAGGCTCGGCCGCGAGTTCCCGTCGCTCGGCGTGCGGCTCGGCGACATCGGCAGGTACAAGCACGTGGTGTGGATGGTGGACGCCATCGCCTCGAGCTACCAGGACGTGCTCGGCGCGCTTCCCGTGACCGTGCTCCGCTACGCCTGCTCGCCGGGGCGTGCGAGCGCGCTCGGCGCCTACGTGCAGGCGGGGGGCAGCGTGTGGCTCATGGGTGGCGGTGCGGGCACGGCCTCCATCGTCGGCTTCAACTCGAATCGCAACGACGACCCCAATGGCCAGGTCTACTCGAACCAGCAGGGCGAGCTGGTGCCCGGCCGGCTCATGTTCGACGGCGCCCACTGGCGATCGTCGTTCAGCGCCACGAGCGCACTGATCTCGTTCCAGCGCTCGCCGGCCGCGGAGGCGATCGCGGCGAGGCCGTGGTCCCACGCCGACCGCTGGACCGGCGGCGAGGTGCACGCGCCGGACTACCTCAAGCTGCCCGAGGAGATGCGGCCGCGCGACCCCGCCACCGACCCCATCCCGCCCACGCGCACGGCGCGCCAGGGCTCGCTCTACTACCGCACGGGCTATCCGTGCGAGTACCTGATCGAGCCGAACGTGATCACCGAGGACGTGGACCCGAACCCGAGCCCAGGGCACGTGACGATCGCCTCGACACTGGACACGCTCTACGAGGGCTCGTCGCTGCTGATGCTGCGCTCGCCCGCGCCGACCATGACCTACTACCACGGATCCGGGGCGAACCGGTTCGTGTTCACCGGGTTCGCGCCCTGGGACTTCCGCCGCGACGACGCCATCGCACTGACCGACTTCGTGCTCCAGGACATCTGGGGGCTCACGCGCCAGCCGGTGGGCCGCGGCCTCGTCCGTGGCGGCGCCGCCGGCCAGCCGGGGGCGGCGGGGGTGCGGGCAGCGCGCGGAACCGCCACCGGGCGCACCGGGTACGAGTGAGGCGCAGTGTCGGGAAACGGGCATGGCGTGGCCCGCCCCAGCGGGGTTAGGCTGCTCGCCGAGGGATCTTGGGGGGACACAGGGGAGGGAATGCTCACGAAGCGCCGGATCTGCCCGGGCATCGCCCGTGCCGCCGCCACCGTCACCTCGGGAGCGCTGCTCGCGCTCGCGCCCGCGCCGGCGTCCGCCCAGGGCTATCTGCTCACCGATCTCGGCAGCCTCGGCGGGGTGAAGGGCAGCGGTGCCTACGCGCTCAACGGCACCGGGGTGGTGGCGGGCTATTCGTTCGTCTCCGGCTCCACGAACGTGCACGCCATGCTCAACGACCATGGCCTGGTCGAGGACCTGGGCACGCTCGGCGGCACGCAGAGCCTGGCGCGCGCGGTGAACGCCTCCGGCTCCGTGGTGGGTTGGGCTTATCCGACGGGCTTCGACTGGCAGCGCGCGTTCCTGTGGCGCAACGGCACCATGACCGAGCTGGGCACGTTCGGCGGCATCCGCAGCGACGCCTACGACATCAACGACGCCGGGCTCGTCGTCGGCTCCGCGTTCACGCCGGATGGCGAGGAGCTGGCGTTCTGGTGGCTCGACGGCGTCATGCACCAGATGGGGACGCTCGGCGGCACGATCAACCGCGCGACCGCGGTGAACCAGTACGGCGACATCACCGGCCTGTCGTCCACCGTCGACGACCAGGAGATCCACGCCTTCCTCTCCAAGCCCGGCGGCCTGCTCTACGACATCGGCACGCTCGGCGGGCCCGCGGCCTATGGCCTCGGCGTGAACGGGCTCGTCCACGTCTGTGGCTGGAGCTACTTCCAGTTGAACAACCCGGCGACGCGCGGGTTCTTCTGGGCCGACGGGGTGATGAAGAGCCTGGGCACGCTCGGCGGGGATTTCAGCGCCGCGTACGCGCTCAACGACCACGATCAGATCGTGGGCTCCGCGGCGCGCAGCGACGAAGTGCACGTGGCGTTCCTGTGGAGCAACGACCAGATGGTGGACCTGAATACGCTGGTGCCTCCGGGAACCAACCTGCTGCTCACGGACGCGTTCGACATCGACGAGCAGGGCGCGATCGTGGGCGTGGGCAAGCGCGCCAACGGCGAGACGCGCGCGTTCCTGCTCACGCCCGTGGGCGCGGCCGGCGTGAGCGGCACCGGCCCGGTGGTGAGGACGAGCTTCGCCGGCGCCACGCCGAACCCCTCGCGCGGAGCGAGCCGCTTCGACTTCTCGCTGGCGCATGCCGGCCGCGCTTTGCTCGTGCTCGTGGACGTGGGCGGCCGGATCGTGCGCACGCTCGCCGACGGCGACTACAACGCGGGCCCGCAGTCGATCGGCTGGGACGGCCGCGACCAGTCCGGCGCGCGCGTGGCGCCCGGCATCTACCACGCGCGGCTCGCCACCGCGCAGGGCACGTTCACGCGCCGGTTCGCGGTGGTCTTCTAGATCGCACCTCGCCGCGTCGCGGTCGCGTTGCGATCGCCTTGCGACAGCGGTCGTTGACCCTCCCAAGTCACGGGTGATACGCTTCTTGGCCGTTGCCGCACCACAGGTTCGGAGGTTGCGATGCACCGCTTCTACGGAGACCTGACGTGGTACTGGCGCGCCTGGTGGCGCTGCCGGGAGATCGCGTCCGTCCGCAGCACGATGTGACGAACCCCTCGAACCCGATCTCCCAGCCCATGCCCGAAGGCGTGGGCTTCTTCGTTTCGGAGCCGCGAACCCGATGCTCGTGATCCTCAAGCCCGGCACTCCGGAAGCCGGCGCCGCCGGTGTCATCACCCGGCTGCGCATGGCGGGGCTCGCCGTGCACCGCACCGAGCACGACGGCCGCACGCGCGTCGCCGCGGTGGGGGACACCAGCGCCGTGGACTGGAAGGAGGTCGCGCGCTGGCCCGGCGTGGAGTCGGTGAGCCCGCTCGCGCGCCCGTTCAAGCTCGCGAGCCGCGCGTTCCGTCCCCACGACACGGTCATCTCCGTGGGCAAGGTGGCGATCGGCGGCCCGCAGCTCGCGATCATGGCGGGACCGTGCTCGGTGGAGGGCGAGGAGCAGGTGTTCACGATCGCGCGCGCCGTGGCCCAGGCGGGGGCCACCGTGCTCCGCGGCGGCGCCTACAAGCCGCGCACGTCGCCCTACGCGTTCCAGGGGCTGGGGGAGGAGGGCCTGAAGCTGCTGCGGCGTGCCGCGGATGCGAATGGCCTCGCGGTGGTGAGCGAGGTGATGGAGCCGCAGCTGGTGCCGCTGCTCGCGCGCTACTCCGACATACTTCAAGTGGGCGCGCGCAACATGCAGAACTACGCGCTGCTGCGCGAGGTCGGGCACACCGACAAGCCGGTGCTCCTCAAGCGCGGGTTGTCGAGCACCATCGAGGAGTGGCTGCTTTCCGCGGAGCACATCATGGCGCACGGGAACGCGCAGGTGATCCTGTGCGAGCGCGGCATCCGCACGTTCGAGACCTACACCCGCAACACGCTCGACCTGAACGCGGTGCCGGTGGTGAAGGAGCTCTCCCACCTGCCGGTGATCGTGGACCCGTCGCACGGCACCGGGATCCGCGACAAGGTGGCGCCCATGGCCCGGGCGGCCATCGCCGCCGGGGCGGACGGGCTGATCATCGAGGTGCACAACGACCCCGACCGGGCGCTCTCGGACGGCGCCCAGTCGCTCCGGCCGGAGCAGTTCGACGAGCTGGTGCGCCAGATCCGCACCATCGCCGAGGTGGTGGGGCGGCGGGTGTGATGGGGACGCCCCGGGTCAGGTGAGCCCCCGAGGGGCCGTCGAGGCCCATCCGGATGGTCCCATGGACGCGCAAGTGCTTTAGTCCAGAACAGTTCGTTGACTTGTTCATATCCCGGATGTAATCGTTTACATCGACGGCGGGCTGCGACCTCCCCCAACGCCGCGCGGATCCTGTGCGAACCTGCTGACCGAGTACGGTTCGCTGAATTCGACGGCGTATGGTCCGCGCCCGCCCATAACTACAACCCCCACGAGCGTTGGTGTACGGCATCCTTGGAGGATCGCATCATGAAGCGCTTCACGACGCTCGCCGTCTCGTGTGCGACGGCCTGCATGCTGGCCGCCACCGCGGGGGCACAACCGCCACGCCAGGACGCCATCTGGGCGCGCTCCACCGCGGGCGCGCCGATCGTGCTCGATGGCAAGCTCAACGAGCCCGCCTGGGCGCAGGCCGAGACGAAGGTGATCGACTGGATGACCGACACCGGCATCCCCGGCGGCGGATGGAAGCCCGAGGGCGGCTTCCTGCCCAACGACCCCACGCATGCCACGGTCAAGTTCCTCACCGTGGGGAACCTCCTCTACATGGGCGTGGTGCTGCCGGACAAGTCGATCGGCGGCTCCGTCAGCTTCAATCGCTTCGACGGCCTGCTGATGTCGATCAAGGACCACACCTCGCCGAACCATCCCGCGCCGCCCACCGAGCTGTTCTACGTCTGGTGGAACACCGATCCGACGGCCTCCGACCCGCAGCCCGCGGGCCAGCAGCCGGTGTTCGCGGGCGGTGGACCCTTCGCCGCGCAGCCGTCGTACGCGCCGCGCACGCCGGCGCAGATCGACGCCATCGACGCGGTCACCGTGGTCAGGGGCATCACCAACACCGACGCCGTCCAGGACACGAGCTGGACCGTGGAGATGAAGTTCAACCTCACCTCGCTCGGCTACGACATCACCAAGCCCCAGGGCGACATCGTCGAGTTCAACCTCTCGATCTACGACTGCGACAACTACTGGCCGCTCGTGCCCATCAGTCTGTCCGCGAACCGCGTGTGGTGGCAGGGCCCGTGGGGCAACTCGCCGGGCTACAACGAAGTTCGCATCTACGCGAAGCCGAGTGTCACCGTGAACACCAGCCCGCTGCCGTACCTGGCGCCCGAGGTCATCGTGCCGAACGGCTCGATGTTCCCGTCGCCGACCATCGACGGCCTGCTGAACGACGGCGTCTGGGCCAACGCCGCGCGCGTCGACATCCGCTACGGCGACGACGCGCTCCGGAACACCTATCCCGGCGTGCTCAAGTGGCGCGGCGGCCAGTTCCAGCCCCCGGTGAACGGCGGCCAGGCGGCGGTGCTCGATCCCGCGGATGCCACGGTGAAGTACTTCTTCCGCGACGACTCGCTGTTTTTCGGCTTTGACGTGCGCGACCAGGTGGTGCAGAGCGTGAGCCTCACCGACCGCATGGATGGCTTCGTGGTCGGGCTCTACGACCACACCGCCCGCGAACCGCTCGACAACACGCTGCAGCCGCACCGGCTCACGTTCGACGTCAGCCCCACCGGCACCGCGCGCACGGGCGACTACCTCACCACGCTCGTCGGCAACGGCGGCGCGCGCGTGAAGCTGGTCTTGAAGCCCGGCACCACGATCGATACCACCGGCGTCGACGTCGACCAAGGCTACACGGCGGAGATGGTCGTCGACCTCACCAAGATCGGCTACCCGCACGGCCTCGGCGATCACCTCGTGTTCTTCACCATCGACTACTACGACGGCGACTCGTTCATCCCGTTCACCGACAGCTACGGTACGCGCACGTGGTGGGGCGGCGAGTACGACAACACCTGCTGCCCGGCGTGGTCGTACATGGATCCGTTCACCAAGGTGCTCACCGGCGTGCCGCAGGGCGGGCCGGGGACGACCGGCACCCAGGTCGTGAGCGCGGCGCCGAATCCGTTCCGCACCGCGACCACGCTCCACTACAACCTCGCCGCGCCGAGCCGCGTCGAGCTCATCGTCTACGACGCCCAGGGACGCGTCGTCCAGCGGCGCGATCTCGGCGTCCAGGGCGCGGGCGAGCAGCACTCGCCGTTCGTGGGCTTCAATGGCCGCACCGGCGTCTACCTCTACCGCCTGCGCATGACCGATCCGGTCTCGGGCGGCGAACAGGCGGCGCTCGACGGTCGGTTCCTCGTGGTGCGATGATCCCAGGCACGATTGGCGATGCCGGCGGCGCGTAGAACCTGCCGCCGGCATCGGCTGTTGTGGGTCGGCCTGTGCGCCTGCCTCGCCGCATCGGGCGCGTGGGCCGGGACGACAGGCCGTATCGCCGGCCGCGTGCTCGATGCCAAGAAGCAGCCCCTCCCCAGCGTCACCGTGGCCATGATCGGCGTGCAGCTGGGAGCGATCACCGACGAGAAGGGCCAGTTCACCATCCTCAACATCCCGTCGGGCACGTATTCGGTGCGCGCGGGCCTGCTCGGCTACCGCGCCATCACCACCACGAACGTGCTGGTCTCGGCCGACGAGACGACCCGGCTCGACCTCACGCTCGAGGAGGCCCCGGTCCAGCTGCAGGAGGTCGTGGTCTCCGCCAAGCGCCCGGTGGTCGAGGTCAACCGCACCAGCACGGTGGCGATCGTGCCGCGCGAGGAGATCCAGAAGCTGCCGGTGCAGGAGCTGCAGGACGTCGTCAACCTGCAGGCGGGCGTGGTCGACGGCCACTTCCGCGGCGGCCGGCAGAACGAGGTGCAGTACCAGGTCGACGGCCTGAGCACGAACAACGCCTACGACAACACCAACTCGGTGCGCGTGGACCGCTCGCTGCTCGAGGAGGTGCAGGTGGTCTCGGGCACGTTCGACGCCGAGTACGGGCAAGCCATGAGCGGCGTGGTGAACGCGGTGCTGCGGCGCGGCGGCGACAAGTTCCAGTGGGACGGGGAGGCGCTGCTCGGGGGCTACTACTACAGCACCGACAGCCGCGGGCAGGAGTACCTGTTCGACCCGGCGGGGCAGCGGAACTTCGCGCTCACGGCGTCCGGGCCCACCGGCATCGCCAAGACCACGTTCCTCGCCAACGTCAACCGCCACGTCACCGGGAGCGCCTACTATTCCGAGCGGCGGTTCACGCCCGCGCCCGCGGCCGACGGCTCGCTGGAGAGCAAGGCGATCCACCCCGACGGCGACGGCGACAAGGCGTCGCTCACCAACCAGCAGGAGTGGTCGGGCATCGTCAAGCTGTCCACTCGCCGCTTCAGCAACAAGGAGTTCACCTACCAGGCGATGGTCAACGCGCTCGAGGGGCACAACACGGCGTGGATCAACCACCTCGACCCCGACGGCGCCAAGCACCAGCGCTCGCTGAGCGTGGTGCACGGCCTCGGGTTCACGCACACGCTGTCGCCGAAGCGGTACTATGACATCGACCTGCGGCAGAACTACTACGACTACCGCGACATGGTGTACGACGACGTGAACGACCCGCGGTACTACCAGTACGGCCCGTTCCAGCACATCGAGGGCTACGAGAACAACGCCAACATCCAGGGCGTGGACCTCGATCGCTTCCAGCTCACCACGAACGCGTTCCTCGCCAAGGGCACGTTCGTCGACCAGCGGAGCCAGAACCACCAGATCAAGCTCGGGCTCGAGTACCAGGCGCCGGCGATGCGCTTCGGCGCGCCCGGCGAGCTGACGTCGGGCATCCAGGGCGGCACCGGCGCGTACGGCGTCATCGCCAAGACCAGCAACCGGCGCGAGTACCTGCCGGTGTTCTTCTCCGGCTACGGGCAGGACCAGTTGGAGTGGAACGACGTCACGTTCCGGCTCG
>Ga0209811_10000501_pt1 | contig 16019 bp, 8 predicted proteins | sample Coa_R1_6_FD_187161 | JGI IMG/M metagenome (GOLD analysis project Ga0209811, IMG submission 187161) | Surface soil microbial communities from Centralia Pennsylvania, which are recovering from an underground coalmine fire. - Coalmine... | ecosystem: Environmental > Terrestrial > Soil >...
GGCGCCAGCCTTGTTGTGTTCTCCGAGTCCTTCCAGCAGATTCAGCGCTCGCTCGTAGGTTTCAATCGATTGTTGGTACTTTCCCAACGTACCCAATGTATCGCCGATGTTGCGCAGTGCATCAGCGGCGGCAGACTTGTTTCCGGCGGCTAGAAATACGCTGTACGCGTCTTCGCAGGGTGCGAGCGCCTGATCAGGGTGCTCACTGTAGTTCAAAATCGTGCACTCCTCTTTTCTTGCCAGCGCATAAATCAGCTTTTGGCCTCGCTCGGATGCTTTGCGAATGGCGCTTCGCACCAAGGCAAGCTCGGCAGGAATGTGGGACTTCATCGCGCGCTTTTCTGCTAAATCAATGCGCGGATCATCGGAGGAAGGAGGCGGAAGTCTTCGAAGCTGATGGATAACTTCCATGGCCTGACTGCCGTGACCCGACAAAGTCTGTGCCGACACCAGCCTTAATCCATAATCAAGATTATCGGGAAACAATTCAAAGAGCGCGTGGTACACCGACGCAGCCTGTTCCTGCTTACCCAAGCTCTCGTAGTACTCACCCTCCACGAGCATGCGTTGGGCGTGCGGCAAATCGATGGCAAGATCCAGTGCTCTCTTTGCCTCCTCGCGCCGTTTCTGCTGGTAACCGAGTTCTGCCCAGGCCCGCGCCAGCATGCTGTGTACGAGTGAGAATTTTGGGTCGGCTTCGGCAGCCTGCTCCAGAAGGTCCTTGGCCGCAAGCGCGTCAAACTCACGCAATTTGGCAATTCCAAGCGCATAGTAACGCGCCGCTTCGGGATCCAGCGGCAGCGAAGCCAGCACGCCGGCTTGCTCGGTACTCTCTAACTCATGGATGCCCAGACGAGCGCGCAACTTGCTGCCCACACGTGAGATAAGGTGAAACAGATCCTGAGTGCCGCCAACTTCCGCAACTTCCGTCAGGATCTCGCCCGTCTTGCCATCCTGCATGCGCAAGTCGACCCGCACTTGACCGTGATCGGCGGGGCCAATCGTCAAATAAGAGCCCAGAACTAGAACGTCGCTATTCAGGGCGGTGCCAATTCGCGTCGTCGTGCTCTGAACCAGCGTGTCGGTCTGCGGCCACGGTGAGGAAAACCGCAGGTTGGCCACCTCTTCGCCTGAGACCAGGCGAAGCCTCTCGCCGCCGGCCAATTCTGTACTCAACATCTCCGAAAGCGCGGTGGCAAGCCAGGCATCCTCGGTGCGCCCGGACAAGTTCCGGAACCCGAGGACTGCCACAGACTTGCGTACGTGGACCGATGTGTTCTGTGTGACCTGCAGTTCTCCTAGCCATCTGTAATGCCATGTGAGCCAGCCACCGATAGCAACCACGAGAACGGCAAGTGCAGAGCCCGCATATATAAGGTGGCGGCGCGACGGTTGCCGGCGGCCAAGCAAGGCACTTGCCCTGTCAAACAAGCTTTGGGCAGGGTGGAGTGTTTTTGCAGGTATCGGCGATGCTTCAGGCGCAGAGGCTCGCGATGAGTCTTTTTCTGGTGTGGTGTCAACAATTGAAACTGGCGCAATAAACCGGTAACCGCGCCTCGGAATCGTCTCAATGAAACGTGGGTTCTCCGGATCGTCGTCAAGCGCCGCACGGAGCCTCTTCAGGATTACATTTAGGCTCCCGTCAAAATCAACGAAGGTTCCTTCTGGCCAGAGCCGTTGGCGCAATTCCTCGCGGGTGACGAGTTCCCCCGGCCGCTCAAGGAGCACGAGAAGAAGACGGAAAGGTTGTTCCTGGATTTTGACTTTGGTGCCGCCACGGGTCAGCGCCCCGTCGACCGGATTCGCGGTGAACAATCCAAAATGAAAGACAACGCCAGGGGCGACCGCGCGTTCCATTAACCCTTCCCAGGAATGTCGCTGATCATAGCATCGCTCCCGAATCGAGTCAGTAGAGTTTGTAAGCGCTTCAGTACAAGTGATTTGTCGTGTCAGGCAGATTTAACCCGCGTTTCCTTTGAACTTTCCTTTTTCTAGACGCATTCTGCACTGGCGGCAGGCGAAACCCGCAATCACACAGGCGGGATGCGAGCCTCGGAAATCGCCTCAGGAGGGCAAAGCATGACATCGATTACAGGAAGATTGGTTGTCGTTGCAAGTATGCTCGCGGTGACTGGTTGTTCACTCCCTGTGTCTTGGGCGCAGACTCAGAAATCGGCGAAGGAAATGCAGGCCCCCGCTGATTCGCAACCTGCCGCCAAGCTGCAGCCCCTGAATGTCAAACCTGGTCTTTGGGAGAGCACGCGAACGATCAAGAGGGCGGGCCAGATGGCAATCCCGGCTGAAATGCTCAACCGCCTGACGCCCGAGCAGCGCGCCAGGATGGAGGAGAGAATGAGCGCGAACTCGGCCGCACACGCAAACACCACCACAGAAAAGCACTGTCTTACCCGAGAGGACCTGGACAAAGACAGATTGAAGCTCGCCGAAGCAAAGGAATGCACTACGACCGTCCTCAATACTACGACCACGACGGTCAAGGCAAAACTTGTGTGCGACCAGGAAGGTATGCACGCAACGGGCACCCTTGAACTGGTGGCAGCTGATCCGGAACACGTGAACGGTTCGTACCACTCGACGGTTGACGGTGATGGTCACACGATGAACGTGGAGGGTACTTGGACCTCCAAGTGGATGGGTTCTAGGTGTGGTGATGTGAGATAGGCGTGGGTTCGCTATCTGGGGCGATGCCCAACGCGCTTCCGGTTGAGGCCAGCGAATGCAGCGGCCGCGGACTTCGAGGAATGGTCCTGCTAGTTCTACAACTGGCTTTGATTTGCGGTGCCATCGCCATGCTAAAACCCTGGGCGATCCACATTGGTGTCGGTGGACTCCCATGTTGATCTGAAACTCAACCAGCAAACTCGTCACGGCCAACGGAACGTATCCGCTCATGATCACATTGCGTCCATCTCCTAATGGTTCTAGACTGCGCCTCGATGGGCTGCGTGTTACAAGCGGCCTCAGCGGTTGGGGGCTATACATTACCCAGGGCACTACAGTTCGTCTCTGCGCAAGCGGGACGATTTACGGTGCCTTGGCACTGATGGCGCGCTGCTGGAATTGTGCCTGATTGACCAACTCGACACGATGAATTCCCTTGAAATGAAAAAGACGTGATTGCCTCATGGCTCCTCTAGAGCGAGTAACTCTTATGACGATCGCGACCCTTCGAAAATCGAGCAGCCCGCTTTCCATTTTAGAAAGGAACAGTTCAGCGCCAGTCTGCCCAATTCCTGGAGCAGCGGATTGAACTGATAACACCAAATGAGTGTTCCTGAAGGGGCACATAGCATTTCATTGCAATCATCGATTCTTAGGTGCTGCGGATTCTCATTTCACTTTTCGGTGAACTCGGATAAGGTCACAACTTCAGCGTTAGGCACCGCTTGATAGAGAGCGTAATGATCGTCTTTTGTTTCTACAACAGCAATATGCGTCGTTCGGTCGCCCTGCTGTACTTCCACTTGTCTCCACGTGTTGGGCACAGAAGTTTTTAGTGTCAGCGGCAGATCGTAACTCAGATCGCTAAGATCGCTGCGCAGCACGATGGAGATGGTATTGCCGTCTTGGAAGGATGAAACCGTGGCTTGCCGACGCTCGCGAATGTACTTTCCTACATCCTGAAAGGTCGCGACCCATAAGGATCCAGTTTTAGAGTTGATATAGCCAAAGTAATCCTTCAGCTCTGCAGCTGTTTTGGGCTTCCATCCGATTCCATCTACACCATGGAACACCAGCACCAGCCAAACGTTATCTTGTTTGGCGGTCTTGTCGACCCATGACTTCATCAACGCCATAGGTGTCTCCGTCAAAGCGCCGCGCTGCCAGCGGACATACTCTTTGTCGGAGGTCGCTGGATCCATATCACTCCCGCGGTCGAGGTCCTCAACGTTCTCATCCGGCATGTGGTTGCGGGCGAGTTGATATCGCAGCAGAGCAGCCCGCACGGAGCGTGCGTTCTCCGTACCATAGGGACACTCGACCGAGAACGTATGCTTGAAACCGAGGTGGTTGAGGATGTCTTCTCGGCTCTTCTCGAGTTCGTACGTGAGGTTGGCGTCATCGAGAACCGCCAGGCGTGGGTGAGTCACAGTGTGGCTGGCAAACTCATATCGATGCGACAGCGTAAGCAGCTCATCCCATGTAATGACGTTTGGATCTGAACCACTTCCGTGTGGTTCCCTCGGAGAAAATCTGCCTTGGCGCAGTTTGGCGTATGCCTCGTCCAATAAGCGATATGCCTGTTCTAGGTTCTTACGCTCATCATAAAGCTCTCCTGCTCGGGTACGGTAGTCGAGCGTTCCTTGATAACCCAAGTAGCCGATTGCCGAAGCCCGTTCGAAGAAGTTGTCTTTGTTTGTTGGAATCTTGGCGGTTTCCGCAATGATTGTTTTCGCCGGGCGGCCTATGAAAGTGCCGTGATATTGCGAACCTGGAATATTTCCGGTGATGATGAAGAACGTGGCTGGGAATCCAAAGCTATCCATGATGGGAACAGCAACACGGAACTGATTGATTGTGCCATCATCGTAGGTAAGCGACACTGCTCCGCGCTTGCCATACTGCCACGTGGTGATTTCCGTTCTAGCGATTTGGCCGAGCGCGAGGCTTGAGTAAAGAATCGCCACCCCGACCGCGATTGCTCGCTTCATGTCACCTCCTGGGCTGCCAAATGTAGCAGGTGGGGGTGCCGAACACATCCCACAAAACCAATTGTCTGGTATCCAGCGGGAGTTCGCCCGAGCCGGGCTCTCTCGGAAGGATGCCAGGGACCACGCTGAAGAGACCACGGAACCTCCGAAACGCATCCTACGGGCGTGGGAATTACTTGCCCCGCCGTTACCACCGTAATCTGTCCGATCTGAGCGCTCTACACGGATAATCACCTTGCTCCCGCGTGTTATCTCCACAACATAAGGAGCCGTTCAGCCGCACAGCAAGGCCCAGTACAGCGGCGTTGTTTATCCATGTCCACCGCCGCGCCAGCACCGGAGAACAACCAGAAGAAAACCTCAGAAGCTTTGTCGCTTCTCGACAAAGCAGTTCTCGAAATGATCATGGCCAAGCTGCCTCTTGCAGAGGTGTTAGAAACCTTGTGCTTGAGAATCGAGGAAAGTTCGCCCGGCCTCACGTGCTCGGTCTTATTGCTGGATCAGTTGAGTGGCACGCTCCAAGGCGGTATAGGCCCCAGCCTGCCCCAGAGCTATCTGGAGGCAGTGAACGGCGTGAAGATTGGTCCGCAAGTCGGTTCCTGCGGCACCGCCGCGTACCGTCAACAGCCGGTCGTTGTGACCGATATCGCAACCGATCCGCTCTGGGCCGACTACAAACATCTTGCCTTACCGCACGGGCTGCTGGCTTGCTGGTCCATGCCGATCCCCTCGCGCGACGGACGCATCCTCGGCACTTTCGCCTGCTACTATAGCCAGCCCCGCACGCCCGACAGCTACCATCTGACGCTGATCCACAGAGCCACTCACCTGGCTGGAATTGCGATCGAGCAGGATCGTACGAGGACCGAACTCTACGCCGCTGAACATCGCTATCGCAATCTGGTGGAGCGGTTGCCTGCTATTACCTATATCGCGGATGTAGGGACTCAGGGTCGGTGGCATTTTGTGAGCCCCCAAATCGAGTCTATGCTCGGATTTCCTGTTGAGGAGTGGCTAGCGGATCCTAGTATCTGGATGAGCCGTATCCACAAAGACGACCGCGACATTGCTCTCGCGGCGGAGACGCGCGTGCAAGAAACGGGCGCACTCTACCAAGCTGAATATCGAATGTGCGCTCGCGATGGCCGTATCTTGTGGTTCCGAGATGAAGCAATGCTTCTCGAGGGTTCGGGTGGATGCACGCCAGTGATGCAGGGCGTGCTCTATGACATCACCGAGCATAAGCGGCTTGAAGACCAACTGCGACAGGCGCAGAAAATGGAAGCCGTAGGGCAGCTTGCTGGAGGCATTGCCCATGACTTTAACAACTTGCTGATGGTCATCCAGGCTCATGCTGACGGGATCCGTGGAAGGCTGGCGCAAACCGATCCTTGTTACGCAGACGCGGTTGAGATACACAACGCGATCACCCGGGCGGCTTCGCTCACGAGTCACTTGCTGGCATTCAGCCGGAAACAGATTCTGCAGCCGAAGGTGCTGCAACTGAGACCAGTCTTGGATGAAGTGGGCAAGATGCTCGAGCGTCTGATCGGCGCGAAGGTCACGTTGTGCTTCGAGACGGAGCCCGAACTCGGAAGGGTAAAAGTCGATCGAGGGCAGCTTGAACAGGCGATTCTTAATCTGGCAGTGAACGCACGTGATGCAATGCCTGACGGAGGAACCCTATCGATCCGCGCCAAGAACGTCCATTTTAGCGAGCCACAGTCGTGGCGACATTCGTCTTTGCAGTCCGGTTCCTACGTGGAGTTGGCTATTCAAGACACCGGTACTGGGATCGAACTGAATGATCAACCGCGAATCTTTGAGCCGTTCTTCACTACGAAGGGTCCTGGCAAGGGAACAGGACTGGGACTCTCAATGGTGTACGGGGTTGTAAAACAGAGCGACGGAGCAGTTGCGGTGGAGAGCGAGCCCGGCCAAGGATCGACATTCAGAATATTCTTGCCACGATGCCACGAGAGGGAAGCTCCAAATCAAAATGAGCAGGAGGAGTCGCGACAAGTCACAGGTACCGAAACGATTCTTCTTGTAGAAGACCAGGTGGCCATTCGCGAGGTGACCAGCGACTACCTCATGCGTCTGGGTTATAGCGTTCTCGCGGCGCCCGATGGCGAGGCCGCTCTGCGCCTTGCTGCGATACAGGGAAAGAGCATTGATCTTGTTGTCACCGATGTTGTGATGCCAAATATGGGCGGACGAGAGTTGGCGGTTAAGATGAATGAACTGCATCCCACCACAAAGGTTCTCTTCATATCGGGCTATCCCGACCATGCAGTTCGCCACCAAGAGGGTCTAACTGAGGATGTCGAGATCATGCAGAAACCCTTCTCTTTGAAAAACCTGGCAACAAAAGTGCGATTCATACTCGACAATCGTCGCAAGTAGAAGTCGCAGAAGGGTCTTGAGATGGAGTGACAAATGCCAATTTTCATCCTCTCGTCGGGGGGCTGAACCCTGACGCGAGAAAGATGAAGATGGCCATCGCCAGTAGCACCAGTTTGGATTTTAAAAGTAGGGTCGCGTCAGTTCAACTCGTTTTGAGTACCTCTGTTATCTTGCGCTGCGCTGCTTGTGAATTTCGTCGAGCCGTTTCTTCAAATAGTCCTTGTACTCTTGCTGAAGCTTCGGGTCCTTGGGCGATCCGTAAATCTCGCTCGACTTGTATTTCCCCTCGTCGAATTTTCTCTTTGTCCATTCGTCGTGAATGTGGGTCTCGTCGGCACGGTCGAGAACTTCCTTGACCAATTGCGGCGGAACGAAGTAGACGCCTTCTCGGTCGCCTACTACAAGATCTCCCGGCATCACGGTGACTCCTCCGATGCGTACGGGAACGTTAATGCCCGTGAGCATGACGTTACCGATGGGAGTCGGATCGACCGCGCGGAAGTAGGCGGGCATGTCGATTTCGGAAATGCCTTCGAGGTCGCGAATGCTGCCGTCGACCACCAGGCCTCCGCTGTGTGTGGCCTTCATCGTGTAATAAAAGAGGTTGTCACCGACAATCGTTCCGTTCACTTTCTTGCCGAACAGGTCAACGACAAGAACATCACCGGGTTGCAGCATGTCGATCGCGGTTTGATTCGTCAATTGCAGAATGCCGCTGTCTTTCGCCTTTGCTTTGGCGACGTCCTCAACGTCAGAGCGCAACGGCATGAACTGCACCGTGAACGCGCGGCCGACCATGGTCTTGCCCGGATGCAGCACCTGGAAGCCGTCGGCATATTGATTGCGAAATCCTTTCTCCTCAAGAACAGCCCACACCTCTTCCGACGATAATCCACGGGCTCTCTCCATCAAGTCGTCAGGAACTTTCGGACGGCCGTCCTGCAGCCGATCGAACGGATTCTGCGCCGTGTAGTCGACCAGATCCTGCTTCGGAAACGATAGCAGTTGCGCTTGCATCAGCGATGGCAGCACCAGACCAACGACGAGCGCGAGCGCAACAACCATGCAGGTGCTACGACTGACTGAGATTCGGATCATCCGGTCATCTCCGATCGGGAAGAATAAAGCAGCTGAAGAAGGCATGTGGCATGAGTTGCAGAATGCTGGGCAAAGATGCCCCTGAAACTCTCAGATCGACGAAGATTTGTCAAACCGGAATCTTGATGTTAAAAGCTTACAATTCCGCGTTCATCTTGAAAGTATGCCGATGTCGATCACACGCCCGCGAACCGGCAGAGTCGATGGCGCAGCGCATTGCGGTGGAAATGGATGTTGGATGTGCCTCGTCCCGCAGAACACATGGAAAGAGAGGAATGAGTATTTATGGATGGAACGAAAAGACTCTTCGACCGACGCGAGATCCTGAAAACCTCCGCCATGGTGCTTGGAAGCTCGCTTTTCGCTGCTGAATCAATGGAGGCTTATCCAAAGGGCGTCAACCCGAATTCCAGCCCTTCCGCACTGAAGATTACGGATATGCGCGTGGCGACCATCGTGAAGCCTGGACCGAGTCCCTGCTCGATCATCCGCCTTGACACAAACCAGGGCGTGTACGGTCTCGGTGAAGTGCGGGACGGCGCCAGCGCAACTTACGCACTCTTTCTCAAGAGTCGGATCGTCGGCGAGAATCCGCTGCAACTCGACAAAATATTCCGCAAGATCAAGCAATTCGGCGGACACGCGCGCCAGGGCGGTGGAGTGAGCGCGATAGAAATGGCGCTCTGGGATATAACGGGCAAGGTGTATAGCGTCCCGGTCTATGCGATGCTGGGTGGTGGCAAGTTTCGCGACAAGATCCGCATCTATGCAGACACCATCGAATCGAAAGATCCCAAGATCTATGCCCAGCGCATGAAAGAGCGGAAAGAGTCGATGGGAATGACCTGGCTCAAGATGGATTTGGGAGTCGAAATGGTCGCGGACACACCCGGCACCGTCACTGCGCCGTCGGGCCTCACGAACTGGGAAGAAAACCAACTCCCGCATCCCCTGGTGGGGATGGAAGTCACCGAAAAAGGCATCGCGATGCTCGAGCAGTACGTCGCGGCAGTGCGCGACGCGGTGGGTATGGAGATCCCGCTTTCCATGGATCATCTTGGTCACCTCGGCGTGAAATCCATTATTCGGCTCGGGAAGGCCTATGAAAAATACAACCTGTCGTGGTTGGAGGACGTAATTCCGTGGACCTACACGGATCTGTTGAAGCAAATCTCGGACGAAAGCCCCACGCCCATCCTCACCGGGGAGGATATCTACCTGAAAGAGCCGTTCGAGGTGCTTTGTAAGAAACAAGCAGTGAGCAAGATTCATCCAGACCTGGCCACTTCCGGGGGAATTCTGGAAACGCACAAGATCGGGGATATGGCAGAGGCCTACGGCGTGCCCATGGCAATGCACTTCGCAGGAACGCCCGTCAGTTGCATGGCCAACGTTCATTGCGCTGCGGCCACGTTAAACTTCCTGGCGCTGGAGAATCACTCTCTCGATGTGCCGTGGTGGTCTTCTCTGGTGACAGAGGGAGTCAAAATTCCTATCGTAAATCGTGGCTTCATCGACGTGCCGGACCGACCCGGCCTGGGTGTAACACTGAATGAAGACGTCGTGCGTCAGCATCTGGCGCCGAAGACTGGCTATTTTGATCCCACGCCGGAATGGGATCAGGAGCGTTCGTGGGATCGCCTTTGGAGCTAGTTCGTTGGCGAAAGAATGTTGCCGCCGCCTTTGGAAGACTGCTGCAAGAGTCTAAACGCCTTGGTGATACCGTGAGGGGTCTGGGGCCGACGAAAATCTGTTATTTTGCGCCGCTGGAGACTGCAGATGGCTTCCCTGGCTGTTCCGCGAGAAGCGCGTCAGTTCTCCCCCACACTCGGCTTGTTCACGAAAGAGCCCAGGGCAAACTGCCGCTTCCGCGTTTACCTCTCCTACATTCTGTTGCGAAATTGAGCACCTTATAGAGCGGACTTTGTGCCTGAAATGGAAAAACCCTAAAAGAATAACGATTTTGTGCTTGACAATGCATGTCAGTTGAGGCCTAATCGCGTCGGTTCACGCTAATACAAAAGCATTACCGGCCGAATCTGGTCAGGCTGTCTTGTGGGAGACAGTACAGCGTGCAACTGCAGGGTCTCACCGTTGGGGCATTCACCGAACGAATTGATGGCGATTCGAAGGGAGCATTTCTCCATGTCGCACACAGCGAAGTTTGCCGTGGTGGTGTGTCTACTCGCGCTGCTCGGCGCGAATGCTTGGGGGCAAGGAATTTTTGCGACTTTGACAGGCGTGGTTTCCGACCCGTCAGGATCTGTCATTAATGGTGCGAAGGTGACATTGACAGACGCTCTCTCTGGTTCCGCGCGCGACACGGTGACCAACAGCGAAGGCTACTTCACCTTTGCGTCCGTGCCGGTCGGAACATACTCCCTCGCGGTGGAATCTCCTGGCTTTCAAAATTACAGAGCCAGCGAAATTCGCCTTGGCGGCGGCGAACGCCGCAACAACAACGTGACGATGACCGTTGGCAGTCAAACGCAGACGGTGGAGGTCAATGCGACCTCTGATTTTGCGGTTGCTACCGTCGACTCCGGTGAAAAATCTTTCGCGCTGACAACGAAAGAATTGCAGAACTTCACACAGGTCAGCAGCAATGCGGCCGAGTACATCAAGATTGTGCCAGGGTTTGGCATCAATAACGGGACGCAAAATAAATCCAGCTACCGAGGAACAGTCATCGGTATCAACGCGAACGGCGACGGCGGTGATAGTCAAAGTCCGCTGAACAACAACTTCTCGTACAACGGGCTGCCGACGAACACGCTTGACATCACGGCGGACGGCGCACACGTCTCTGATCCGGGATGTAACTGCGACACTCCAGTCAATCCCAATTCCGACTTCTTGCAGGAATTCAAAGTTCTCACTTCGAACTTCAGCGCAGAAAACCAGAAAGGTCCCGTCCTCATCACCTCAGTGACGAAAGCCGGCGGCCAGAGCTTTCACGGAAACGCTTTCTTCTCCGCAAGAAATCACGCTCTGAACGCGAACGATTGGTTGAACAATTTCAGCGGGGTCAAGCAGCCTGGCAACTCTTTCTACTATCCAGGTGGTTCGATCGGCGGTCCGGTGATCATTCCAGGGACAAGTTTCAATAAGAACCGTGACAAACTCTTCTTCTTTACCGGTTTCGAATACTTCAGGCAGACGCTGGATACTGGGTTGCTCCGGGCGACGGTGCCCACCGACGGCATGATCAATGGCGACTTCTCGCCGACGGAAATGGCGAAACTGGGGACCAAGACCGCCTCCGGTAATGCCCCCGGACAAGTGGATCCAACCGTTTTTCCTGGGTCTCAGATCCCAGCCTGCACATCTCCGGGGCAGACTGGTTGCATTGACCCGAACATGCAAGCCTTGATGAAATTGCTTCCCCGTCCCAACGCCGATTCGAACGCAACGGGTGGATACAACTACGTTCAATCTCAAATCTTCAGTCAAAACAACCGGCAGTGGGTGGCCCGGGGAGACTGGAACGTCAGCGACAATACGAAAGTATTCATTCGTTACAACTACCAGCGTGAAGTCCAGCAGTTTCCTGTGGGCCTGTGGTGGCGCAACGGGGACCAGGTTCCCTATCCAACGCCCATTCTGGGGAAGAACAAGTCAAACTCATGGACCGGTACAGTTACTCACGTTTTTAGTCCTACGATGACCAATGAAACCATCGTTTCGTATTCGTTCATTGGATTTCCGAACGTGTTCTCGGATCCGAAGAAGGTTGATCGCGCGACTGTCGGTTACGGCTATGCCGGCCTAAACCTCACGGGCAAGAAACCAATTTCTCAAATTCCGTCATTCGGTGCGTTTGGACCCAGTGAGGCGGCGCTGATGTTCAATCCCGGTGGATTTGAGGCGGGAGGTGCGGGACAGGGTCTCTACGCCAATAAGTACATGCCGAACATCAGCAACATCCTCACCAAGGTTGTGAAGAATCACACGCTGAAAGGCGGTTTCTTCTGGGAGTGGATTCGCAACGCCCAACCCGCGAACAACAATACCAACGGGTTCCTGCAATTCCATACACCCGGCAACGAGCGGTTCAGTTATGGAAATGAATATGCTGACATGCTGACCGGCAACATCACCAACGGGTATGGCGAAACCAATTTCAACCGTATCAACAACATCTCCTATAACCAATACGAGTTCTTCGGACAGGATTCGTGGAAAGCCACAAAACGGCTCACGCTGGAGTTCGGGTTGCGGGCAAGCCATCTCTCCCCCTGGATTGACCGCGAGGGCTTCGGCTATTCGATCTTTAATCCGGCTCTGTACTCTCCAGATTGCGCGAATGCTGATGATGGATTCTGTGGGTTCGTGGCGCACGTCAAGGACAAGGCGGTCCCAGTTGGCGGATTCCCAACGCGGGCGTTGTTCTATCAACCTCGTTTGGGCGCGTCTTATGATCTCTTCGGAACAGGCAACACTGTGTTGCGTGGCGGGTGGGGACGGTTCTACTTCCACTCCGGCCAATTCACGAGCGGTTTGGACGCTTCTGCGGGTGTCGCCACAGCGAATATCGGGTCGACAACTTGGGTTGGAGGCGCTGGTTGCCCGGTGAATAATCACACGGTAGCGGACAAGCTTTTCGCCTCATACCTGTCCTGTCTCGACGTTGCCGCGACGCCTGCTTCACCGGCAGCGGTCGATTCCAAGGATGACAAGCAACCGTACACCGACAGCTGGAGCTTCACGATCTCTCAAAAAGCTCCCTGGAAGAGCTTCGTGGAGGTTGCATACGTAGGAAATCGCAGCCGGGACCTGGCCAACAGCGGCGGGGCTGGCAGCAATATTAACCTGGTGCCAGTAGGAGCCATGTTGACTGCTGCCAATCCAGCGAACGCAGACCCGAAGTTCTACCGTCCTTTGAACGATCCAGTCACCGGGAACGGCTACGGCGACGTAAACCAAGCGACGAACAATGCGTACGCCAACTACAATGCCATGCAATTGACTTGGGCGCGCCGCGAGGGGCGCTACACCATTCAAGCCAATTACACCCTTCAGAAGGCTTTGGGAATCATTCTCTCAAACGCCAACACTCAAAATAACGGTTCCATCGCCATTAACCCGTTTAATCTCCGTAGCAATTACGGTATCCAGCCGACAGACCGCCGGCACCTGTTCAACGTCGTTTATTCGATCGACATTGGGAACCCCTTGCACGCGCATGGCTTCCTTGGCGGTGTCACTGCAGGCTGGCAAATCTCCGGCGTCACGCAACTGCAGAGCGGAGCGAACCTCACCTTCGCGGGCGGCTACAATTCCAGCACCAACTTCAACATGCAAATTTCCTGCGCGAATCCGGCCGGTGTAGATCCGGGCGACCCGAATTCGTGCGAAACTCTTCAAAAGGGTAGTGCCATTATTCCGGGTTCCGCTAATGGCATTCCGGGTGATCCCAAACAATTTGGCGTTGCGATAAACAATCAGTCGATACTCGGGACCAATGCCGTACAGCTAAACCCCTTCGTGACGTGCGACCCGAAATCTGGTCTGACCTCGCATCAGTTCGTTAACCCAAACTGTTTTGCCGCGCCGACTACCGTTGGGTTGAACGGGCCAACTCTTCTCCCTGTAAACTACGGGCCTGCTTACTTCAACTCCGATCTCGGGATCTTCAAGAACTTCAACGTTACGGAGTCGAAGACCCTGCAGTTCCGGGTTCAGGCCTACAACTTCCTCAACCATGCGCTGTGGTCGTTTCCGGATGCTGGCAATCTGACTCTTAAGTTCTCGCAGGATCCAACTACACAGCAGTTCACACAGACGAACACGAACTTCGGAAAGACCACCGTCAAGCAAGGTAGCCGCGCGGTCGAATTTGCCGTTAAGTTCACCTTCTAACCCAAGAAGAAGGTTTCAACGCTAAAATGGGATGGCTCCTGTCATCCCATTTTTCTTGTCCGGAATCTAAGTCTGAGGCTATGTCTCGAGCCCTCCGTATTGCCGCAGCCCTCGCCGTGGGACTCTTGACCGGAGTGCTTTCCGCCAGTCCCGCCTTCTCGCAGAACGCTTCTCCCGAGGACACGCTGCGCCACGCCATGGAACTGCAGCAGGCTGGAGACCTCGAAGGAGCCGTCCAGGGTTATCGACAGTTTCTGGCCGCCCGCCCCAAGGAAGCGGGTGTACAAGCGAATCTAGGGGTGTTGCTGGCGCATCTGGGGCGCTTTGACGACGCGATTACGGAATACAAGAAGGCCGTCGCTCTCGATCCGCAAAACGGGGACATCGTCCGCAACCTCGGCCTGGCTTACTACAAGTCGGGACGCATCTCGGACGCTGCAGGCGAATTCGCAAAAAGCCACGCCATGTCGCCAGATAACCTGCAGACGATTCTGCTGCTGGCCGATTGCCAACTGCGGATGGGAGAAAACCGGGAGGTGATCAAACTGCTGACCCCGGTTGAGGCGGAGCACAGTGGCGAGCTCGCGATTGCCTACCTGCTGGGGACCGCTCTCCTCAACGAAGGACAAATTGCGGAAGGACAGAAACGCGTTGACCGCATCCTGAGCAAGGGAGACTCCGCCGAAGCGCGGTTCCTACTTGGCAACCAGATGTTTGCCGCCAAAGACTTTCCTGCCGCAGTCAAGCAACTGGCTGGCGCGATCGAACTGAATCCGAGTCTTCCCGGCTTGCAGTCTCTTTACGGACAAGCGCTCCTCAACACGGGCGATCCGGATGCGGCTGCTGAGGCCTTTCGCAAAGAACTCGGTTCCGATCCAAACCAATTCGAGGCCAACCTCTATCTCGCGCAGATCCTGACGGTGCGTTCGCAATGGAAAGATGCCGAGTCTCTGCTGCGGCAAGCTCTGCGCGTGCGCCCCGACTCTTTTCCGGCGGCGTTGGAGTTGGCTGCCGTCAGCGAAGGCATGGGCAAACTGGCCGAAGCACGCTCGGAACTGGACGCGTTGAAGAAGAAGTGGCCCAAGTCCGCGGCCCTGCACCAGCGATTGGCAGAAGTTGACCAGAAGCTTCACCTGACGGCGGAAGCGGCTCGCGAGAAGAAACTGGCCACGGATCTGAGCCCGCATTCGGCATCAACTGCAAGCGGGCCGGGCACTGGTGAAGTCGCGCCTAGTTTCAATGCCACCAGGATGGGAACCAACTCCCGCGTCAGCTTGGCAGAACTTCGAAGGGACGGCCCGGTTCTGCTGGTATTCGGCAGTTACACATGTCCGAACTTCCGGAGCGCAGCCGACGCACTGAACAAGCTTTATCCAGAGTACAAGAGCCATATCCCGTTTTATCTGATCTACATTCGCGAGGCGCACTCCACGAACAATTGGGCCAGCACACGCAATCAACGCGAAGGCATCGTGCTGGAACCCGCGGCCAACATGGGTGAACGCCAGGATCATGCCACTGTGTGCATTCGCAAATTGCACATCGAGTTCCCTACCCTTCTTGATAGCATGGAGGGAGCGGCGGAGAAGGCGTACGCTGCGTGGCCCAGCAAGGCCTTCGTGGTCGACAAGCGTGGCAAGATTTTGTTCAGTACCGGACTCAGCGAGCAGGACTTCCATCCCAACGAACTCGAAGCTGCGCTGCACACGGCGGCTACGCCTGTGAAGGAATCGCGCCTGCCACGTGGAGGCCGATAGTCGGTATGCGGAGAATCATTTTTCCTCTGATCTTGACGCTCCTTTCAGGCTCGCTTCCCGCCGCCGTTGCGCAGACTCCTCAGGAACTTTTCAATGATGCAATGGCGAAGCAGAAGGCCGGAGATCTTGACGGAGCCGTCCAGGAGTACCGGCAGCTTTTGAAGCTCCAGCCTGAAGCGGCGGCGATTCGATCGAACCTGGGCGCAGCTCTCGCCGGACTGGG
>Ga0209811_10000505_pt1 | contig 15896 bp, 11 predicted proteins | sample Coa_R1_6_FD_187161 | JGI IMG/M metagenome (GOLD analysis project Ga0209811, IMG submission 187161) | Surface soil microbial communities from Centralia Pennsylvania, which are recovering from an underground coalmine fire. - Coalmine... | ecosystem: Environmental > Terrestrial > Soil >...
TCTTTTCGTCAAGCGTGGTCAGGTGCAGGTCGGTTTCGGACTTGGCAGCTTCATCCGTGCTGAGTTGCTTGTAATGAGAAAAGTTGTCACGGGCCTGCGCCAGGTCTCCCATCGCTTCATAGATCAGGCCCAGCCTCCAGTAAGTCAGCGGGAAATCGGGGGCCAGGTCTTTCGCTTTGGTCAAGGCTGCCAGGGCGCGATCATATTTCCGTTCCGCCAGGTAGCCGTAGGCCGAACTGTAGAGCCGCCGAACCTCGCTTCCCTTCTGTTCCGGCAGGGCTAACAATGACTGCAATTCTGCGATTCTTGCATGGACCGCATCGGCATCAAGCGCCTGCGGCGATAGTTCCAGATACTTCTGCAAGAGCCGGATCGCTTCCGTCGGGCGCCCGTTGATCTCAGCACAATTGGCGCGATCGTACGCGGCGGAGGCGCTTGCAGCCGCGCTCCCGGTAACCTGTTCCAATGCAGAGCACAGGCTTGACCTGTGGGTCACAGCCGAGTGGCTGGCACGTGGCGCGGGCGCGCTACCCGCAGGCAACTTTTGCGAGACTAATTGGGGCGCGGGCGGATCAGCACTCAAGAACGAAGTCTCTTCTTCGGCACCTTGATCATCTTCCAGCGACGCCTCGAAGCCCACGCCTTGCGCCAGATGATTGAACTCGGCGATCTTTCTCTTTTCGTCTTCGGTGGTGGCCGTGCCGTTCTCACCGGTGGTCAGCAACGTTAGCAACTCTCCCAATTTTGCTTTTTGTTTGGGATCAGGCGTGTCGGTGATCGCCTTATCGAGATTTTCCAGCGCCTTGTTGCGATCTCCGAGCTGGTAATAGCAAAGCGCCAAGTTTGAGGAAAGGACTGCTTCAAAGCTTCCCAGCTTCGTGCTCTTTTCCAGGGACGCTACGGCTTCTTTGTATTTGCGTGCCTCGTACAGTTTGCGTGATTGGCTCAACGCGTCTTTCACCCGCTTGTGAATCTCGTCGTCCAAGCGCTTGATGGCTTCGGAGGCATCTTTCATTTCGATCATGGCCTGCGACTCGGTGTATTTAATGCGCGCCTCGGCAAGCTGTCCCGATTGCTCCAGCGACTTCGCTTCCGCGATGACCGCCTTGGCCTGAGATTCCAGTTCTTTTTTTTGAGCTTTCTCCAGGTTCTCGGCATGCAAGCCGCAAGAGAGCACAAGAATCACAACTGCAAGTGGTCTGCTCCGCATAGAGTCCTCTCAGTTACAACCGGACTGTGCCAGATCCCATGTCACACTACGAAAACGGCGATCTGTTACTGACAGACACTCCCGGCCTTCGGCCTCGCCGCTATTGATATATGCGAAAACGGGAAGGAAATTCCCTCATATCCCGACCAAAATTTGTACGTGGGTGCGACTTACTGGGACGTCTGATGATATGAGTAGAGCTGCCGACACGGAGGCTCCGTTAAACATGGCGATTTCAAACAGCGACCAGATGAAGTTCTGGGTGAGTCGCCTGCTTCAAGGTTGGGGAATAACACTGACCGTTCGCGTGCTTGCAAAGATAAAAAAAGCAGGCCACTCATGGGGGTGAGTGGCCTGTGTTGGCGAAGATCCTCCGGGGAGGAGGGAACTTGGTTACATGCTCGGCGGAGTCGTCGTGCTCGCCGTCGGAGCTGCCGGCTGTGCCGGGGCCGGGTTATCGCCACCGGTCGTGTTCGTCATCAGGCGAACATCAACCCGGCGATTCTTGGCGCGGCCGTCGGCGGTCTTGTTCGAATCCACGGGCTTATCTTTGCCCAGGCCGATCAGGTAGATCTTGTGTGCCGGAACGTTGTGCTGCGACGCCAGATACTGGATCACGGCGTTCGCGCGGCGCTGGCTCAAATCATAGTTGTAGTCGGAGGAACCAACAGCGTCCGTTCCGCCTTCCACCGTGACGATGTAGCCCTTGGTGTTGGGCACGTCGGTCGCGAGCTGATCCAGGGCTTCCTTGGCCTTCTTGGTCAGGTTGTCTTTGTCGAATCCGAAATGTACCGACGTCTCGGCCACGGGACGGTAGTTATCCAGATTCACGACGGTCTGGGTTAGGGTGTCGACGCGCTTGGTGGCGGCGTTGGCAGTCGTCTGCGCATCATCCGCAGTCTTGCCGGCGGCCAGAGCCTTCTGGTCGACCTCGGCAGCCTTCGCCTGCACGGCCTGAATTCCGGCCTGCGCGCGGGCATCGACGTCCTTGATGTCCTTGGTGTTTTTCGCAGTCAAATCGTCGAGTTCGTTCGTCTTGTTAATGAGCGGGGTGGTCTCATTGCGAACGTACTTTTTGCTGCTGCAACCCACAGATGCGACCATGCCGGCCGCTAAGAGAATCACTAACGAAGTGCGAGTCATATCTTGGAGGGCTCCTTCCTCTCTATTCATCCTGAAGATCTTAGCTTTCTTTTGAGTCCCGGGGGCCATGAACTTTCGCGTCCCGCCGCTTACTAATGCACGGGCGATGCCAATTCCAAAAAACATCCAGCCAGCCATAAAGCATTGTACCGCAATGACTTGCCAGACACTGCAAATAGTTATCCTTACGTAAATGTAGAGCAAAGGCAACACAGGGGATAGAAATTTTATACGGTCATCAGGGGAGATAAAGCTCCTAACCCCCTTGGATAGAGATGCCTTGCTCCTCGTGTCCAGGAAGTTGCGGTCAATCTCCTAACCGCAAAGGTCGCGAAGGAACCACGAAGCTCGCAAAAGAAAAACTAACAGAGAATGTGTTCGGCAGGTTTCCAGCCCTTCCTTGCGACCTTTGACGCCCTTCTCCGCGACCTTTGCGGTTAAAAGCTTGTCGACGAGTTCCAAGTCGCTGTCATGATCACGCCCCTGGACCAGGGAGTCTGTTCTCCTCATCTAAAATAGAAGCCTCCCGTGGATCTCCTCCTGAAAATCCGCACCATCCCGACCGAGCCCGGCGTGTATCTCTACAAGAATGCCGAGGGCCAGGTTATCTATGTCGGGAAGGCCAAAAACCTGCGCAGCCGGGTTGCGTCCTACTTCCATGAAGGCCGCTGGACCGACGCCAAAACCGGTACGCTGGTACGCGAGGCAGTCGACGTCGACTACATCGTGGTCGCCAACAACAAGGAAGCGCTGGCGCTCGAAAACAACCTGATCAAGCAGCGCAAGCCCCGCTTCAACATTCTGCTGCGCGACGACAAGACCTACCCCTATGTGAAGTTGACTCTGGGCGAGCGCTACCCCCGCGTATATGTCACGCGGCGCCTCCGCAAAGACGGCAGCGCCTACTACGGACCGTACTTCCCTGCCAACCTCGCGTACCGCATCGTCGATTTGATCCACCGCCACTTCTTGGTTCCCTCGTGCAAGGTAGATTTGACCCGCTTTCATCCGCGGCCTTGTCTGCAGTACTACATCCGCCGCTGCCTGGGGCCGTGCGTGGAGGGTCTGACCACGCCCCAGATCTATCAAGAAGCCGTGCGCGACGTAAAACTCTTCCTCGAAGGCCGTCAAACGGATCTGGTTCGTTCCTTGCGGCAACGCATGGATACCGCCGCCACCGAACAGGAATACGAACGCGCCGCCAAGTATCGCGACCTGATTTCCACCGTGGAGCAACTGCAGGAAAAACAGCGCATGGCGGGCGTAGAAGGCGACGACGCCGACGTCTTCGGCTACCACTACGAAAACGGCATGCTGGCCGTGAACCTGTTCCACATGCGCGGAGGCAAGGTAGTTGACCGGCGGGAATTCTTCTGGGAGGACTTGCCGCAGTTTGGAACCGATGTCGCTGCGTCCACTGCACCTAACAATGGAGCGACGGGCCTCCCGCCCGTCGAGGGTTTGGCGGACGCGGTGCAATCTGGATCAGAGACAAGCTATGAACCGGGATGTGTGACCGAGGATGCCCGACCGGCCATATCGGTGAGCGGAAGTCCGATCTCGGAACCCGGCTCCTCTGATTTTGATCCGAGCAGCTTCTTTTCAGCCTTCCTTGCTCAGCTCTATATCGGCCAGCCCTACGTGCCGCGAAACGTCTATCTGCCGACCGATTTTGAAGACCGCACGAACCTCGAAGAACTACTTTCCGAACAACTAGCCGCCACCGGAGCTCGTGCCACCCGCGTTCACATCGAAGTTCCGTCACGCGGCGAGAGGCGCTCGCTCATCGACTTAGCCGGCAATAACGCCAAGCAGTCGTACGACCAGCGCTTCCGCGTGATGAAACCGAACACGCGCGCCATCCAGGAAGCTTTGCAGGACGCGCTCGGCCTCGCCGACTGCCCCGCGCGCATCGAATGCTTCGACATCTCGCACATTCAGGGCGCCGAGACTGTCGCTTCGATGGTCGTGTGGGAAGAAGGCCGGATGAAGAAATCCGACTACCGCAAGTTCATTATCCGCACCGTGACCGGAGTCGATGACTTCGCCTCCATGCGCGAAGTCGTAACGCGCCGCTACAAGCGCATTCAGGAAGAAAAGAAAAAGATGCCGAGCCTGATCCTGATCGACGGCGGCCTCGGCCAGTTGCACGCCGCCGCCCAAGCGTTGGAGTCGATCGAAATCATCAACCAGCCCCTCGCGGCCATCGCCAAACGCGAGGAAATCATCTACGTTTACGGACAGGAAGACGAACCAGTCGCACTCGACCACCATTCGCCGGTCTTGCACCTGGTGCAACAAATCCGGGATGAAGCCCACCGCTTTGCAGTCACCTTCCACCGCAAGCGCCGCCAAATGCGCGACCGATCGACCGAATTATTGGAGATTCCGGGCGTGGGAGCCAGCACGACGAGGCGCCTGTTGGAACATTTTGGGAGTGTTCAGGCCGTGAAACAGGCGGATGCCGCGGCGCTGTCAGCCGTCGTAACTCGCGCGCAGGCGGAAGCGATCATGGGACATTTCCGGAAATAGAACTTCTGAAGCCTTTGACCGCAAAGAACGCTAAGATCGCGCGAAGGGCGCAAAAAAAGCAGTTTTCCTTGCGCTCTTCGCGAGCCCTTCGCGAACTTTGCGGTTAGATGCTTTGGCGGTCGCTATTTCAGCTGGCTGGCGTTCCCCATGTCTAACACGATTTTCCAATTTCCGTCCGGTTGTTTTTTCCAGATGCTGGTGTACTTGCCGTGGCTAACGGTCGGCTTGCCGTCTTTGTCGACCGAATGAAATTCGTACGTGCCCGACGTCCAGCCCAAATCACCTGAACTCGAGATGCCTGCATCGACCGGCGTCCAAGTCAGGCGGTTATTCTTGTCGTTTAGAAATCCCATGGTCTTCGCGATGTTCGCTTTGCCATGAATCGCGTCCGCTCCATTGGGGACTTCCACCGCGTCTTCGGCGTAATACGACATGTATCCGTCGGCTCCGCGCTCGGCGGCAGCCTTCATGAAGTCGGCTTCCAGGTGGCGAAGAGTGTCGGAGGTGGCGGGTTTCGACTCGGCGGAAGCCGGCTTCGCATCGCCTGCAGGAGTTTGTGCCGCCGCCATCGCACCCAGCAGCAACCCCGACACCGCCCAAAAAATGAGTACTCTCATAAATCCTCCCAAGCGACCGCGATTCTAAACTACTCAGGACTGGACCACGGCTCGCCGCTTCACCAACCCAGTCCTGTTAAACTGGCGCCAACCACCCATGAGAACGGTCCTTCTATCTCTCTCCGTGATTTTTCTGGGCGTGTTGCTTCTGCTGGCTGCAGCGGCACAACAAACCGCTCCCTCGGGCGCGGCCCCACAGGCCACCGCGACTCAGCCCGAAAAGCATCTACGCAACATCAAGCAACTGACGTTCGGCGGACAGAACGCTGAAGCCTATTTCTCCGTCGACGGCAAGAAGCTCATTTTCCAATCCACGCGCGAGCCCGTGAAGTGCGATCAGATTTTCATCATGAACACCGACGGCAGCAATCAGCACATGGTCTCAACCGGCAAGGGGCGCACCACGTGCTCGTTTTGGTATCCGGATGGCAAGAAGATTCTGTACGCGTCCACGCACCTCGGCAGCCCCGACTGCCCGCCCAAGCCTGACTACTCCAAGGGGTACGTCTGGGCCATCTATTCGAGCTTCGACATCTTCACCGCGAATCCCGACGGCTCCGAACTGAAGCAACTCACTAAAGAACCGGGCTACGACGCCGAGGCCGTGATCTCCTCCGACGGCAAGAAAATTGTCTTTACCTCGGTTCGCAACGGCGACCTCGACATCTACATCATGGGCGCCGACGGCTCGAACGTGAAGCAACTCACTGACGAACTGGGCTACGACGGCGGACCAACTTTCTCGCCTGATGGCAAGCTGGTCGTGTACCGAGCGCATCATCCGAAGACCGAGCAGGAAATCAAAGACTACAAAGATCTCCTCGCGCAGAACCTGATCCGTCCGACGTATCTCGAAATCTGGACCATGAAAACCGACGGCAGCGATAAGCGCCAGATCACCGATCTTGGCGCCGCAAGTTTTGCCCCGGCGTTCTATCACGACGGCAAGCACATCATCTTTTCATCGAACGTTGGATCGACCGGAGGCATGGGCAACTTCGAACTCTACGGCGTCGATCTGGATGGCAAGAACCTGCAGCGCCTTACATTCACGGACGGCTTCGACGGCTTCCCGATGTTCAGTCCCGACGGCAAAAAGCTTGTCTGGATTTCCGGGCGCAACGGCAAAGTCCCGCACGAGACCAACGTGTTTATCGCCGATTGGGTACCTTGAGGAGTAAAAGCTCTTAACCGCTAAGTTCGCAAAGTTAGCGCCAAGAGCGCGAAGAAGACCCTTCTGCAGGCTTGTCTTGGCGACCTTTACGTCCCTTTAGCGGCCTTTGCGGTTAAAAGCTCTAGCCCGAAACAACAAGCTCACTGCGGATCAGGTGCAGAAGAGAAATCGACCGTCGTCGTGGAACCAGCTTCGTTCTGCTTGGCACCTTCCTGCTCGGCTTTTTTCTTCTTGATCGAGAGTGTCATATCGACCCAGCGATCGGCATTCTTCAGATCGGAAGCATTGGCCCTCGGGTCGCCACACTGAATGTCAGCCCGCTCGCGATACATCAGGTTCATGTAGGCCATGGCGTCGTCATAGTCATGCTTAAGTTCGATCGCTTTCTTCAGCAGTTCTATCCCTTCCGCGACTAGCTCGGTGTTGGCATCTCGAACCTGCGCGCATTGCGGAAACTGAATCATCGGTTGCTCAGGACGTAGACCCAGCTTGGCCCTGACTTCCATCCGAGGCTGATAGGTCTGCGTCCAATCAATCATCGCGATCGAATAGTAGGTTTCTGGATCATTCGGATCGATTTCCGACGCCTTGCGATAAAGCCGTTTGGCCGTGTTGAACTTCTTCATTTGCAGATTTAAATACGCCGCTCCCTTCGTCGCGTTCATATTCGACGGATCGAGTTCCATCGCCTTCTGATACTGCTCAACCGCCAGCTCTCCCTGCCGCACATTCTCACGCGACCCCGCACCCGGAATGTAAGTTTCCGCCAGCACATTCGCCATCCAGAGGTGCGCGTCAACATTCTCCGGCTCCGCCAGCACTGCCTTTTGAAAATGCTGGATCGCCTCTTCGTACTGTCCCGCCTTGAACGACAAAACCCCAAGTTCAAGTTGTGAATGCTCTTTGGGCGTTTGCGGCGCCTCGGTCGCGACGATCGAAAGGAAGAAGAGCCCTACGAGAGAGAAAGCGTGCAAGCGCATGGCATCCTCGTCTGGGAAAGGAAAGGTCTCAGCACATTAGACACTAGGATTTACGAAACTGCTCCCTGTTTTTGAAGGCTGATGCTGTGATCAGTCTTCCGTTCGGAACCTCAGGGCCGTGCTCGATTCAGAGTTTGTGAACTCGCCGACAATGTAGAAGGCGTCGTGGATGACTTCCAATTCCGCCACACAAACCACCCCACGACCGCGAGCATCCCGCACCACCCAAGAAACCTCACCACTCCCGCAATGGTCGTGTCGTACTGCAGAACCCCCAGGCTCGAGAAGATTGCATTCCAATCATGCTCAATATGATCGGGATCTCCGGTCGTCACCAGCGGCAACACCATCGCGCGCGCATCGGCCATGTAGGTTGCCGTGTACAACCAGTTCTCGAAGAAGAAAAACGCACAGAACACAAACGATGCGGCCTGCCGCTGCGTAAAGAAATACGCGGCCAGTAGAAACGGCACCAGCCATTGCAGCAGGGTTCCGCCCCAAAGCCCCAGCGTCTCACCGAACCACCCGAACAGCATGTGGCCGCCTTCATGCACCACCAAGTTCGCCAAGTCGATGAAAAGAAAACCGCCGTGGCTGTGGAAAACATAAGCGAGGAAGACGGCGTAGAATGCCACCCAAGCGAACAGTATCCAGCGCGGCACTGGTTGCCAGTCTGCATCCAACAGCGCCGTCCAGTTCTCAAACATAGAAGTCCGCCTGCGCCTAATCTTAGGCTGGCTCCGACCAACGTTTTAAGTTACGGAAGTTTGTATGCGATGTACCGCGATTCCGTTCTGCGTGCACTTCCGCGATTGCGCCTGCTCCGCCTCGTCTAGCCACTTCGGGTTCCTTAATTCATTCAAAAGGAGTACACCATGGCTGACCTGAATCAATTGAAGCAGAAATACCAGCCCGTCCTCGACGTTCTCGCCAAGGAAGACGCCACCATCCAGGCTCTCGACCTGCAGGGCGACAAACTTCATCTCAAGGCGACCGTTGTCTCCGAGGCCAGCAAGAACCGCGTATGGGACGCGATCAAGGGCGTCGATCCCAACTTCACCGACCTCGCCCACGAAATCACCGTGGCCCAGGGCGAGCAGACCTATACCGTGAAAGCGGGCGACAACCTGTCGAAGATCAGCAAACTCTTCTACGGCGACGCGAACCAGTATCCGAAGATCGCTAAGGCCAATGACCTTGCTGATCCCGACAAGATCAAAGTCGGTCAGTCGTTGAAAATTCCCGCGGCGTAGAGTTCTTGTCATCTGCGATGGCGCGACGGGCATCCCGGCCCGTCGGGGTGCCCGCGACTTCTGCGGGCACTGTTTTTTCACTGGGAATGCACTCCCGATAGTTCTCCGTCTCTGGTTACCCACACGCCACAGGGTTTACTGTTACATTTTCCAGAACCCAGAATTCCAAGACCACGCTTTCATGATGAAACTCCGCCATTGGATCACCGTTGTCGCGCTGCTGGCGCTGGTTGTCGCCACCGTGATCGGCATGGTCCTTACCGAAGGTGGACAGACAGTACTCCCGACGCGAGCCTCCAAAGGCGCGTCGAAGCTGCCTGCCTCCCTGGTTGATCAGCGGCCGCTGCAAACGGCTCGCAAACTGGTGGCGCTGGCAAGTACTCCCGAAGAGCGCGACTTCGCCAACGAAGCTCTACGCGTTGCCGACTACGAAGTCGATCTGGCCTTCGCCGACGCGCTGCGCGAGGCTACCGAGCATCCACCGACTCCAACCCAGGAACAACGCGACTTGATGTCGCGGAATTTCAAAGCCGAGTTAGTCGTTAAAGGGGATCAGGAACTCATTGCCCGGTTGACCCGGCAACTGGCGGGCGCCAGCGATACCGCAAAGGACGACATCCAGGATCAGATCGATGTTGCCAAGGCGCAACTCGAACTCGATCAGGATGAACTCGACGACGCCAGGCAGGATCTCCTGCGCGAGGGCGGGAATCCGCAAGGCAAAATTCAGCAACTGATGCAGGAGCACGAAGCTGGCGCACACGCCGACGCGGCCAACAATAACTCCTCTCATCCCGACGAAGAGTACCAAGCGAGCAACCTCTATCCGCAGGTCCGCGCATGGTTCGCGCTCCACGAAAAACGAACGCTGCTGGCGCAGGCCCGGCAGGACGCGCTCGACGACGTTCCCGCGCTTTCGCGCGCGCACGACAGCTTTGACCAGCGCGTGAAAGAGCAGGAACAGCAAAAGCAAGTCGTCAAAGAGAAAGCCGCCGGACTCTCCAAAGGGGAAGCTCCCTCCGACGGCGCGTCAAAGAAGCAAGCTTCGAAAGATACGCTCGACGCCCTGAAGCATCTTTCGCAGGATCAGAAAGCCGTTTCCGATCTCGACAAGCGCATTCAGGATCAGACCGAACTCGCCGAAATCTACGCCAACTGGGGAACGCTCGTCACCAGCCGCCAGCGCATCGTTGTGCACGGCATGTTGCGGTCGGCGCTCTGGATTCTGCTGATCGTACTGGCCATCTACCTGGTAGGCCGGCTGATTGATCGTTACTTCATCGAGCTCTCCCACGACAAGCGCCGTCTCGTTACATTGCGTGCCGTGGTGTGGTTCGCGGCCCAGGCTGTTGGCGTGCTCCTGACTGCGTTCGTCCTATTCGGCATGCCCAGCCAGACGCCCACGGTGCTGGGCCTGGCTGGCGCCGGCCTCACCGTTGCGCTGAAAGATTTCATCGTCGGCTTCGTAGGCTGGTTCGTGCTCATGGGACGCAACGGCATCCGCATCGGCGATTGGGTGGAAATCAACGGCGTGGGCGGCGAGGTCGTCGAGATCAGCCTGCTGCGTACCACGTTGCTCGAAACCGGCAACTGGACCGACTCGGGACATCCCACCGGCCGCAAAGTCACCTTCGTGAACAGCTTCGCGATCGAAGGCCATTACTTCAATTTCTCGACGTCGGGTCAGTGGTTGTGGGATGAGCTGACCGTCTCCGTGCCGAGCGGCCAGAATCCGTATCCGGTGATTGAAGCAATTCAGAAGCTTGTAGTCAAAGAGACCGAAGCCAGCGTTCGCGGCGCGGAAGAAGAATGGCAGAAGGCCACGACACACTACCGCGTGCAGAATTTTTCAGCGAAGCCCGCCATCAACCTGCGGCCTACAGGGGGCGGAGTGGAAGTGCACGTCCGCTACATCACCAGAGCGCAAGACCGCCAATCCACTCGCGCGCATCTGTATGAAGCGATCGTGGAACTCCTGCACGGACGAGAAGCGCAACCAGCTGTCGGCGGAAGATAGGCAAGCGGGTAAGCACGGAAGGCGAGTGTAGTGTCGGCCCCGATCGTGGCGCCGGCCTCGATCGTAGCGCCGGCATCTTGCCAGCAGTCCGGCGGGCCTCTCGCTCGCTGAGCGAGGGCCGCCCTCGCCCAAGCTGCCGGGACGGCGCCGCTACCTGACCCCGCGCTTGGCCGCATCCGCGAGCAGGTATTCCTTCACATTCCCCGGCAACCGGGAGGTTTGCAGAATCTCTCGCAACATTCCCGGCGGTAAACTGCGCGCGAAGTCCAGCGCCCGTGCCATCGGCGTCTTCTCATTCCGCAACAATGCCACTCGTATCTCGCGCCGCAGTGACCATGAAGAATGATGCGCAACAGCATCCACAAAAGCTGTGGTGGCGTCCGCTCGGGTAAGTGCCCGCACAATCGACGACTCGGTCAGCCGCGCATTGTGCAGCGCGGCCTGCATCACCCGCGACTCCGCGTCCGCCAACAGCGCTTCGGCAATTCGCCCAGACCCGCGGTGCGCCAAGCTCAAGCGCTCCCCCGACCCGATCGTCTCGAGACGATTGCATAGGGTCTCGTCGGCCGCATGTTTCACATCCGCAGGCACGACTGGCGTCAGAGCCACTTGCATGAGATCGAAGGTGTAGAGTTGTCGGATCAGCGGCAAGGAAACATGCCGCGGCGTTTTGGGATGCTCGACGAGCGCCAGCTTTACTTTGCGATATTTCAGCAGTTCGCCAATCTTCGAAATCTGCTCCAGGATTTCCGGAGCAAGGTCCGCGCGCTTAAGCAGACTTAGCGCGGCATCCTCCGTGAGCGAAGTATCAAGTCGAGCTTCGACGCCAGCTTCCGGCATTGCGGCGGGAGACGCATTCTCGGAAGCAGGACTCTGTTTCTCAAGTCCTTCCTTCGCGCCGGTGCCGTCATCGGAAGTCATGCGTGAGCGTCGCCGCTAGCACGTGGCTTTCCGTGCCCTAGCCAGCGCGCCATTCACCGCATCGACGATTTCAGCCTGCACCGTCGCCTGCGGAAATTCGGCGATCACCGTATTGTAGAAAACCTTGCGCACGACTTCCGACTGACGAAAGACTCCCCCAGCCATGGCCACGCGGACGCTGGCCTGTGCACCGAACAATCGCGGGATCACACTCCCAGCTAAGGTCGCCAGCTCACTGCCCGCACGCTGCAGAACGCTCTGCGCCACCGGATCCGTAGGGTGCCCCGTCCAAGCTCCGCTTGTGCGGGTTTTTTCCGCGGCGTCCAGAACCAGCGGAACCAAACTCGAGAAATCCGGCGGGGGAGACGCATTGGCGTGCCGCACCAGTTCGTCCAACGTAGTCAGCTTCCACAACTCGAGGATCGGCTTGAGCAGCGCCGGATCCGCGCCGGCGTCTGTCGCGCCAAGCACCGCGCTCACCGCGGCCCGCCCAATCCACTGGCCGGACCCTTCATCCGAAATCGCCAGTCCCCATCCACCCGCACGCGCGGTTTGACCTCTGGCATCGCGCCCGTAAGCAATCGAGCCCGTGCCAGCGATGGTGATAACGCCCGGTCCATCGCCGAACGCGGCCTCGAGCGTGGTCTCCAGATCAGTCACGACTTCGATCCGCCCGAGCAGCACATCGCGCATCATCCGGGTCACAGAGTCGCGCACCTCGGGCCGCCCCGCTCCCGACAAACCGACGCACGCGCTCACCACCGCCGCGGGGTCCACCTTCGCAGCGGCGCAGGCATCGCGCACAGCGGAATGCAAGGCCTCGCGCACGCGCGCATCGCCATGCCGGGTAATGTTGCTGCCCGCGCTGGTTGCCGTCCCGAGGATGTTGTTTTCGTCAGCGACTACGCACGTCGTCTTCGTCCCGCCGCCGTCAATGCCCAGATAGATGGCCACGCGGTAGTTCTAACACATGACAACTGTCTCCTTGTGGTGTGGCAGGACTGATGGGACTATTACGGAGTAAGAGTGTTGGCGGCGAAAGTATGATCGCAATGAAACTTCTGTCCCGACTTCTCGTGGCTGTGAGCTTGTGGTTGCTTCTAGGGGCTGCTTGTTTCTTGCAACCCCGCTCTCTGGGTTATGCGGGAGTGGCGCTCTTACACCTATGGTACTTCTACATTCCCTTCTTGTTGGCCATTGTCAGCGTCGCGTGGTTTATAGTGCGTAGGTCGGCACGCTCGCGAGGGTGAATCGGTCAAGCTTTCGTGCTGGCCAGACGCGAATGATCCTTCGCGTCTCTCTTGCATGGGACTCAACCATCTCGACCTCGCCATCATCGCGCTCTACCTAGTCGGCATCACCTTGTTCGGCCTGCGCTTTCGTAAGAAGCAGCGCACGTTGCGCGACTACTTTCTCGCCGATCGCAACATTCCGTGGTGGGCCATCTCGCTGTCGATTGTCGCTGCCGAGACTAGCACGCTCACCATCATCAGCATCCCCGGCCTCGCCTATGACTCGAACCTCACGTTCCTGCAGGTCGTGATGGGGTACGTCGTCGGGCGCATCATCATCAGCTTCGTTCTTCTGCCGCACTACTTTCGCGGAGATCTTTACACCGCCTATGAACTGATCGAACGCCGCTTCGGCAAGCGCCTGCGCGCGCTGACCGCTTCGCTGTTCCTGCTGACGCGCGCTGCGGCCGAGGGCGTGCGTGTCTACGCAGTTTCAATCGTGGTCGCGATTGCGCTCGGCACGGGCGAAATCGCGTCGATTGCTATCATCACCGTGCTGACACTGGTCTACACGTTTGAAGGAGGCCTCGCGGCTGTCATCTGGACCGACGTGGTGCAGACCGTGATCTACATCGGCGGGACACTTGTGGGAGTGGTTACCATACTGCACCTCGTCCCCGGTGGATGGCCGGCGATTCACTACCTGGCCGCGGGCATGGACAAGCTGCGCGTGTTCGACTTCTCCTTCACACTTGCCCGTCCGTACACGTTCTGGGCCGGCTTGATCGGCGGCGCTTTTCTCACCACCGCCAGCCACGGCACCGACCAGCTCATTGTGCAGCGCCTTCTGGCCGCGCGCGATCAGCGCCAGTCGGTAACGGCGCTGCTGACCAGCGGTGTAGCCATCTTCTTCCAGTTCGCTTTGTTCCTCATCGTCGGCGTCATGCTGTGGGCGTATTACGGCATGCCGTCTTCGATCTTCGGCAAAGCTGACTACATCTATCCGACGTTCATCGTCACGCGCCTGCCGCACGGAATTTCGGGACTGCTGATTGCAGCCATCCTGGCGGCCGCGATGTCAAATCTGAGCGCGGCGCTCAATTCCCTATCCTCAAGTTCAATGATGGATTTCTATCTGCAACGGCATTCCGGAGTCGATAACCAGACCCAAATGCGGCTCTCGCGGGTCGCGACGTTTTTCTGGGCCTTGGTTCTGTTCGCGCTCGCCGTTCTCTCGCTGCACAAAGTGTCGCGCGTCATAGAGGTCGGATTGTCTATCGCCTCGGTCGCGTACGGGGCGTTGCTGGGCGTGTTCCTGTTGGGAGTGCTCACGAAGCGAGCGACCGAACGCGGCTCGATGGTCGGTATGCTGTTCGGCTTCGGCGCAGAACTTTACTTGTGGCTGGCGACCAAAGTCCCTTGGACTTGGTATGTGGCAATCGGGACCGTCGTAACCTTTGCCATCGGATACGCGGCGAGCCTGCTGACCAGCCCATCCGAAAAAACTGTCGCCTAGCCGAGCCGACCGTGCGGGAAAATCTCATTTTGATTCGCTCGCAGCTAAGTTATTGAAAACACTTTTGGGCGAATTTGTGGTGTCAAGACACCCCGCAGACACCTCTCAGGATGCCCATTGCTGGCGTTCTCAGGCCCGTAGGGGCGTTTTCAGGGAGAGAGCCGCGGCCTGAGTTCATCCACACCCCCAACAGTGCGGCCTGAGGGCTTCTAATGCGTTTACGTTAACCAATAGCTAATTATTGTTTTAGGACCAAATCGTACAACGCAGAGATCCCAGAGGAAGGCCGCAGAGGACGCAGAGAAATCTGAGGCTCTGACAAATTCGTGGGCAGGCGCAAGGCGGAGACGCTGGCCGCTAGACAATTACGAGCTGAAAGCTGACAGCTGAAAGCTACTGCCGAATGCCAACTCCTGTCTTCCCGTATACTGCAACTCTTTCCAATGTCCGCGGCCCACACGCCCGAACCTCAACTCGCCCGCGACCTGAATGTCGGCCATGCTTCCGCGGTCGTCGTCGGCACCATCATCGGCAGCGGCATCTTCCTCGTGCCCTCCGAGATGATGCAAGCCGTCGGCTCGGCGAAACTTGTCTTCCTCGCGTGGCTGGTGGGCGGGTTGCTGTCGTTTTTCGGGGCGCTGACTTACGCGGAGCTGGGCGCGATGAAGCCGCAGGCGGGGGGCGAGTATGTCTATGTGCGCGATGCGTACGGACCGCTCGGCGGATTTCTCTACGCGTGGACCACCCTGCTGATTTCCAAACCTGCCTCGATCGCGACCATTACCGCCGGCTTCGTTCGCATCCTGGGAACGTTCTCGGTATTCGCGTTCTTCACCCAGCCCATCGTCCTGAAGCCTCTGACGGTTACATACGGTCAAATCGCTGCCATTGCGGCCGCCGTATTCATCTCGCTGCTGAATTACATCGGCGTAAAGAAGGCCGGCGAGTTCCAGTTGCTCTTCACGATTCTTAAGGTTGCCATCATCGTCGGGATCGGCCTCGCGTGTTTCGCCTCGCACAATGGCGGATGGAGCAACTTCGCCACGGAGTTCACAGGCGCCAAGGGCGGCTTTACAGGCTTCATGCTGGCCCTGGTGGCAGCGCTCTGGGCATATGACGGATGGAATGACTTGAACCAAGTTGCTGGCGAGATACGCCGACCCGAACGAAATATTCCGATCGCGCTGATCGTGGGAGTGACAATCGTTGGGGGGCTCTATGTGCTGGTGAACGCGGGCGTCCAGTATGTGCTGCCTGCTGCAGCGGTGGCTGCATCGCCGCGCCCAGCGTCGGACGCAATA
>Ga0209811_10000507_pt1 | contig 15866 bp, 13 predicted proteins | sample Coa_R1_6_FD_187161 | JGI IMG/M metagenome (GOLD analysis project Ga0209811, IMG submission 187161) | Surface soil microbial communities from Centralia Pennsylvania, which are recovering from an underground coalmine fire. - Coalmine... | ecosystem: Environmental > Terrestrial > Soil >...
AAACGGCTTCGAACGGGTAGCTCGTGTCCAACTGCGCGCACCCTAACCGGCAAAACCGAGTTTGAAGGTTTCAAAGCGGTCGAGCGATCCACCGTTAACTGACCAAATGCCAACCGCTAAATGCCAACTGCTGATTTCGTTTATCATCGATACAGCATGGCCCCGCACCCGTTCCAAACCGACGACGCGCGTCTCAATCCCATCAAAGAAAAAGTGCTTGCCGGGCAGCGCCTGAACGAGCAGGATGCCCTCGCCCTCTACCGCACCGGCGACATCCTCGCCGTCGGTTGGCTTGCCAATCACGTGCGCGAGCAGATGTATGGAGACAGGGCGTATTTCAACGTCAACCGTCACATCAATCCTACGAATGTGTGTGTAGCGGCCTGCCGCTTGTGCGCTTTTGGTCGCAAAAAGGACTCGCTTGGCGCCTACACTATGGCGCTCGAAGAAGCTTTTGAGACCGCCGCTTCCGGATACACGGAGGCCGTCACTGAGTTTCACATCGTCGGCGGCCTGCACCCTGATCTGCCGTTCCAATATTTTCTGGACCTCTGCTCGGGCCTGAAGCAGCGTTTCCCGCAAGTGCACCTCAAGGCGTTCACGATGGTCGAGGTTGCGTATCTGGCGAAGCGCGCCAAACTCTCCATCCGCGAGACGCTCGAGGCGTTGAAAGCGTCAGGAGTTGATTCGCTCCCGGGTGGCGGCGCAGAAATTTTCGCGGACCGTATCCGCCACATCATCTGCGATCACAAGATTGACGGCGACCAGTGGCTCGACACCGCGCGCGCCGCGCATCAAATCGGCCTCAAGTCGAACGCCACCATGCTCTACGGCCACGTCGAAAACGACGAGGACCGCGTGGACCACTTGCTTAGGCTGCGCGAGCTGCAGGACGAGACGCACGGCTTCCAGACATTCATTCCGCTGGCCTTCCATCCTGATAACACTCCGCTGGAGCACTTGCCGAAAACCACCGGAATGCTCGACATCAAGCAGATCGCAGTCAGCCGCCTGGTGCTCGACAACTTCCCGCACATCAAAGCTTATTGGCAGATGATGACGCCCAAGATCGCGCAGATCGCGTTGCGCTTTGGCGCCGACGACATCGACGGCACCGTCATCGAAGAGAAGATCTATCACGATGCCGGTGCCACCACACCGCAAGGCATGCGTCGTAAGGATCTGGTTCGCCTGATCACCGAAGCAGGCAGGGAACCGGTCGAGCGCGACACCATGTACCGCGAAGTCACGCGCACGGAAACCTCCGTGACGGTGGCGGTGTGAAGATCAGGTGTTAGGTCTTAAGTCACAGATGTCAGGTCTCGGGAACGCGCGGGTGCCACATCCTAACGGTGGGTTCTTTGCGACGTCAAAGTGGGATTCCACCGAACTCGCCGCCAGGAACACAACATGACCACGCTCGGCATCATCGCGCTGATCGTGCTGGTCATCGCCGGGCTTATGGTCCTGCGCGTGAAAAGCGATCCGCGGGAGAAGGAATCGGTCCGCGCATTTCTTTCCGAAGACAAGGCAAAATCGGAAACTCCAGCTCCGCCCAAGGGCGCGAGCTAAATACCTGCCGCTCAAAATCTTCCCAGCTTAGTTCGAAAATTCTGACTGCTCGCTTATCGAACAGGATACGAAACAGTAGCCGGTCGTATGGTTTAATCTCTTGCCCTGCAGCAACTTCCGCATTAGACTTCGCGTAATCGATGCAAGCCTGTGGCCCCCAGGCATCCGGAGGCTTCTGTGGAACGCGCCGCTTCCTTCGTTCTGCTCGCCATCTACGCTCTCATCACATTTGGCTGTGGAAACAGCAACTCGAACAGCATGCTGAACAATCCCGCATCGCCGCAAGTGCGCGTCGTGCAGGGTGGCGTGAACAGCGGAAACGTGGACGTGCTGGTGAACGGAACGAAGGCGCAAACTCGTGCCAACCCGCTGGCGACGCCACCATATTTTGCAGTGGCGGGTTCGAGCATCCATGTTGAAGAAGTACCCTCAGGAACGACCGGCCCCGCGATCCTTGATGCCACCTATCCGGTGACGGCAAGCAGCTTCAACACAGTAATGACTGTTGGAGACGACGCAAAGGGCACACTCGCGGCCCTCGCTCTCGTCGACGACCACACCGCGCCACCGACAGGTCAGATCAAACTGCGCGTTGTGAATGGGGCAAGCACGATCGGCCCGGTCGATCTTTATGTCAACAACGTCGGGGACGTCTTCCCGTCCGCGCCGACGGTGCCGGGCCTGACATTCAAAAGCTCGACCGCGTATCTGCCACTGAGTGCATCGAACTATCAGATTTGCATGATGCCGGCCGGAACTTCGCCCAGCTTTGCATTCATTGGAGTAGGAACGCCGAATTGCTCTTTGAATCTTACGGTAGACATCGGCAGCGGCTACCGGAACTTCACGTTCGCGATCTTCGATCCACCACCGCCCCCAAGCGGCGGCAGCCCGGGTCAATTTGTCGTAGGCATCCCGTTTACTGTGCTAATGGATTCTCACCAATAGCAAACAGAAAACGAGCAATGAGAATTCCAACCGGGCCAAAAGCAAGTCGCCTTTCCAATTGGACGAAGGCGAGACGCGGAGCTACTAAATCTGTGACCTGGTCGCCTGTCACCTGGCTTTCCGCAAGTGCGTACGTCACAATTCACCCAACCCATCGGGTAGCAAATTTCTCTCAAAACGGGTGCTTGCGTTCCTGCCTGCGGGTGTAGAATCCGGCTTGTAAGGGTACTGATAGCTTCACCGGATCTGTTCCCGGCCTTCGAGGCTCTCATGAACGTTCATATCGGATACAAAGTCCGCAAAACTCCCGACATCGAAAAAGAAGTACACACGCAGGTCGAAAAACTGCGCAAGCGCCTGCAGGCGTTTCGTCCCGAACTCGTACATCTCAAAGGGCTCATCGAGGAGAATTCGCCGCGCGAAGGCATCGTCGTATCTTTAAACCTGCGCTTGCCTACGGGACAGATGGCAGTGCACGCGAAGGCGCCGTCTCCCGCGTCTGCCTTAAAGATCGCATTCGACGATCTGCTGCAGCAAATTACTCGACATAAGGACCTGCTTCGCTCGACGCACAAGTTTCCCCGGTGGCGGCGCGGCACGGAAACACGGCCCGAACGCCAGGTCCCGTTTGAGCAAACCATGGCGGCCGTGCAGGCGCCCGTGGTGTCCGGGGACGACATCCGCACCTACGTCAACGTGAATCTCGCTCGTCTGGAGCGCTTCGTAGAACGCGAACTGTATTTCCGCGAGACCTCCGAACAAATCGAAGGCGACACCATCTCGACAGAGGAGGTGGTCGATGAAGCCATTGCCCGCGCCCTCGGTGACGGTGGCGAGAAGCCAGAACGCCTTGCCCTCGAGCCCTGGCTCTACCGACTTGCCATACGCGCCATCGACGAGATGAGCGCCGGCGCCGACCAGCACAACGGCAACGTGCATCTGGAAGACTCGGCCCGCAAGCGCAACGTCCGCGCGAGCGACGAAGCCGAACTACAGTTCCATCAGCCAGATGAAGCGATCCTGGGAGCGACCGTGATCGCCGATCGCCGGATCGAAACGCCCGAGCAAATTGCTTCTTCCGATGAAATGCTGCGCCTGGTCGAAGTCGCCCTGCGCGGCACCGACCGTAGCGCCCGCGAAGCTTTCATCTTGCAGGCCATTGAGGGCTTTACCGACGACGAAATTGCCGTCATCACCGACCGCAAGGCCGAAGATGTGCGCGCTTCGGTGAAGGCTGCCTGCGACCACCTGCGCAAGTCTCCGATGTTCGCCGCTCCGTCCAAGCAGACCCCGATCGCACGATCTAATACCGCCTAACAGATCCCTGGCAAATTAGGAGAATTCGTGATGATGACCCGCGAGGACATCCGTGAACTAGCCGCATTTCAGGCCGATTCTGATGGCTGTGCTCTGAGCTTTTACTTTCAACCGCGTACTCCGCAAAACAAGTCCCACAAGGAAGAAGCGATTCTCGCCAAAGACCTGGTGCGCCAGGCCCTGCGGGAGAGCGAGAAGCAGGGCAAGAACGGATGCGCACGCGCCGATCTTGACCGCATCCTGGAAATGGCCGGCAACCTGCGCGGCAACCAGGCTCGCGCCAAGGCGGTGTTTGCTTCGAGCGCCAAGAAGATATGGCGCGAATTCGATCTCCCAGCGCAATTGGCAGGCACACAACTGTTCGTCAATCGGCGTTTCCATCTGAAGCCTCTCGCGGCCCTGCTGGGCGCGCAGCCCAACCTGTGCGTGCTGCTCGTCGATCGCCAGCGCGGCCGCTTCTTCGACTTGCGACTCGACGAACTGAAAGAACGCGGCGAACTTTTCCGCAGCCTACCGCGCAGCCGCGGCGATGGCTACGGCGGATACAACGCAGGACACGTAGAGCGCCGTGCGGCCAACGAATTCATGCAGCACTATAAGCAGGTGGCCGACCGTCTGAAAGAAGAATTCGAGCGAGGCATGTGGGAACGGCTAGTGGTCGCTTGCCACGACACCAACTGGTCCGAATTCGAATCCCACCTGCACCCTTACGTGCGCCAGCGCCTGCTGGGACACTTTCCCGCCGACATCGCCTCCGTGACGAATGACGAGATCCGCGAGAACGCCAACCGGCTACTGCGCGACGATCAGGACCGCCGGCGCGACACGTTGCTGCGCGAAGCCATGAGTATGGCGAAAGGGAACAGCCGCGGCGTCACCGGCCTGCGCCGGGTACTGCGCTCGATCGAACTCGGCGAAGTCCAGACGCTCTTCCTGGGCGACCAGTACACCGCGCGCGGAGTCGAATGCGAGAACTGCAGCCACATCGACTCCCACATGGTTCCATACTGCGTAGTCTGCGGACGAGCCACGCGCGAACTGGAAGACATCTGCGAGGCGTTAATCCCGCAAGCGATCCGCCGCGACATTGAGTTGTTCTACGTCAAGAGTGATGCGGAATTCGACCGGGTTGGGAACGTCGCCGCGCTACTGCGCTTCCGCGCCGACCAGGGGAGAACACCGGTCGCTGCAACGGCGTAGAAAAGAGTTCAGCTCACTGAATCGGGACCCGGGGTGGCAAATCTCCCGGATCTCGATCGTATGTGCTGTAGTATCAACATGGTGGATTAATCAAGATTAATATTGATTTAACTTGTAATCTGGTGTATCCTCACGTTTAAATGGAAGGTTGAATCCGTGGCAGCTCCCAAGACCAAGAAGTTCACCCCCGAGATTGATGCGACGCTCTACGAGGAGTTTGTGGCGGTCGCCGAGAGGAATGGCCAGAGCCAGCGCCATGTGCTGGAGCAGGCGCTCATGTTCTACTTGCGCAATGTGGTCCCGTCGCAGCGCCTCGTTCGTCCGGAAGTGATGGAAGCCTCCCGACGCTCCAACAAGCAGTACCGCGAGTTGTACCAGAAGCTGGCTGGCGAGAAGTAAATGGAGGAGCGCGTCTACCTGACGGTAGCGGAAGTACTGGCCATACATCATCGACAAATTGAAGCCTATGGCGGAATCCACGGCGTGCGGGATCAAGGCGCATTGGAATCCGCCGTTTTCCGTCCTCAACATGGTTACTACAACAATCTGGCGGAAGAGGCGGCGGCCTTAATGGAATCGCTAACCAACAACCACGCATCCCTCGATGGCAACAAGCGTGTAGCTTTCGATGCCACTCACACCTTCTTGCTGGTGAACGGGTTTACCCTTATCGCTGACCCGGCGGAAACATACGTTTTCATAACGCAGTCTTTAGCCCGGGGAAAGTTTCGCTTCCCCGCAATCCTGGACTGGATCCAAGGGCATATGAAAGCCTACGAATAAACCAATGGCGGGTTATTTTGCGAGCCCCGGATCGACCGTATAGACGACCTGATCCTTCGTCAGCAGCAGCAACCTCTTGCCATCCCTGGTGAAGAAGGTGCTGGAAACCGGAAAGGGGAAGGTAAGGTCAGACTTCTTATTCGACGTGAGGTCGTAGATGGCGAGACGCCTGGGATTGTGCTCAAACACCAACGTCCCTGACGAAGAGACATTTCGAGGCTCCCCAAAGAACTTGGCTGTACATTTGCCCGTCTTGAGCGAGTAGACCAGGGTACGGCCAATCGAATCGTAGCCCACGACCCAATCTCTTGTGACCAGGTTCTTGTGCAGCTTGATCGCACCATTCGTGGTGTCGATGACGATCGCGTTGAGGAATTTTCCGCTGCTGAGTTCCACAATCTCGATCAGGTAGTCGTCATCCCTTCCACCGCTTTCCGGGGTAAGAGCCCCGGGCAGGGACTTCAATTCCGCCCTGGCGCCTTGCGAGGAGAGCCTCCAGCGAAAGGCCGCAACATTGGACGTCGCATCTGTGTAGATCGCCGGGATGACCTTGCTGAAAGTCTTCGACCAAATCGGTGTGTCGGTCAGAGCATCACGGACTTCGAGAGTTTTGTTTGTTTCACCGGGTTCATATACGTCACGCCAGGAAATCTTCATGCCTTCGTAGCGATAGTCTCTGCGGTCTTCGTCCTCGGCATCGTCGTTCTGCTTGTCCTTGTCTTTCGGGGAGACGGTCTCTTCCTTTCCCCTGAGACTGACCAGATATTGGCACTCCTGCCACACCCTGCCCGGGTCCACCTTTTCGACAATCGACATCTGCACCTGGCGAAGGTCCGCACGCACAATGGACCGGTCGACTTTGTCGCGCTTGGGAAAGTCCAGGTAGAGATTTCCGTCCTTGGCAAAGCAGGCTCCCCGAAAACCTTTCAGGTTATAAGGCCGCTCGCCTTTGGACAGGTTCCACACCGATCCGCGGGAGTGTGTAGAGACCGCCAGCCAATTCAGGTCGTCAGAAAAGTCTGCGATCTGCAGGCGCCCGAAATGCCCGCGGGGTAAAGCAAGTTTGGCAATGGGCGCGGGAGCGGCCCCGAAAAGCGCCAACTCCCCGGAGGGCAGCATGCTGGCGGCAATGTCTCCGTAGACGTCCATCGCAGGCGTCTTGCTGGCGCGCACGATAGTGTTTGTGCGCATGTCGAGCACGCCCACGGCATAGTCGCGGATGGGGCGCATCAGAACGTATTCTCCCTTGGCCACGGGGAAAGGTGCCGAAGAGCCGAGTTCGAAGGAATGCAGTATGGTGCCTTCCGGAAAACTCAGCAAGGCGGCGCGCGACCCGTTCTTTTCGTTGCCTACCAGGGTCTTGTCGGTAACAAACGAGAAAGCACCGTGCAGAAAAGGCTTGAGGGCGCCACTGACTGGAATCTCACGGCGCGCAGGAACATCGACGGCTAGCACGGAGTCACCGGTTGCGAGGACCAGGTATCGGCCATCAAGCGAGAAGCCCATATTGAGAAAGCGAATCTGGTAGCTGTAGCTCGCCCAGTTCGCCCCGATTGCCAGTTCACCTGACCGGATCCTTTGCTTTTCGAAGATGCGCTCGTCCTTGGCAGTGTCAAACAGCACGAGTGTCTCTTCGAAATTTACGCAAGCCAGCGTAGCCCCGTCTGAGGTAAGCGCCGTTTGCATGCACCCGCGCGGCGAGTACATCTCATGCACCTCGGTCCTCTCGCCTTTATCGAGGTCCCAGGTTTCCACGCGAAGAGCGGGATCGTAGAAGGTGAGGCGCTTGGAGTCTGCGGAGAAGCGGGCCGGGTAGGCGTCGGGCGCTTCAATGCGAAACTTGAAAGCCAAAGGTTCGCGCGTCAGTACGTAAATGCTGCCATCATCCTGCGCAACGAGATACTTGCCGTCGTACGAGAAGCGCAAAGTGTGTACTTCGTCCTGCAGCGGAGGGTCCAGTTCTTTCCTGGATAGAAGCCCGGGGATGTTTTCCCTGCGGCCAGTACCGGCGTAGCTGACCACCTTGGCTTGCCATTCTCGAAAAGAGTCTGAGGAAGGTGCGGACGCGTCGGCGCATTCTGGCGGAAATCGCCGCAGAGTTTTCTGCATCTCCCGCACGCGCTTGGAATTCTCGGGCGTCTTGCCAAGCAAATCTGAGAACCAATTCCCGGTCTTGCCCCGGTTGTCGGTGGCGCGATCGAAAAAATCGGCCAGGCCATCGGTTTTGTAGCCGGCAAGTGCTTGCACCTCCATACCAACCCGGTCAGCTTCCAGTTGGCGGTCTTCGCCGCTCACCGTGAATCTCTTACCACTCTCCAGGAAGCGATGGAATTTTGATTCAATATCCGCTTGATCGCTAATCTCGGTTATGCCGATGGCATGGAAGAAGCGCGTGTACTCAATGGCGGATTGGTGGGTAACGATATGTCCCAATTCATGGGCCAGCACTCCGGCTAATTCATCTTCGGAGTGCGCGAACCCGATGAGCTTCCGGGTGACATAAACGCGACCTCCGGCGATCGAGAAGGCATTGGCGGTAGGCAGGTTGGAGAGATAAAAACGATACTTCAATCCCAGCGGAGGCAGGTGACTGGCCAGTCGATCGCCGATTTGCTGGAGGTAGGCGGTGAGTTCCGGATCGTCGACTTCCTCGGCATTGTCACGAGCAACCTGGACCAGCACTTCTCCCAACTCCACTTCCTGGGCGGGCGTGAACATGTTGGGCTCGCGGTTGACACCGATCGGGGTGATGGAACAAGAGGAGGACGGGTTTTGCCCTGCCGCCATCGAAACGACAAGACCAAAAATGACCAGAACGAAGGGCGTCAACGGTCTGCACATATCTTTCGGGAACTTTACCAAAACCAAATTCTTTTCCAAGGATGAAGTTTTGCCTGAGTTAGCTGAATTGAGACAGGGTTATATAACGGCGGCAACATGCAACTTAGCCAAGCGCAAAACCGAAACATCGCGTACAATTGAAATATCCGAGTCTGATCCACTAAGGAACCCATGCAAAACACCAAGTTTGTCGTGAGATTGAACCGCGGCGGTGTGCGCGGGCCCCAATATGTGCAGCGCATCGATCGCGCCGCCATTCAGACGACTTCCAACCGCAAGCTGGCGCTCACCATGGGAAGATTCACTGCTGAGGACGTGATCAAGTCCATGCAGAATTCCCGCTGCAATCCTGAACTCGTGTCAGTCGCAGTCCGCAGCTAGCCGGTCAGCGTTTCGTAATCAGAAAGACACATCACGGGATGGCCGAACCGCCATCTCGCCACGCGATGGATGGCTGTGGGCATGCCCAGGTTGTCCGTCGCGCCTCTTGGCGCGCCCGAACTTTCGGCATTCGCGGCACCAATGGGGACCATCCCCTGCCAACACCGACGTAACCACGTCTTGGCCTCAGAATCCGGATACAATTTCCCTCCATGGAGATCAAACGTCTCGTCCAGGAATGCGTTTATCGCATCGAGCCGAAGCCCGAGGGCGGGTTCATTGCCCGCGCATCGGACCCGAACGTGCCCCCGCTCGAGGCTGCCACTCGGGAAGAGTTGCAGCAGAAGATTCAGGCCAAGCTGGTGGCCGCCCTCGGCGTAACGTTTCCCGGACTCAAGTTGCCGCAGCAGGGCACACAGGTCAGCGTCGCCATGCACGTCGACCGCAAGCCCGGTGGCGGATTCACCGTTCACTCCGACAATCCCGGGATGCCCGGATTCAATCCGGCCGCGCAGGAAAAGCTCGATCACTACGCCGAGGAGTTGCTCGGCTTCGTCGACAAGCATTTTCCCCATCTGTCAGAACAGATCGCATCGCAAGTCACGGGACGCGAGATACAGGTCTTGACTTCCACAACTGTTAGCACAGCGGGAAGGCAAGACTCTCCTCTATCGCCAATGTTCCTGCCCACGCAGCCCATGCAATCGACGGACATTTCGGGACAGCAGGCGGCTCCGTCCATGACGACCACAGCAAACACCGACCTTGATCCGTCGCTCTTGAGCAACGCACCCATCACGCCGCAGGCAACGAAAGTCAACCCGCTCGTGCGTTTTCTGTTGACGCTGCTGATCCTAGCGGCCGTGATGTACTTCTTCCTCTATCGCCGCTAACGTTCTTAGAATCCCTCCACGACTGAAGCCTACGGACGATCAAGAAAACTCAGAATCTCGTGCTGGAGTCGGCGGTGGCCCTTCTCCAGAATCATCATGTGACCGCTATCCGGCAGTTGGACATAGCTCTTGTCGTGTGTGCTCAACTGTTCGAAGAACGGCAGAAGATCGGCATCGTTGGCTGCGAAGTCTTTTTCTCCAAAAATAACCAGGGTTGGAACCACGATAAGCTTGGGGTCGAGAATCGGCAGCCTCGCGTATTCGGCGAAGACGTTGGGGCGCTGCCGGTCGTTCTGCATGCCGATCCGCACGCTCTCATCGACGACGTCTTGCTCGAACTGACCTGGGACAAAGCCATCGCGGAAATCGGCTTCAGTCGTGGGGCGCGTGCGAGGAAGCGGTTGGCCGCCGTTCTCGATCCGCTGACGATTGCGCTCGCGGAATTCTTCGCCGCCTTTCCAGAAGGGTGCATGCAGGATCAGGCGGTTCACTTTTTCAGGATGTTCCATTGCGAACAAACCTGCCCGCTGGGTTCCGGCGGAAGCTCCCAGCAGGTGAAGCTTGCTGACTTTTCTGAGCCGGGTGATGTATTGCACTGCGGAGTCGATGTCGGCCGCGGCTGACTTGGCATCGATCCAGTCGTTGCCCGGATCGGAGTGCCCGTAACCGTGTATATCAATCGCCCACACGTCGTAGTCATGCTGAGCGAGAAAATCCATCAGCGAATAGTCGCGAATTTGAACGTCATAGAGCGAGCGTCCGGATCGCGTGCCTCCGTGGACGAGCAGCACGACCTTGCCGGTCTGCGCGAAAGATCCAACCCGGCCAGGCAGGTATTTTTCCCAGAGGTAGATTCGAAGCCCATCGCGCAGGACGTAGTGTTCTTCGGCGCGAATCGCCTCCTGGGGGACAGACGTGGCGATTTCGTGCGCGGCGAATACCATCGCGACCGACAAGACAACGAACAGAGCTGGCGCCCGCAAGCGCACTTTCCACGCGGGTGGCATGTGCAAACCCTCCCCGAAAACCGTTCGGATTATGGCCTTCAGCAGGATTAGCGGCAACCATTCTGTGGTAGCCTGAGCGCTGTTTTGGCGGACCATGATCAGCCGGGCCATCCAGCCGCGCGTCTGCTGCGTTTCGGCCCTTTCGAACTTGATACTCGCGCCGGCGAACTGCGCAAACGGGGCGCCAGCTTGCCCCTCAAGGGGCAGCCGCTCCAGGTACTGGAGATTCTGCTCCGGCATTCCGGCGACATTGTCACGCGGGAAGAACTCCGCGCTCAGCTCTGGACGTCCGACACATTCGTAGATTTCGAACACAGCCTGCACAACGCGATCGCTCGCCTGCGCGACACGCTGGGAGACTCCGCCACTGCGCCTCGTTTTATCCAAACGCTCCCGCGGCGCGGATACCGGTTCGTCATGGAGGTGGAGTCGATTGACGGCGAGAAGCGTGGAGCGCCGCAGTCGCGCGCGTCCGAAATTCGTGCGCTCGCCGTTTTGCCGCTGGCCGATCTTTCCGGCGATCCGGCACAAAGCTACTTCGCCGATGGCATGACCGAGGCGCTCATCACCAGCCTCGCCAAGTTCGGCAAGCTGCGCGTCATCTCGCGCACGTCGGTGATGGCCTACAAATCGGCTCAGAAATCACTTCCACGTATAGCGCGCGAATTGAATGTCGATGCGGTGCTCGAAGGTTCCGTGTTGCGCTCTGGCGAGCGGGTCCGCATTACGGCGCAATTGATCCATGCGCATAGCGATCAGCATCTGTGGGCGGAAAGCTACGAGCGAGATCTGCGCGACATACTTGCCGTGCAATCGGACATTGCGCGTGAAGTTGCCAACCAGGTCCGCATCATACTCACGCCGGAGGAGCGGGCGCGGCTGGAAACACGTCCCGTCAATCCGCAAGCGCATGATCTTCTACTGAAGGCGCGCTTCCAGCGGAACCAGCGTACCGAGGAGAGTGTCAAGAAGGCGCTGACGTATTTTCAGAGCGCGGTTGAAATCGATCCGAAGTGGGCGGAAGGGTATGTCGGCATTGCCGATTGCTACAACATCCTGGCGTACTACAACGGGCTGGCGCCGAAGGAGGCCTATTCGAAATCGGAAAAGACGGCGCGGAAAGCGCTCGTGCTGGATCCGTCCCTGGGTGAGGCGCATGCCGCAATCGGCGTCGTGAAGCGCGACTATGAGTGGGACTGGGCCGGAGCCGAGCAGCATTTTCAACGGGCAATCGAGTTGAATCCCGGATGCGTGGACGCCTACCACTGGCGCGGAACGATGTTCGGCATGTTGGGGCATCATCGGGAAGCGCTGAACGAAAAGATGAAGGCGCTCGAACTGGATCCGCTGTCGCCCGTATACCGCACCGACGTTGGCCGGGTGCAGTACTTTGTGCGGGAATACGATCAGGCCATCGAAAACTACCGGGCTGCGCTAGAGATGGATCCAACGTTTTTCTTCACTCACACATTGCTTGGGCAGGCGTATCTGCAGAAAGGAATCTTCAAGCCCGCACTGGCCGCGTTTCAGACGGCTGCGCGGCTGACTGGCGATAGCGCATTTACCCTGGCGCGGTTGGCCCATGGGCAGGCGCGGGCGGGTGAAGGCGGGAAAGCTCGCGGGTTGCTCAAGCGGTTGCAAGCGATTGCGAAGCGAGGGTATGTCTCGGCATATGATTTTGCGCTGGTCTATGCGGGGCTCGAACACGAGGAAGAGACATTCACATGGCTCAAACGGGCGCTTGCGGAGAGATCGATCTGGCTTGGATACCTGAACGTGGAACCGGCTTTTGATGCGCTGCGCGGGCATCCACAGTTTCAAAGCTTGCTTAAACGGATCGGGATTATGCTGGCATAGCGGGACGCTGCGCCGGAGCGATGACCCTGCGCAGGCCCATGTTGGCGCACAGAACGCGCTAACGTGGGGCACCATCGCTTCTTCTCTAAGCAGCGTCTTCTTTGGGTTTGCTTGGGGCCGAGTGTTCGGTCTTGCGGTGTTGGTCCGAGTTCTCCGAAGGCAGCGTGCTTTTGTTTTGACCTTCATCTGGCTGCGACTCATGGAGCGCAGCTTTCGCTTCGGCTGCGGGCTGCTCAGTGTTCTTGTGCTCAGGTGAAGCGGGCTTGGGCTTTTTGCCGGCATCGGCCGGCTGTTCCCCGGATGGTTTGGCTTTCGTCGCTTGTGCCAGCTCGGCTGGGATCTCTTTAGGAGCGTTTTCCGGCTTGGCAGCCGGTGGAGCGCTCGCGGGCTCAGAGGTTGCCTTCGTTTCCGCGGCCTCGCTCCTAGGTTTCGTTTTCTCTTTCGGCTCCTCAACGGCCTTCAGCGCAGAGGAGAGCAGGCTCATCATGCGGAGGCGGGCCGCGCGCCAGCGAACGTTGCTGGCGTTTCCTGCCTTCTCGAGATAGGGAGCGAGATCTTCGTCGGTGGCATGCCCCTTGTCTTTCAGGAACTGCAGGGTAGCCGTGGCTTTGGTCTCAAGGTCCTCGAGCGACGAAAGCATTTCATCGAGCAACTGCTCCACTGCGGCCCTATCCATGGCGTTCCTCCTCGGCGATTCGAGCCTTGGATGCTGGAAGGCGGCGCGGCGGCAATTACAAATTCGAGGACCTGCAAAACAGCGCGTTTGCAACAATCTTCAGAATCGGGCTCTCGTTGGATCGACAGCGTTCGGCGGTGCTCGTTCCGTCGCTGCTAGTTGAGGGTCACTCTCACTTGGGCGGTGTGGTTGATTGCCCCTGATGTGGCGGTGACTGTAACCGTGTAGGTCAGAGGCCCAGGCGGCCCGGTGCTCCCAGTGTTGCCTCCACCGCACGAGCTCACCATCACGACCGAGAGGAAAAGAGCAAAGAGGACGGCATGCATCCGAAGTTTCGCTCGTGGTCGCCCGACGAAGCACATTCCAAAGATCAAGGGGACAGCGGCGGCCAGCAACCGCACGGCGAATCGCTGCGTTTCAACCTGGGACTGCGCTGCCCTTGCGGTCGGAGCTGTAACCGTAAGGGTGGAGGTAACGGAATTCGCCCCGGGTGTCACGGACGAGTTGGACATCGAACAAGTGGGAAGGGGATTTGGGCCCGACACGACGCAGTTGAGTTGAACAGCATTTGCGAAGGAGCCGCCGATGCCTGCCAAGGTCATAACATCCGTTGCTTGCCCTCCGGACTGCATCGTTAATGAAGGGGAGGCGGGCGCGATAGAGAAATCGACCACACCCGTGCCGGAAAGAGGTATCAACTGCTGGCCGTGAGGAGCGCTATCGACGATGCTGACCTGACCCGAAAAATTGCCTACCGAATTGGCTGTGAGCGTGACGTTGATCGTACAGGAAGATGACAACGCGACCGTGTTGCCGCAGGTATCAGTTGCGGAAAACGGAGCTGCAGTGGAAATCTCCGACAAGTCCAGTGGACCATTACCACTATTGGTGAGGATCAGGCTCTGCGGGGGGCTGGTGCTGGAGAATCCAACCGCACCAAAGTTCAGGTAAGACGGACTCAGGGTAGCAAGCGGGCCGCTCAGAAAAATGCCGCCCGGAAGTCCGGAGGTGAAGACGTCGGCAACTCCGTCTTGATTGAGGTCTCCGGTCGCAATCCGGCCGAAGCTAGCGCCCGCAATCTCTACGGGAAACCGGAACGTTCCATCGCCATTGCCGAGAAGAATCTCGATCGCGCCTGTGGCGGCAGTGCCTTCCGCCGAGGCCACGATATCGACTTTCCCATCACCGTTGACGTCTGCCACGATGACGTGCTGAGGAAAATTACCACCGTTGTAATTGACTTCGCTGGCAAACGTGCCATCTCCCTTGCCGATAAACACATTGATCTGATCACCGGTCGCGACAATATCCGGAACTGCATCGCCGTTCACATCGGCTACGGTCAAGCCAGTGGGTAGTTGGTCGGTGGCGTAGGGGACTGGCCCCTGAAAAGTGCCATCACCATTCCCCAACATTACCGCGATACCGTTTGGATTCAGATTCACCACGAGGTCCAGCTTCCCATCGTGATTGAAGTCGGCCGCAGCAAGCTCCTGTGGAATGCTAATCGAATTCCAGAATTGCTTGGCCGACTGGAAGGTGCCGTCTCCGTTGCCGAGCAAAACGAAGATCGGCGGGCTTACGACAAAGCCGTTCGCGACTACCACCAAATCCTGATTACCGTCATTATTGAAATCACCGGCCAGCACAGAGCGCGCAGGGATAGCTTGAGTCATCACCACCTGCAGGAAAGCACCAAAAGAGCCGTTGCCGTTTCCGAGTAACAGGGCGGCGCCATTTCGATTGGGGACGGCGACATCCAGATGCCCATCCTTATTAAAGTCGGCCGTCGCGATGGCACCCAATGCTCCATTCGAATTCGTGTACACCGGCGGCTGAAATAATCCCTTTCCCTTGCCCAGGAGAACCGAGATACCTCCATTCAGATAGCTAAAATCGCCTTCCGAAACTGCAAGGTCGGGAATGCCGTCACCATTGAAGTCAGCTACGGCTGCAGCGATCGCTGATGTCTGCTGAATCAAGACCGGACCTGGAGGAAGACTCTTCTTCGGACTAAAGGTTCCATCTCCGTTGCCCAGCAGGATGGTGAGATCGTTGTTTTCCTGATCGGCGACAACGCAGTCGAGATGTCCGTCCCCATTTATGTCTTGCACCGCAAACGCGAACGGGTAAGCTTTCGTCGCGTAAATGTCCTGAGGCTGGAATGTGCCATCTCCGTTTCCGAGGAATACGATCACACCACCCTTGGTGACGGCAGTGAGCACTACATCGAGTTTGCCATCCCGGTTAATGTCGACAGCCGTGAGATTGTTTGTATCGTAGGTTTCGAAAGAAGTCCCAAACGGCTGTTCGGGCTGGAACGTTCCGTTTCCGTTCCCCTTTATGAATGTTAGAGCCCAAGGTGCCCCCGTGTGGGATACGACGAGATCC
>Ga0209811_10000508_pt1 | contig 15836 bp, 15 predicted proteins | sample Coa_R1_6_FD_187161 | JGI IMG/M metagenome (GOLD analysis project Ga0209811, IMG submission 187161) | Surface soil microbial communities from Centralia Pennsylvania, which are recovering from an underground coalmine fire. - Coalmine... | ecosystem: Environmental > Terrestrial > Soil >...
ACGTCGTGGCATCGGCCACGGTCGGCCCCGAGCCGATCACGCTGGGGTCGTTGCCGACCACGTCCGAGAGCAGCCAGGCCAGGGTCCGGGCACGCGTTGCGGCGGCGAGCCGGCCGGTTGCGGCGGCGTGCCGGGATCGCCCGGAATGGTGGTGCCGGCGTACGGCGGGCGGGTGGTCTTGCGCAGGATGGTCATGCGGGAAGGATCTCCTGCGTTTTAGTGAAGTCCTGCCAGAACAGACTCGGGCTGGCGGTCTCGACGCTATAGCTGTCGAGCAGCAGAGTGCCGGGGTTGTCAAGCCCGGTCAGAAACGCCAGCGAAAAGCCGGCGTAGCCCTCGGCCAGAATGTCAGTGGTGTGGGTGATCACCACCGTGTCGTTGAGGTACAGCTTGACCGTGCTGCCGATGGCCTCGAACTTGAGCGTGGGCGTGGCCCCGATCAAATTGCCGAGGGCGGCGCCGTCATAGGTGTCGCTCGGGCCGCCAGCGTGGTGCCAGCTGCGCACCGAAGCCGAGCTCGAGGTGCTGAAGAAAATATCCGCCTGCAGATAATTGGGCTGCGGCGGGGTGCTCGGTGTGTAATAGGCCCATGGATACTCCGCGCGCAGGATCAGCGCGAGCTCGGAGAAATCGATCACCTCCACCACTGCGGTGATGCTGCAGTTGGCCGGGAGCAACAGGTCGACGTAGGCCTTCCGGTCATCCAAGCCACCCGGCGCATTGGTGGCCGCCGGTTTGTAGCCCGACAGCTTGCCGCCGCTGATCAGCGCGTAGTTGATGTCGGAGAAACCGCTGGCGAGGTACGGCACCACGAAGCTGTTGCCGAGCGCATCGACGTACGCCGGCAGCAGCGTGCCGGCCGAGCCGGTGAAGGGGGCATCGACCAGTAGGCTCATGCCGGCACGATCTCCGTGGTCTTGGTGAAGTCCTGCCAGAACGCGCTGGCGGTGGCACTGACGTAGCCGATGCGCAGGCCCAACAGGCTTAGCGCCGCTTCCTCCCCTTGGTCATACAGCCCGACGCAGATCGGCCCGATCACTGTTCCGGTGCGGTGGTAGAGGGGAAGCCCGGCGGTCTGCTCCCACGCCTCGCTGAACAGCAGCCCACCATCGAGATAGCAGGAGGCCGTGGTGAAGTCGGTCTCGTAGCGCAGCAGGTGGGTGGCGGTGAGCACCGAACCGACGGAAGGATCGAGGTAGCCCAGCACCGGCTGCCCATTGGCGCCGATCCAGCACAGGATGTCCTTGTTGCCCGGGCTGGGGGCGTTCTTGTAGATCTCGAGGGCCGCGCCGCCGATGGTGTTGTTGCGCGTGATGTCGGCCTCGATGACGAAGCCGCCGCTATCGTCGGGCACCACCACATCGTTGTAGAACAGGATCTCGCCACCGGAGGCGGACACATCCTCCGTATAGGTCGGCCGGCGCACCGCGTTACCGTGGATGACCATGGCGTTGTCGTCGTCCATGCCCCAGCCGGGCACTCGCAGCCACGCAGCCCCGGAATCGCTGGTGTGGGCAAGCAACAGCGTGCCGTTGCTATCGGTGAAGGTGTCCTCGATGATCCAGATCGGCGTCAGCGGCATTAGCGTTCCCGGTAGGTGACCCAGATGCCGGCGCTGCGGAAGCTGCCCATGTCCCAGAACTGCTTGCCGGGATAGGCCTCGGTGTAGAACAGGTACTCGCGGGTCTGGCCGAACGCCGCGTTGAACAGGTCGCGGTGCTTGTACGCGCTGCGCCCGCCGCCGTTGGGTGCCTTCACGCTGATGAGGTCGAGCTGCGGCGCCCACGCCGCGCCGAACTCGGGTGCTAAGTGGGTGCCGCCCTGCTCGGCATTGACGCTGTGCGCCCAGTGGCCGTGCGGGTGCACCGAAAAGCCGCTGCCGAACTCGGTGTTGATGGTTACGTTGAGCAGGTACTGATACCACTTCACCGGCAGCATCTTGGTGTCGGCCGCCGGCCAGCCGAGCGGCGCCTCCGGCTCGGTGAATACCCCGTCCTCCTTGAACACCTGCTCGCCGTAGACGTACAGGCGCTTGCTGTAGGTGCCCGCGGTGGTGTCGTGCAGCTCGTAATTCCACGCCAGGGTGGACAGCTCGAGCGCGAACAGCAGCGAGCCCTGATACGAGTGCAGCAGGAAGTCGGTATCGACCGGCGGGAACGGGCTCGGCGGCTGGTATCCCACCGGCCCGCCGCTCGGCACGTAGGTCATCACCGGCGTGCCGGTGCCGAACGGCAGCATGCTGCCGATCTCGCTCTCCTCGGCGAGGGGGTTGTCGCGCCCGGCCGGGGTCAGGAACTGCCGGCACTGCCCCGGCAGCGTCGGCACCCGGTGCACCTCGCGCGACGGCACCAAACTCGCGTCGTTCAAGTTGATCACCCAATCGCCCGTCACGTTGCCGGCCGAATCGCGGTAGTTGCCGTCGACGCTGGTCGCGGTGTAGTAGCCGGCGGCGTACTTGCACTCGATCTCGGCGGTTACCAGCGTGTCCTCCGGCACGAAGTTGGGATCCTCCGCGGCGTGCTCGACATCCGGCAGGGTGTAGGCCGCGTCGAAGAAGAAGCGCTGGTTGTCGTCAAAGTGCTCCGTGCGCAGCACGGTGAAATGCGGGATGAAGTCGAACTCATCCGGGCCGGTGATCTCGATCTCGATCCCGAACTCGACTAAGCCCGGGGTGTCCTCGCGCGCCGGAATCACGTGCGAGGCGTAGCTCGGATGCACCAGGGCCGCGCTGGTGGCGGTCAGGGTGGCGAAGTACGCGACGCCATCCAGGTACTTGTAGAACCCGCCGCCGAAGGCCGAGTGGTACGGGATGCTGACGCACTTGGTGGCGTCCTTGTTGAAGCGCCACAGCCAATCGTTGATCAGGCAGTTGACGTCGGCCGGCGGCGGCACCGTCACCCACGCCGGGTACGGCGGCGTGAGCTGGTAATACACGTGCACGATGTTGCCGTCCGCGCTGTAGTCCTTCAGCGGGTAGATCTGGAAGCGCCCGTAGTTGTCGGTGGAAATGAAGAACTGCCGTCCCGACGCCGAATGCACCGCTGCCCGCCGCCACCAGATCCAGTCGTGATCGAGCAGTGGCCCGCCGCTCACCACCAGCTCGCCCTTGTAGTAGGTGGGCTTCACGTCGAGGGTGAAGTCGGAAATGATCGAGCCGGTGCTGGCGATGCGCCGATAGATATAGGCCGACAGCCAGCCGCATTGCCCGGCCAGGAGCCCCGGCGCCTGCGCCTGGGTGCTGGTCACCAGCGACTTGCCATCGTTGTCCGGATGCCAGCAGTGCTCGAAAAACTTTTGGTTCTGCCACGATTGGCTGGTCCAGAAGCCCAGCGTGGCCATGTCGCTGCTCTCGCAGTCGCGGATCACCCAGTCGCCGCCGGTGAGAGTGGAGGAGGACAGCGCCTTGGGCGTAGCGACGGACTGGCCAAAGCCGCTGCGCGTGGCCGAGCCGCACACGTACGACGCGGTGAAGCCGCCCTCATGCCCGGGCGAGGCCAGCGTGCCGTCGCCCACATGATCGGGGGTAAACATTTCGTAGAAGACGAACACCCCCTCCTCGGTGATGCGGATGTACTGGAACGGCGGCGCCTGCTGCACGTCGATCAGGTAGCCGCCGAAGCTGAATTTCTGGCGAAAGAAGCCCTCCGGGTTCATCGCCTCCATGAACCGGAGCTTCGCCCGCGCGAACGGCAGGTAGGTGCCGGCCAGCGCCCCGCGCAGCAGTTTGTGCAGGACCACCCGACTAGCTCGGGATCATGCTTTGCGAGAAGTAGTTGAGCGTGAAGGTGGAGCCGCTGGTCAGCGCGGTGAGGCCCACGTTCATGTCCGCACCGCCCACGCCGATGGTGCCCTGCAGGCGCTTGAAGACGGTCGACAGCGTGCCATCGTCGGCCGCGTTGACCACGCGATAGAAGCTCGCCGTGCCGCCGGTGGTGTTGGTGCCGACCCACGTTTCGCCGGCGTTCTTCAGCAGCACCCCGCCAGCTGCCGCCGCGTCGAACGACAGATCGCCGCCCGAATACTTCACTTCGTTGAGCAGCGTGGCCGAGCCGATCGCCGCATCCGCCGACGCCGGCACCACGCCGGAGTAGACGCGGATGCGCATGTCGGGGAAGGCCGCCTTGAGGCTGCCGGTGTCGAGCACGTAATTGCACAGCCCGGTGGATTGTCGTTGCGCCATGGTGGGCTCCCTAGCTCTTTGGCAGCGTGTAGCGGAAGCTGGTAATGACCAGCGGCGTACCCACCACGCAGTTGATGTTGGCGAGGTTGAGGTTGGCCCCCGCGACGCCGACCGAGCCATCCATGCGCGGCAGCGCGAGCGAAGCCGCGCCGGCATCGGTTTCGTTGCCGACGAAGCGGAACCAGCCGATGGTGCCCTCGGCCTCGGCCGTGCCCTCCCAGTCGGCGGTCTCCTTGTCCACGAACGGCACGGTGCTGGTGCCGACCACGCTGATGCCGTTGGCGGTGGAGCCGGCCACCCAGGCGGCCCCGTCCTTGCTGATGGTGCCGATGCGCACCACCCCGGGGGGCACCGCGTCATCGGCAGCGGCCGGCTGGGTGCCGGTGTAGAGGTGAATTGCGCCGAACTCCAGCGCCTGTGCCAAGCCGATGTCGCCGAGCATGGCAGCGCGCAGCCCCGTAGACAGATTGACCATTGAGATCTCCAAAAAAAAACCGGCCGAAGGGCCGGTCTGCAGGTGAAACTGCCGGGGCTACCCCGGATTGAAGGCGTTGCCGCCCTTGCGCAATGCGACCACGTAGCGCCGCATCCCTTGCTGCTCGATCACGCAGCCGCCTGCAAACAGGCCCGGCGCCACGCTGATATTCGCCCCGGTCAGGTTCTCGAACGGGCCCAGTCGCGCAGCACCACGCAACGTCCAAATGTATACGCGCCCGCGGTGCTTGCAAGCATGAAATCCCGGCGGCACGCCGAAGGGCGCCACCAGCTTCAGCTGGCCGTCCCATTCGTAGATGCCGCGATCGGTGGCGATGGCGAGTAACGCTTCGCTCGCGCACAGCACGCGCAGCTCGCCCGGCACGCCGATGCCGTCGCCGTAGCGGAAGTGGTGATAGGCCAGCGGCAAGCTCGGCCAGATGACCGACATATCGCTGCCCGGGAAATACTCGCCGAGAAACGCCCGCCCGCCGTAGAACGCTGGCAGGAGGCCGCGCGGCGGGGAGACGTCCGGAAAGCGCAACTCGACGCCCAGGCTGTTGGGCGAGCCGCTGTAGATGGCATTGGCCCCCTGCGCCAGCAGGTAGAACACCGTCCCGTCCTTGCGCGTGACGTAGATGCTGGTGGTGTAGCCGGCCGCCTGCGGCGCGCTGATGTTGACGGCGCTGCCATCGGCGAGCTCGAGCACCGCCACGTCGCCGTTGCCGCTCTCGCGCCCGTCCGCGGCGGTGAAGGTGCACGTCACCCGGTAGCGCCCGCCCACCAAGCTGCCGCTGCTGACGCCGCAGCCCGGCATGGCCGGCAGCGGCAGCGCCCAGCTGCGGTACTCGTTGCCGACGATCCAGCCGTAATCGGTGCCGTTGCTGAAAAACACCTGCCCGTTGGCCTCGGCGAAGTACGCCGGCGCGCTCGCCAGGCCAGTGGCCAGCACCGCGTAGCTGCCCATGCCGGGGTTGAGTGCACGTAACTCGCCGCCATCGATCACGTACATGCGCTGGAAGTCTTCGGTGGCGTAGGCCCCAGCGATCGCACTCGCCACGTAGCCGGTCGCGCTGTAGCCGTGCGCGCGCTGGAGGGTGCCCTCGTCGGTGATCTCGACGTTATCGGCGCGGGTCAGGTTGCTCCAGTCGAGCTTGAGTGGATCGGTTACGTTGTTCAAGCCCTTGAAAGTGGGAACGGGTACGAACATTCAGATCTCCACCAGGCCGGGCTGGCGCTGGCCTTTGAGCGCCACCAGATCGGCGAACACGTACAGCAGGTGGTGCTGCTGGTGGAACTCGGACGGGTATTCCTGCCACAGCCGCGCCGCCTGGAAGCGCGCGGTGATGCCGGGCACGTAGGCCTGCTGCAGCCGCCGCGTGTAGTACCAGAACGAGTTGGGATTCCAGAAGCTGCAGTGGGTCGGATCTTGAAACGCGCCGCGGCCATCGGTCGATGGAGTGGCGCTCAACAGCCAGCCGCCCGGCACCAGCACCCGGTGGATCTCGTTCATCAGGCCCACGCTGCAGAACGGCGGCTGGTGGGTGCAGCTGCCGTCGCGGCAATGCGGCACGTGCTCCAAGAAGTCGTAGGCGCGGATGCAGCCGATCGAGGAGTCGGCAAACGTCCACGGCTGGCGCAAGTCGCAGCCAGTGGCCAGATCCAGCGGAATGAAGCCCTCCGGGCAGCCGGTGCCGCCGCCCAGGTCGAGCTTCTTCAGATCGCGCCGCCGGCACCATTCATGCACCAGCGGGTGGGTATAGCGCTGGCTCAACTCGGCCTGCTTGTGCTGGATCGCCGCGTTGTGCTTGACCCACGTGTTGTTGCCGTCGTCGCGCAGCCGGTACAGATAGAGGCATTCGGGGATGTGCTGGAAGCGCGCGCCGGCCATGTAGCTGCGCAGCAATAGATCGAAGTCGTCGCACACCGGCAGCGTCGGGTCATGCCCGCCGACTTTCTCGTACAGCTCGCGGCTCCACACCCGCACGTGATTGGGCGCGTAGAAGATCTCGCGCAGGCTCGACGCATCCGGCTCGAAGCTGCGGTTGACCGCCAGCGTGCGCCCGTCCACCTCGGCTTGGTAGTGCTCCCAGCCGAAGGCCGTGCCGAACAGCTCGTTCTCGCCATTGCTGCGGAAATTGGCCGCGTCGGAGTAGATGAAATCGGCCTCGGTGGCGGCGATTTTTTCCAACGCCCGCGAGGCTAAGAGATCGTCGTGATCGAGCTCGACCAGATACTCGCCCTTGCATTCGCCGCAGGCGAAGCGCTTGAGCGCTCCTACACCCGTGAGGTCGCCCGGCGCGCGCAGCGCGCGCACCCGCGGGCCCTTGATGCCCTTCGGCAGCGTGGCGCCGTTATTGAGCGCGATCACCCACTCCCAGTCGGCATAGCTCTGGTGCTTGAGCGAGGCGTAGGTTTCGGCCAGAAACCGGGTGTCGTGAGTGGGAGTAAAGATGCTGAATTTCATGTGATGGTGATCAGCGGGTCAACGTACATGGTGGTGGAGGCCTTGCACAGAATGATGCGGGCGATCAGGTAGCCCTTCATCTGCGGCGTGAAAGTGACGGCGAGCTTCTGCTTCACCGGCGTGGTGAGCCCGGTAGTGGTCCACGTCACCGAGCTCGAGGTCTGGCTGGCGGCGGTGGCGGCGAAGTCGGCCTTGGCGTCATTGATGCGGGTGGCCAGCGGCGTGGCGGAGCTGCCAAGATACTGCAGCTCGATGAAGGCCTCGGCATCGGTCAGCGTCACGTTGTCGGTGACGACCTCCACCGTGGCGGTCTTGCTGCTGCCGGTGTTGTCGTTCCACAGCAGGATCTCCTGACTCTCCAGCCCGTTGTACGGGTATAGCGCATTGGCGTTGGAGGTCATCTTCCACGACAGCGGCGTGACCCCATCCGAGGCCCCGGAGCTGCGCACGATCACCGACTCGTGCTTGATCTCGCCGGCGTGCGTCTTGCGCCAGTAGGCGTAATTGGTCGACCCGGCGCTGCAGTTGATCATTTCCACCATCGCGCCGGGATTCGGCGTGCCGGTGACCGGCGAGCCTGACCACGATGCGGGCAGCTTGCAGTCGATGAAGCGCGCCCGATACGGAATGGTGGCGCTGGCCGGCGCCTTGCACAGATCGAACGCCGCCGCGCAGTTGGTGAAGTCGAAGGCCTCCACCTGCAGCACGCCGAGGGTGGAGAAATCGAACCCGCGCGTGATCGCCGAGCTGCCAACCAGCACCGACCCGCCGCGTATATCGACCCGCCCGGCGACGGTCATCACCAGCTGCGTGGTGGTGGCGAGCTTGAAGTCGCAGCTCTCGAATAGCAGCTTGGTCGAGGTGCCGCCGGCGACGGCGAATTCCGCATCGGTGTTGCCGATGGCGGTGAAGCTGCAGCGCTCGAAGCGGCTGGGCAGCGTGGTGCCGAGGCTGATGGTGTAGCTGCTGGCGGCGGTGCCGCCGATGAAGTTGATGCCGTACCAGTGCACCGCCCCGGAATTCAAGCCCATCGCGCCGCCGGCGCCGGTCCCGGTGATGGTCGGCAGCACCGACACGGCGGTGGGCGGCGCCGCGCTGTCGTTGGCACCGATGATCTTGGTCGGCGCAGTGGCCGTACCCGCCAAGCCGAGGGAGATCGTGCCGGAGGTGCTTTCCGCGTGCGCCTGTGACAGGTAGATGGTGTCGCCGGCGGCGTCGATCGCGCCGGCCCCGGCCAGCGTTGCCTTGGCCAGCGCCCACGTCGAGCCGTTGTCGGCGTCGCTGCCATCGGTTGAGCGCACGTAAATGATGGCCATTTATTTCACGTCCACGTAACCCTCCGCCGTTTGCGCGTGCTTGGCGGTGTCGGTCTGGTTGATGAACGGGCCGGTCGGCAGCTGCCGCTGTCCGGCGCTAAGTGATACCGGCGGTGCCGGTGGTGCCGCTGCGGCCGAGAACACCGCGCGCATGCTGGCGATGACGATCATGCGGTGAGGTTGCCGAGCAGGCAGAAGGTGTTGCTGGCGTAGGCGATCAGCGAGCCGGCGGCGAACTGGCCGTTGAGCTTGGGGGTCGCGGTCGGGTTTACCGTGGTGCCGCTGCCGGTGACGCTCACCTGTCCCGCGCCAAGCTGGATCAGGATGCAGGTGAAGCCCGCGCCGAGGCTCGCCGGCACCGTCACGGTGACCGCCGCGGCGTTGTTGAGCGTCACGATCTTGCCGTTGTCGGTCGCCAGCAGGGTGTAGCTGGTGCCGGTCTGCGCGTTGATGGCGCTGCTGTCGGCGCTGAACTGGCCCTTGGCGACCTTGTTGGTGGCATCGAAGGTGAGCCGGGAATCGCCGGCGAACGCGCCGGAAGCGTTGTACTGGATCTGCGTATCGGCGCCGCCCACGGTGGCGATAGGCGTGCCGCCGGTCCACTTGGTCTCGGCGCTGTTGTAGGTCCACGTCACCCCGCCGCTGGTGTACTGCTGGCCGTTGGTGGGGCTGGAAGGAAAGTCGAGCGCCATAGGGGTTCCCGGTTACGCGACCTTCACCGCGGTGATCCACGAGCCGGCGCGAATGGTGAGGGTCTGCGACGTCACCTTCAGCCCCTGCAGGGTGATGTTGCCCGAGGTGGACACGATGATCTGGCCGCTGATCATCACCACGCACTCGGCCGCCGAGGTGGTCATCACCACCACCGAGGCGGTGTTCTTGGCGGTCATGCGGGTGGCCGCGGCGAACGCCACGCCGGTGGTCTGGCCGAGGCAGTTGGCGTCCATCGAGGTCATGGTGCCGCTGTACTGCACGCCGAACTGCGCCCCGGCGGTGCCGGTGCCGGCCTGCCCGTGCACGCGGGCTTCAAACCACCACGTGCCGCTGGTCAGCGGCAGCGTCATGCCGCTGATGTCGACCAGCGTGGTCGAGGTGACCGACTGCGCGCCGGCCACGGCGGTGAGCACGGTAGTGCCCTGCGGCCCTTGCGTGCCTTGCGTGCCCTGTGCCCCGGTGACGGAGGCGCCTTGGAAGCCTTGGGCCCCGCTGCTGCCAACGTCGCCCTGATTGCCCTGTGACCCCTGCGGACCCAGTGCGCCTACAAAGGCCACCCACTGACTGGTGTTGCCGTCGTTGTAGTAAATGTACGACGAGCCATCGTCGGAGTCCCACCACACGTCCCCGGCGGTTGGCGAACCGGGTGGCGTCGTCGCAATGGTGAAGCGGCCGGTGCCGAGCGCGCCTTGGGTGCCCTGAAAGCCCTGCGGCCCCTGTGTGCCGGTGCTGCCGGCAGTGCCTTGGAAGCCCTGATTGCCCTGCGGGCCGGTGCCGCCAGTGCTGCCGGCAGTGCCTTGGAAACCCTGCGTCCCTTGTGGCCCGGTGCCGCCGGTGGTGCCGGTGGCACCCTGCACCCCTTGGAAGCCTTGGGTGCCCTGCGGCCCCGCCCCGCCAGTGGCGCCGGCATCCCCCTGCGGACCCTGCGGCCCCGTCCCGCCGGTCGAGCCGGTCGTACCTTGAAAGCCCTGCGTCCCTTGCGGACCAGCGCCACCCGTGCTGCCGGTGGCGCCTTGCACGCCTTGGAACCCCTGCGTGCCCTGCGGACCAGCGCCCCCGGTCGAGCCGGTGGCCCCTTGGAAGCCTTGCGTGCCCTGCGCTCCGGTGGCCCCGGTATCACCCTGTGCGCCGGTCTCGCCCACGTCGCCTTGCGCGCCGGTCTCGCCGACATCACCCTGCGCGCCGGTGCTGCCCTGTACCCCTTGGGTGCCCTGCGGGCCTGCGCCACCCGTCGCACCCTGCGCCCCTTGCGCTCCCGCGGCGCCTTGCGCACCTTGTGCACCCGCGGCACCCTGCGCGCCCGCCGCTCCCTGGGCCCCAGTGCCACCGGCGGCGCCCTGTGCACCCTGTGCACCGCTGCCGGTCGCGCCCTGTGCACCCTGTGCACCCGCAGCACCTTGCGCGCCCTGCGCGCCGGTGGTCCCTTGCGCCCCGGCGGCGCCTTGTGCACCTTGCGCGCCCTGCGCGCCACCGCCAACCCCGCCACCCGCTGCACCCTGTGGGCCCTGCGCGCCGATGAACGCCACCCACTGCGAGCTCGAGCCGTCGTTGTAGTAGATGTAGCTGGTGCCGTCGTCGGAGTCCCACCAGACATCGCCGGCCGTGGGTGACGACGGCGGAGTGGCGGCGATGGTGAAGCGCCCGGGACTGCCCTGCGCACCCTGCGCACCCGCCGCGCCGGCCGTGCCCTGCACCCCGCGCAGGCCCTGCACGCCCTGCGCCCCCTGTACGCCCTGCGCCCCGACCGCGCCTTGGAAGCCGCGCGGGCCTTGGGCGCCATCATCGCCAGCGCGCCCCTGCGGGCCGTCGTTGCCCTTGTCGCCCTTGTTGCCCTTGGGCCCCTGCGCTCCGGTGGCGCCGGTCGCCCCCTGTGCCCCGGTGACCCCTTGGGTGCCGCGCAGGCCCTGTGGACCCTGCACCCCAGTGGCGCCTTGCGCACCCTGCGCGCCCGCGCCGGTCGCACCTTGCGGACCCTGCACCCCGACGCCGGTGGCACCCTGCGGACCCTGCCCGCCCGGTGCCCCCTGCAGCACCAGCAGCGACCAGTTATCGTTGTCGGTGCCGGCAGTCGGCGGCGTGCCGAGACTGGCGAGCTGGTTGACGTAGCCCGAGCCTAAGTAGGTGACCAGATCGCGCGGGACGTAAGCGGTGGTCGGACTCCACGCGCCCTTGTAGTCGAGCCCGGAGACCCCCGCCGGGCCCTGCGTGCCCTGCGACCCCTGACTGCCCGCCGTGCCGTTGCTGCCGGCATTGCCTTGGGCCCCGGCCGCGCCCTGCGCGCCCTGCACCCCGGCGCCCCCGAAGCTCCCCTGCGCGCCTTGGGGGCCGTCACTGCCCTGTGCGCCCTGCGGCCCACTGCCGCCTTGCGGGCCCGGCGCACCGGCGACTTCGGAATCCGCACCCTGCGGACCCACTTCGCCCTGCGGTCCCTGCACGCCGGTGGCGCCCTGCACGCCCTGATTGCCGAGCGGTCCCTGCACGCCGGGCACGCCCTGCGGTCCCTGCGCGCCGGTCGGCGCATTGAAGTACAGCAGCGCCCAGTCGGCCGGGTGGGTATCGGGCTGGGCGGCGGTGTTGCTGGTCAGGCCAACGTAGGAGATCTCGTTGTAGACAACCCAATCGTTGGCGACGTAGGCGGTGCCGCTGTTCCACGTGCCGCGGTAGTTGAGCACCGACGGGCCGATCGCGCCGGCGCTGCCCTGGAAGCCCTGCGGGCCTTGGCTGCCGCTAACGCCGGTATTGCCTTGGAAGCCCTGCGCGCCGGTTTGGCCTTGGCTGCCCTGCACCCCGGCGCTGCCGCTGCTGCCCTGTGCCCCCTGTACCCCGGCGCCGCCTTGTGCGCCGGCGCCGCCTTGAACGCCCTGAGTACCTTGCGCGCCGGTGCCCCCGGCGACCCCCTGCGCACCCGCTCCGCCAACGCTGCCCTGCGGTCCTTGGGCGCCCTGCACCCCGGGCGCGCCGGCACTGCCCTGCACCCCTTGCGCGCCGTTGCTGCCGGCGACGCCCTGCGAGCCTTGCGCACCGCCCGCCCCCTGCGCACCCTGAAAGCCGGTCGGGCCGCGCTCGGTCTCGATGATGGCAACGGTGGGCGGGCCTAGCTTCTCGGTGATGACGACGAGCTGCGGCGGCGCCGCGACCACCACCACCGAACCGGCCGCCGGGACCACCACGGTGGGCGGCGGTGCCTCCTCGACGACGAGGAGCGTGCTCATGTCAGCTGTCGAGCGTTACGGCCGGATCGACCGCGACTTGGCCCTCCACCAGCCGGTCCTCGGTGCCATCCGGGTTGTAGCACTTGAGGTCGTAGTAGCCGCCCTTGGCCGCGGCGTCGGTGCGCTCGTCGGGCACGATGATGCTGACGTTGCCATCGTCGTCGGCGGAGATCCCGCCGTCCGTGTCTTCGCTGGTGACGGTGAAAATCTCCTCGGCGGTGGTCTTCTTGCTCTTGCGCATGGTGAGCTTGAAGGTGCAGCCGGTGAAATCGCGGCCAACGTCGATCTGCCGGTTGCCGTCGCCGTCGAGGATCGGCTCGCCGTCCTCGTCCTGCAGCTCGGTGCCGAAGCGAAAGTTGGGGAAGCGGAACGTCGCGCCCTGCTCGATCGCAATGTTGTAAGTGGCCGCGGCCATCAGTAGCCCCCTTCGTATTCGTCCATGCCGTGTTTCTCGGCGAGCCACACCTCGTCGCGGGCGTTGGAGATCTTGCCGAACACGTTTTCGTACTGGGCCAGCGCGGTGGCGGCCTTCTGCGGATCGTTGCTCTGGCTGTCCTGCTTGCCGTAGGCGCGGTAGAGCATCCAGTGCACCAGGCCGTCGTGCCAGCGCTCATCGATCTCCGGCTCGTCGCCGAGGCCGGTCAGCCGGTCGAGCGGCAGCCGCACCACCTGCAGGTTCATCACTTGGTCCAGGTTGGGTGCGGGTACCAGCCGGATGTGGCGGAAGTTGGGTGCGAACCACGTGCACGGGTAGCTGGCCGGCATTTCCTCCCAGCCCCAGTACAGCGTGTCGAGGTCGCGCTGGTCGCACTTCGGCAGGATGTGCGGCTGCAGCGAGAGCTTCAGCCGGCGCACGAACAGCACCCGCGGATCCAGCTTATAGAGCGGCTGGTTGGCCGTGACGGCGACCGCGCAGATCGCCGGGGTGGAGAAGTCGAACAGGCAGCGGGTGCGCCGCGCCGCCTCGTACTCGGCCTCGCCGGCGTAGGTGATGAGCTCGACGTCCTGCCACAGGTACGGCTTCTTCTGGTCCTTGGCCTCGGCCCGGAACAGCGCGATCAGCTGGCTCACGTCCATCTACGCCACCTGCAGCAGCTTGACGCGCGCCCAGCCGGTGTAGTCGGCGTCGATCGGCGCGTAAATGTCGGGCGTGCGCATGTTGAACTGGCATAAAGCGGTGCGGGTTTCCTCGTCGCGCGGGCAGTAGTCGTTGTTGTAGTGCAGCTGGTGGCACGGCCAGCACGGCGCCACGCCGCGGATGGCGCTGGTGTTGGCCCAGTGCTTGGTGAGGTTTTCCTCCGACGAATGCGACAGCAGCACCACCTTCTTCACCTGCGGGTCGTAGCAGACGCTGTTCAGCACCCCGGTTTCCGGCCCCACCACGCAGTGCACGCGCGAGGCGAGCGTCAGCGTCTGGCGCACGTCGAGCACGCCGCAGCCGCACACCACCCGGGTCTCGGCTTCCCAGCCCTGCTCGAGCAACTTGGCGGCATAGTCGCCGACGAAGATGACGATCGCGCGCGTCAGCCGCGCGAGGATCTCGCGCACCACTTCGTCCTGGTGGTTGTTGAACTTGTGCGGGCTCGATCCGGCGCAGGCGAACAGCACGTAGTAGGCGTCGTCGCGCTCGAACATCCGCGGCGTGCCGAAGGCGCGCTCCTTGGCCAGCGCCAGAAAGTCGTCGGCCCAGGCGTATTCCTCGGCGGTGGCGTAGAACCGGCCCTCGGCCACGAACGGGATCTCGGCCAGCGCTGCCGCATGCTCGGCGTAATTCTGGTTGAGGTGCTTGTGGCGCACGGCGTGCGGCCACAGGTGCTGGATGCGGCCCGGCAGCGCCAGCCAGGCGCCCTCGACGCTCTCGTTGAGGTTCACCACCCGGTCGTAGTATTTCGCCAGCGACTTCCAGTAGAGGCCGAGCTCGTGGTTGGGCACCTGGTCGACGTCAACGAGATACCAGTCATCGACGTGCGGATCGTGCAGGATCGGCTTGCGCCCCGCCTCGGTGGTGAGCACGGTGACGTGGTAGCCCTCGCGCTTCAGCTGCGGCAGCAGGTAGGCGGCCTGCATCTGGTCGCCGATGCCGCCGTGGCGGATCACGCACACGCTCTTCTGCGGGCGCGGTTTAACGTGGCTATAGGCCTGCCCGCTCGCCTTCTTCTGGTACACCTGCAGGAAGGAGTATTCCCGCCCCTGGTCGCGGGTCTCGTTCACGATGAGATCCCAGCAGCCGATGGCGTGCATCGCGCGCGTGATGTCGTAGGGCAGGAAGTCGTGCTTGTGGTCGGGGTTGCTGCCGGCAATGCCGATGTTCGGATACAGCTCCTTGTGCGGCAGGTAGACGATCAGGTAGCCGTCGTCCTTGATGCAGCTCCACCAGTCGGCGAGACACGCGGCGAAGTCCTCGACGTGTTCCAGCAGGTGGCTGGAAAACACGTACGGCAGGCTCAATGGCTCGACGTGCTCACTCAACTTGGTGGCGTCGGGCACCACCAGGTCGACGGTCATGGAGATCCCGAACAGCTCGACGTCCTTCTTGTTGTCGACGCCGATCATGTGCCGGAACGCCTTGGCCGGGCCGCAGCCGACGTCCATGCCGATGCCGCGGGTGTAGCGCACGATGTCGTACTTGCACTTGGCCGCTTCGTCGCCCTGCGGGTCGGAAATGCGCCAGACCATTACTTGGCCTTTTCCTTCAGCCGCTCGGCGACGCGCTTCTCGACTTCGGCGTTGAACTTCACCTCGGCCTCGATCTCCTTCGAGCGGGCCTCGGCGGCGAGCGCTTCCTCGACTTCGTGCAAGGGCTTGACCTCGCGCCCCTGCGCGTCGAACTGGATGCCGTCCTGCTCGTAGCGGGCAAGGTTGGGCAGCTCGCCGTAGATCTCGCCAAAGGTCTTCTGGCGGTTGAGCTTGCGGGGTTCAGCAGTGGCCATGGGCCCTCCTTTAGTCGTCGCGGTCGGGTTCGGGACCGGGCATGGTCTCGGTCATCCGGTCGGAATCGCAGGCCGCGGTGATGCCCTTGCCGTTGACCACATCGGAACGATTGCCGGGCTCGTTGTGCACCCGCTCGTCGTCGGCGTAGCACTTGTCCATCGGGTCGGAATCGCACGCCGCGGTGATGCTCTTGATGCGGTTGTCGGCCTCGAAGCCGGTCTCGGCGAAGAATGCGTCCATCTGCTCCTGCGCGTCAAACGCCGCCGCATACATTTTTCGATCGGTCATCCCCAAGATCGCCTGGCGGAGGCGCTGCCGATGGGGCGAGACGCCTTCAAGATCCGAAATGAGCGAGAAGTCCGGCGTGATCCAGACGCCGCCGGCGAATTCACGCAAAAGCTGGCGGACGTTGTGCGCGAGCGCCTGCCGCTCGGCAACCGAGAAGTATTGAATCAACCCTTCGTTGACCACGATCAGCGGCTTGCTCTTATCCAGCGCGCAAACCGCGGCGCGAAGCTGATCCATATCCAGGGCATTGGCCG
>Ga0209811_10000509_pt1 | contig 15825 bp, 17 predicted proteins | sample Coa_R1_6_FD_187161 | JGI IMG/M metagenome (GOLD analysis project Ga0209811, IMG submission 187161) | Surface soil microbial communities from Centralia Pennsylvania, which are recovering from an underground coalmine fire. - Coalmine... | ecosystem: Environmental > Terrestrial > Soil >...
ACTAAGCCCCGCCCTTTCCGCCCTAATACTGAAAACGTCCCGCGTCATCGGGGTGCCCGGATAGCGCCGCGATGTCATGATCGGCGGTGTGGTTGTCGATCTATCCACATGGATCCTTTCAACCCTTGAGTGCCCACTTCGCATGCAATGCCGTATCTCCTAGGATTCGAAGTGTTGCACGTGGAGCCGGAACATACTCTGTTCCCTTTATTTTTAGGAGACTCGCTGACTGACGTTGACCATGGCCGAACCCTTTCCTATATACTGACAGAAGCCCGTATGGAGGTTCGCTGATGAAAATCGTCGCAGGCCTGCTTCTTGTGGTAGTCCTAGTGGGCGGAGTAATCCTGGCGCTTCCCTTCCTGATTGATCTCAACAAGTATCAAGACCAATACAAACCGATTGTCGAAGAGGCGCTCAATCGCAAGGTTCAGCTGCAAGACATCCGTCTGACTATCTGGCCGCGGATCGGTGCCCGGGTGACCGGGTTCGTGGTGCTAGACGACCCGGCATTCGGCTCCAGCTCCTTCACCTCGCTCACGTCGCTGGATGTCGGGGTCAAACTCATGCCTTTACTGAGGGGCACGGTGGAGGTCGAGGAAATCACGCTCCGCAATCCTGTTATTACAGTCATCAAGAACAAGAACGGCGTCCTGAACTTTTCGACCATCGGTCGGACAGGCGTTAAACTGCCTCACACTCCTTCGCGGGCGCCCGTTCCATCGACTGAAGGTCCGCTCAAAATTCTGGCGCTCCTGGCCGTAGACCGAGTCTCCATCTTGGGCGGGACACTCACCTATCGGGATCTGTCTTCCTCCGAGCCAACCGAGTATATCTTGCAGGATATGGAAATCCTCCTCCAATCCGTTCGACTCGGCCAATCCCCAAGCCTCCACGTCGGAATGCTCGTCCAACCGTTTGTCCTGCCGATAAAGCTTGACGGTAGCTTTGGCCCATTAAAAGAATCCACGGACATTGATGCAATCAATCTTCAGCTTGCTTTAGGAAAAACCGACTTCACCATCACCGGGAAAATGGTCGGGCACGATGCCAACCTGAACATCAGCGCGCCGGCCTTCAATACGGCCAATCTGCCGATCGCCTTACCACTACAGAAACCCGTTGATATAAAAAATCTCCAGATTGCAGCTGAAGTACGAGGCCAGGAGGTTGTGTTACAGAACCTCTCATTTGAGCTCTTTGATGGGCAGGTGACGGGACAGGGAAAGGCTACCTCCGGCCTCGAGACCCCACCGTTCACTGGCAACTTAATGATTCAAGGGATACAGCTCGGTCCGGCGTTCAACGCCCTGACAACCGCTCCGGTATCGATCAGCGGAACGGCAGGAGCCAACCTCAGCGTGCAAGGCCGAGGGTTGTCCATGCCGGACCTCAAAAAATTCTTGGAAGGCACGGGTCATGTGGCGGTGAAAGACGGCAAGATCGAAGGTGTGAATCTGCTTCAGGAAGCCATCTCTCTCCTCAAAGTCGCCGGCATCTCGATGGATGACGCCAAGGCAACAGTTTTTTCAACGATCGAGACCGATCTCGCCATTAAGCACGGGACCATCTATGTCCAACGGCTCTTGATGGATAGCCACGACTTTCAGGCCACAGGTGGCGGCACCATCAGATTCGATCAGACACTGAACCTCTCTGTGAACCTGAACCTGTCGGAGGACTTAAGCCAAAAAATCGCACGTTCATCGCCTGCCGCCAAGCTCGCGATGAAAGAAGGCCGCCTGAGTCTCCCGTTGTTGATTACCGGAACAGCTCAGGCGCCATTGTATGGGTTAGATATGAAGGGTCTAACAGGGAAAGTTCAGGAACAGATGCAGAAAAAAGTTGAGGAAGCGGTTGGTGGACTGCTGAAAGGGACGACGAAACCGGAAGACTTAACGCAACAGGGCCAAGACCTGCTCAAAGGACTGTTGCGACACTAAGGAGCCATCAAATGATCGCCATGGATATGACGACCCGATACGCGATGCGATATGTCATGCAGGCCGTAGTTAGGGCCACGGTGCGCAACATAATTTCGGTGCATCACTGAGATACGCGATAGGAAGAACCGGACAGATCATGTGCTACATACACCGGACAAGTTAACTTGCTATCTACAGAATAGTGCGACCTCTTGACACTAGATAATTTGATATGTTAAATGGCCGTCCACGGGTCGAGAGAAGGGCGCTATGGGAGACAACTTTCCCGCCGTGTGGTTGTGCCTAGACGATCTCTGCTGCCGTCGGTGTGGCAGGGATGGCTTATCTTCGATGTGGTGGCCCAAAGGGTAACACAACTGATATGCCCCGTGAGGCAGGACCTCGTCGATAGACCAGACTCACCATTTAGAAAAATAAGGAGGCGGGAATGACGGGAAGGAATTTCGGTACGTCGATCATGATGATGGGGTGTGCGCTATTTCTATCAGGAGGTATGGCCTTGGCCGAAGACCTCCCCCCATTGCCTCCGGTTCCAGCCGAGTATGCAGACAAACATATGCCGGCTGGAGGGTGGACGGATCCTAAGGCTATCGAAGACGGAGCGTTGATTTTCAGCGGCGAGGCTAATCCGCAGGTCAACTGTGGCAGCTGCCATGGCAAGGACGGTAAACCGGTAAAGAAAGGTGCGCGGGATATGCGTGATCCTAACAATATCTGCCGTTGGTCCGACGGTTTCTGGTTCTGGCGGATATCGGAAGGTGTCCCGAAGACGAAGATGAAGTCCTGGAAGAGTATGCTGTCAGAAGAACAGATCTGGCATGTGATGGCGTTTGAGAACCAGTTCTCGAACGAGGGCAAGCCGCACGACCACTCGTGTTACAAACCTGGTAATTAAGCAGGAGACACATCCGAATGTCCTGAGAGTCGGGCTGAAATCATTCGGTTCGTCCCACGTCGGATGAGAGAAGAAACTATCAGAGCAATCCAATATAAAAGGAGGCGTCATGTCCAATAGTTTTTCGCGTAGCATGCGTCATACCGGCTTGATCAGCGCATTGGTCATGGCTCCCTGTCTTGCCATCAATGCAGGCGTGGTGTCGGCGGAGACCATTAATGGCCAACTGGCGGCCGCACCCAATGTTCCTCCTCCCATCACACGAACCCAGCCCGCCAACGTCGTGGTACACCTGGAAGCGTCCGAGTGGGTTGGTCCGCTTAGCGACGATAACAATTATGAGTTCTGGGGTTTTAATAAAACTGTGCCAGGGCCCATGATCCGCGTCATGTTGGGCGATACGGTTGAAATCCATTTGAAGAACGATAAGAACAGCAAGGAAAGTCATAATATTGACTTCCATGCGATCACGGGACCAGGTGGCGGGGCTAGCCTACTCAATAGCGAGCCCGGGCAGGAAACCGCGGGACGGTTTAAGATGATCATTCCTGGCATCTTTTTCTATCATTGCGCCACCGCATCGCCATCCATTCCCGAGCACATTGCGAATGGCATGTACGGCACGATCGTAGTTGAGCCAGTGGGTGGGCTTAAGCCTGTCGATAAAGAATTCCAGATCATGCAAAGCGAGTTTTACACTAAAGAAGGCAACAAGGGCGAGACCTTGGAGTTTTCGTACGAAAATGGGTTAGACGAGCTCTCCTCCCACGTTGTATTTAACGGCCGTATGGACTCACTGGTCAAAAATCCTCTTCGAGCCAAGGTCGGAGAAACCGTTCGAATATTCTTTACCAACGGAGGCCCCAACCATGTCTCTTCGTGGCAGATCGACGGGCAGACGTTCGACAAGGTGTACACCGAGGGTTCCTTCACCACACCAACAATGGAGAATGTCAAGATCACCAAGGTGCCTGCAGGCGGCGCTACCGTGGTAGAGTTTAAAGTCAAGGCCCCTGGCACCTTGACTTTAGTTGACGTGTTTAAGGGTCGAAAGGAAAAAGGCGCCGTTGGCCTGGTGAAGGTAGATTAGAGGATCCAGCCAACTAGGCCATCTACAAAGGCCTGAAGTACTCTGCAGGCAGGTGATTAGGATGATGGCAAGACACAGCGGCCTCAATAGCCATGATGCTCAGGGCGTCACGGTCTTCAGGAGGCGCACCGAAGCAGCGCAAGAACTTTCTCGGACTCAAGGGGGAAGTTGGGCTCGAATTCAAGCGACTCGCAGCCAATACCGGGACGCAAGCAGTACCCTTCCTAGGCGGTGGGGGGCCAATCTTCTGGAAGCAGGAGATACATCCGAATGTCCTGAGAGTACGGCTGAAATCATTCGGTTCTTCCCACATCGAATGAGAGAAGAAACCGTCAGAGTAATCCAAAATCAAAGGAGGCGTCATGTCCAAGAATTTGTTGCGTAGCATGCGTCATGCCGGCTTGATCAGCGCATTGGTCATGGCTCCGTGTCTTGCCATCAATGCAGGCGTGGTGTCGGCGGAGACCATCAATGCCCAACTGACGAAAGCACCCAATGTTCCCCCTCCCATCACACGAACCCAGCCCGCCACCGTCGTGGTAACCCTGGAAGCGTCCGAGTGGGTTGGTCCGATTAGCGACGATAACGATTTTGAGTTCTGGGGTGTTAATGGAACCGTGCCAGGGCCCATGATCCGCGTCATGGTGGGCGACACGGTTGAAGTCCATTTGAAGAACAAGAAGGACAGCAAGAAGAGTCACAATCTTGACTTCCAAATGGTCTCGGGACCAAGTGGCGGGGCCGCCCTGATCAATGCCGAGCCCGGGAAGGAAGCCCAGATACAGTTTAAGGCCCTCAATCAAGGCCTCTTCGTCTATAGCTCCTCCACCGCGGCGCCATCCAGCGTCGAACACGTTTTGCATGGCATGTACGGCTTGATCTTAGTTGAGCCGGTGGGTGGGCTTAAGCCTGTCGAAAAAGAATTCTATGTCATGCAGAGCGAATTTTACATGAAAGATGGCAAGAAGACCGATACCCTGGTTTTTTCGAATCAAAAGGTGTTAGACGCGGACACTTCCTATGTAGTGCATAACGGCCATATGACCGCGCTGGTCAAAATTCCACTACGATCTAAAGTGGGAGAGACCGATCGATTTTTCTTTGGCAATGCAGGAGTCAACTATGAGGCTTCGTGGCACGTCATCGGCGAGATGTTAGACCGGGTGTGGCCCGGGGGGGCCAATGCAAAAGGGCCAGCGCCATTGGAGGGTGTCCAAAGCACCCTGGTGCCGCCAGGTGAAGCTACCATAGCAGAATTTAAAGGCGAAATGCCCGGCACCTATATTTCGGTTGACCACTCGATCTTCCGCATCGAGAAGGGCGCCCTTGGCCTGCTGAAGATAGATGGTCCAACTAATCCTAGCCTCTTCAAAGGTCTGTAGTAATCTGCAGGGAGATGATTAGGATGATGGCAAGACACAGCGGCTTCAATAGCAGTGATGCTGAGAGCATCATGGTTGTACGGGTCGCACCAGAGTAACGTAATCCGGGGAGGGAGAGGCGAAACCTCACCCTCCCAGGAATTGGGATTGGGAGAAGAGCTTATAGAACCTGGTGTGCGACTGGCGGGCGGGTCGGCCAGTTCCATTTTAGCGGCTTCCGACTTGCGCGCACACACTTCTCCAAACCTAACCAAGCATCCCTCGCCGTGTGGTCTGATGTAGTGGGCCACGCAGCAGTCCGGCGGTGCAACATCATCACATACAGGAGGGTCAACATGAAAAGCAGAAGAAGCAAATGGGTGAGCGGCATCGCGGCTGTTGGGCTGGCTGTCGGATGCCTGGCGCTGGCTGGTTTGGGCTCAGGAGCCACGCCTGCCGAAGCGGCTGACTCATCGACGGATCAGCAGAGCGCGCCGCGGTTTGTCGTGCTGGAAGCCCTCAAAAACGAGGGGGTGCTGGACAATGAGACGGGGCTGGTGTGGGAGACAATACCGACGAGAGCGAAGACGGTTTGGAATACTGCCGCCAATGTCTGTGTGAAAAAGACCGTCGGTGGCAAAAAAGACTGGCGCTTGCCCAAACTCAAAGAGTTGGAGACCCTGGCGGATCACACGATATATCCTCCCCCCGCCCTCCCGGCTGGCCATCCCTTTTCCAACATCGAGTATGCTGGCTATTGGACGGCGACGGAGCACGAAGACTATTCGTTTAGCGCGTGGGACGTAAACTTCGACTATGGCATCGTGGGCAACGATTTTAAGATCAACAAGAACTTTGTCTGGTGTGTGCGCGATAACAAGTAGAATCAGAAGTGACTCTTAGGTCATTGGCTGATTTGGGGGTGGCGCAAGCCACCCCCTGCTCGTCCCACGGTGAATCAAGGACATCGATACGACTGAAAATTCTGTTGTGAAGGGGCTTCTCGCGCAGGTCTCCACAGCGGTGCTCGACTGGGTTGAGCCCTGGTGAGTAGGGTGGGAGTGTGCGCAAACGGAGTGTGTCGGCCAGCACTCTTGAGCGCTATCCGATGTAGTCCTGTGGTTGGAGAACTGGGATGAGCCTCGTCCAGGTGGGGCGTGGAATTAGGTTTTGTCGAGAGGCTCGACGGCAAGATCGGGGTTCTTCAACGATGTACTGATGGCCTGCGAGGTGCGGTGTATCTGCCTTTGAATATCCTCACGTACATGGCCTCGGAAACCTAAAAGATCTGACAGTCTTCCCACTCGTTCGGGATAATAGCCCCTGGATGTAAGCCATCCACTGGCATTCTTCAGGCCGCGCGATAATAGAGGCCCTCCAGTGAGGGCCACCGCATCAACAAGGCAATACCAGACAGCAACCCCACTTGGAGGGTTTCCCTGGGCCAAACCAAACACAGGGTCTACCAACGCCCATTTCCAGGCCCCAGCTGCTGTGCCGAGTATCTCCAGCCAAGTCGTAATAAAGAATGCCGCGAGATACACCAACGGCGAGCGACCTCTAAACAGACAGATCAAAAACACAGAGAAGAGCACTGCCCCCCCTACATCACCCTGTTCTGGAAGCCCGCTGATCCCCCAAATCGACCATGCCCCGCACACCACAATCACTGTTGTGGTAATTACTCTTGCATATTTAATAAACAGCCCGGAACGCGCCAACGCAATGGACGTTAAATACACCATTCCGTGACCGAGTGGCACATAGGCCGGTACATTGTCGAAGCGATAGGTGTAGCCACCCATACAGACAGACGCCACATATTCACCGATTGTCGTAAACGCGACAGCCACGGCAACCTGCAATCGTACTTCTCTCGTCTCACCCCGCAAGAACCCAATCAGACATACCAACGCGATAAACCCTAGGGCATATTGTTTCCACACACTCCCGCTTACTTCAAACGCCATACAGATCGCAACAGAGGCAAACGTGACCGCCGCTATGGTGTAGTCCCTTTTCCTATGCGTATAGGCGGCATTAATCTCAGGGAAATGGCGTAGCAAACTCGACCTCATTGAATTTCAACCCCTCATGAATCTGTTACTTACGTTCGATTGTTGACCACTTGAATACGCGATAGGAAACAGGGCCCATCATAGAGTACGTCTGATGCCACGGGGATAGGCTGTAGATTCTCCTGTGGTCGAAATCTAACCTGTAGCCGGTCTCACGTCAACTCAACAGGGATCAGTCAAAACCACGAGTCACTCGGCTACGGTGGTTTTACGCAAGCAAGGATACCCCTTCACGACCAGACGATCAAGAACGAGCCACATGCATTACAGAAGTTACTGGAGTGTTGGCATATATGAGATTGGCGGGAGAACTGCCGTTGTATGCAGCCTCCCGCCAAGGATGACGAAGTCGGATAACAATTCGAGAAGAGAACTCCGTGGATCAGTCTTTTTCTTTCTTCTCTTCCTTCAACACCATCTTGCCCTGAGCCAGACTGGCATTGAGATCATGTTCGGGAACTTTCTTGTGCACCAGGTTCTGATGGCAATCGATACAGGTTGCACCTTCTGTTTGCATTTTCTGGTGGGCGGCCTTGGCAGACGCGCCGGGTGGCTTGGTATTTTTGTGGCACGCCCGGCAGGTCATGCTGTCCCACCCCTTCAGCTTCATGCGCGCCCTGTAGGCCGCCTCCGGCCGTCGCTCGTTGAATTTCTCGATCGTAGAGTAGTCAACGGTGAACTCATCTATTAGGAACGGCAGTCCATCCACCACGTGCGTCCAGATGGCGAGATGAAAGTTTGCCAAGCCCTGCGGAACGTGACAGTCCTTGCAGCCAGGGTCAGCGCCGAGCGCACCCCAGTGCGATGACTTTTTCAGCTCCTCGTACGGGTAGGTCTCGGAATGGCAGCTCACGCAGAACTCGGTCCTGGATATCGCAGCTTCGCCGCCGAATACCACGGCAATCGTCCCAACGGCAATCACTGCGCCAAGAGCCAAGGCGCCGACTGTCACATTGCCCCTCTCTGACATTACTCCTCCTTACCTATCTCCGCCGGTTTCGCATCCTTCTGGAATTCCTCATGGAACTTCGGGGTAGGCGGACCTTCGAACGTTCCCGCTAGTTTGAAGTGTTCATGCATGGCTTTGTTGTTGCGCACGGACTTTTCAAAGTCGAACGCATACTTTTTATCTACCTTGGGGGTGAATGGGGTATAGGGTTTCTTTGCTCCCTTCCACGGTGAGCCCTCATAGTTCAGGTGGCAAGCGTTACACTTCTCGACGAATTCAAAATCCTGTCCTGCTTCCGCGAGGGACTCGCGCGCTGTGACCTTTTTCGACTTTTCAAAGGCCTCGCCAGCCTTGCGATGAATCTTGCGATAATCCGGGCCTGCGCCATGACAGGATTCACAACCGACACCCACAAGGAATTTGTCGGGGTCCGAAATTTCATATCCGCCTTCCGACCCGAACCCGGTCACATGACAGCCGATACAATCCTTGTCCTTGGTGTAGTCCTTCTTCGGGTCGAGTTTTGCCTTGACCATGGCTGCGTTTTTTTCTTTATTCCTATCGGCTTTGAGCGAGTCGACGGCTTTCGCGTGGGCAGTCTTTATCCATGAGTCGGCCTCGCTCTTGTGGCAATTGCTGCATTTCTTTCGACCCTCAAAGGCTGTTTCAGCGGAAGCACTTCCAGCAAAGACCATAAACAGCACAGCAGCGGCCAGTGCAAATGCGATGGGATACTTCACGGGGCCTCCTTTCATCAGAAAAACTATTCGTGGTCGTACTTGAAAAATCGATTATGCGTTACTCTATCGTGACTGTGCAAGACTTACAATTACGGTCCTTCCATTTCGGCCACTCAATGAATCAGTTATTCGATGGCTGTGCAGACGGAATCTTATAGACCAAATAGCCTCCGTGTTTATAGACCATCTCGACAGCTTTGATTTCGAGAATCAGCGAGGTCGTCATGGGCAGCATCTGTGCGAGCAGCGTGTTAACGCTCTTATCATCGGTGAGGAAGTAGGCGCGCACGTTATTCTCCGAGAGTCCATGCACCGTATGGGAGGTATAGTTGTTGTCCACTAGCCAACGCTTCACCATCACGTTTAGTCCATGCACATCACCACTCCCCTTCACGGGGAAGTCCTTGTAGGCGACACCGATTCGATCGGGGCGCATCATCCCGAGTTTGTAGAGGTCCGAGATGTGAACCACGACATAGGCTTCACGCCCGCCAGTCAGTTCACGCAGCATCGCTGCACCCTCTGTTGGCTCTGCCGAAAGCGCGTCAGCAAAGCGTTGGAATTTCCCCCGCTCTTCTGCACTTGCCGTAGAGCCCCAGAACTGGCGTTCGTATTTCTCGATCGCCTCGATTTGCGGTCGCCAGAACGACGGCGTGATAAGAGGTTCACTGAGATGGGAGGTGAACACCGTCTCTAACCCGGTCAATAGCTGAATCTGACGCGAGGTGTCCCACCAGGCAAGAATGACCGCGTCTTTCGGCATATGTTTGGCAATCGCTGGTGCCAATACGGTCAGCTCGGAGAGCTTACTGTCGACAAAAATCATTTGTTGGTCGAGGTGATTTTCCCAGGCGAGCATAACGGGCTTTGTATTTCCGCGGCGGGCAAGATAGGCGGCAGCTACTGGTTCGTCCACACCCTCTACGACAATCTCTTGCCTGCTGATGCTAAGGTCAGGCCAAGCATCGAGTCCGAGCTTGCCGAACTTCTCTATGCCACCCTCTTCCGTCATCTTGTAGTGGTACGGGGCCGGCCCTGGACTGAGCCATAGATAGGCGAGCCATCCGAACATAAGAAATCCTCCCACCACCAGGAGTATTCCCAGTGACGGGAGGATTCTGTTGTTCGGTCGCGTCAGCGCTGCTTCCATCGTCTGCGCTGCGCCTATTGTCACCGCTGGTTCTTCTTGCGTCTGCTCCACCCAGCGAGCGCGAGGCCACCGGTCAGAAGCATGCCGCCGCCAAGACTGCCGAGCGTCAGCTTCCCGTCCCTGCTATCAAAATCCAGCAGGCTACTCGTCTTGCTCTGCTCGAGCTTGGTCACCCGTTCCATCAACACCATCCTCTCCTTAAGCTTGGTGTCCTCGTCCATGATCTCGACATAAGCCCGGTTGATCGCCGCCCAGCCAACGGTGTAGGTGTACCCTGGATATTGGTGCGCGAGACTCACGTGCAGTTGCACCAGATGGTCCTCAGCCATTTCGAAGAGTTTGAGCTCGATCGTTGTAGGGCTGTTGCCCTTCGACCAGTAGATCTGCCAAAACTGGTCGAACAGACTTTTAGCCGGCAGTGGAGGGGGAGGCCGGTTGTTCTTCTGACCGGTGAGGACTCTAGCTTCGTACTGCTTACGGACGACGTTGTGCGCCTCATCGTATTTATCGAGTCCCGCGGTGGTGCCGTTGTCCATAAACTCCAAGTATGCGCGCGCGAAGGTCTCAGAGTGGCACGTTGTGCAGGTCTTGACCCACGCATCCAAGCGCTTTTGGCCCCATTCGCCAAAGACAGGTTCTCTAATGCCGGGCACAAAAGTATAGTTCGCCCAGCGAACCTTACGCACCGTGTTGTGGGTGAATTTACCCTGGTACTCCATATGACAGCTCTGGCAGGTAGGGAATCTTTGCCCGCCCTTGGCAACTGCCTCCTTGAGCGGTATATTCCAATTCGTTTGTTCTTTAGAGCCTTGGTACCCCAGCCCATGCTGCGACCCGTTGTAGGCTTCCCAGTTGTTGTGATCGGCGCCGCTGTGACAGTAGCCGCAGGCTTCAGGCTTGCGGGAGTTGGCCACCGAGAATTCGTGCCTGGTATGGCAGTTGTCGCACTTGTTCTGGTTGGTGTGGCACATTGTGCAGCCGTCAGCGATCTCGCGCTGCGACATTCCGGCGTAGATGTCCGTCTCGACGTTGGCCCTGTAATCTAGCGCGTGCGACGGGCGGCCTCTCGGCCACTGGTTCTTCGGCCATAAGATCGTGTCGCGCTCGGACTCGCGCTCGGCATATTCCATTAGATGGCAGTTACCGCACACATCGGAAGTGGGCATCCTCAGGTCGGCCCGGTGATCCGCCGCCTTCTTCGTGTTGATTGCAACGTGGCAATCGATGCAGCCGACTTCCTTCAAGTTCTCATTTGCACCGAGCTTGCCAAGCGAGCGCAGGTTCGCCTCGATTTCCTCCAGCTTCGCTTTCTTATAGAAAGTGTCGTCTTTGGGGGTCAGCTTGCGAATCTTGTCAAGATTGGCGTGGGCACTCTTTTTCCAAAGTTCCACCCACCCCGGCGACTCATCTTTGTGGCATTTCACGCACTGCTCACGTGTCGCGACATCCTTGACCGATGTGGGTGGCTTGTAGAAGGAAAGAGGATCCAGGTACTTACTGAATGGGAGCGGCTCCCAATACTGGCCGTACTGCCCTTTCCCCGCGCCTCTGCCTGGATCCAAGTAGCGCTTCGTCAACGCCTCATGCATCTCCTTTGGGCTGGCGGACCGATCGAGGTTCAGCGCCTGGTAGGTTTCGTTGGGAACGCTGGGGAAGTTGGCCTGCGCGGTCCCTGCGAGCATCACCCCGCAAACTACCAGGCCACATCTCAACCAGAATTTGTTGGTCATACTTATCCCTCCCACGGGTGATAATTGCCCTATTTATAAGTCAAGCCACTCTAATGATCGTACGTGTGTATGTGCCGGTATTCGCATCTACTATTGTTCATATTAGCGGTTATAGTTAGCGTGCCGCGCATATATATCCCAGCATAATATTCGATGTCAATATATTAAGTGAGTTTGGTGTAAAAAAAGTCTCATAATTCTGAACTGGGCAAGTCTAGCGCCATCAGTATTCATGTATGGTCAAATGAGAGAGAGCTCTCTTGGTTCTTGAGACTACGGTCTTTCGCGATCGATCACGACGGTGATCCCGCCTGCTCCAGGCTTCACCGGCTGACTCATTCCCTCCAAGTCTCCACTCTGCGGCATGGCTTGGCCGGACTTGGAGAGACGAGCCACAATGATCACCATGCCCACATCAGAAAGCTTTCTGGACGGCATCATGCTAGTCGAGTCGTCGAGACGAAAGGCAAATGGCAAATCTTTCTTCGTCGCGCGAACAATAGCTACGGGCATCGGTGGGCCATTCGTCTCGCGGGCGAATACAAACAACGTATCCGTTGCAGACCCCTTGCTTGCCAGGCTCGGTGCCATCGTCACCGTTCCGCTGATTGCAAGCGACTGTGCGACCTGCCCAATCGGCTTGGCGGACTCAGCCGGTTCCGCATACGCAGGCATTGTCGCGGCCAGCAACACGCCACAGACCAGCAGACTACATCTCAACCATTGTTTGCCTACCATGTGCAATACCCCCTGTTTGTGAAGACACATCGTATCTTGTGTTGCCGCATCTACCCGCTAGCGGACAGCGCGCATATATCTCAACCTGCATCAGAAGATGTCAAGGGGGGTTGGGACTCTAAATCTGATACCTGACTGCAGAAAACAATTACTCTCAAAAGCTTGCAGGGGTCAACAGCAGGAACTCACATAACATGGTGACTGTGAGGTAAACCATATGGACTTCTTTGCGCTACGGTCTTTCACGATCGATCACGACCGTAATCCCATCCACTCCAGATTGCACCGGTTGACTCGTTCCCTCCAGATCTCCGCTTTGCGGCATGGCCTGGCCGGACTTCGACAAACGGGCCACAATCACGACGGGTCCTGCGCTGGAAAGCTTTCTGGACGGCATTGGACTGGTTGAGTCATCGAGCTGGAAGGTAAAGGGTAAATCCTTTCTTGTCGCCCGTACGATCGACACCGGCATGGGGGGACCGCTCGTCTCGCGGGCAAATACAAATAATGTGTCCGTCGGAGATCCTTTGCCAGCGAGGCCTGGCGCCATTGTTACCGTGCCTCTGATCGTACGTGGCTGCCCAACCTGCCTAGCCGGCTGGGCGGGCGTTGACGCCTCCGCATAGGGTCTTTCACGATCGATGACGACGGTGAGGCCATCCACTCCAGATTGTACTGGCTGGCTCATTCCCTCTAAATCTCCGTTTTGTGGCATCGCCTGACCAGACTTCGAGAGACGAGCCACGATCACCACTGGTCCTGCGCTGGAGAGCTTTCTGGACGGCATCGGGCTGGTCGAATCATCGAGTTGGAAGGTAAAGGGTAAATCTTTTTTCGTTGCCCGCACGATCGCCACTGGCATCGGTGGACCATTCACCTCGCGGGCAAACACAAACAACGCGTCCGTCGGGGACCCCTTACTGGCAAGGCCCGGCGCCATGGTGACCGTGCCTCTGATCGCACGTGATTGTCCGGTCCGCCTGGCCGGTTGAGCCGGCGCTGCTGCCGGCTCCGTCAATGAAGCCACCGTCTCTTGACCGCCGCCAAGGTGGCTCTTGGCTTCTTCGATCGCAGCCACCAGTTGTTGTGTCATCTCCGGATCTGTGTCCGAAGGAAGGTTTGCGCGAGCCAGTTCCCAATCTTTCGCCGCGCGTGCAAAATTATTGCGGTTGAACGCTACGGTCCCTGCCAACATCAACGCCTTTACATTGAGTGGATCGATCTTCAGCGCCTGTTGAATCAAGGCTTCGGGCTTCCCCTCCAACCTGCGTCCATGAAGTACCCCCATCGCATCGGCAAAATCAGCCAGTAGCTGGGCATCGTTAGGAACCAGTGTCGTGGCATTCTCATATGCCCGCGCGGCTTCGGGGTAACGCCCCAAGCCCATGTACGAACGCGCAAGCAAGGCCCATCCTTCGCCATCCTTCGGATTCTGCTCCATTTTCTGCTTGAGTCGCTCGATCAGCGGCTCCATTCCTTCAGAGAACGATGCCTCATCACCCACACCCCGTTGCGCAGTCATCGAGGCCGCGGACGGCTCCGTCATCGCGAGAGGGTTCCCAAGTTGCCAATAGAGTAAACCACTGGCAGTCGGAACAATGATGGCCAGTGCAAGAGCCACCGGCCTGCTACTGACCTGACGTGGCGCCTTTTGGGGCGTCGTCTCCGTGGTGCCCGTTTCCTCCAGCAGCCGGCGTTCGAGTTGACGCCGCGCCTGCTGATACAATTCGTCGGTGAGCACACCGTTGGCACGGTCTTGTTCTAATTCTGAAAATTGCTGCCGGAAAATAGACAGTGTTTTCTCCTGCTCTCCGGTTGCAACAGTGGCTCTGCGTTTCAGCAGAGGCCACAACAGAAGGCCGAGGACGAGTAGGGTCATACTTGATGCGATAACCCAGAATATGATCGTCAAAGGCGATTACTTCCTTCTGATAGCAGTTTCTCGACACGATTGTGCTCAGCTTCCGACAATGTCACATCGGTCAACTTTTTTTGTCTCCTGCGTAGTGCAAACACCAATCCAGTTGCGCCAGCTCCCAGTAAGAGGAACGGCCCCAGCCAGAGCAATGTCGTGGTGGCTTTCCACGGCGGTCGATATAAGACAAAATCACCGTAGCGTGTGACAAGGAAATCGATGATCTCCTTGTCACTCATATCTTTTGCGATCATCTCACGCACTTCCCGGCGCAAATCTTCGGCCAACGGCGCGTTCGAATCGGCTAACGTCTGGTTCTGACAGACCAAGCAGCGCAGCTCAACGGCGAGGAGTTTCAGTCGAGCCTCAACCTGCGGGTTCGCGGCGAGTGGCTGAGCCTCGTACGCCGTAGCGAGACTTGGAAGTAGCAGCATGAGCATCCACAGCCATTTCACTGGTTTTGCAATTCCCTGACTAAAGGTAAAATCTTTTTTTCCAAGATGTCCTCCCGTAGCGGGCCTATCTGCTTGTAGCGGATAACCCCGGCCTTATCGATCACATAGGTTTCCGGTACCCCGTAGACTCCGTAGTTAATCCCGACACGCCCCGGCTCATCCACGGCGACGATCGAATAGGGATTGCCCCACTCCTTCAACCACGCCAGCGCCTCTTCCCGTCGATCCTTATAGTCCATGCCGTAGATGGGCACCGCCCCCGATTGGGCAAGGTGGATGAGCACCGGGTGCTCGTCCTTGCAGCCCCCGCACCACGACGCCCAGAAGTTGAGCAGCCAGACCTTACCCTTGAGGTCGTTCGACGAAATCACTTTCCCTGGATCATGGAGCTGCGGCAGTGAAAAATCGGGCGCCGCCTTCCCAACTAGAGGAGACGGCAACTCACGCGGGTTGAGCGTCAGCCCGACGGCAAGAAAACCGACCACGACAATGAAGATCCCGAACGGGATGAGAAACCGGCTCATGATACGGTCTGGCGTGCCATCTGCGTCGCCGCCGGCACTGCGGCCTCTTTCCGCCGCCACGCCAACCGATAGCGCCGATCACTGACAGCCAGGACGCCGCCCAAGGCCATGACCAAACAGCCTCCCCAGATCCAATCGATGAAAGGCTTATGATAGAGCCGTACACTCCAGGCTCCGCCTTCGAGCGGCTCGCCCAAGGACACGTAGAGATCGCGTAACAATCCCGGTGAAATCGCCGCTTCAGTCATCGTCTG
>Ga0209811_10000510_pt1 | contig 15818 bp, 13 predicted proteins | sample Coa_R1_6_FD_187161 | JGI IMG/M metagenome (GOLD analysis project Ga0209811, IMG submission 187161) | Surface soil microbial communities from Centralia Pennsylvania, which are recovering from an underground coalmine fire. - Coalmine... | ecosystem: Environmental > Terrestrial > Soil >...
CGATCGGTCCCATGTCGCGGTGGGTGAGCTTGAACCAGGCGCGGGCGAAGGCATCGGCGAACTGGACCGGATTCTGGTGGAAGCGCCGCGAGATCTTCTCGTACGCGGGATCGAAACGCAGTGACAGGTCGGTGGTGAGCATGGTCGGCACGTGCTTTTTTGAGGGCTCGTGAGCGTCCGGGATGTCCGCCGGGGCACTCTTCGCCTGCCACTGCTTTGCGCCGGCAGGACTGCGAGTCAGCTCCCACTCGTACTTGAAAAGGTTGTCGAAGAAGGAGTTACTCCACTTCGTCGGTGTCTGCGTCCAGGTCACCTCCGGGCCACCGGTGATGGTGTCGGCTCCGAAGCCCGTACCATGGCTGCTCTTCCAGCCCAGGCCCTGGTCCTCGACGCGGGCGCCTTCGGGCTCAGGCCCGAGGAGTGAGGGGTCACCAGCGCCGTGGGTCTTACCGAAGGTGTGGCCGCCGGCGATGAGGGCGACGGTTTCCTCGTCGTTCATCGCCATGCGGCTGAAGGTCTCGCGAATGTCACGCGCCGCCGCGAGGGGATCGGGGTTGCCATTTGGGCCTTCCGGATTCACATAAATAAGTCCCATCTGCACCGCCCCGAGCGGGTCCTGCAGTTGGCGTTCGCCGCTGTAGCGCTCATCACCCAGCCACGTACCCTCCGCACCCCAGTAGAGTTCCTCGGGCTCCCAGGTATCCACGCGACCACCCCCGAAGCCGAAGGTTTTGAACCCCATCGACTCCAGTGCGACGTTTCCGGCAAGCACAAAAAGGTCTGCCCAGGAGATCTTCCGGCCATATTTCTGCTTGATGGGCCACAGCAGCCGGCGCGCCTTGTCGAGGTTGGCGTTGTCCGGCCAGCTGTTCAGGGGAGCGAAGCGCTGCTGGCCGCCACCTGCGCCTCCGCGACCATCGGCGATGCGATAGGTACCGGCGCTGTGCCACGCCAGGCGGATGAACAGTCCGCCGTAGTGACCAAAGTCGGCAGGCCACCAGTCCTGGGAGTCCGTCATCAGGCCGTGCAGGTCCCTGATCAGCGCGTTCAAGTCGAGCGTCTTGAATTCCTTCGCATAGTCGAAGGCCCCACCCATCGGATTGGACTGCGGTGCGTGCTGATTGAGGCCCTGCAGATTCAGCTGGTTAGGCCACCAGTCGCGGTTGGACCGCCCGCCCCGGCCGTGCATGACGGGACACTTGCCCGTGCCCTTGTCGTCGCTCTTCTCCTTAACCTTCGCGTCCATTTGTCTCTCCATAATCGGTCTGTTGTCCGCTTCCGCGGATTCCCGCACCCCATGATCCGGAAACGGGTCTAGGCTCCTGCCACCTCAGGGTCCAGCTGAACGTTCCCACGCGTCGCGTGGGAGTGCCGGCCGCCAATAATGATCCGGAGTTGCGGGTTTGGCTTGGCTGTTCCGGCCATTGCCTTCTGGGGGAAAAGATCGACACTCACAGAGCCATCCTCGGCATCAGAATGTCCCGCCCTGCCGCCAATGGCGGCGGCGGCAGCAGTGCATGGCGGCTTGACGCCCATTTCTCGTCTAGTTCCCCGGAGCAAGAATTAGGTGAACAACAACGAGTCTAGGTCAGTGCCCTCATTAGATGAATTCAATTGTTTCGATCAGCTCGATTCCTTTCATCTATCGACTTGACCAGGACGGTAAGAACGCCCCAAAGATCGCGCTCGAGGCCGAACGCGCGCATTTATTCTTGTACGTTTCAGACTCTTCGACTGATGGACATCAACGGGATTGTTGTGCCGCGATGCCGACGGCTCCAACCCGCACGCTAGGTGGTCCGCGTGACGGTGGCCACGATGATCACCGGGCCGGTCGGGAGCCCGGTCGGGGATCCTCCGGGGGGCTCCAGACTGACCGCCACTTGGAACGCGGCCAGTAACAGCGCGCGCTGCGCAGGCGTTAGCACGCGTTCCACGTCACCCTGCCGCGGGAGTAGTCCCAATGAGACCGGATTTCCCTTGCCACTCGGCAGGATCCAGAGTTCGTAACTGTTGGCTGCGTTGAGCGCGATGGGCGCCATCGCGCGAAGATGAATCTTCGAGGCATCTGCGCTGCGCTCCAGACGCCACAGCGGTGCCGCGTTCGCAGGTGCGAGCACGGCCACGGGCTGCCACGCGGGGGCATTCCAGAACGTGAGTCTGCCCAACAGGAACGCCACGGCCACGAGGCTGGCGGCCAGTGCCACCCACCGCCATCGGCGCGTCCCGCGAGCCGGCTTCGCGGGGAAGGCAACGGTGTTTTCGTCGTTCAAGGCCACGATGGCGTCCCGGATCTGCGGCCACAATTCCGCGCGCGGGGCGAGCGCCGCGCCCATACTCAGCGGCAGCAAGAGATCCTCCCATGCCTGTCGCGCACGCAGCGCAGGCAAGAACTCGGTGCACAAGCGTTCGAACCGCGCGCGAGCCCGATTCCGCAGCAGGCCGAGCACATAGTCAGCCGCGAGGCGATCGAGGAGTTCAGGGCGCTCGTACTTCATGCTTCCAGACACGCCCTCAGACTCTGCAGGCCCCGGCGCACCCAGCTCTTGACCGTGCCCAGGGGCTGTCCGACACGCTGCGCGATCCGCTGTTGCGTCAGGCCGCGCTGAAAGGCGAGCAGCATGCACTCCCGCTGACCGGCACTTAGCAACTCGAGGCAGCGCCGCAACGCGGCGTGGGCGGTCCCAAACTCAACATCGTCCGTGGGGCTTTCGATTCGTAATTGCTCGGCCCCCGCGAGTTCCGCCTCTTCCAGCACGACCGTGGGGTGCTCGCGACGCTGCAGGTCAATCGCACGATTGCGGGTGATGGCGACGATCCAGGCCAGAGCGCGTCCCTTGATGTGGTCGAACTGCCCGGCCTGCTGCCAGATACGGACGAACACGTCCTGGAGGGCGTCTTCGGCCGCGGCACGAGTGCCGAGCATGCGCACCAAAATCCCGAGCAGCTGCGGCGCCGTGGCCGCATAGAGCCGCTCCAGAGCCCCGCCGTCGCGGCGGGCGCACCGCCGCAATAGCTCCTCCAGCACTTCATTGTCGAGTGTGGTCTTTACCATGCCTGCCTTGATCATACGGGGGTTGGAATAGCCCGGATGCGCAACAAGCGAGTGAAGGCGTGCCGCTCGCCCTCACATGCGCGTTCCCGACGACCGGGTTTAGCCGCCAGACATGCATCCAACGGCGCCGCACGCGCGTAACCAGCAATACGTTCATCCACGCGCAGGACTTAAGGAGCGTTTATGGCAATCAATTTTCGCGCCCCACGCAGGGCACCCCTGAATTTATGGGCCGTTGTCTGTGCGGCCACGCTTCCGCTCGCAGTCGCCCTACCGGTTCAGGCGTCGAGTCACCGGGAGGCACCGCTCATCGCAGCGCATCCGAAAGTGGATGGCACGGATTTCTACATGTTCCGCAGCTACGAGGCCGGGCGGTCTGGTTTCGTGACGCTCATCGCCAACTACCAGCCGTTGCAAGACCCCTACGGGGGACCGAACTACTTCTTTATGGATCCGCACGCGCTGTATGAGATCCACATCGACAACAATGGTGACGGCGTCGAAGACCTCACGTTCCAGTTCCGTTTCACCGACAAGCGCCAGGGCCTCGCGGTCAAGGCCGGGGACAAGTCGATCCCGGTTCCGCTGACGAATATCGGGCCCGTCACGACAACGGACATGAGCGCTCAGAACGTGGTAGAGAGCTATACGCTCACGCTCATGCGCGGTGACCGGCGCCATGGGCACGCGCAACCCATTGTCGACGCCAGCAACGGCAGCGCCACCTTTGCCAAGCCGCTGGACAACATCGGCGCTAAATCCATCCCCAACTACGCCGACTATGCCAACAGTTTCATTCACACCATCACGATTCCCGGGTGCAACACACCCGGCAAGGTGTTCGTGGGTCAGCGCATGGACGGGTTCGTCGTCAATCTTGGGGAAACCTTTGATCTCGTAAACATCAAGTATCCGGTGGAAGAACTCGCCCCGCCCGGGGTGAATGCCCGCAATGTCGAGCCCAACACCCTCGCGGACAAGAATGTCACGTCACTGGCACTCGAAATCCCGATCGGGTGTCTGACAGCTGGGGCTGACCCGGTCATCGGGGGCTGGACCACCGCCAGTCTGCGCCAGGCGCGGGTGCTTAATTCCGAACCGGAGAGCGACAAGAGTGAGGCGGGCGTGGGGGCGCATGCCAATCCCACCGGGGCGGAACTCGAGGGGGGCGCCTGGGTTCAGGTGTCTCGCCTTGGCGCGCCGCTGGTCAACGAGGTCGTGATCGGGTTGCCGGACAAGGACCGCTTCAACCACTCGCAACCCAAGAACGACGGTCAGTTTGCTGACTACGTCACCAACCCCTCCCTCCCGGTGCTGTTGCAGGCGCTGTTTGGCGCAGCCGGCGTCAAAGCCCCCAATGTCTATCCGCGAGCCGATTTGGTGCAGGTGTTCCTGACCGGCGTGCCCGGTCTCAACCAGCCCGCGCACGTCAAGGCCGCGGAGATGCTGCGGCTCAACAGCGGCACGCCGATCACGCCGATCGCCGCGCAGAAGGACCTGGGCGTGCTCGCAGGAGACGCGGCAGGATTCCCGAACGGCCGGCGTCCCATCGACGATGTCGTCGATATCGCCCTGCGGGCGGCGATGGGCGTGCTGCTCTCCCCCTTCGATGGCAGCGCCAAAGACCCGGATCCGGCGTCAGACGCATCCCGGCAGCTGCACTACACCGACGGGGCAGAGCCGAACCCAGCGAACTACCTTACGGTCTTCCCATATCTTGCGACACCACTGGCGGGTTCCCCCAACGGCGCCCCGAATTGATAGGAGCACAGACACATGAACCTCAAACTCCTGATCGGGGCGTTGCCCGGGCTCGCCGCGAGTCTGGTCCTTTCGGGTTGCGGCGGCAGCGGTTCGGATCAGACAGCGGCCATGTCCCCGCCGCCGCCGCCGCAGGCGCTGGACACGCAGGCGGTGCTGGCCCTTGCCCGCGTCCCGTCTGAGACAAGTGATCCGCTGCCGGTGGGCGACGGCGCCTTGATGTTGGCGGATGCCAACGATGAGACGTCCGACCCCGTTCCGGTCACTTAATCATGCGCGCCTCGGGGCCGCACGTGGTCTCCACCGGGTCAGGCAGGCGCAATCGGTGGGTCTGGGGAATGCTGACCGCTCTGACGATGAGCGGTGTGCTCAGCACGCCGCCCATCGCCGCGCCATTCGTACCCGCGAGCGATGCTGCAGTTCTCGCCGACCTTCCCGTCGGCGCCCACCACGCCGGGATCTCCGCCCAGCACCTCGCACAGGGGCGCCTGGAAGTCGCCGTGCCGCTGGCACAGTTCTACATTGGCCAGGCGCGCGCCTCGGGCGATTTGCGCTTTCTCGGCTACGCCGAGGCGGTGCTGACGCCGTGGGTCGCGCAGGCCACGCCGGTTCCCGATGCGTTGGTCCTTTGGGCAACCGTCCAACAAAGCCGCCACGAATTTGCCGCTGCGCTGCAAACGCTCGACCGCTCGCTCGCGGTCCGCCCGGATGATCCTCAGGCCTGGCTGACCCTCGCGACGGTGCTTCGTGTCCTGGGTCGTTACCCGCAGGCGGCCGACGCGTGTACCCGATTTGCGCAATTAACCGACTCCGGGGTCGGCCTGATCTGCGTGGCGGGCATCCAGGGAGTCACCGGGCAACTCGAGCGTGCGTACCGCGCACTGACGGGACTTTCGACCCAAGGTCTACTCGATGCCGAGCGGGCGTGGCGCGAGGCCGAGCTGGGTGAGATGGCGGTGCGGCTCGGGCGCGATGCCGACGCGGAGCACTGGTTTCAACAGGAGCTCGCGCACAGTCCCAACGATTTCTACGTCAGGGCGGCCTATGCCGACCTACTGCTGCGCCGGCATCGCGATGCCGATGCGCTCGCCCTGCTCAAGCGGCAGGAAAGCATCGAGCCTTTGCTGCTGCGCATCGCCATCGCGCAGAAGCGGTTGCGCGATCCGCAGCTCAAGCACAGTAGCGACCTGTTAGAGGCGGCCTTTGCGGCCGAAGCCGCGCGGGGCGAACCGGTGCACCGCCGCGAGCAGGCGCGCTTCCTGCTTGAAGTGCTGGACCGCCCGCAAGACGCTCTCGCGGTCGCGCTCGTCAACTGGACGACCCAGCGTGAGCCGGATGATGCCCTGGTCCTGGTGAGCGCTGCCGGCGCCGCCGGTGTCCCGCAGCAGGGGCAACCCGCGTTGGACTTTGCCCGGGCCCACGGTCTTCTTGATGTGCGTCTGGTCAGCGCCGGCGGCAGCACTTCGTGATGTTGATCCGGCTCATCGCGGGGTCGCTGCTGCTGCTCAGCGCCGCGCTGAGTGTGCCGGCGCACGTGGCCAGCACCGGCTTCCTGAGTCTGCAGATCGACGGCGCACGCGTCCACGGAGCACTCGAACTTTCGGCGCGCGATGCCGAGATCGCCGTCGGTCTGGATCGCAATCGGGACGGGAAGGTCAACTGGGGCGAAATCCGCGCCGCGCAGGGAGACTTTGCGTACTACGTCCGACGGCACCTGCAACTGACCGGATCGAACGGTGCTTGTGGTCTGACCTTCGGTGGCGTGCAGATCAACGAACGCGTTGATGGTTACTATCTCTGGGAGCCCTTCACCGCCGATTGCCCCACCGCAAGGCATCAGCTGAGCATCAACTATCGAATCCTGGATATCGAGGATCCTTCGCACCGCGGACTGCTGACCTTAAGTGCCCAGAGTACGGCACAGACCGCCGTGCTGGGCGGCGCGCGTCGGGTGCAGACCTTTGATCTGACCTATCCGTCGTCGTGGTACGCGTTCGGTGAATATCTGCGGGCCGGAGTCACGCATATCTGGAGCGGCATCGATCATTTGCTGTTCTTGCTCTCACTGCTGCTGCCCGCGGTTCTCCTGCGCCATGACCGGCGTTGGCACGCCGTATCGCAGGCGGCTCCCGCCTTGCTCAACACCGTCAAAGTCGTGACGGCCTTCACGCTCGCTCACTCCATTACACTCTCGCTCGCTGCCTTTGACGTTCTTCGCTTGCCAACGAGACTAACCGAGTCGGTCATTGCCGCCTCAATTATCGTCGCCGCCTTGAACAACGTCCTTCCGGTGGTGACCGAGGCCCGCTGGCGCATTGCCTTTGGCTTCGGACTACTGCATGGCTTTGGGTTTGCCGCGGTACTCTCGCAGATGGGGCTGCCGCGAGGCGCGCGACTGGCGTCGTTGGTCGCATTTAATCTCGGGGTGGAGGTGGGTCAGCTGGCCGTGGTGCTAGCCATCATGCCGGCGGCGTATCTCCTGCGCAGCACGCGCTTTTATCGCCATGCCCTGATGCCCATTGGATCGATCGCCATCGTCGGACTGGCGTTGGTCTGGTTCATTGAACGCGTCGCAGGATAGTACGTGCCGTCATCGCCTCCTTCAGGGCCGCAGCAGGACGGCCTCGAGGCACGTCGACGAAAGGCTGTCGCTCTCCGTGGCCGATTGCCCCTTACGCTCGTTCTCTCCCAGTCGTTTCAATCACGGGCTCGGTTTTCGGAACGTGACGGCCCGCCGGACGGACTTCCCAGCGCAGTACCTGCCTCTGGTTCCTGAGCTGCATTTCACGCTAGCCGGGATGGATTCAACAGAGGCCTCTCCGCCCCTCTCCTCTCAACGCCGATGTCATCAAAGCTGACAGCACGACCAGGCGCTTCGTCCGTGATCAATGGAGGCAGTCCACACAACAACTACCCCTTCTCTTGAGCGCATCACGCTCTTCGCCGGAGCGGCGACCTCCCGCGCTTCGCACTGCCATGCCCGAACGGCTGAAGCCACTGCATCAGAGAATGAGTACGGCGGAAGTATTGCGTGTCGTACGGGTAAACCGCTCGACGCTGTTTCGCTGGACCAGAGCGGGCGATTTCTCGGAAGCATCCTCTGGCGGATGGTTGCGCTCAGACGTGGAGCTTTGGTTAACGGAAAGCGTTCTTCCACGCTGGGCGTGCGGCGCCGAGGCTTCGCAAACAGCGAGTCGGCGCCTCGACTAGCTACACCGGTCTCTAGCGTTGCTGGCGCGGCTGTAGGCAATGCAGAACGACACGTTGCATTCCGTTGCAAATGGGGTCTGACCGAATAGATGCGAATTTGCCAGCCGCGAGCCCGAAACCGAGCCGCGGGCGGTGGCCGAGAAGCTGCCCGTTTCCGCAGTGACTCGGAGGTTGCACCGCGAGCATGGCGCCAGCTGGTTCAATTCGCACTTCTCCGTGTTGAGACACGCGTCACTGTTCGGATTATGGCAAGCACCGCCCGCGCGACTTATGTACGTTACCGAACAGAGCGCGCCCTTACGGGCACCCTATGGTCGTCAAGTACTCGGAGCTGCTGCCCTCCCGGCAGCGCTGGCCGACGTGACTTAAGTTCGCTCGGAGCGCTCAAGGATGACCACGCGTCATTCGCCATGGACGGCTCGCTTCCGCGAGCAGGTAGTCAAAATTGTGAGGGATTGGTCGTGAAGGAACGGACCGCTCATCCTGGCAAGTTCTCGCCACTCGGCCGACGAGCAAGCCTAAGCGTCGCGCCACCGCGAAGCGCAACCGCCAACGGGATAGAAGTCCACGAAGAGACCTGGGGGACGGTCACCGTACAGCACGTGTACAAGATGCGATGCGAGTGTGGTCGCTCATGGTTCGAGCTTGAGCTTCCGAGGTTCGTTAGGTGCCCTGCCTGCCATCAGCTCGACTTAGTTTCCGCGTAACAGACCCGATAAGAGCGTCACGATGATGATCCCCGTATCTGAAGGACCGACGACCGCAGGATGCGCTCACGATTCGAGCGACGACACGATGGAAATGGAGCTGACGGGCGAGCAGAAGCTAGCGCTTCCCCGGGCGTCCGAGTTGGCCGGCGCAACGGTGCATCCCGATGAATCGGGCACCGTCAAATCCGTGCCTGGGTACGAGAACTCTGCCTACAGGCGCACGGCGCGAATCGACTTCGTATGTAACGTGACCTTCGCTGTGGCAGTTCTAGGAATGGCGGTGACGTTCCTGTGGCCGGCGTCGGATCGGCACCCGCCTGCGCCGGAGGCGGCGGTCACCAAAGCTGCGCCACCCGCCAAGGTGCCCCGGGCCGGACCTGACGACCCGAAAGGTGCGCCTGTGCTAATAAAAAACGCCTTCGATGCGACGGAGGTGTTCGAGTTTCCAACCGAGACCAGCGAATCCGAAGCTTGCGAGGCGGTGGCGGAGCTGCTCTTAAGCCGTGCCCGTGACCGACGCGCTGAGAGACTGGCGCTCAAGCAAGCGTGCTGAGATCGAGAGCGCGTTAATTGGAAAAGGCAAGCGCCTGCACCTTCGTGCACGTTTAGAGACCCCTCCAAAAACGCCACAGTCAATTTTGCCGGCCTTCCGACGACGCGACGCCCTGCAACGCGTCATGCCAATTCCCGCCCGACCGGCTAGCTCTTGGGAGCCGGACTATTTTGCCTCCGTTACTTTGAGTTCGTTTACGACGTGGTCCTTTCCGACAACCGAGGCGGCCTTCGAGCCGATCTCTGCTTTCTCGTCGTCCGACCGCACAACACCATTCAATGTAACAGTCCCATTGGCGGTAACGATTTTCACGTTGTGTCCGTATGTGGAGAGATTCTTGTCGGCGATAACGCTACTTCGGATGCGTCGCGTGACGTCCATATCCGTCGTATTGTTCGGTTGTCTGTCGGCAGTCTGATTCATGTTCGACGGATCTTCCCGATTGCTCTTCGTATTGTCTGGGGCTGCGGTTTTGTTTGTTGATTGCATTGCTGAACCGGCATCCGTCGGACTGGTCTGAGCGACTGCAAGTTGGCCCCCGAGCAAAAGTACGGGAATTGCAACAAACAAGGAAATATTTGATCTGGTCATGTTCCACCGTTGGGATGAGAATTTGAATTAAATCGATTGAACGGAAGTGAGAGAGGGGGCCGGCTCCGCCGCCCCCTCCTCTCTTCATCACGGGTCTCCGAAGCCTTAGCGATACGCCTGCTTTGCTTCGGGTGCCGTTGCAGCCGCACTCTCGCCCGTGGAGGCGATGTCCTCCGCCCCCGTTGTCTTCAGCAGGTCCTTAGCGCGAGTCACTTCAGCGGATGAGTTGCAGTGAACGGATAGCAACGTCCCGCCCTTCTTAACGCGTCCCTCGTAGCGCTTCGCCTCATATTCCGGAATTCCCATTCCGACCAACGCGCCAACAAGCCCACCCACTGCTCCACCCACGCCGAGACCGGCTAGCCCCGCCATAATAGGTCCGGCTGCAATGAATGGTCCTAACCCTGGGATCGCCAAAGCGCCAATTCCAGCGAGTACGCCCAGCGTCCCGCCGATGAGGCCACCAGCAGTTGCGCCGGTCGTCGTGCCTTCAGGGGCTTTAGTCTCTTTTACGTGCGCGAATTCTTTTGTACTTCTAGTATCCGGAAGCAGAACCGAGATATCAGAGCTCGAAAAACCCGCTTTGATCAGCGTGTCGACGGCCCGCTCAGCATGTTCGCCGGATGAATAGATTCCAAAAACTGCAGTATTTTTACCTGCCATAAAGTGCTCCGTGTCATCTAAATTGGAAGTTGGCTGCGATGATGGCCGCTAGGGCCCGCAACCGCTTGTTGCATGAGACGCTTGCGGCGCCCCGTGCGCTGTAGGCCTAGTCGGCGTGCGGGTGTCAGCTAAACGACTGACTCGAAAGCAACAGGTGAAGATATTGAACAGACTGTTTGGCTAAGGCTCAGCAGCCGTGTACCGTCAAGGCTCACCTGAAATCGTCGCCCAAATCTTGGGGCTGCGGCTGCCCGACCTGCGTGAACTTGGAATTCGGCACGGTCGAGGTACCTGTGGCGGGCGTAGTATCTCCGGCGTCGCGTTGTCTCTCAACGCTCTCGATGGTCGTGCCCGCCGCCGAGAGTGGCGTACCACTCGAGCCGCCAGGGAAGTCGCTCGAGAAAGGTCATTGAGCGTGATTCTAGCCTGGGATCGGGACGCCGTATGCGTGAGCCCTGGCTTTCGCCTCGAACGTGAGGACCAGAAGGTAGAGCCGTGGATGGCATTCCGACCTTCCACATATCCAGCGCGCGTAGGTGCCCGCCCACAGTTACTGGGGTTTTGTCGTGATCCTGCCGAGTCAACGGAAGAGATAAGCTCGTCAAGGTGAGGTTACGCCCGACGGCGACTCTGAGATCAAATCGTGGCGGCCTCATAGTGATACCGGCAACTGATTTGACTTCATTACCTCCTTTTTAAGGCATTGTTATGGGACGCGGAATTTTATTGTGGTTTTTGGGCGTGCCAATTCCAGTCATTCTGCTTTTGGCGCTGTGCTCGCACCACTAAGAAAGCACTCAAATGGAAGACGTCACGACCAGTCAAAGATCGGCAGCCACCGGATCCAGCACCGTGGAAGCCAAGACCTCCGCGGTGTCTTGGGCAGCCATCCTTGCCGGCGCCGTTGTAGCCGCGGCCACTTCGCTTATCTTAGTCCTACTGGCCGCGGGCATGGGTTTAGCCTCGGTGTCGCCCTGGTCAGGTAGCGGTACGTCCGGGACGCCGATACTGGTGATGACAGCGATCGCCCTTCTCATCATTCAATGGCTCTCGGCCGGCGTTGGCGGCTACGTCACGGGCCGATTGCGCACGAAGTGGGTCGGAACACATACTCACGAGGTTTTCTTTCGCGACACTGCGCACGGGTTCATCGCGTGGGCGGTTGCGACGCTTCTGGTGACGTCCACACTCGCTTCAGGCGCATCAGCGCTTCTCGGGGCGGGTGCTCACGCTTCAGGCGTCGCGGTCGGCACTCTCGCGGCGAATGCCGCAAGCGCTGGCGCTATCAGTAACATCCGCCCCTACGACCTGGATGTGCTGTTTCGGACGTCGGCGGGAATGGAAGCGAAGCCGGGCGCAACAGGCGCTCGAGAGGAGACAGGACATATTTTGGCAAGGGGCTTAGTGACGGGAGACGTCCCAGCCGCTGACCGCACTTACCTCGCGCAGCTGATTGCTGCGCAGACTGGCGCGTCCGACGCGGACGCGCACCGTCGCGTCGACGACGGAATAACGCAGATGAAGGCCGCGGCGGACGCAGCAAGGCGCTCTTCCGAGATGACGACCATTCTTACCGCCCTCGCAATGGTAGTCGGTGCATTCATCGCCTGCGTATCCGCTGCCCTCGGCGGCCGCGTGCGCGATATGCATCCCTAGCTAGCTCAGGCCCAGGATCCATACCAGCGCCCCTGCGGGTTAGTTTGCGCTTGCGGTCCTTTCCTTCGGGGACGCAGCCTTATCTAGGTTCCGAACCGCGCTCGCTGCTAAAAGCGAAAAGTGCACGGCTCGGTCAGGGTAAACAAGCGCGGTGCAAGGCTTAGGCAAGAATCAACGAGCGCCGAGCACGACCAGTCCGCCCCCGCTTCGAGGCTGCGGAGTTTCACCCGCTAATTGCTGGATTGAACTATGGGATCTATTGAACTATGGGATCTAAAGTACCGCCTGCCCCCCGATACCGTCGTCTAACGCTGCACGAACGCCGCAAACTCAAGATGGCTAGTTCCGCGCACGCATATGTTCGTGGCTCGACCGTCCAGTTTTACAAATGGCTCCAAAGTCGAGGTGAGCGCGCCGTCCCCAAGGGCCCCCCTGTGTGGATCTGTGGTGATTGTCACGCGGGGAACCTGGGCCCGCTCGCAGACGCGAAGGGTGTTATCCACGTTCAAATACGGGATCTGGACCAAACTGTAATCGGCAATCCTAATCATGACCTGATTCGGCTAGCGCTCTCCTTGGCCTCCGCCGCGCGAGGTTCGGACCTTCCGGGGGTTACAACCGCCCAGATGCTGGAGCAAATGATGGTCGGCTATGGCCGCGCACTAAAGGGACCGGCATCGAGCCGAATAGTCGAGAGCGACAAGCCCGATTGTGTGCGCGTTGTTATGCGCCGCGCCACTTCGCGAACCTGGAAGCATCTCGCCAAAGAGCGCCTCGATAATGTGAAACCCAATATCCCGAGAGGCACAAGGTTCTGGCCCCTGTCAAAACAGGAAGACCGTGCGATTCGGCAGCTGTTCAAGCGTGAAGACGTCCGGAAACTGGTGGCATCATTGAAGTCACGTGTCGAAGATGCAGTCCTTGAGGTCGTAGACGCCGCCTACTGGATGAAAGGCTGCAGCTCCCTCGGACGGGCCCGTTATGCGGTCCTCTTGGATGTTGGGAAGAGCAGGGAAACCAAGAGACATGAGTATTGCTTAGTGGACATCAAAGAAGCCACATCCGCGGTGGCCCCCAGAGCCGCTCATACGCATATGCCAAAGGATCATGGTAGGCGCGTCGTCGAGGGAGCGCGAAACCTCTCTCCCGCCTTGGGAGATCGCATGATCGCGTCGTCCCTCTTGGGACGTTCGGTCGTACTGCGTGAGCTGATGCCCCAAGATTTGAAGCTGGAAATCGATCAGCTCTCGCGCGATGAAGCGATTGAAGCGGCAAGTTACTTGGCCGAAGTGATCGGCAAGGCCCACGCGCGACAGATGGATTCTGCGACCCGCCGCGAATTCGCGAATTCGTTGAAAGTGCGCCGACCATCCCGTCTCGATGCGCCCTCTTGGCTTTGGTCCAGTGTGGTCGAGCTCGCCTCGATTCACGAAGCCGCATACTTACAGCATTGCAGAGCGTACGCCCTTGCGTAACGCCGTGCGCTATGCCACGGGAGTCGTCGCTCTCGACGAGCGGCGCGATGTAAGCATCACACGTTCCTAAGGCGAACCTGCGGTAAGTGAGCTTAACGCCCAGGTCGAAGGCGCGCTCGATTACCCCGGGTTCAAGGGGCGGCCGCGGCGCCATCAGCGAACGGCGAACGTACCTGGGTGACGCCACCCCAACGATCGAGCGTCCACCAGGTCATTGAGCCTGAGCGGCGGGCCGTACCCGCTAAGATACACGTCGCCGGTCCGGCCGTAGTAGAGCGTGCCTCAGGCCATGTCTCCATGCAGGCGGAACAGCTGATTGATGGCCAGCCTGAATGCCGCGTCAGATCTTCGCCTGCACCAAATCGTTCGTGCTGGCCGCTGCGTGGGACGCCAGAGTACCGATGTGATTGCGGCCCTTGAATCCGTACCACAACAGGCCGGCCCCCAGGATCACGGCCGTATATGCGAATGCACCCCACGTATTGTACCAAGGCGTGCCGTAGACCCCTTCGCGCGGCCAGGCCAGGTTGAGTGCCATCCCAGCTCCCCACAGCACCGCGACGACATTGATCAACAGTCCCCACCTACCCATGGTGAAATAGTCACCCGCCGCGAGATCCGCGGGGGGCCACTGCCCGCGCAGACGCTTCATCAGCAGCGGGACCGTCACCATCAGGTACGCAAGATAGATCATGATGACTGCGATCGACGTGAGAACGGTGAAGATCTTCGGCTGCCCGATGTTGACGATTAGGATCAGCGCGGCAATCACGCCGATGACGACAGCGGGCGTGATTGGTGTCTGAGTGTCAGGATTCACCCGGGCGAGTCTCTCCCCGAACGGAAGCGCATTGTCGCGCGCCATCGCGAAGGTTAAGCGGATTGCGGCGGTATGCACGGCCAGCGAGCACACAGTCACTGCGATCACGATGCAGATCAGGAATACCTTTCCCAAGGGGCCCCACATCACCTGCTCGACAATGTACTGCAAGCCGCCGCTGTTGCTGGCGATCTGCGGGTCCTGCAGGTTAGGTGCCGCCATGACCGCGAACACCAGGATCGCGCCGCCGATAACGAAAGAGGCGAGGATGGCCCGCAAAATCGCCCTGGGAGCGGTGCGACGCGGCTCGACTGTTTCCTCGCCCAGGGAACTCGCGGTGTCGAATCCGTACATCACGTATCCCGAGGCGAGCGACGCCATGAGAAATGCACCTAGATAGCCGCCGCTGGTGCCGGCGCCGTACCCGCTTGTCGAGAAAAACACCCCGGGCCCGCGCGTCGAGTGGAGCGCCAGAATTATTGCGATGAGGCAGGCGGCAATCAGCTCAACAAAGACGCCCGCGCTGTTGATCATCGCCATCAGCCGCACCCCGCGCGCGTTGATAACGGTGGTGAAGAGGATCAGGGCCGCACCCAGGATCACCGCGTTGGTAGCGAAATCGTAGACGCCCTTGCCGTCGCCGACGATCTGGAAGCCGCTCCACAATCGTGGCAGGTTCAGTTGCAGCGCAAGCACCACCGCGGACAGTGTGACAATCGACGCGGTAAGCATCAGCCACCCCGCAGACCAGGCTACGAGGCGGCTGCCCAGCTGCTTGGACCAGTTATAGACCGATCCTGCGACGGGGTATTTGGCAGCCAACTCCATGAAGCACAGCGCGACCGCGAGCTGGCCGATGAGTACCATCGGCCAGGACCAAAGGTAGGCCGGACCGGCGGCACCAAAACCGAAGTAGAACAGTTGGAAAGTGCCGGTGAGGATCGAGATATAGCTGACCCCAGCGGCAAAGCTGCCGAACTTCCCGATGCCGCGATCGAGTGACTCCTTGTATCCGAAGTGCTCCATACCGCCGTCGGTCCGGGCGGTTTCGGCGTTGTTAACCATTCGCGTGCCCCCCCTGTGAATCAGTTTCCACGGCCTCCCCAGTGCGGTCAATCGCTGACCGCCGGAGTTCGACCGTCCATTATTAATGTGTCAGAATTTGACGGCCGCCATTCAGGCGGTGGTGCATCCAAGTAAGTTGCAGCCAAGCATACGTAGGACGTCAGAAGTAGCAAGGCTGGTCCTCAGTGCCAACACAGGAGACCACCCTCGGCTTTTACCACAACGGCGCGACGTTGCGATATTTCTCCATAGTCACACC
>Ga0209811_10000513_pt1 | contig 15748 bp, 14 predicted proteins | sample Coa_R1_6_FD_187161 | JGI IMG/M metagenome (GOLD analysis project Ga0209811, IMG submission 187161) | Surface soil microbial communities from Centralia Pennsylvania, which are recovering from an underground coalmine fire. - Coalmine... | ecosystem: Environmental > Terrestrial > Soil >...
GAGGCGAGCGACTTGGCGGTACCCGAAGATGCCACGGCGTTCTTCCAGCCCACGCGGCGGTACGCGTCCACGATGTGCTGGAGCTCGTTCGCGGCGGCGAGCTCAGCCCGCTTGAAGCAGGACTTCTCCAAGCGTCCTTCCGGGAAGAACCTCAGGCTGTAGCTCACGCAGCCCATCGAGATGCTTTCCATCAGCTCGGGCTCCAGGCCCGTGCCGATGATGAGCTCGGTCGAGCCACCGCCGATGTCGATCACCAAGCGCCGCTCGGTCGAGGGCGCGAGGCTGTGGGCGACGCCCAGGTAGATCAGGCGTGCCTCCTCGCGACCGAAGATCACTTCGATGGGGAAACCGAGGGTTGCCTCCGCTTCTGCGAGAAACGAGTCTGCGTTCTTCGCCACGCGGAGGGCGCTCGTGCCCACGGCACGCACGGCCGAGCGTGGGAAGCCGCGCAGGCGCTCTCCGAACCGTGCGAGCGCCTCTAGTGCGCGGGTCTTCGTGGTCTGATCGATGCGCCGGTCCCGAGTGAGACCCGCGCCGAGGCGCACGGGATCGCGCAGACTGTCCAGAAGGTAGACCTGATCGTCGACGACCCTGCCGATCTGCAGATGAAAACTGTTGGATCCCAGGTCGAGCGCGGCCAGTGTCTCTTGTTTCACGGTTGGAGAGCCGCTCCTCTCAAAGAGCGAAACAACGTTATCATACTGCCACTACACGATAGTTAAAGGTGGTGGTCTCGCCTTGCTGTAACAATTCTGCAACAACTCGCGTCGAGAGTCGACTTTTTTGTGCTCCAGAGAACCCGAATTCCGGTCAACAAGATCAAGCCGCAGTTCCTCGCGCGCGAGCTCGCGCTGCTGGCGTTCAATGAACGTGTGCTCGCGCAGGCGGAAGATCGGCGGGTTCCAGTGCTGGAGAGGTTGCGATTTCTGTGCATCCTGTCGAGTAATCTGGACGAGTTCTTCGAGATCCGCGTCGCAGAGCTGAAGGAGCGCATACGCCTCGGGAACGAGATCGAAATCCCGGGAGAAAAGCCGCCGGCGGAGGTCTATCCACTCGTCAGCGAGCGTGCCCGCGCGTTGGTCGTGCGGCAGTACCGGCTGCTCAACAAGGAGATCCTCCCTCAGCTCGCCGAAGAGGGCGTACGCTTTCTCGCCGAGCACGACTGGACGAAGGAGCAGCGCGCCTGGCTGCACAACTACTTCATGAGGGAGATGAGCCCGCTGCTTACGCCCATCGGGCTCGACCCCTCGCATCCATTTCCGCGGGTCCTCAACAAGAGCTTGAACTTCGCCGTCCAGCTCGAAGGCCGCGACGCCTTTGGACGCAATTCCGGGACCGCGATCGTCCAGGCGCCGCGGGCGCTTCCGCGCGTGATCCAGCTACCCAAGACCATAGCCGGAAGAGGACATGTGTTCGTGCTGCTCACGTCCATCCTGCAGGCGTTCGTGCAGGCGCTGTTTCAGGGCATGACGGTGCGCGGGTCGTACCCTTTTCGGGTCACGCGCAACAGCGACCTGTTCCTGGACGAAGAGGAGATCAAGAATCTGCGCACCGCGCTCGCGGGCGAGCTCTCGCAACGCCATTTCGGCGACTCGGTCAGGCTCGAAATCGCCGACAACATGCCGACGGAGCTCGAGCAATTCCTCCTGGAGCAGTTTCAGCTCACCTCCGACGACCTCTACCGCGTGGACGGCCCGGTCAACCTGGTACGGTTGATGCAGGTTCCAGACATGGTGGATGGGCCCAAGCTGAAGTTCGCCTCTTTCATCCCCGGCCTGCCGAAGCAGCTGGAGAATATGCCCGACCTGTTCCGCGCCATCCGCAAGGGCGACGTGCTGCTGCATCATCCCTTTCAGTCCTTCGGCCCGGTGATCGACTTCCTCGAGCAGGCGGTGGAGGATCCCAGCGTCGTTGCCATCAAGCAGACTGTCTACCGGACTGGCACGGACTCGGTCCTCATGAAGTACCTGATCGACGCGGCGCAGCGCGGCAAGGAGGTTACCGTTGTCGTGGAGCTGCTCGCGCGCTTCGACGAGGAGGCGAATCTCAACTGGGCGGCGAAGCTCGAGGAGGTCGGTGCGCACGTCGTCTACGGCGTGGTCGGGTACAAGACGCACGCCAAGATGTCCCTCGTGGTGCGTCGCGAGGAGGGCAGGTTGCGGCGCTACGTGCACCTATCCACGGGCAACTATTTTCCGCGTACCGCAAAGCTCTACACTGATTTCGGGCTGTTCACCGCGGACGACAAGATCTGCCAGGACGTCAACGAGGTATTCAAGCAGCTCACCGGGCTGGGGCGGGCGCGTCGTCTCCACCACCTGTGGATCTCCCCTTTCTCGCTTCACGACCGGATGCTCGCCGCAATCAAGCGGGAGGCCAATCACGCCCGTGCTGGCGAGCGCGCGCACATAATTGCGAAAATGAACGCCTTGATCGAACCCAAGATCATCGAGACCCTGTACCGGGCGTCGCAAGCGGGTGTCAAGATCGACCTGATCGTACGGGGTGTCTGCTCGCTTCGCCCCGGGATCCCCGGCCTCTCCGAGAACATACGAGTGCGCTCGGTCATCGGACGGTTTCTCGAGCATTCGCGCATCTTCTATTTTCTGAATCTCGGCGAGGAGAATCTCTATCTCTCAAGCGCGGACTGGATGGGACGGAATTTCTTCGGGCGGATCGAGCTGTGTTTTCCCGTCCTCGACAAACGCGTTAGGGAACGGGTGATCCAGGAGGGTTTAAAGCCCTATCTCTCCGACAACAGCCAGGTCTGGGAGATGGACTCCGAGGGCGGCTATCGCAGGAAGAAATCACGGGGCCGGATCCCGCGGTCGGCTCAGGACTACCTCCTCGGCGAGCTTGCCGCCGACAAGTAGCGGCGAAGGGCGGTGCGGGCCGCGGAGTGAAATTCCGTGAACCGAAAGCTCTGTTGTTACAATCACGGGCATTTCACGGGAGCCGTTTCATGCAGGAAAGTCCCTTCAAGGGCAAGACCGGGGTGCGCCGTCTGTGGAACGCTCTGAGTTATTCGCTGCAGGGCATGGCGTCCGCGTTCCGGCACGAGGATGCGTTCCGGCAGGAATGCCTGCTCGCCGCCGTGCTCGTTCCGGTCGCTTTTTTCCTCCACGTCAGCGGGACGGAGAGGGCGCTGATGATCGCGAGCGTGCTGCTCGTTCTCATCGTCGAACTGTTGAATTCCGCGGTCGAGGCGACCGTCGACAGGATCTCGCTGGAGAATCACCTTCTCGCCAAGCGCGCAAAGGACATCGGCAGTGCGGCCGTGTTCCTGAGCCTCATCAACGTCGCCGTGGTCTGGGCTCTGATCCTGCTCAAGTAGCTGTCAAGAAAGCTTAAGAAAACCTTAATCCCCTGTTCACGTTGCGCGCGCAGTGTGCGCGCGCATGGACACACTTATCCGCGGTACCCCGAACGCGCTTCGAGTCGCGGTTGTCACCGAGACTTATCCGCCGGAGATCAACGGCGTCGCGCGAACCGTAGGCCTCATGGTCGAAGCCCTGCTCGAGCGCGAGCACGAGGTACAACTCGTTCGTCCGCGCCAGCGCGACGAACCGGCTGCGCCGATTGGGCAAGGACCGGTCCTGCGGCTCGTGCCCGGGATGCCGATTCCTTTCTACCGTCACCTCCAGATGGGATTCGCGCCGCCGGGCCTGCTCCACAGAGAATGGTCGAAGCGTCGGCCCGACCTCGTGCATGTGGTCACCGAAGGGCCGCTGGGCTGGGCCGCGGTCAGCACCGCGAGACGCCTGGGCATTCCGACCTGCTCGGACTTCCACACGAACTTCCACAGCTACAGCAGGCACTACGGTCTGGGAGTGTTCTCCGGGATCGTCTCGCGCTATCTGCGCGCGCTCCACAATCGGACCGATTGCACCCTGGTGCCCACCGCCGAGATGCAGTCCAACCTCGAGGATCTGGCCTTCGAGCGCGTCAAGGTGGTCGGACGCGGCGTCGATACCCGGCTTTTCAATCCGGCTCGCCGCAGCGAGCGTTTGCGCGCCACCTGGGGCTGCCGCGGGAGCGAGACGGTTGTGTTGCACGTAGGGCGCATTGCGCCGGAGAAGAATCTCGGGTTATTCGTTCGAGCGGCGCTGGCGATGCGCGCGATCGACGCGAGCCTGCGCGTGGTTCTCGTCGGAGACGGCCCGCAGGCCGCCGACCTGCGGGCGCAGCATCCCGATTTCGTTTTCGCGGGAATGCGTACCGGCGAAGGCCTCGCCGAGCACTACGCGTCGGCCGACGTATTCCTTTTTCCCAGTACTACCGAGACTTTCGGCAACGTGACCCTCGAGGCCATGGCGAGCGGACTCGCGTTGGTGGCCTGCGACTACGCTGCGGCGCGCCAGTATCTGCGCCACGAGACGAGCGCCCTGCTCGTCCCCTTGGACGACGATGCCGCCTTCGTTCAGACGGCGGCGCGACTCGCGGGAAATCCCGACCTTGTCTCGCGCATGCGCTCGCAGGCCAGGCGTGTGGCGGAGACGGCATCCTGGGGCCGGGCCTTCGACGACCTGGAGCGGGTGCTGCGCAACATTGCCGGTGCGAGTCGCGGCGGCCTCGACGCGGTTCGGGAGGATTCAGTCCATGTCGAGACTTGAATCGGGACTCGAGCGCCTTCGTCTCTGGGATCTGGCTCTGTGCGTCCGTTTCAACGGCGCCGTGCGGATCGCTCCCGTGCGCCGTGTGTTCCGCATCGTCAGCCGCCTTGGGGACGGAGTGTTCTGGTACTCCCTCATGCTGGCGCTGCTCGCCACCGGCGGAGCCGACGCGTTCGGGCCGGTCGGAAGCATGGCGGGAACCGGCCTCGCGTGCACGCTGATCTACAAGTGGCTGAAATCGAAAACGTCGCGCCCCCGGCCGTTTGCAATCGAAAATGCAGTCCGCGCGGGCGCCGACCCGCTCGATCCGTTCAGCTTTCCCTCGGGTCACACGCTGCACGCGGTGGCGTTCTCCATCGTCGCCATCGCCTTCTACCCCGTGCTCGCGTGGCTGCTTGTCCCCTTCACGCTCCTCGTAGCGGCCTCCAGGGTCGTCCTCGGCTTGCACTATCCGAGCGATGTGCTTGCCGGCGCGGCCCTGGGTGCGCTGATAGCCCAGGTAGCTCTCGCGCTGTGAGCGTGCCTCCAGCGGGAGCCGTTTGAAAACGGGCGCAGCGTTCGTGCGATAATCGCCTCGACAACGCGAGGCGACATGGAATGAGCAACATCCTGGTCCGAACCGCAATCGTCGCTGTTTTCCTGGCGACCCTCGCGTTCGGAACGGGGGCTCTCCTTGGCGCCGATTGGGGCTGGGCGCTGCTCACCGTCGCGCTCCTCGTCCTGCTCCTGCACCACGTCCGGCATGTTCATCTGCTTCGCCGATGGGCGTCGAGCTCCCTCGCGGAAACCGTGCCGGAGGGCACGGGCGCCTGGGAAGATGTCTTCACCATTCTCTACCGCAGGCAGCGCGCGGAAATCGAGCAGCGCCGTAAGCTCGCGCATTCGCTCGCCCGCTCCCGGCAGGCGGGCCGGGCGCTTCCGTACGGAGTTGCAATCCTTGACTCGGAGTACCGCATCATCTGGTGCAACGATTCGTGCGAAGCGCATTTCGGCATCGACGCCGAGGCCGACATCGGCCAGCCGATCATTTATCTGGTTCGCCAGCCCGAGTTCGTCGAATTCGCCGCCGCGGGGGATTTCTCCAAACCGATGCAGCTGAAGACCGGGCGCGACGGCCTGGTGCTCTCAGTGCAGTTCGTTCCCTACGTCGACTCTCAGCTCCTGCTGCTCTCGCGCGACATCACCCAGGGTATTCGACTGGAGACCATGCGGCGCGATTTCGTCGCCAACGTTTCGCACGAGCTGCGCACGCCACTCACCGTGCTGGTGGGTTTTCTGGAGACCGTGCGGGAGCTCAAGCTCGATCCCGAGCGCTCGCGCGACTACCTGAACCTCATGTCCGAGCAGAGCAAGCGCATGCAGCGCATCATTGACGACCTCCTGACGCTTTCCACGCTCGAATCGGCCTCCGAGCCGCCGCGCGAGGAGCGCGTGGACGTCGCGCTGCTGCTGTCCCGGATCCAAAGCGAGGCCACCGCGCTCTCGGCCGGCCGCCAGCGCATCACGCTCGACGCCGAACCGGGGTTCGACCTGCTGGGTGCGGAATCCGAAGTCGCTAGCGCGTTCGGCAACCTCGCGAGCAACGCCGTGCGCTATACGCCGCAGGGGGGCGAGGTGCGCCTGATTTGGCGCAGCTCGCCAAAGGGCGCTGAGTTCACCGTGGAAGACACCGGCGTTGGTATCGATGCCGAGCACATTCCCCGTCTCACCGAGCGCTTTTACCGCGTGGATCGCGGCCGCTCGCGCGAAACAGGGGGTACCGGTCTGGGCCTCGCCATCGTCAAGCACGCCCTCGCGAGGCACCAGGCCACCCTCGAGATCGAGAGCACGCCCGGCGCGGGCAGCCGGTTCACCGCAAAGTTTCCGGCGCGCCGGGTCGTCCCGGCGCGCACCCGCACCGCAAACGACGCGATGCATTGACACGCAGGGCCTTTCATTGCTGGGTGTCGTAGGTGCCGCCGGCCCGCGGCACTGTAACCGGACTGTAGGAATCCCTCTGTATCCTGAACTCAGCCTCTCCTCGAGGCTCTGCATCACTCCTCCCTCAGCGCCCGTCCACCGACGGGCGCTTTTTTTCGTCCCTGGCTTTCATATTTCCGAAACCTGGCTCGCCTAGTCTTGCGGCCGGGCAGGAACACGGGAGGCAGGCAAAAGGGGTGCAGGCGCGCAAATGATCCGGATCCGCACGCTGTTCCTGTCGGACATCCATCTCGGCTCCCGCGCCTGCCGAGCGGGACGGCTCCTTGCGTTTCTCAAGGTGTACGAGTGCCGGACCATATTTCTGCTCGGCGACATCGTCGACTTCTGGGCGCTCAAGCGCGTCGTGTACTGGCCCGAGAGCCACAATACCGTAGTGCAGAAGCTGCTCCGTCTCGCCCGGCACGGGGTGAAAATCTTCTACATTCCCGGGAATCACGACGAGGCCCTCGGCGATTATCTCGATTCCTCGTTCGGCAATGTCCGGGTCAGGAAGGACCACGTGCACGTCGCCGCCGACGGCAAGCGCTATGCGCTGCTTCACGGCGACCAGTACGATCAGGTCACGACCTGCGCACGCTGGCTGTCGGTACTGGGGGATGCGTCGTACAACCTGCTCGTCGAGCTGAACCGGGTTCTGTCGTGGGTGCGCCGCAAGCTTCGCCTGGGGGGCCATTGGTCGCTCGCCGACTACGCCAAACGCAAGGTGCAGGGGGCAGCGAGCTTCATCTCCGGATTCGAGCTCGCCCTCGCGCGCCACGGCAGGCGGCTGCAGGTGGACGGGGTGATCTGCGGACACATCCATACGCCGGTCATCAAACGCCTCGACGGCGTTCTTTACCTGAATTGCGGCGACTGGGTCGACAACTGCACGGCGATCGTCGAGCATCTCGACGGGACCATGGAGCTGGTTCGGCATTCTCCGAGAGACGAGCCGGGAGAGCGCTCGGACGCTTTCGCCGAGGCAGTCAGCGCCTGAGGCGCGGCGGCCCTCAGTTCTTCAGGCGGGCGTGCTGCCTGCCGAGCCACATGCCGACCGCAAGCCAGAGGATGGCTCCCGGAATCGCCGCCGCGGCCAAGCCCGCCAGGCTCAATCCCAGCGCTTTCAAGGCCTGGTAGACCCAGCCGCTCGCCGCGTCCCCGCCACGGAACACGACCGTGTCGATGAAGTTCTTCGACTTGTACTTGGCTTCGCGCGTGAGCACGGTAAAGAGCATTTCGCGTGCAGGCCGCGCGACGGCGTAGTCGGCCGCACGGCGAAGTACCTGGAAAACGATCAGCACTGCGAGCACCGGCGCCAGACCGATCACGGCGAACCCGACCAGCCCCAACGCAGGCAACAGCGCGAGAGCCACGCCGACCCCGAGCTTCTCGACCAGCTTCGCGACCAGGAAGAGCTGGCCCAGCAGGGTGAGCACATTGACCGCGAGATCGACTCGAGCGAAAAGCGCGGTGCGCTGCGCCGATTCGAGGTATGTCCCCGCGACCAGGCGCGCGAGCTCGAGATAGGCAAAGCCGAAAAGGATGGTGTACAGGAGCACGTAGACGACGACGCCGAGGAGATACGGCGAGCGCAGGATCACCGCAATTCCGGACCAGGTGGTCCCGCCTATCGCATCGGCCGACTCGACCGGGTCCGCCGCAAAATCGTCGCGAACCGGGGCTTGGCGGACCAGGGCCCTGACGCAGGCGAGAGCGCAACCGAGAAAAAAACAGGAGACGAGCAGAAGGTTGGCCGTTCCCAGCGGCGCGGCAAGCAGAGCCGTCAGGGTAGGGCCTGCCAGGGCTCCGCAGCTGCCGCCCGCCGAGATGAATCCGAACACGCGCGCGGCCTGCTCCGGGCGGAACAGATCGGCCATCAGGCTCCAGAACAGGGACACCACGAACAGGTTGAATACGCTCACCCATACGAAGAACGCCCGCGCGACGGCGGGCGGCGCCACACCGCCAGCGAACAGCGCGTAGAAGGCGAGCACGTTGGCGATGAAGAAAAGATAGGCCCCGGCTACGAGCTGCCGGCGCGGCAGTCGCGATGCGGCGAAGCCGAAAACCGGCACTACCGCGAGCATCGCCAGGAAGGTTGCGGAGAACAGCCACGGCAGATTCTCGACGCCCCCCTGCACGCCCATCTCGTCGCGCAGCGGCCTCAGGACGTAGTACCCGCAAAGGAGGCAAAAGAAGCAGGCGAACGACCAGAGCGAAGCGCCGAGCTCGCCGCGCTCGACACGGGCGATGCGCCTCAGCGTGGAAGCGAGGAGCACGCGCGCGACGACGGGCCGGTCATGGGGCGATGGTAGCAGCCCATGACCGGTAATAAGTCACAGTCCCCTCTGGCATCGCTCTTGCTCTATAGGGGATGTACGGGTGGCGAGTAGCGGAGGCGAAGCAGGTTTGACGCTCCTCCAACGCCCCTGAGGAACAACCGACAGGAAAAAGGAGAGGGAAAATGAGCACACGCAAAGTTCTGGCGCTGGTTTCTGTGGCCGCGATCATGTTTTCTCCCGCGGCGTTCAGCTTCGATCCCACGTCCGATGCGAACGAAGGTTCGATCCGGGTGCTCGGCGAGAAGCTCGACAGCGGCTTGGGCGATCTGCCGGCGAGCTACACCGCCGAGCGCTTCCAGCACCTCAATGTCATCGCGGGCGAGAAGCTCGACAGCGGCCTGGGCGATCTTTCCCCGACCTATGCTGCGGCGGAGTTCCAGACTGCCTACCGCGTCGCGGGCGAAAAGCTCGACAGCGGGCTGGGCGAACTCTCCTCGAGCTATGCTGCGGCGGAGTTCCAGACTGCCTACCGCGTTTCGGGTGAATCCCTGGACAGCGGTCTGGGCGATCTGTCCCCGAGCTACACTGCCGCCGAATTCAGCAAGGGTCAGATCGTCGCGACGCGCTGAAGCGGTCTCAAAGGTCTTGGGCCGGCGGCGCCTCCAAGCCTCCGCCTCCCCAAAACGGCTGGTTGCCCTCAGGGCGCCAGCCGTTCGATTTTCCAGCCTCCCGCGGCTCTGCGGTAGCACAACCGGTCGTGCAGTCGGTCCTTGCGTCCCTGCCAGAATTCGAACCGGTCCGGGGCCAGGCGATAGCCTCCCCAGTTCTCGGGGCGCGGCGGGGCGTCGCGCCAGCGTCTGGAAGCCTCTTCCAGCCCCGCCTCCAGCGCGTCTCGGCTCTCGACGACCTCGCTTTGCGGGGAGACGGTCGCCGACAGGCGGCTCCCAAGCGGCCTGCTCGCGAAATATTCATCGGACTCGACGGCGGACACGCGGGTAACGCTGCCCTCGATGCCGACCTGGCGTTCGAGCTCGGCCCAGCAGAAAAGCAGCATCGCGCGAGGGTTCCGTTCGAGCTCGCGCCCCTTGCGGCTGCGATAGTGCGTATAGAAGACGAAGCCGCGCACGTCGAACCCCTTGAGCAGAACGGTGCGAGCCGAGGGGCGCCCCTCGCTCGTCGCGGTCGCCAGGGTCATCGCGTTGGGCAATGCGACTCCGGAGCTCAAGGCCTGCTCGAACCAGTTGTCGAACTGGGCGAGCGGGTCGACATCGAGATCCCTCTCGTGCAATCCGGCACGCATGTATTCCTGTCGCAGAGCGGCGAGATCCATGCGGGTATTCTACCTGCGGCGTTTCGCGTACCAGCTGCCCCCTGACAGGAGCAGCGCCGTTGCCCAGAAAACCGGGAGCATTCCGAGAGCGGTGCCGAGCGCACCGAACGTGAGCGGGATGGCTATCTGGCTGATATTCACGATCGTCATGCGAACGCCTATCGCTTCGCCGACCCGGCCCTGTGGCACGGCATTGTGCAGCAGCGACATGACCATGGGCTGCGACATGCCGAGCCCCAGGCCGAGGAGGAACGCGGCTGCCATCAGCAGGGCCGCGCGCTCGAGGAGCGGAAACAGCAGGAAGGACAGCGCGGCGATCGCGAGAGAAGTTGCGAGCAGCGGCCACGCCGTGAGGCGCCGCGACAGCGCAGGCAGTATTCCGCGGATGACGAAGGTCGCCACCGAGAACGCGCCGAGGATCAGCCCGATGCTCGACGCCGACAGATCGATGCTCGAGCCGTAGACGGGAATCGCGAAAGTGAACATGTCCCACGCGGACGCAAGCAGGCCGCTGGTGATGAACACGGGGCGCAGGTCCCGATGGCGCAGCAGGTCGGCGACGCTGCGTCCGGGAACGGGTGGCGCCGCATGCGCGTGCGGCTGGGGCAGACGCAGCTTGTCGAACCCCAGCACGGCGATGGGCACCAGCGGAAACGCTGCGAGGATCGCGAACGTGGCGGTATAGCCGATCTCGTCGATGCCGAACCCGGCGATCATCGGCCCGACGAAGCCCGACACGGAAAATCCCAGCGCGCTCACGCTGAAGTTCACCGGACGGTCTTCGGGTCGGCCGATGTAGCCGATGATGTGCTGCCCCGCTACCTGGTACATCATGAATCCCGAGCCGATCAGCACGCTCGCGGCGTAGAGCGCGGGCATCCCGGGCCAGACGAAGGGCAGGGTCGCCCCCGCGCCGATCGCGACCGAGCCGATAAGCATCGGGACGCGCACGCCGATGCGGTCGATCCAGCGTCCCATGCTCACCGCGGAGAGCATCGGTAAAAGCGCGTAGAGCGCCATCAGCAATCCAACCGTAAACGGGGTCGCGTTCAGATGGATGGCGTACAGGGACGCGGCCACCCGCGTCCCGGAGAACACGGAGTGATTGAGCAGCGTGATGAAGATGAGGAGGTAGAGAGTGCGCACCTTGACGATTGGACGCGAGCGCGTCCGTGCCAGGATCAGAGCGAGTTGAAGTAGGCCGACATCCTTCGCCGGGTGGCCTCGTCGGGCAGAGGACTCGAGGCGGCACCGAGATTATCCGCGACGTGTTTGGCGTTGCGCGTCCCGGGGATGACGCAGGTCACCGCGGGATGGGCGAGGATCCATTTGAGGAAGAACTGCGCCCAGCTCTCGCAGCCGATCTCCCTTGCCCATTCGGGCACCGGCTTGCCCTTGACGCGGCCGAACATCGCGCCCTCGGCGAAGGGCCGGTTGACGATCACCGCGGTGCGGCTCGCGGCGGCCACCGCGAGCAGGCTCCGCTCGGCTTCGGGCTCGGCGAGCGAGTAGTTCACCTGCACGAAGTCGACGTCCCCCGGTTTGATCGCGCGCTCGAGGTCGTGGTGCGCCCCGGCGTGGTAGTGGGTCACGCCGACATAGCGCACGCGACCGGCCTTTTTCCACTCGCGCAGCGTCGCCAGATGCGTTCCTGCGTCGACGAGGTTGTGTACCTGCATCAGGTCGAGGCGCTCGACGCGGAGCTTCCTCATCGAATCCTCCATCTGGCGGATCCCGGCCTGCTTGCCGCTGGTCCATACCTTGGTCGCGACAAAAAGCCTGGATCTCACGCCGAGCTCTTCAGCGAGCTGCCCCGACACCGTTTCCGCAGAGCCGTACATGGGCGAGCTGTCGATCACGCGGCCGCCCAGCTCGACCAGGACTTTGAGCGCTTCGCGCGCCTGAGTAGTACCGGCGCCGTCGCCCGCCACGTCGAACGCCTGCCAGGTGCCCAGTCCCACCGCCGGAATCGCCTCTCCGGTCTTCGGGATGGGGCGCAGGATCCGGTCGGCGGCGCGTGCGGCGGGCATTGCTCCTCCAAGCGTCAGCGCCGCGGCGAGCTTGAGCCAGTTGCGGCGCGAGAAACTGCCACGGGGACTTCGGTTGGTGTTCATCGTGCGGAACGATTCGGATTCTAGCAGTCCTGCCTGTGCGGCCCTCGTTCGTCCGTCGTCGAGTTCCTTGATGTGGAACATCGCGTGCGGCCGGTTACCGTTGCGCGGTCCACGTGCACGTCTTACCATCCGGACTCGAGGGAGGAGCACATGACTCCGGGTTCCGAGAAGGTCAACTACGACGCCGGGCTGCCGTCGAGCAACGCGCCGTTCAACCTGTGCGTGCGCTACGGCGACCTGATATTCATTTCAGGCCTGCCGCCTTTCGACGAGGCGTACTCGGGCGCGCTACGCGAGGCGCGCGAGAAAGGCCTGCCGATCCCGCCGTTCCCCAACCCGCCGTTCGAGCAGCAGGTCCGGCTGGTCATGGACAACATGAAAAAACTGGTCGAGGCGGCCGGCTCGAACATGGACTGCCTGCTCAAGGTCATCGTGTGGTTGCGCGATCAGCGCGACGCCGAGCAGTTCGACCGCATCTATCGCACCTATTTCACCAGCCGCGAGACGCTGCCGGCGAGAACGCGCATCCAGGCGGGCCGCACCCCCCTCGATTGCGGGCTGGAGGTCGAGGCGATCGGCTACGTACCGAAGAAGCGCGCGCACGGCAGGGCGGCGCGCAAGCGCAGGGCAGCTCGCCCGGCGCGCAGGACCTGAATCGACAAGGAGAGGAACATGGGGAAGAGGCTGATATTTGCACTGGCACTCGTCGCGCTCGGCGTCCAGGCGCAAGACAACAAGGCGGAAAAGCGCAACATGGAGCTCGTCGGCTACAACGACCTGCAAGGCCGCAGCGCTTATCAACCCATTATCCACAAGCAGGGCAGCCGCTGGATCGCCTACGTCGGCCACCACGGCGACAACGTTCTGAATCCGCTGACCGGCAAGAAGGAGGACAACGGCACATCGATCCTCGACGTGACCGATCCGAAGCAGCCGAAGTACCTCGCGCACATCCCCGGGGAGACGGGGCTGGCGGAAGCCGGGGGGGCGCAGATGGTGCGCGCGTGCAACGGCTCCGATCTGCCCAAGGGCGACAAGAGCAAGGTGTATCTGCTGCGGACCTTCGGCAACGCCGCCCACGAGGTCTGGGACGTGACCGATCCGGCGAAACCCGCGCTCCTCACGACGATCATCAAGGGCCTCAAGGGCACGCACAAGAGCTGGTGGGAGTGCGACACCGGCATCGCCTACCTCGTCTCCGGGATCGAGGGCTGGAAGGTGCGGCGCGCGACTCAGGTCTACGACCTCTCCGATCCGGCCAAGCCGGTGTTCATCCGAAATTTCGGCCTGCCCGGCCAGCAGCCGGGGGCGAGCGGCACTCCGCCCGCGGACCTGCATGGACCGATCTCCACCGGCCCCAAGGGCAACCGCGTCTACTTCGGCTACGGCACCAACAAGGACGGCGTGCTGCAGATCGTCGATCGCGAGAAGCTGCTGAACGGCCCGAAGGAGCCGACGACCGAGAACCTGCTCTATCCCGAGGTTGGCCGTCTCGATTTGCAGCCTTTCAACGGCGCGCATACCACGCTGCCGCTCCTGGGCATGCCGCTCCCCGAGTTCGCCAAGAACGCGCGCGGCGGCACGGGCGATTTCGTGATGATCGTGAACGAGCAGATCGTGAACGAGTGCCGCGAGACGCGGCAGATGGTCTGGTTCACCGACGTCACCGCCGAGTCGAAGCCGTTCAACGTGTCGAGCTTCAACGTCCCGGAGAAGAGCGGCAACTTCTGCTCGCGCGGCGGCCGCTTCGGCGCGCACTCCCCCAACGAGAACCAGCCGCCGATGTACGCGAAGCGCCTGGTGTTCGTCGCCTGGTTCAACGCCGGCGTGCGCGCGATCGACATCCGCGACCCGTACAACCCCAGGGAGGTCGGCTATTACATCCCGGCGAAGACCGGCAAGACCGACAAGCGTTGCGTGAAGCTCGAGGACGGGAAGGAGCGTTGCAAGATCGCGATACAGACGAACAATCTGGAAGTCGACGACCGCGGCTACATCTACATCGTCGACCGCGCCAACACCGGCATGCATATCCTGCAGGTCACCGGCGACGCTCGCAAGATCGCCAATTTCTGAGATGGCGAAAGGCGTTCTGGCGCGCCTGGACGGGGCGGTCGACGACTTCTGCCGCCGCACGCGCTACTTCCGCGAGGAGATGACGAAGGGGCGCGCACGCATGTTCGCGATGCAGCACCGCCTGAACACCCGCCAGCGCAATTCCGTGCTCAAGCTCAAGGTGGCGACCAACTGCCCCGACTGGGACACGCGCATCGGGATCATCCGCGCGTGCAGCGAAGAGGTGATCGCCGATCACGAACACGGCCGCGGCCGCGCGCATTGGCAGATTCTCGAGGACCTGGGCGCGCGCATCGGCCTTTCGCGCAAGGAGATCCAGGCGGCGAAGCCGATTCCCTCCACCCAGCTCGCCTGGTCCGCCTGGGAAGGATTGATGGCGAATCGTCATTGGCTCGAAGGCATCGTCGCCAACACCTGCGCCGAGCGCGCCAACGTCCCCGGCTACGGCACCGGGACCATGAAAAAACACGGGTGGTTCGGCCTCGAGCGCGAGCGCTGGGGCAAACTGTTCCGGCTGTCCGGCGACGAGCTCGAGTTCTTCGAGCTTCACGAGAAGGCGGATATCGTGCATTCGAACGCCGGTTGGCGAGCCGTCGAGCGGTTCGCGAAGCAGTTGCATATGGAGGACGCGGTGGTTTCCGCGTGCGAGAGGAACCTGCAGGTATGGGAGATGTATCTGAACGGGATCGGCGAAGCCGGCGATCGCCTCGGATGAATTCGGCGATGGTCCGCGCTCTGGGTTTTCTGCTCGCCGCACTGTTGCTGAATGATGCGGCGGCGCAGTACCCCTCGCGTCCGATCCATCTGCTCGTCCCCTTTCCACCGGGCGGCGGGCCGGACCTTGTCGGCCGTATCCTTGCGCCCAAGCTCGCAGACGCGCTCGGCCAGCCAGTGGTGGTCGAAAACCGTGTCGGTAGCAACGGCAACATCGCCGGCGAAGCGGTCGCGAAGGCCGCACCCGACGGCTATACGCTGCTCGTCGGCAACGACAGCCTGTTCGTGATCAACGCGCACCTGTACAAGCAGATGCCCTTCGATCCCTTGAAGGATCTCGCGCCGGTCGCGAGCCTGGTGTCGAACGGCTTCTTCCTCGCGGTGAATCCTTCGGTCCCCGCGAAGACTTTCCCCGAGTTCATCGAGTACGCTCGCAAAGCCGATCCACCCATTCAATACGCCTCGGGCGGCAACGGCAGCCAGCACCACCTCACCATGGAGATGCTGAAGCAGCGCGCCGGAATCAATCTCCTGCACGTGCCCTTCAAGGGCGGCGCGCCGGCGGCGGCCGCCACGGTGGCGGGCGACACGGTCGCGATGTGGTCGGGCAGCTCCAACGCGCCGCAGATCAAGGCCGGGCGGCTGCGCCCGCTCGCCGTC
>Ga0209811_10000514_pt1 | contig 15746 bp, 17 predicted proteins | sample Coa_R1_6_FD_187161 | JGI IMG/M metagenome (GOLD analysis project Ga0209811, IMG submission 187161) | Surface soil microbial communities from Centralia Pennsylvania, which are recovering from an underground coalmine fire. - Coalmine... | ecosystem: Environmental > Terrestrial > Soil >...
CGACGAGTAGGCCGGAGACGACGAGTGGCAGCTCGCTGACCCCGCCGAAGTCGGCGACGGTCTTCGGCGGCCCGGGCGCGGGCGTGACGTACCGTCGCTCCAGCCGGGCGAGCGTCGCCTGCGTGTCGGCGCCACGGGCAATGCGCATTTCGAGGCTGTAGGGGCGAGCGCGCGGGTCGAGCCGCCGGTACGCCTGCCACGTGAGTGCGGCGCCCTGCCCGAGCTCATTGAAGCTGGCTTCCGGCACGACGCCTCGGCCGACGATTCGCATCCTGACGGCCCGTCGTACTCGGACCTGCACCATGTCTCCGATCTGGAGGCCGAGCGCGTCGAGTGTCTTTTGAGCGAGCAGGATCTCGTCGGCACGCTCGGGCGCTTGCCCCGCCGTGACCACGGGGTCGATCCTTCCCTTGACGTTGTCCATCGCGACGACGCCGACGGGCCGGCCGTTCAGCAGGACGTGGTCCTGAAAACCGCCGCGCGCAAAATCGCTGATCCGCGGGTCGGCCCGGACGGACGCGGCCGAGGGAACGGTGTAGTTGCTCCGGTAGTCCCAGTTCTGACCGTACAACCATGGCGTCGAGAACAAGCGATGAAGGCTCGCCGTAAATGTCATCGCCACTGCGACAACCGCGACGGCGAGGACGCCAGCGAGAACAGTTGCGCCGACCGGAATCGCCGTTGCTCCTTGTCCGCGCGCCAGGGCGAGACGAACACCGCTCACAATCGTTGCCGGGAAGTGCCACCGCGCCAACGCGTCTGCGACGGGCACACGTCGGGGCGGGGCCGTCGCCGGGAGGGCAACGGCCCATTGGCGTCGCGTAGCTCGCGACGCGGCGTAAGCGCCGGCCAGCCCAACCGCGACGAGAACCGCCGCCGAACCCAACCCGACTGCGAACGAGTCGAAGCTGAATCCCGGATCGGGCTCGAGCTCACGGGAGAGGCCGATCGGCGTGAGCGAAGAGAGCGCTACAGCGATTGAGGCGGCAAGCGCAGCAGCAGGCACCGCGATCGCCGCTCCTCGCGCCGCCCCGAGGGCGAACAGTTGCCGGCGGGTCATGCCCAGAGCCCGCAGCGTCGGATGTTGTGCGGTCGCGAACGACGCCACGCGCGCGAGCGCCTGAGCAAGCAGAACGAAAGTAAGGAGCGCACCGACGGCCGCCGCGAGCCTGAGCGCCTGGGCCTGGTGATGGATCGAACGCTGGATCTTGGCGGCAGCCTCGTGCTCGGAATTGAGAGACGATGCCTCGTCCGCGGTTTCCTTCCGGAACGCGGGGAGGTCCGCGGCGCCGTGCCGGAGCCGAACAATGAGCTCAGAGTCGAAGTAACGGCTGTCGAAGCCGTAGACGCGGTCGAAGGCGGGCGTAAGCAGGACCCTGCCGATCGGGTACTGGTCGGTCGTCGCCTTCACGCCGACGACCCTCAACCGCACGAGCACGCCGTCGGGCATGGGCTGCGTCAGCGGCTGCACGATGTGCCAGCCGTAGTGCGTCTTCAGCGGTCGCGAGATCGAGCCCGTCGGTAGGCGGAAGGCCGTCGTGTTGAACGGCTCGACGGTCTGACCGAGGGTGATCCAGAGCCGACCGCCATGCGCCCTTCCCCCGGGATCGTCCGAGAACTTCTTCGCCAGTCGCGCGAAATCGGCGCCCTTCTCGAGTGAAGCGTAGAGCCGATCAATCACAGCTCTCGCCTGGTTGCACGGCCGCGGCCCCGGACACGAGACGAGGATCTGCCGCACCTCGCGCCGCGTCGGCTGACCGGGCTGGAATGGACCCGAGTCGCGCGGGTCACACCGGAACGCTCCGACAGTCTTATCCCCGAATGAGGGGAACACGCGAATCGGGATCACGTCCCCCGGCTGGACGCCGAACCGTCGCGCCGACCGAGAGTCGAGCAGCGCTTCGCGGGGTTGCGTGGGATCGACGTTCCTGCCCGCCAGGAGCTTCGGCCGGTTCAGGGCGACGCCGTCTCGCCCATCGATGCTCACCATAAACAACACCGCCCGCGGGCCGGTGTCGATTACGGGCCTGTTCTGCGCGTCGCGGGCGCAGTACGCGAGCTCCGAGTCGAGAGCCGACGCCTGCACCTGCGGCAGAGTCCCGAGTTGGGCGAGTCTGCGTCTGGAGCGGTCGTCCCGGTTGCCTTCGGCCGCGACGTTGTCGGCGAAGACGGTCGCGTCGGAGAAGCGGTAGGCGTGGAGGTGGCGCGCGAGCGCCGTATCGGTGCGGCGCGCGCCGGCAATGCCGGCGATCACAAATCCGCCCGCGATCCCCGCCAGCACGGCCAGTGTCACCCACGTCCGCCAGCGCGAGCGGAGCTCGGCCCGGAAGCACATCCAGACGGCGGCCAGCTCAGCCTCCGACGGCGCGGACGACCGGTGGTGCAATCGTCGCCCCGACGATGCGACCGTCCTGCATCCGCACGACGCGTTCAGCGGCGTCGGCAACGCCGGCATCGTGGGTGACGAGCAGGATCGTCTGTCCGCCCGCGTGCAGTCGGCGGAAGAGCTCGAGCACCTCGAGTCCGCCCGCGCTGTCGAGCGCCCCTGTCGGCTCGTCGGCGAGCAGGAGCGTCGGCTTGTTGGCGAGCGCGCGCGCGATCGCGAGCCGCTGCCGCTGACCTCCCGAAAGCACGCCGGGCAGCTCTTCGGCTTTGTCCGGGAGCCCGAGCAGATCGAGCAGCTCCCGCGCCCGCAACTCGGCCTTGCGACGGGACGCGCCGGCGATCACGGCCGCCAGCGCGACGTTCTCGAGCGCCGGGGTGTCTTCGAGCAGATTGAAGAACTGAAACACGAAGCCGACGTGCCGGCGGCGGAGGTGCGCCAGCTCGCTCTCGTTCTTACCCGCCAGTGATTCGCCGGCGAGAAAGACCTCGCCGTCGCTTGCCGTCTCGAGCCCCGAGACGAGGTTCAGCAACGTCGACTTGCCGCAGCCGGAAGGGCCGGTAACCGCGACGAACTCACCCGCGGCAACCACCAGGTCGACGCCGCGCAGCGCCCGCACCGGCGCCCCCTCCGCCTCGAACTTCTTGCGGAGGCGAACCGTCTTCAACATTTCCGGCACGGCCGGCACGACACGACTCTGAACCTCGGCCGCGCGGTCCGCAACCAAGCCACCTGGGCAACCGATAGGGACGCTGGCCGCTGGAGAACTTCCCCGGCAGCGCCGTTGTGACGGCGCGGCGTCGCTCCTAGCGTTGTCAGCGTCACGAAGCCATAGCTCAGGAGGCAGTCGAAATGACCGAAGGCAAGATGGCAAGGGGCGTCATCCGGACGACGGTCGTCACTGCGACGGCCGCGGCTTGCCTGATTGGCGTGCCAACGTCAGGTGCGACATTCCGCGGCGCGAACGGTCTGCTCGTGTACCAGGCGCAGGCCGGCAAACACATCCAGCTGTTCACGATCAGACCCGACGGCACCGGCCGCCGTCAGATCACACATTTGCGCGACAGCGACGCTCTGAATCCGGCTTGGTCGCCGGATGGCCGGCGGATCGTTTTCGCCCGCGACTACACGGTCGGAACCGGGCACGAGCATCTCGACATCGTCACGGTCAACGCTGACGGCGGCGGTCTGCACGGGATGGCCCTTCGAGGGCTGAACGGCGACCCCACGTGGTCGCCCGATGGGCGCATTCTGTGGCTACGCCCCGGCGGCTTCGCCATCAGCCGCGCGGAGGGCAACGGCTTCCGGATGATTCGAGTCGCCGGGGAGAACTCAAGTCCTACCGTCTCGCCCGACGGTCGGGAGATCGCCTTCCGCCGGCAGCTCGGTGAGCACGAGTCCGCGATCTTTGTCGTCAGTGCGAAAGGAGGTCCTGCACGGCGAGTCGTCGCACCTGCAGGCGGAGTCGCAGACAAGATCGATTGGTCACCCGACGGCTCCAGGATTGTCCTTTCCGCTCCCGAGTTCGGGGTCGGAAAGCAGCCGTCGTCGAACGTCTTCACGATCCGTCCCGACGGGAGCGGCCTGCGGCAGCTCACGCACTCGCGGGGCGGCCACGTGAACAATGGCGCCGACTCCTGGTCGCCCGACGGCAAGCGCATCGCGTTCGTCAGCAACCGCGGCGGCGGCGCGTACGAGATCTGCGTGATGAACGCCGACGGCACGCACGCCACCGCTCTCACCCACACCGCCGCAGGCGGACACCTCGCCGCCTGGGGAACGAATCCCTGAGACGAGCGATGAGATCTGAGGAGGCAGCGAGATGACAACCACCACCGTCGCGAAACCCGGTGGGACCTACACACCACCCACGGCCGCGGCTCCGCGCTCACGAACTGCGCGGCGGCGCGCGCTCGCGCTCGTCGTGATCATCTTGACGGCCGCCGCTGTGGCCGTCGGAACGTGGCTGGTCATCGCGCGGGTAGCGCGAGGAAGCGCAACTCCGGTCGCCGCGGCGCCGGCCGTGGCCGCGTGGACGCCGATCGCATCATCGTCGCTCGAACAACTCGAGGTGATCCACCGGAAGAAGCAGCTCGTGCGCGCGGGCTATTCGATCAAGGTCGACGGCACCCTCGACCCCATCACGAAATCCGCGCTGGGCGATTACCTTCAGCTCGACCCGACCCATCCGCTCAGCCCATTCCTCGCGAGCGCACTCGAGGGCACCGTGATCACCGGCTTCCGCAACCGGGTCACCTGGAACAGCCGCTTCGGCCTCCACCGTCTCACGAAGTTCGTCGAGCGTCCCCTCACCGGCCCCGGCGGCCAGCTCGACGCGAACGGGAACCTTCGTGCGCCGCTCGCGGCGATCCCGAGCCGTCGACGAGCCGAGGCATCGGCGGCGAAGAACGCTGCTACGGGCCTCCCTCGTAGACGGTTGCTGGTGGAAGCGGCTTTTGCCGCGACGTCGGCGCCGCCCAGGTGACTTCGCCGTTGTCCTTCGCAGCGACGGCCACAGGCAGTGCGGTCTTCCCGGGGGGAAACGTGATGACGCACAACCAACCCGAGAGCCCCTCCGGAAGCCGCGCTGGGCGGGGATGCCCCTTCGGAAGCCGCGCTGCGCCGGGGTGGATCTTCTTGCAGCTTTTCTCCTTGACCTGCGGGGCGCCTGCTCCGACTGGGAAGGCGCCCTCTTGGCAAAAGCGGGAATTCAGACACGCCTCCGGATAAGGAGTGCTCAGGTAGTGCCGCAGACTGGCCTCGACCTTCGCTCGGTCGTCGCTGCCCCCGCAGCCGGTCAACAGCATTGTTGCGAGCGCCAGCGCAGCGGACAAGAAGACGAAGCCAACACGGAGCGGACGTTTGTCCACAGACTGGAGTCTCCCGCCATCCAGAAGGGATCACAAGCGGGCGAGCGTCATTCGGTCGAAGCTTCGGCGAAAGAAGCGAACGCGCGGCTGCGTTCGCGTTTGCGAGGCCGCGCGCGTGAAAATTGTCCGCGAGGACAACGCGGTCTTAACGCGATGGCGAGGCGGACGGTACGAGCCGTCCGATTTTCACAAAGACCCGCGCCCGGCGGGAGGGACTTCCTAGGAGTAGTCCGCCAACTCCAGTAGCGCGACAACCGGGACTACCGCGATACCAACGGTGATGAGCATCACGGCCACCGCGTCACCAATCGCGCGCCCTTGCGCGTGCGCTCGGCCGTACGGCAAGACGACACCACGCCGGGGCGCGTGAGCTCGCCCCGGCGTGGCGCGGACGGACACCACGCCTTCAGTCTCCGGCCAGTCGCAGCGTTGCCTGCAAAGGGGAGGGCAACGCGTCAGAGACGGATGCTGCGGGTGTCGTCGTCACGGGGCGACCTATCGGCCGCCGCCGTAGCTGTAGCCGCCACCGGTGCTGGGGGCGGGTGCGACCGGTTCGACCTTCTTGCCGTCGCCGTAAGCGCGTACCAGCCCGCGCCGAAGTTGCTCAGGCCCTCTCCTGTGGTCTGGCCGGCGTGCTTGTCGCCGACGAACGTGTTCCGGAAGGCAACCCGTGCGCCTGTCGCCGCGTGGGCACGCGACCCGAGAGGCTGTGTCCGCCCGCGCGGCGGCGACGAGGACTGCAACGGCCGCGAGTTCGATCGGTAGGCCGAGCAGCCTGACTGATCGAAGTTCTTTCATCGAGTTCTCGGTTCAGCGGTGATGGTGTGGATCACCCGCGGCCCGACGATCAGAAGGAAGACGCCGAGAAAGAGCGTCGTCAGAACGTCCAAGAGCAGGGTGAGGACGATGGCGAGTCTGTAGCCGGACTCCATGAAGCCGAAGAGGGGCGTGTACTCGCTGATGAGCAGACTGACGAGCGTTCCGAGCGCGATCCCGATTGCTCCGAGCGCGGCGAACACAAGGATGAGATCTCCCACCCGCCGGCCGAGTCGTCGCACCGGTGCGAAGAGAACGGTGCCGAGGATGCCGGCACCGATGAAGCTGAGCAGGAACAGCGTGCCGATCGTCGGCACGACGGAGAAGTACGCCTCGTAGTACTGCTGTGCGTGGACGGCGCCGACGAGCAGGATCGACACGGCGCCGAGGTAGCGGGCGATCTCGCCGGTGAGCTCGCGACGATGGTCACGCCGCAGCGGACGAGCCCGCATCGCTCCGCCGTCGCCCGCGCGTCCAGGCCTTGCCGCTGTGTGGCTCGGCGCGCTAGCCATGGTGAATCTCCTTGCCTGCCCGCGAGATGACCCACCACGGGCCCCCGAACTGGTTCACGCCCTGGCCGGTGGTCTGGCCGGGCTTGCGGTCGGTCACGAAGTAGTAGAGCGGGTGCCCGCCGTAGGTGACCTCGAGCTTGCCGTCCTTGCGCTTGGTAGTGCCGAGCAGCGAGGCGCGCACGCCTCGTCCGGCGATGGGCTTGCCTGAGGTGGTCAGCGGCGGCCACAGGGCTGCACACGCCCCGTAACAGACGCTCGTCGTGCCCTTGTCCTTGACGAAGTCGTAGAGCGTGATGCCCTTGCTGTCGACGAGGATCAGTCCCAAGTGCGATTTGGCGACCTTGACGACCGTTCGGTTCGACTTCGCATCGCTGCCGAAGGAGAGCCCGGCCGCGATTGAGGCGAGGACCGCGCCCGCGGCCACGAAGGTCAACAGCTTGATCCAGTGTTTCATCGAAACCTCCTAGTTGTCGGTCGATACGCGTGCGACACGCGTGTCGAAGTGATCCACGGCAGCGCTCGGAAACGCGATTAGTTCGCCTAACGTCTGCGCGAACCGACCGGCGGCGGCTGTCCAGCCGGTGAATGTCATCGCCGCTGCACTGCATGACGCGATCTGGTTGCGCGCACCGCGTCTTGCGAGCGCCTTCAGCGCCTGCGACGGCGTCTCAGCCGGCGCGGCGTGTGCCGCGCTGCGCTCTCTTGTCCTGGAACGATTCGAGGCCATTGCCCCTGCCTTCCGTCGATGGAACTCGGAAGAGGCAAGCCATGGCCTCGCGCAGCGTCATCGCGAACGCCGCGTCACGAACGTAGCAGGACCGCACAGGTCTGCGCGGGCTACTTGGCCGCGGGCCGCTTGCGCGCCGGCTCGAGCAAGCTCTGCTGCTCGACGATGCGACTCGCCACGTCGGCGAGGCGCAGGTTGCGCTCACGCGCCGTCAGTTGCAGGCGGCGAAACGCGTCCTGCTCGGACAGATCGAGCGCTGACATCAACAATCCCTTGGCCCGTTCGACGAGCTTGCGGTCCTCGAGCGCCTGTCGCGCTTGGTCGACCTCTGCTTCGAGCGCCTCGAACTCGGTGTGTCGCGCGGTTGCCAGCGCCAGCGCGGCTTCGAGCTCGCGCGTGTCGACCGGCTTCGTCAGATAGGCGCTGACGCCACTGACGATCGAGCGCTCGATCAAGCTCGGATCGTCGACGCCGGTGACGACGACGACGGGACGACGCAAACCGTCTGCGGCGAGCTGCGTCGCAGCTTGAAGGCCGTCGACGTTCGGCATCTCGATGTCGAACAGGTAGAGATCGGGCTGACTCGCGTGCGCCAACTCGATCGCCTCCGCGCCATCGGACGCAGGCCCGAGCGCATCGTGCCCGAGAGACCGCAGGCGTTCCGTGAGACCACGCGCGATCAGCGGATCGTCTTCGGCGACGAGGACTCTCACGCCGGCACGGTCGGGAAGACGACCTCCGCATGTGTGCAGCCGGCACTGGCAGCGCGCAGCTCGAAGCGGCCGTTGAGGCCCTGCTCGACCATACACCGGACGAGGTCGAGCCCGAAGCCGGCGGCGCGCTCGATGCCTCCGCCGCTGTCTTCGACGTATAGGCGGGTCTGGGCGCCGCGGCTGAGCCGTACGACGATCGGGGGCGCGCCATGTTGAAACGCATTCGTGACCAGCTCGTTGGCAACGAGGCCGAGCTTCTGGGCTGTCGCGGCGTCGAAGGTGCCAGCTTCCGCGTCGACCGTCACCGGCACCGGCGCGTCTGCGGTGATGTTTCGCAGGAGTGTGGCGCCGTCGACTCGATCTCCTGCCTCTGTCAACAATCGGTGCACGGTTGCGATTGATCGGATGCGCGCCGCGGTTTCGTCGAACCTCGTGCCGTCCGGGCCGTCGGGCCGGCCGAGCAACAGCAGATCGGCAGCCGTCTGCAGATCGTTCTTGATGCGGTGATTCGCCTCTCGCGCAAGCGTTCGTTCGACGTCGACGCGCGCGGCCGCGCGGTTGTGCGCTGCCGTTTCGCGACCGATCGCGCGCACGAGCACGAGTGTCACTGCGACCACAGCTGCGACGAGCGCGAGCCGCATCGCGGTCGCTCCCGCCGACAGCGGGATCAGCGCCGCGACGACCGAGCACGTGCCTGCGGCGACGGCGAGCCAGAAGCCTCGGCGCCAGCCGATCTGCACGACCGCGATGAACGGCACGGCAAGAAAGAGAAGGAGGGAGAAGTTCGAGCCGCCGTTGACGACGAGCACGGCGACGAAGGCGATCAACCCTCCGCACCAGAGGTCGAGCAAGGTCCGTCCACGGCGAGTCGCGAGCCACTCGCGCCACGGAATGACCATCGCGACGGTGTTCCCGGCGGCTGCCGCGAGCGTCGCCCCGACCAGCAGCCAGCGGTGCCGCGCGCCGACGTCGAGCGCAAGTCCGGCCAGCACGGCGAGGATCGAGGCCCAGCCCAACCAGTAGCCGAGTTGCACGGCGGCAACGCGGAGTCCCGGCTCGAGACCGGCGTCCTCGTCGGCGATCTCATGCACGCCTATGCGCGAGCGCCAGACATTGCTCAGGCGCCAGAACAAGGCCGCGCGCGCGGGAAGCCGAGGAGCGAAGACAGGAACGGTTTGAAATCTCGACAATGGGCCTCGTCCAACGACTCAACGACGGCGGCGGCTTCGGTAATCCCCGACGACGCTTGTCGACCGTCTCTACACCGCGAGACGCGCGATCGGTTTCCGACTAGCCGCACGACGCAGCCTGCACAGGTCCTGCTAACGTCGTCGTACGGCGTTCTCGACGGCGCCGCTCGAGGCCAAGGTCGCCTCCCCCCGCGAAGCCCATCGGCTCGCGCGACTCGAAAGGGAGAAGACGACCTAGCAGTCGACCATCTCCGAGGGCTCCGCGGGTGTCCGACCTGCGAGAGCGGCCTCCGCTCTCGTCAACCAAGCGAGAGGAGAGCACGGAGATGTCGGTAGTCGAGAACACGAGGGAGCAGTTGCTGTCGAACGTCGGCGCTGTCTGCGTCGCATGATGGACACCCGGTCCACGGGAGCCGGCATCGCGCCGCTCGGCTTCGCGATCGGCATCACTGTCGTGCTCGTCGGGTTGATCGTCAGCCCGTTGGTGATCGTCCCGCTCGGCGGCGCCATCACCCTCGCGGCCGGGTTGGCATGGGGCCGAGCCAACCACTCGACGACTCGCCCGCGGACGGTCGCTCGTCCGCCGTTGCCCCGGACCGGGACCGGCGACGAGCGCTATTCGCGCGGCCGTTTGCTCGGGCGGGCGACCCTCGGCTTAGGTGGCCTCGTCGCCCTGGCGGCCGGGCTACCAGCGGCTGGACTCGCCTTCCTGCCTTCGTTCCTCGGGCAGCGCCGGCTCCCGGTCGACCTCGGGCCGACGGCTGCGTTCCCGGAAGGCGAGTTCGTCGTCGCCACCTTCCTCGCCGACCCGCAGGCGGGCGAGGTGTCGCGACGGGCCGTCTACGTGCGCAACAACGGGCTGCTCGGCGACCTGCCCAGCTTCACGATCATGTCCAGCCGCTGCACGCACGTCGGCTGCCCGACACAACCGAACGGGCCGCTCTTTGCTGCGCAGCGGAAAGCCGAGCGGACGAACGGCGGCGAAGTAGGCCTCGTCCCGACCCAGCCGGCCGGCTTCGGCTGCCCTTGCCACGGCAGCGAGTTCGACAACGAAGGCAACCGCACCGCCGGGCCGGCACCGCGCGCGCTCGACCGCTACCAGTTCTCGGTCCGCAACGGACATCTCTGGCTCGGCCGCCTCTACAGCGTCAGCCGAGTCGACGGTACCGGCGGGATGGCACAGATCCACAGTGTTCCTCTCAAGAACGACGGTGTACCCGCAACCGGCGCCGAAACCCTCCTCTACCCGATCGACACGCCGTCATGAGCATTTTCGAGCTCGAGATCGGCTGGGCTGCGACCGCGAGCGAGCGGCGCTACGTCGACTGGGAGCTGCTCGCATGCGATGAGGTTCGCGGCGTCTTCCCGGCGGCGCGCGATGACACGTTGCTGGTGCTCTTCAGTGGAGATCGGCTCGACTTCCGCACCTGGGCACGTTCTCTCGTAGAAGAGGCAGCGTGGTGAGGCGGCGGCGTCCCTCTTCGCCGGTCTTCCTCGCGGCGTCGGCGCTCTTTCTGGTGCCGTGGAGCCTGTGGCTGGCGAGCTCGCTGCCGTGCCGCTACCTGTCGGAGCATTGGGGCATTGCCTGGGCCGGATTCGACACCGCGCTTGCCGCAGCTCTGGCGGTGACCGGCGTCGCGGCTCTCCGCCGGGCCCCGTGGCTCGACCGCGCAGCCGTCGCCGCCGTGACGCTGCTCGCCGCCGACGCCTGGTTCGATGTCGTCACCTCCCGCGGCGCAGCGGCCATCGCCCTCGCCACGACTGAGGCAGTCGCCGTCGAGCTGCCGGTCGCGCTGCTCTGCATCTGGGTCGCTCAGCGATTCGCGACACCAGCAACCCGTGAGCGCAAGACGCTCGCAACCACCCACGAACAAGGAGTACTGCAATGAGACGTTTTTCGGCACGGCTGTTTGCGCTCGGACTTGCACTCGGCGTCCTCGGCGCAACGGGAGTCCTCGCGGCTGGCGCTTACGCCCGCACATCGCAAACCGGCGCGATGGAGACCCGCGTGCCTGCCAGGCATGCTCGAAATGCCCCCGTGTCTGGCCAGCCGGTCATCGACTGGAACCAGGTTCTGCTTTCGATTGTGAACACGCCGGGTGCTCAACCGGCGAACGTTCAGCCGACCCGCAACTTCGCGATCCTCCATGCCGCGATCTACGACGCGGTCAACTCGATCGACCGTACGCACGAGCCGTACGTGATCTCGGTCCGCGCGGCTCACGGCGCTTCGGAGTCCGCAGCTGCCGACGCGGCAGCGCACACGGCTCTCGTCAGGCTCTACCCGGCCCAGCAGAGCCGCCTCGACACCGACTACGCGGCCGAGCTCGCCAAGGTGCCAGACGGTCCCGCGAAGGACAAGGGCGTCCATCTCGGCCAAGAGGTCGCGAGCGACCTGCTCGCGATCCGCGCAAACGACGGCTCGAATGTCACCCCGCCTCCGTTTATCGCCGGGACGAGCCCCGGTGACTACCGGCCGACGCCGCCGAACTTCCCTACGCCCGTCTTCACCACCTGGGGACAGGTGACCCCGTTCGTGCTCGACCGCGGCGACCAGTTCCGCCCCGCACCGCCGCCCGCCCTCACCAGCAACGCCTACGCAGCTGCGATCAACGAGGTCGAGGGCCTCGGCTCGGCGACTAGCACCGCCCGCACGTCCGAGCAGACCCAGATCGGCCGGTTCTGGAACCCACCGATCCAGAACTTCTGGAACCAAATCGCCCAGGGCGTCGCACTCTCCCATCACAGCGACCTGCCGACGACGGCGCGCCTGTTCGCTGCGCTCAACCTCAGCTTCGCCGACTCGGCGATCGCCTTCTACGACGCCAAGTACACCTACAACCTCTGGCGGCCGGTCACGGCGATCCGCCTTGCCGACACCGACGGCAACTCCAACACCGTCGCGGACCCGACCTGGCTCCCGCTAGCCGGCAACACCGCCGCCGACCCCTCCTACCCCGGCGCACACAGCACCATCAGCGCCGCCGGAGCCGACGTGCTCGCCAGCTTCTACCGCGACAAGCAGCACTTTTCGCTCAGCTCGCCGGCGCTGCCCGGCGTGACCCGCTCCTTCAACAGCTTCAGCGCCGCCGCAGAAGAGGCCGGTCTCAGCCGCATCTACGCCGGCCAGCACACACGGCTCGACCACGCCGCCGGGGTCGCACTCGGCCACGACGTGGCCAGCTTCGTCCTTCACAACGCACTCCTGCCGGCGCGCGACTCCTCCGGCAACTAGCACGACCGATACGAAAGGAGAAACCCATGAAAGCATGGCGTTCTGTTGCTCTACTAGCGGCGCTCGTCGCACTCTTGGCGGTGATCGCCTTCTCGGGGACCACCCGGTCGGCCTCAGCCGACGGTGGCGGGATCGCTGTCGGCTCCTACCTGCAGACCAACCTGGTCTCGGATGTCCCCGGGCTGGCTGCGCACACGGACCCGAACCTGAAGAACCCCTGGGGTACATCGGTCGGTCCCGGGAGCCCGATCTGGGTCTCCGACAACCACGCCGGGGTCACGACGCTGTACGACGGCGCCGGCAACCCGCAGCCGCGTGTCGTCGCGATTCCGGCACCGCCGTCGGCCGGGAACGAAGCCGTGGGAGCGCCCACCGGCCAGGCGTTCAACACCTTCGACCCGAGCTCGTCCGACTTCGTGATCTCGAAAAACGGCGTCTCCGGCCCCGCCTTCTTCGTGTTTGCGACCGAAGACGGAACGATCGCCGGCTGGAACCCGAACGTCGACAACAGGCATGCCGTCATCGCCGTCGACCGCTCGAACGCGACCGACAGCGCCGGTGACGTCGGCGCCAACTACAAGGGCCTTGCGCTCGTGACGACGCCGAAGGGCAAGTTCATCTACGCCACGAGCTTCCGCTTCGGAACGGTCGACGTCTTCGACAGCAACTTCAACCTCGTCAACAGCTTCACCGATCCGACGGTTCCGGCCGGGTTCGCGCCGTTTGGGATCCACAACATCGGCGGCAACCTCTATGTCACCTTCGCAAAGCAGGGTCCGGGCAAAGCCGACGACGACGCCCGCCCGGGCAACGGCTTCGTCGACGTGTTCGCCCCCAACGGCGACCTGCTCCAGCGACTCGTCAGCCGAGGCAAGCTCGACTCGCCTTGGGCTGTCACGCTCGCGCCGCCGACGTTCGGCGCCTTCGGCGGCGACATCCTCGTCGGTAACTTCGGCAAGGGCCGGATCAACGCCTATGACCGGACCAGCGGCGAGTTCCAGGGTGAGCTCAAGAGGCCGGGCGGAGGCCCGGTCGCGATCGACGGGCTCTGGGGACTGCGCTTCGCCCCCGCGACACCTGGCGCAGGCCCGAACACCCTGTTCTTCACCGCGGGACTCAACGATGAAGCCGACGGGCTGTTCGGAACGATCCTCCCGAACGGATAGCGACGAGCCCGCCCGCCACGGCCCCGCTCCAACTCGGAGCGGGGCCGTGCTCGTCGACACAAGGAACAACGGCTTGAGCGCATACGAACTCCGAATTCCTCCCAACCTTCCCGCAGCGGGCCCGTCAGCACGTCGGCGTGAGCAGGCTGCCGGGCGCGTTCTGCTCACCGGGGCGACCGGCTACGTCGGGGGCCGGCTGCTGCGGAAACTCGAGGAGTCCGGGCGACCGGTGCGCTGCATGGTGCGCAGACCCGAGACCATGTCCGGACGGGCGGGTGAGCAAACGGAGGTCGTCTACGGAGACGTCCTTGAGCCAGACTCCCTGCAGGAGGCCTTCGCGGGTGTCGCGGCCGCTTACTACCTCGTTCATTCGATGGCGGCGTCGGGGCCGTTCGCCGGTGCAGATCGTCGCGGCGCGGAGAACTTCGCGGCTGCCGCGCGCAAGAGCGGCGTGAGCAGGATCGTCTACCTGGGCGGCCTCGGCGCCGAGCACGATCTCTCCACGCACCTCGAGAGCCGTCACGAGGTCGGGCGGATCCTGCGCGAGTCGGGCGTCCCGACGATCGAGTTTCGCGCCTCCATCATCATCGGCTCGGGAAGCGTCTCTTTCGAGATCGTGCGCTCGGTCGTCGACCGCTCGCCCGTCCTGCTGATCCCGCGCTGGGTCGTCTCACGCACGCAACCAATTGCCATCGAGGACGTCCTCGCGTACCTGCTTGCCGCCCTCGACCTTGAGCTCGAGGAGAGCCGGCTGTTCGAGATCGGAGGCCCCGACCATGTCGCGTACGCCGACCTCATGCGTGAGTATGCGCGTCAGGCTGGTCTGCGGCGCGCGGTGATTCGTGTCCCTTTGGCGACCCCGCGCATCTCCGGGCTCTGGTTGAGCCTTGTGACGCCGGTCTATGCGAGCATCGGCCGGGAGCTCATCGAGAGCCTGCGGAACGACACACTCGTCCGCGACGAATCGGCCCGCGAGGTGTTTCCGATCCGCCCGCGAGGCGTGAGCCAGGCAATCGAGCGCGCGCTCGCGAACGAGGACAGGGAGTTCGCCGAGACCCGGTGGTCGGATGCGCTGTCGGCACACCAGGGGCGAAACTGGGGCGGCGTGACACTCGGCCAGCGGGCCGTAGCATCGCGCAAGATCGAAGTCGCAGCGTCGCCGCAGCAAACGTTCGCGCCGATCCAGCGGATCGGCGGCAAGACGGGCTGGTACTACGCAAACGGCTTCTGGCGGTTGCGCGGCCTCATGGACACGATCGTCGGCGGCGTCGGTCTCCGCCGCGGACGTCGGGATCCCGTTCGGCTGGCGGTTGGAGACACACTCGACTTCTGGCGGGTGGAGGCCTTCGAACAAGATCGACTCCTGCGGCTCTCGGCCGAGATGAAGACGCCTGGGCGCATCTGGCTGCAGTTCGAGGTCGACGGCGACCAAGGCGGCGCGACACTGTGCCAGACGGCGATCTTCGATCCCCACGGCCTGGCTGGACTCGCGTACTGGTACGCGCTCTACCCGGTGCACTACCTGATTTTCGATGGAATGCTGCGAAGGATCAGGCAGGCTGCGATCGGGAGCGGGGAAGCTCAGTCCCCAGCGCGTCACCGCCGCATGCGCGTGTCGCCCGGGCGCGCCACCGACTGCCCCGCGACAGAGGGGAGCCGCCCAGGATCGCAATGAGCCGGTCGCGTCGTCGTCTGTGGTTGGAAGATTCCGACGACAACCGGAAAACCGACTACATTTTCTTGCATGACGCGCCGACTCGCCGACGTTGCCGCCTACGCCAAAGTGAGCGAGGCGACGGTCAGCCGCGTCCTCAACGGCAAGCCTGGAGTCTCGAAGGCAACGCAGCAGGCGGTGTTGACTGCCCTCGACGTCCTCGGTTACGAGCGGCCGACGCAGCTGCGCGGTCAGCGTGCGCGGCTCGTCGGGCTCGTGCTCCCCGAGCTCCAGAATCCGATCTTTCCTGCCTTCGCCGAGGTGGTTGCTGACGCACTGTCGCGGCGGGGCATCACACCCGTTCTCTGCACGCGGACAGCCGCCGGCGTCACCGAAGCAGCCTATGTGGACATGCTTCTTGAGCAGCAGGTCTCCGGGATCATTTTCTTCGGGGGCCAGTACCACGAAGCCGGTGCGGAT
>Ga0209811_10000516_pt1 | contig 15693 bp, 12 predicted proteins | sample Coa_R1_6_FD_187161 | JGI IMG/M metagenome (GOLD analysis project Ga0209811, IMG submission 187161) | Surface soil microbial communities from Centralia Pennsylvania, which are recovering from an underground coalmine fire. - Coalmine... | ecosystem: Environmental > Terrestrial > Soil >...
GTGGATCGTGGAAGCAGCCACCGGGAACGCCCGGCGCCTCGAGGGCGTGAAGATGTACCCCATCGGCAACGTGCTCGACTGGTCCAACGACGATGCCTCTCTCTTTACAGCGCTGGTCGTGCACGACACCAAGAGCCTGCCGGACCTGGAGCGCATCCCCGATGGGCCCGCGGTCCGCAAGAGCGCGGGGCGTGCAACGCCGCAGCGCACGTCGCGCGACGTGCTGCACACGGCGGACGACCAGGCGCGCTTCCAATTCATTGCCACATGCCAACTGGCGTGGGTACCCGTCGACGGCAGCGCGATCCGCAACATCGGCGAGCCCGTGGCACTCGATCATTGCGAGATCTCACCCGATGAAAAATACGTGCGCGTCGAGCGCTACGCGCTGCCGGCGCCGCTGGGATTCCCGCTCTACCTGTTCCCGTACAAAGTCGAGCTCTGGCCCACCGCTGGCGGCGCGCCGATCGCGATCGGCGACGTGCCGTTGAACGACCGCAGCGCGGTGGCGAGCGTGTCATCGCTGGGACCGCGCGAGTTCACGTTCTCGCCCGACGGACAGACGCTGTGGTTCGCATCGTGGGAGGACAAGGCGGGCGCCAACGCGCAGGCCGCGGTGCGCGACACGTCGCTGCCGCCTCCGGGTGCGGATCGCATCATGAAACTGCCGGCGCCGTTCACCGGGACGGCCGCGGAGGTGACGCGCGCAGAGTTCCCGATCCAGGGCATGGGATTCACTGCGGATGGCTCGAAGCTGCTGGTCTACGAAGGCTACGAGCCGCGCCGCGTAGAGCGGCAGAGTTGGCTCGACGCGAAGCAGCCGTCGAAGCTCAACACGCTGGTCTATCGCTCGACCGAGGGCGTGTACGACGATCCCGGCCGCATGGCGTTCAAGGCCGAGCGTCACCAGGACGTCGCCTGGGTGACGGCCGACGGCAAGAGCTTCTATCGCATGGGCGACGGCTTCCAGGCCGACGGGCAGCGGCCGTTCCTCGATCGCTGCGCATTCGCGGGCGGCAAGAACACGCGACTCTTCCAGAGCGATCTCAAGCGCCTCGAGGCGCCGGTCACCGTGCTCAGCGCCGATGCCAGGCGCTTCATCACGCTGGCGCAGACCGCGAGCGAGCCGCCGAACTGGTTCGCGCGCAAGGCGGGCGAGAAGAAGGCGACGCAGGTGAGCGCGTTCAAGAACCCCATGGAGGCGCTGTCGCGCGCTCCGCGCCAGCAGTTCACGTTCAAGCGCGACGACGGCGTGGTCTTGAACGCGGAAGTCGTGCTGCCCCCGGACTGGAAGCCGGGCTCGGCGCCGTTGCCGACCCTGTTCTGGATCTACCCGAACGACTACCGCTCCGCAGCCGCGGCGTCGCAGAACCGCACGTCGCCGAATCGCTTCCCTTCACAGAGCCCCTTGAATCCCGAAGTCCTGGTCACTCAGGGCTACGCGGTCGTGAAGCCGGATCTGGCCATCGTCGGCACCAATGATCAGTACGTGGCCGAGCTGCAGCGCTCGGCGAAGGCGGCGGTGGACGAGTGCGTGAAGCGTGGCTTCACCGACCGCGACCGGATCGCGGTGGCCGGGCACTCCTACGGCGCGTTCTCCACGGTCAACTGCCTCGCGCACACGAAGCTCTTCCGTGCCGGGTGGGCAAGCGACGGCGCCTACAACCGCACGCTGACGCCGTTCACGTTCCAGGCTGAGACGCGGAATCTCTGGGAAGCCAGGGACACGTACCTCGGCATGTCGCCGTTCCTGTATGCGAACCAGATCGACGTGCCGCTGCTGCTGATGCACAACCAGGATGACACCAACGTGGGCACGAATCCGATCCAGAGTCAGAGGCTCTTCGAGGCCCTGAATGGCCTGGGGAAGACCACCCAGCTGATCGAGTACCCCTACGAGGACCACGGGCCGGCGGCCAGGGAGACCGTGCTCGACTACTGGGCTAGAGCACTCGACTGGATCGACCGATACGTGAAGAACGCGCCCCCGGCGGCCGCGGGGACGCCCTGAGACTGCACGTCGCCCGGGCCTGCCCCACTGGGGGCTGACCCGGGCGGCAAGGCCTCACGACAACTTGAATTGACCGTGGAAAACGGGCTCCGTAGACTTACCACCTTCCCCCTTCGGTCACCCTGCCCCGGGTCCAACTCGACCCAGGAGACTCCCGACACATGAAGTCGCTCACCGCGCGGCTCGTCGCCGCCATCGTGGCCGTCGGAATCGCGGCGGCTCTGCTGGGTGCGGCTGCGCCGGCCAAGAAGGTGCTCGAGCCCGGCAAGCTCATCATCCTGTCGACCACCGACGTCAAGGGCAAGAACGAGCCCTGTGGTTGACACACCCCCAAAGGGGGTCTCGCCCGGCGGGCGAGTTTCGTCGACAGCCTGAAGGCGCAGTACAGCCAGGTCCTGCTCGTGGACAACGGCGGATTCTTCCCCGAGGAATCCGACAGCCTCTATCGCGACAAGGCGTGGTTCCTGATGGACGGCATGGTGCTGCTGGGCACCGACGCCGTGGGCATGAGCGAGAAGGAGCTGAAGTACGGCCGCGGCTGGCTGCTGGCGCAGCTCAAGCGCTCGCGCCTGCCGATGACCTGCGCCAACGTCTGGGACAAGCAGACCAAGAAGACGCTGGTGCCGCCCTATCTGATCGTCAAGAAGGGCGCCGTCACCGTGGGTGTGTTCGCGGTCACGAGTGACAAAGTCGACCTGGGTCCGGCGCGTGACTCGCTCACGATCGAGGATCCGGCGGTCGCGGCGAACCGGGTGATCCCGGAGATGAAGAAGAAGGGCGCCACGGTCATCGTGCTGCTCTCGCAGCTCGGCAAGGTCGAGAGCGAGGACCTGGTGACGTCGGTGGACGGCGTCGACGTGGTGATCGCCGGTCGCAACGTGCCCGTGCTGCAGAAGGGCCGCATGATCAAGAACACGGTGGCGTGCTACGGCGGCGAGCAGGGCCAGAACATGGGCCGCACCATCGTCACGCTGGACGCGGCGAAGAAGATGCAGACCGGCGACAACGACGTGTTCGTGCTCGGCCCCGAGGTGGGGGAGAAGCCCGAGGTCCTGCAGCTGGTCAAGAGCTTCAACGACGCCTTCAATGACAAGATGCGCAAGCTCGAAAAGGAGCGCGCCGCGCAAGCCCAGCTGCAAACCGGCGGCGAGGGCCAGCAGGCGAAGCAGTCGGTGGACCACTTCGTGGGCTCCGAGGTCTGCCAGCGCTGCCACATGCCCGAGTACGCGCAGTGGCTCAAGACCGATCACGCGAAAGCGTGGCAGACGTTGGTGGATCAGAAGAAGGACGCCACGCCCGAGTGCGTGACCTGCCACGTCGTGGGCTACAAGCAGGCGGGCGGGTTCCAGACCGGCGATGACGCACCCAAGCTCGGGAACGTGCAGTGCGAGAGCTGCCACGGCATGGGCACGCAGCACGAGGCGATGCCGGCGTCACCGCAGAAGGTGACCGAGGCCACCTGTCGCACCTGCCACAACGCCACGTCGAGCCCGGTGTTCGACTTCGCGATCTACGAGCCGCATGTCTTGCATCACCCACCTGCAACTCTGCCGCCGCTTCCGCCGAAGCCGGCCAACTCTTCGATGATGAAGGGGGCGGGGCACTAGGTTTGGACTTGGGCTGGCAAGAGCGTCTCCCCTCAGGGAGCGACCGGGGCCCCCGCGCTGGAAACGGCGCGGGGGCTTTTCTCTTGTCTTTCATGACCAAAGCAGAGCCCCCGCACGGATCGTGCGGGGGCTGGAGCCGCGCGGCTCAGGCGCCGCGCATCGCGGCTTCCTCCTCGCGCGTCGGGCCGTAGAGACCGGGCGGCTTGCCGCCGGCGAGGCGCGCCAGCATGAAGAGCTGTCCGCGGTGGTGGATCAGGTGGTGCAGGAGCGCGTTCCACAGGATGTCGCCGTTGCGCATGGTTCGCCCGAAGAACGGCGTCGACTCGTCGATGGCGCCGGGCTTCAGTCCCTTGATGCGCGCCACGGCATCCGCGTGCACCTTCGCGAACGCAGGTGCCAGCTCGGCGACGGTGCGCGGACGCTGCAGGCCGGGAAGCTTCGCCTCGAAGTCGAACTTGCCATTGGCGACGCCGTCCGCGATGTAGCCGTCGAGCTCGGCCAGGTGCCAGGCCAGCTCGCCGAGCGAGCGGCCCTTCGCGTCGGGACGGAAGTCGTACTGGTCGTTCGGCAGCGCGGCGAGCAACTGCTGGGTCTTCTTGCTCTCGGACTCCCACGAGGCGAGGAAGTGATCGAGCTCATGGCTGGCCATGGGGTGCTCCTTCACGTGTGCGGGTGAGTTGCAGGCGGCGGTGCACGGCGCCCGCGGACACTAGACTCGCCGGAACCCCGTGGCCATCGCGCGTCGCTTGCCACCGGGCGACGTCGCTCCTAGGCTCTGCGTTCAAGGCAATTATCGTTGCAATCTCAAGTCACGGCCCAGAGCATGCGGCCCCCGTTCGACCCGCGGGGCGCGCCGGCCGCTCCCGACCCAGATCCGTCCACTCCCGGAGCGCCGCCGTGAGCAACGTCCTCGAGGGCGTCCACTACTTCGAATCCATCCTCGACACCGTGGGCAAGACGCCGCTCGTGCGGCTGCGCGTCGTGGGCCGCGACCTGCCGTGCCCGGTGCTCGCGAAGATGGAGATGTTCAATCCCGGCGGCAGCGTCAAGGACAGGATCGGGCTGGCGATGGTGGAGGGGGCGGAGAAGGACGGCCGCTTGAAGCCCGGCGGCACGATCGTCGAGTGCACCTCCGGCAACACCGGTCTCGGGCTCGCGATGGTGGCGGCGGTGCGCGGCTATCGTGCCGCGTTCTGCATGCCGGACAAGGTCTCGAGCGAGAAGGTGAATCTCCTGAAGGCCTTCGGCGCCGAGGTCTACCTGAGCCCCACGGCCGTCGCGCCCGAGCATCCCGACAGCTACTACAGCGTCGCCAAGCGCATCTCCACCGAGCGGCCGGGCGCGGTGCTCATGAACCAGTATCACAACCCGGCGAACCCCGAGGCGCATTACCGGAGCACCGGCCCCGAGTTGTGGGAGCAGACGCGCGGGCGCATCACCCACTTCGTCGCCGGCATGGGCACGGGCGGCACGATCAGCGGCACCGGCCGGTACTTGAAGAAGATGAACGAGAAGATCCAGGTCATCGGCGCCGACCCGGTGGGCTCGATCCTGAAATACTACAAGGAGACGGGGAAGATCGGCGAGGCGCACACGTACAAGATCGAGGGCGTGGGCGAGGACTTCATCCCCACGGCCACGGACTTCTCGGTCGTCGATCGCGTCTTGAGCTGCAACGATCACGACGGCCTCAACATGGCGCGGACGCTGGCGCGCACCGAGGCGATCTTCACCGGCGGCTCGGCGGGCATGGCGGCGTGGGTGGCGCTCGAGGTGGCGAAGCAGTGCGGAGCGAACGACCTCGTCGTGGTGCTGCTGCCCGACACGGGCGAGCGCTACCTGTCGAAGGTCCACAACGACGAGTGGATGCGCGACAACCACCTGCTCGACCCCTCGGCGGTGCGCGTGGGGACCATCGCCTCGGGCAAGACCGCGCGCGTGCGCACGCTCTTCCGCGTGGAAGCGGGCCAGCCCCTGAAGCGCGCGCTGGCGCTGATCCAGCAGCACGACGTCTCGCAGCTCCCCGTGTTCCGCGGCGGCGACGTGGTGGGGACGCTGGAGGAGGGCGAGGTCTTGAAGTCGGCGCTCGCCGACGCGGCGTCGCTGGAGCTGCCGCTGGACACGATCATGGGACCGCCGCTGCCGGTGGTGGGCGCGGACGAGCCGGCAGACGTGGTGACGAAGCTCTTGGCGTCGCGCAATGCCGCGGTGCTGGTACGAAGCGACGGCGCGGTGACCGGCATCCTCACGCGCTTCGACATGCTGCAGTTCATCGCGGGGAGCGACTGATGGCGAAGCTCGGGACGAAGCCAGGGATCAGCACGCTGGCCGTGCACGCGGGCCAGCAGCCCGATCCCACGACGGGCGCGGTGATGACGCCGATCTACCAGACGAGTACCTATGCGCAGGAGGCTCTGGGCAAGAACAAGGGCTTCGAGTACGCGCGCACGCACAACGCCACGCGCGCGGCGCTGGAGCGGAACCTCGCCGGGCTCGAGGGCGCGAAGCACGGGCTCTCCTTCGCCTCGGGGCTCGCGGCCACGAACGCTTTGATCCAGACGCTCTCCGCGGGCGATCACGTCGTGTGCGGCCAGAACACCTACGGCGGCACGTTTCGCCTGTTCGACAAGGTCTGGCGCCGGCACGGCATCGAGTTCACGTTCGTGGACGCGGCTTCGACCGACGCGGTCGCGTCGGCGTTCACGCCGAAGACGAAGCTCGTGTTCGTCGAGACGCCCACGAACCCGCTCATGCAGCTCACCGACATCGCCGCGGTGAGCGAGCGCGCGCGCAAGCGGGGCATCTTGACCGTGGTGGACAACACGTTCATGTCGCCCTACTTCCAGCGGCCGCTCGAGCTGGGCGCGGACGTGGCATTTCATTCGGTGACCAAGTACCTGAACGGTCACAGCGATCTCGTGGGCGGCGCGCTGCTGCTGAACGACGACGGGCTCCACGACCAGCTGCGCTTCCTCCAGAACGCGGCCGGCGCCGTGCCCGGGCCCATGGACTGCTTCTTGGCGCTCCGCGGCACCAAGACGCTGGCCGTGCGCATGCAGCGCCACGATGAGAACGCCCGCGAGCTCGCGTCCATGCTCGCGAGCCATCCGCGGGTATCGAAGGTGTTCTACCCCGGGCTCCCGAGCCATCCGCAGCACGCGCTCGCCAAGCGCCAGGCGAGCGGGTTCGGCGGCATGATCTCGATCGTCCCCGGCGACGGCTCGCTCGAGGCCGGGCGCTCGGTGTTCGATCGCTTCGAGCTGTTCACGCGCGCCGAGAGCCTGGGCGGCGTGGAGAGCCTCGTCTGCCACCCGGCGTCGATGACGCACGCCTCGGTGCCGCGCGAGCGGCGGCTGGCGATGGGGTTCGCCGACGGGCTGCTGCGGCTCTCGGTCGGGATCGAGGACATCGCAGACCTGAGGGCCGACCTGGAGCAGGCGCTTGGGGGTTCGTGAGCGGCTCGATCGCTCGCTGCTGATGGTGTTCGCCGTGGCCGGAGCGCTCTCCTCCGGCTGCGACCGCCCCGGCGAGCGCGCGCTGATCGTGACCACGAACGACGTCATCGCCAAGACGAGCCCGTGCGGCTGCCACACGCCGAAGGGCGGCTTCGCGAGGCGCGCGGCGTTCATGGACAGCGTGCGCGCGGCGCGCAACAATCGGAATGCCGTTCTCGCGCTCGACGCCGGCGGCTTCTTCCCGGTGGTCGAGGACGAGCGCGACGCCGGCGCGTTCACGCTCGCCGCGATGGCGCGGATGGGGGTCGCCGCCGCCGGCGTGGGCGCGAACGACCTGCGCTTCGGCTACTCGTACCTGCGCGAGCACGCGCGCGCGGCGGGCGTGCCGCTGCTCGCGGCGAACCTCGAGCGGCGCGACACGCACGCGTCCGCGTTCGAGCGCTGGCGCCTGTTCCACGCCGGCGGCGTGGCCGTGGGCGCGTTCAGCCTCATGCCCGAGAGCGCCGACCTGGGGCCGGCGCGCGACACGCTCGTCGCCGCGTCCCCGCAGAACGCCGCACACGCGGCGGTCGATTCCCTGCGCGCCGCGGGAGCGCAAGTGATCATCCTGCTCTCGCAGCTCGGCGAGCCGTGGGGCGACAGCCTGGTCGCGCGCGTGCCCGGGATCGACCTGATCGTCCAGGGCGGCGGCATGGTGCCGATCCGCGCCGACGGGCGGCGGATCGGGCGCACCGTCGCCATCGAGGGCGGCACCCAGGGTTGGCAGGTGGGCGTGGCCGAGGTGCGCCCGGGAGCGGGCGGCGGGTCGCCGCGGCTGGATGCGCGCACCATCGTGCTCGGTCCCGAGTACCCGATGCAGCCGGCCATGGCCGCGAGCGTCAAGGCGTTCGAGGACTCCCTGAACGCCAGGCTCCGCGCGCGCAAGGCGGCCTTCGCACCCCTCGCGCCCGGTGGGACCTCCGGCCCGCACTACGTGGGCATGTCGAACTGCGTCAACTGCCACGCCAGCGAGTACGCCCAGTGGCAGTCCACCGCGCACTCGCACGCGTGGAAGACGCTCGCCGACCAGCACAAGGAGTCGACGCCGTCGTGCGTGCCCTGCCACGTCACCGCCCTGGGCGAGCCGGGGGGCTTCCAGACCGCCGACGACGCGTCCCGCTTCGGGAACGTGCAGTGCGAGGCCTGCCACGGCATGGGCAGCGATCACAAGCAGTGGGTGGACCACGGCAGCGCCGTGCCCGAGGCCACCTGCCGCGGCTGCCACACGGCCGAGACGAGCCCTACCTTCAGCATGGCGGCCTACCGACCGCACGTGCTCCACGACCCGCCGCCCGGGCTCCAGCCGCTCCCGCAGAGCCCAGCGGCGAAGCTCATGCGGTCCGGCCAGCACCCGCACAGACGTTGACGACCGTATTGTCGACTCCCGCAAAGTCTGCTCCCGCAGCCGGTTCCGGCGACGGCCGCGGCTCGCGGGAGGCGAGTTCCCATTTGACAACCAGAGGGTTCGTCCCTAGCCTGCGGGTCGCTTTTGCAGGCAGGTGTAGCGCGTTCCTGCGCAATCACGGCCCGCAGACACCCCAAGCGGGGACACTTCAACGACTATTCGGACCGACACCGCTTGCATCCAGTGGTGTTTTTTTCTGAGTTCCGGACTTGATGATGGGAAAACACGGCCGCTCCAGATGATCACCGGGGGCGGCAGCGTGAGAGGAGGTGAACGTGCACACGATGCGTAAGCTTTTTGCTCTGGCGCTGATGGCGCTGGCCCTTGCGTCCTTGGCGGCGGGCTGTGGCAAGAAGGCGGAGGAGACCCCGCCGGCCACCGAGTCGTCGACGATGTCGGACAGCACCGCCATGGGTGGCACGATGGACTCCACGTCGATGATGTCGGCCGATTCGACGAAGCACTGAGTAGGGCCCTCGTGGAATCGTGTGTGACCGGGGGAGTCGCGCAAACCGCGACTCCCCTTTGGTTTTTCTCGCACCGAACGGAAACCATCCGGCAACTGGCAGCGTAGGGACGGGGGCAAGGTTCAGAAGCCCCGTGAGTCCAGGTGACCCCTGCGACCCACCCCGGGCGGACCGGCCGGTCCCTGACCGCGGCTGGCCGCCGAGGTGCGCCGCCGGCCCGGGACTCCGCGGGCGTGGAGCATCCGGCGTCGGGCGGTGACGAGCGGAGGGATCGAATGCGCAGACTTCTGATGGCGGCACTGATCGCGCTGCCGGTCTGGTCGGCGTCCAGCGCGGCCCAGGAACGCTCGATGCGCTTCCGCCCGGTCCCCGCGGAGAGCGCGTCGAGCTTCGATCGCGCCTCGATGTCGTCCGCAGACTCGACGACGGGGGGTACCCGCCGTGGTCGCGCTCCGCGTGTTCCCGCCGTCGTGCCCGTCGTGCCCGACCTCCCGGTACCTCCCGGGGAGGCGCCGTCGGCGCCCGAGCCGCCAGAAGTTCCCGAGCCGGCCGTCCGCACCACCAGCGGCGACATCGTGCGTTTCGGCAGCGACATCACGGTCAAGGCCGGGCAGCTGATCCAGGGCGACGTCGTCAGCTTCGGCGGCTCGATCGAGGTCATCGGCCACGTCACCGGGAACGTCTCCGCCATGGGCGGCGACGTGACGCTGACCCCGAGCGCGCGCGTGGACGGCGACGTGGTCTGCATCGGCGGCACGCTGCGCGAGGAGCCAGGCTCGTCGGTGGGCGGCCAGCGCGTGACCGCGCCGCGCACGCCGGGCGCCAAACTCTTCTTCCCCATGCTCGCCGTCGTCGGCACCGGATTCCAGATGCTCGCGCACGCTGCGGTCGCCCTGTTCATGCTCGGCATCGCCTGGCTGTTCGCGAAGCTCGCGCCCGGCCGCACCCAGTCCGCCATGGACCAGATCGCCGCCGAGCCCGGGCCGTCGTTCATCATCGGGCTGCTGGTGTGGGCGCTCATCATCCCGAGCGTGATCGCGCTGGCGCTGGTGATCGCGGTGCTCTGCATCACCATCATCGGCATCCCGCTCGCCGCCGCGGTCGCGGTGGGCTACTGCGCGTTCTTCGTGCTCGCCGCGCTCTGGGGCTCGGTGGTGGGCTACGGCGTGCTCGGGCAGCGCATCTATCCGCGCTTCAAGGGTGGCACGCCGACGCTGCTGCAGGCGCTCATCTGGGGCGGCGTCGCGCTCCAGGGCCTGCGCATCGCCAGCGACCTGTTCCACGTGGTGCCGTTGTTCGGGTTCGTGGGCGGTCTGTTGATGTTCATCCACTTCGTGCTCTTCGGCTGCCTCGCGACCCTCGGCGCCGGTGCGCTGGTGCGCGGCGAATACCAGCGCCGGAGTCTCCAGAACTGGTGGTCGCGCATGCGGCCGGCGGGGGCGCCTCGGAACGACATGCCACCGCCACCACCGCCGCCTCCGCCGCCCGCCACGCCGCCTTCGCCGACCGGCCCGAGCAGCGCTGAGGTGATCGGCTAGGCGCTCGTCGTGCGCGCTACGCCGCGCGCGCTCGCCGTGCGATCCCCCAGCTGAGCGCGACATAGGTGAACGCGCACGCGCCCTGCGCGGCGAGGAACGCCCCCATCAGCAGCAGGTAGCCCTCGAAGTGGGCGCCCGCCTGGGCCATGTCGTGGATCTCGTAGGCGCCGAACGCCATCGCCGCGAGCGAGGAGCAGCCGACCGCGCCGCGGAGCCAGGACGGCCGCGGCCCGCGCACGACGAGAAGCAACGTCAGCGTGGCATAGGCGAAGAACACCGCCGCGATCCCCGCCCACAGCGGAATGCGCTCCGGGTCGCGCGAGGGCAGGACCGCGAGGATCACGAAGCAGAGCCAGAGCGCGATCATCCCGGTCGCGAGCGCCCCTGCCACGACCAGCAGCCGGAGCGGCAGCGAGAACGGCTGGAACTGGCGGGCGAGGGTGCCCGCTTCCCCGAAGCGGCGCACCGCCTCGGGCTCGGCATCGTGCTCGGACATGCCCTGCCTCCTCAACTCGGCCGGGAACTCGGTCACGCCATTCACCGGTCGCTGCCACACCGACGGGCGCACCCCGAGCGCCGTGGGGCCCGCGGCCGTGATCGGGCAGGTGCGCCGGATGCGGCCGCTCGCGACCCCACGAAGCATAGGTCTTCCGGGTGTCGAGCGCCGCGCGATTGCCTGCGCCCGCCGCGTGCGGCATCGTGCCGCGGTCCCGCGCGCCGAGCGTCGCGGCACACCCGGCGGAGCCGGGTCCGGCATCGATCCAGGAGGTCCGTTGCCCGGCGAGTCGCTGTTCGTGCTGTGCCTGCTCCTGTTCCTGGACAACGCCACGCTCGCGGCGTTCACCACGCCGCTGCTGCTCGCCTACGCGCCGCACTTCGAGCCCTGGCAGGTGGGTGTGTTCGGCGCCGCCGCGGCGGGAGCGGGCAGCACCATCCAGATCCTGCTCTTCCGCTGGATCCTGTCCACGGACTGGCCGTGGGTGAAGCGCTTCGCGCCCGGTCGCGACAAGTTCGAGCAGGCGCTCAAGAGCTCGCCCTCGGCGTCGTTCCTCGCCATATTGATCGCGCGCGCCACGCCGCTGCCGGACGGGCCCATCAAGCTCGTGGCCGCCGCCGGCCGCTATCCGCTGCCGCTCTACTTCCTCGCCGTACTCTTGGGCGGCATTCCCTATTTCGCCGCGCTCGCCTGGCTCGGTCACGAGTTCCCCGTGCCACCCTGGGTGCTGATCGCGCTCGTCGTCGTCATCGCGCTCGTGTTCGGGTTCGAGCGCTGGAGGAAGCGTGGCCGCCGCCAGCCAGGTGCCTAGCCCCCGGAACCTGCGAACCCGCGCGCGCCAACTCCACCGAGCCGGAGGCGAGGGCACTGCCCATGGAAAGCCAGCCGGAGGCGAGGGCTCTGCCAGTGAAAAGACAGCTGCAAGCGCCATCGGCGTCGACACCGGCGGCACGTTCACCGACGTCGTCGCCTGGCGCGGCGGCGAGCGCGTGGCGTTCAAGGTCCCGTCCACGCCCGGCGTCCCGGCGCAGGCCGTGCTCGAGGGACTCGCGCGCGCCGGGGCCGGCCGCGGCACGCGCGTGCGTCATGGCTCCACGGTGGCGACCAATGCGCTGCTCGAGAGGAAGGGCGCGCGGGTCACGCTCGTCACCACCGCGGGCTTCGAGGACGTGCTCGAGATCGGCCGCCAGGAGCGGCCCGATATCTATGCGTTACAGCCCGCGCGCAGGCCGCCACTGGTACCCCGCGAGCGACGGATCGGCGCCCGCGAGCGGCTCGCGGCGGGTGGCGACGTCCTCACGCCGCTCACGGCCGGCGAGATCGCGAGCGTCGTCCGCCGCGTGCGCGCGACGAAGCCGGATGCGATCGCTGTCGGGCTGCTGCATGCGTGGTCCGCGCCCGCGCACGAGCAGCGCCTCGCGCGTGCGCTCGAGAAGCTCCAGGTGCCGGTGACGAGCGCCGCCGCGCTGGTGCCCGAGATCCGCGAGTACGAGCGGCTCGCGACCACGGTTGCGAACGCGTTCCTCTCGCCACGGGTGGGTTCCTACCTGCTCGGGTTGGCAAACGGCGCCGCAGGCGCCGATCTGGAGATCGTGCTCTCCCACGGCGGCACCGCCCCGCCCGAGCAGGCCGCGCGCGAGCCCGTGCGCCAGCTCTTCTCCGGGCCCGCGGCCGGGCTGCGCGCGGCGCTCGCATCCGCGCGCGCGTGCGGCTTCGAGCGCGCGCTCACGCTCGACGTCGGCGGCACGTCCACGGACTGCGCCTTCCTCGGCGGCCGCGACACCGGCCGCGACGGCCTGCCGCGGCGCCGCGGCCGCGAGGTGGCGGGCGTGCCGGTGCTCTTGCCGACGCTCGACGTGCACACGGTGGGCGCGGGCGGCGGCTCGATCGCACGCATCGATGCGGGCGGCGTGCTGCGCGTGGGGCCGGAGAGCGCCGGCGCCGACCCGGGGCCCGCCTGCTATGGAAATGCCGGCCCGGCCACGGTGACCGACGCGCTCGTGGTGCTCGGCGCCATCGCCGGCGACACGCTCGCGGGCGGCGCGCTCGCGCTCGACCGCGCCGCGGCGCAGCGCGTCATGGCGGCGCTCGCGCGCGACTCCGGACTGCCGAGTGCTGAGCGCGCGGCCGAGGGCGTGCTGCGCGTGGTGGAGTCGAACATGGCGAACGCGCTGCGGAAGGTGTCGGTGGAGTGCGGCGAGGATCCGCGCGGCGCAGCGCTGGTCGCATTCGGCGGCGCGGGCGGCCTCCACGCCTGCGCGCTCGCGGAATCGCTGGGCACGCCCGCGGTGATCTGGCCGCGCGACGCCGGCGTCCTCTGCGCGCTCGGCGCGCTCACCGGCGGCTCGCGCCGCGAGCGCTCGCGCAGTCTGCTGCGGACGCTTCGCGACGCACGCGACCACGCCGCACTCGCGCGCGGGATCGCGCAGCTGGAGCGCGAGGTGCGCGCGGCATTCCCGGCGCGCGATCGCGCGCGCGTACGGCTCGAGCACCGCGCCGAGGTGCGCGCGCTGGGACAGGCGCACGAGCTTCCGCTGGCGGCACTGCCGCTCGCCGACCTCGCCGGGCGCTTCCACGACGCGCACGAGCGGCGGTACGGATTCGCCGATCGTGGCGCCACGATCGAGGTGGTGACGCTCGAGGTCGGCGGCTGGCTCGACGAGCCGCTGCCTCGCGAACGCGCCTCGGCCGGCGCCCGGGCGGGGAAGCCCGGTCGCGCGATCGAGGTCTGGCACGACGGCCGCCGCCGGCGCGCCGTGTGCCATCGCCGCGAAGAGATCGCGACGGGCGCGCGCATCGCAGGCCCTGCGGTCGTCGTGGACGACGGCGCCACGCTGTGGGTGGCGACCGGATGGAGCGCGCGGCGCCATCCTTCAGGAGCGGTCGTGCTGACGAGGGGCGAGCGGTGAGCTCCCGCCGCGCCGTGCCCGATGCGGTCACGCTCGCGCTCTATCGCGGCCTGTTCACCGCGTGCGCCGAGGAGATGGGCGCCACGCTCATGCGCGCCGCGCACTCGCCCAACATCACCGAGCGACTGGATCACTCGTGCGCCGTGTTCGACGCGCGGGCCCGGCTCGTGGCGCAGGCGGCGCACATCCCCGTGCACCTGGGCTCGATGCCGCGCGCCGTCGAGGCGGCGCTGGCGCTGGCTCCGTTCGCGCCGGGCGACGCCGTGCTCCTCAACGATCCCTACGACGGCGGCACCCACCTGCCCGACCTCACCTGCGTCTCGCCCGTCTTCCTCGCCGGCCGCAAGCAGCCTTCGTTCTTCGTCGCCAGCCGCGCGCACCACGCCGACGTGGGCGGCGCCGCTCCCGGCTCGCTGCCCATCGCGCACGAGGTCTACGAGGAGGGCGTGCGCATCCCGCCCGTGTTCGTGCGCCGGGCCGGGCGCGAAGAGGAGGGCGTGATGCGGCTGCTGCTCGCCAACGTGCGCACGCCGCACGAGCGGCGCGCCGACCTCGCCGCCCAGCTCGGCGCCCAGGTGACCGGCGAGCGGAGGCTCGCCGAGCTGGCCGCGCGCGACGGCGCGGAGGCGCTCGAGCGGGCCGCGGACGCGCTGCTCGCCGTGACCGAGCGCCACGCGCGCGCGCTCGTCCGCCGCCTCGAGCCCGGCACGTGGCGGTTCGAGACCGCGCTCGACGACGATGGACTGGGCCACGGGCCGCTGCCGATCCGGGTGACGCTCGAGATCCGTGGCGGGCGCGTGATCGCCGACTTCACCGGCACCGCGCCGCAGGCCGCGGGTCCGGTGAACGCGGTGCGTGCCGTCACGCGCGCCGCGGTGCTCTACGCCGTGCGCTGCGTGCTGGGCGAGGAGATCGCGGTGAACGACGGCCTGCTGCGCGTGATCGAGGTCGTCGCGCCGCCGGGCTCGCTCGTGGATCCGAGGCCGCCCGCGGCGGTGGGCGCGGGCAACGTCGAGACCTCGCAGCGCATCGTGGACGCCATGCTCGGCGCGTTCGCACGTGCGCTCCCCGATCGCGTGCCCGCGGCGAGCAGCGGCACCATGAACAACCTGTTGATCGGCGGCCACGATCCGCGGCGCGGCCGGCCGTTCGCCTACTACGAGACGCTCGGCGGCGGCCACGGCGGCGGCCCCGCGGGGCCCGGCGAGAGCGCGATGCAGGCGCACATGACGAACACGCGCAACACGCCGATCGAGTCCCTGGAGCACGCCTATCCATTGCGAGTGCAACGCCTGCGAGTACGGCGTGGCTCGGGCGGCCGCGGGCTGCACGACGGTGGGGACGGCATCGAGCGCGCGATCGAGCTGCTGGTGCCGGCGCGCGTGACGGTGATCGCGGAGCGCCGCGTGCTCCCGCCCTATGGCCTCGCGGGCGGCGAGCCGGGCGCTCCGGGCCGCACGAGCATCACGCGAAGCATTCGCGGCAAACGCGTGGGGGAGCGCGAGGTGGTGATGCCGGGGAAATTCACCGTTGACCTTCCAGAAGGCGCCCTGATAACCGTGGCGAGCCCGGGCGGCGGAGGTTGGGGCCGCGCCACACGCGCTCGAAAGCCGCGACCCGCACGCCGGGGCCGAACTCCGCGCTGATCGGAGGCCCCATGCGTCTCACGCTGCGCTTCGTGCCGGCGTTGATCGTCGCCGCATCGCTCGCCCCGCTCCTCCTGCTCCCCGCACCCGGCAGCAGCACGCCGCTCTACGCCACGCGCA
>Ga0209811_10000517_pt1 | contig 15675 bp, 13 predicted proteins | sample Coa_R1_6_FD_187161 | JGI IMG/M metagenome (GOLD analysis project Ga0209811, IMG submission 187161) | Surface soil microbial communities from Centralia Pennsylvania, which are recovering from an underground coalmine fire. - Coalmine... | ecosystem: Environmental > Terrestrial > Soil >...
GGGCAACGTCGCCTTGTTGGAACGGCCATTGCGCGCGGCAACCATGATCAGCGCAGTTCGTACTGCAATGGCGGCGCGCCGGCGCCAATACGAGGTTCGCGATCATCTGCGCGAGCGGACCGCCGCCGAGGATGCCTTGCGCAGCGCCCGCGACACTCTCGAAACCATCGTCGAGGACCGCACCGTGGCCTTGCGGCGACTGTCGGCGCAATTGTTGAAGGTGCAGGACGAAGAACGCCGCCGCATCGCGCGCGAACTCCACGACAGCCTCGGACAATATCTGGCTGCGATCAAGATCAACCTCGGCCTGCTTGCTTTTGGCCACGGCGACCAGACGGCCAATCTCAACGAAGTCCAGCAATTGCTGGACCGGGCAATCGCAGAGACGCGTACGCTGTCACACTTACTGCATCCGCCGTCGCTGGACCTGGCGGGATTTGCTTCCGCCGCGAGTTGGTACGTGGAAGGCTTCGCCAAGCGCAGCGGGATCCGGGCGTCGCTGAAACTTCCTGAGAATCTCACCCGCTTGCCGGTAAGCGTCGAGACGGCGCTCTTTCGCATCATGCAAGAAGCGCTTACGAACGCTCACCGTCACTCGCAAAGCCAGGTCGTCGAAATTTCGCTCGCTGTCGATGACGCTCTCGCCACGCTTACCGTGGTGGATTTTGGTAAGGGCATTCCAAAGGAAGTGCTCGACGGGCTCAACCATTCGGGAACAAACGTGGGCGTGGGCTTGGCCGGCATCCGCGAGCGCGCCAAGGAGTTGGGCGGAACCTTCGAGGTCGAGTCGGGACCAACCGGCACCACCCTCAAAGCCAGCGTACCGCTCGCCGCACGGAATGCTAACGTGTTCGAGGCCGAGCCGCCTTCGCAAATCTATTCCTCGCTGGTTAGTTGATCCGCCCGGGCATCAACCGGGAATCCTGCCTGCAATCTGACATATTAGAAATGCCGGAAGGGTTTTAATCCGCCTGAAATCTTGCTGGTTCCCTCGGGAAATGACGATGGCTTACAATAGAGTTTCCACAGCAGGCCGTACGAGCCCTGGGAAGATCATCCCCGCCCGCTGCATCTTGACCTTTGCCGGAGAGTAGCCCCCGCGACAACTCAATCGTGAAAGCGAAACTCATATCGCACTTTCTGTTCCTCGCATTGGGTTTGGGCCGCGCCTCGGCCGTCTCCCCGGACTTGCATGCGCTCGCTCAGGCCGTCGACGAACACTACAACCACCTGCGCAGTCTCCAGGCCGAGTTCACCGAGACCTATAAAGGTGCCGGGATGGACCGTTCGGAATCCGGCACCCTTTGGCTGAAAAAACCCGGCAAGATGCGGTGGGAATACCGTTCTCCAAGGGACAAGCTGTTTCTCAGCGACGGCAAGGACGCCTGGTTTTATGTGCCCGGCGACAAGCAGGTTCGAAAGACGCCAGTGAAGAAATTGGACGACTTACGGTCGCCGCTGGGGTTCCTGTTGGGGAAGACCCGCTTGGAGAAGGAATTGCAGGGCTTAGGGTTTGCTCCGGACATCGCGCCGGTGGATCAGGGAAACTATGTTCTGCGCGGCGTTCCCCGTGGGATGGCTGACCGTATCACTCAAATTTTGCTAGAAGTTACGACCGACAACCGAATCCGTCGCATTCAGATTGACGATGTCGACGGATCGACAACCGAGTATCGTTTCAGCCAGCCGAGGGAAAACGTCGCGATTGCCGACAATATCTTCCACTTTGCCCCTCCCCCCGGTGTCGAAACGATTGAAGGTGAGATCGGCCCCTGAGAACGGTTTCGGGGTAGCGCAAGAAGGCAAGTCTGCCTCCCAAAGGCCTGCAAAAGTGGCTGAAAAACCGGGTACTTTCGAGCATCCCGGGGTAGGACTTTGGAGTAGGACCGGCGTACAAATGAGATAGCGTACCAATGTTAGACTTGGGCAATACCCCGGGTCAGTAACGGTTACCGAAATGGCGGAATTCCTCGTAAAACTGGCGGATGAGCGCGGCCATGTGACCGAACAGCTCGAGCATGGCTTTTCGGAGAGCGAAGTCCGCGAGCGCGTTGCGCAGCAGGGCTACCTCGTCTACTCCGTGAAGCCGCGCGGCATGTTCAGTCCGGGACGCGGCATCGGCCGCGGGCGAGTGGGCCAGGGCACCTTCCTGATTTTTAATCAGCAATTCTTAACTCTGATCAAGGCCGGCTTACCGATCCTGACCGGCCTCGAGTTGCTGATTAAGCGTCAGAAAGACGCATCGCTGAAGGCGGTTCTTGAAAATGTGCGCGAGCGGGTCAAGGGCGGCGAGTTACTCTCGGACGCGTTTGCCGCGCAAAACATGTTTCCCAAGATGTACACGACCACGCTGATGGCGGGCGAGAAGTCGGGCAACATGGAAGAAGTGCTCGGCCGCTACATCGCGTTTCAGCGCATCGCGATGAGTTTCCGCAAGAAGCTGCTGGTGTCGCTGGTCTACCCGACATTGCTGATTTCGGTCGTGCTGATCATGATGGTGTTCCTCGTTACGTATGTAGTGCCGCAGTTTGCCAAGCTCTTCGACAACCTGGGAGCGAAGCTGCCGACGATCACGGTGATCATGCTCTCGATCGGCGTCGCGGCGCAGAAGTACGTGGTGTTTTTCGTGGCTGGCCTCGCGCTGTTTATTTTCCTGTTGTGGCGCTGGAAGAACACTGACAAGGGCGCGGAGATCATCGACGGCGCCTTGATGGCGTTCCCTCTGCTGGGCGACATTCGACTCAAGTACCAGGTTGCGAGCTTGTCGCGCATGCTCTCGACCCTGCTGCAGGGCGGTATACCGCTGGTACCGGCGATGGAGACGGCGGGTGCATCGATGACCAGCCGGAAAGTTTTGAATGGCGTTTCCGCAGCGGCGAGCCGCGTGCGCGAAGGCCAGGGACTCGCCAAGAGTCTGGAAGAACAACGGATCTTTCCCGATCTTGCGGTCGAAATGATGGAAGTCGGCGAATCGACCGGCGCATTGCCGGCGATGTTGAATTCGGTGGCGGAATTTTACGAAGAAGATGTGCAGACCGCGCTGGGCGCGGCCATGGCATTGATTGAACCAATCCTGCTGATCTTCATGGCGATCTTCGTGGGTGGAGTGCTGATTTCGCTCTACCTTCCGATTTTCACTTTGGGAGCAGGCGTGCAGTAGAACTGGCCGGCGGCTGTACGGGGGGAACCGGCAGGCGCCAGAAGGTAGATGGGCATTTTTGCAATGGCGGACAAGAAACCAATCATCAACGGCGCAAACGGGGGTAAGGTAGCCAGCATGGTCCCCGAGAAGCCAGCCACGGACTCGGATCGCGCACAGGATATCGCGCGCCGGTATCGCTGCGAGTTTGTGGATCTCAACGATTTCCAGTTGCAGCACGAACTCTTCAAGAAGGTGCCGGTCGATCTGATGTTCCGGTATAACTTCATCCCCCTGGAAGAGACACGTGATGGGAGGCTGGCAATTGCCATCGCGGATCCCAGCCAGCTGATGATGATCGACGAGATCAGCCTGCTGCTCGGGAAGCGGATCGTTACCAAAGTTTCCACGCTGAAGCAGATCTCGGACATCCTCAAGAAGACCGAGCAATCCCAGCGCGTGCTGGAAGAAGCCAGCGAAGGGTTTGCGCTGGATGTCATCCGCGAGGACGAACAGACTGGCGAAGAAACAATTTCGATCGACCGGCTTACGCAGCAAGGCGGCGACCACAGCCCGATCATCCGCCTGGTCGATACCACGATCTTCACTGCCCTGCAACGGCGTGCCAGTGATATTCACATCGAGACCCGCGACGACTCGGTGGCGATTAAATTCCGAATTGACGGCGTGCTCTCGCAGGCCATGCCGCCTATCGGCAAAGAGCACCACTCGACTATCATTTCCCGTATCAAGGTCATGAGCGAGCTCGATATTTCCGAGCGCCGCGTTCCCCAGGACGGCCGTTTCCGGGTGCGCTTCAACGGGCGCGCCATCGACTTCCGCGTTTCGATCATGCCTTCAATCCACGGCGAGGACGCTGTGCTCCGCGTGCTCGATAAAGAGTCGATGAGCGAGAAGTTCCGCACGCTCACGCTCGATGTGGTCGGCTTCGATCCCGAAGACCTGCGCAAGTTTCGCCGCTACATCAAAGAGCCCTACGGCATGGTGCTGGTCACCGGGCCGACGGGCTCCGGCAAAACGACCACGCTCTACGCTGCCGTCAATGAGATCAAGACCGACGAAGACAAGATCATTACCATCGAAGACCCGGTTGAATACCAGTTGCGCGGCATCACGCAGATTCCGGTCAACGAGAAAAAGGGCCTGACCTTCGCCCGCGGACTGCGTTCCATTCTGCGTCACGATCCCGACAAGATCATGGTCGGCGAAATCCGCGACATGGAAACGGCACAGATCGCCATCAACTCCGCCCTTACCGGCCACCTGGTGTTCACCACCGTCCACGCCAATAACGTGGTCGATGTCATTGGCCGCTTCCTCAACATGGGCGTCGAGCCCTACAACTTTGTGTCCGCATTGAACTGCATTCTGGCGCAACGGCTGGTGCGACTGATCTGCGAATCGTGTCGCACGGTCGTGCATTACCCGCCCGAGGTGCTGGAAGCCAGCGGCCTCGACCCGGCGCAATGGTCGCAAGTTTCGTTGTACGAGGGCCAGGGATGCATTGAGTGCTCAGGCACCGGCTTCCGCGGACGAACCGCGATTCACGAATTGCTGGATTTGAGCGACCGCATTCGCGAAATGATTCTTGCCAAGAAACCGACATCGGAGATCCGGCGGGCGGCCCGCGAGGAAGGCATGCGCTTCCTGCGCGAGTCGGCGCTCGATAAGATCCGGCTTGGTCTGACCACCCTGAAGGAGATCAACAAGGTCACCTTCATCGAGGCGATGCGGTAGGCGACTATTCTCCTATAATGTGGGATGGGCTACGGGCGCGTTATGCCCGAGGCTTGCTCAAAAGTTGATATCGAATGAGTGCAATTTCTAAAACGAGTGCGCGGCCACGAATTGCCTGCGAGATTTCCGCCGACCGCGTGCTGGCCGGAAAACTCGCCGATACCGGCGGCGTGGTCGACTCGGTTGCGGTCCGCGAACTGCCATCGGGCAGCGTCGTTCCCGACCTCACCGAGAACAACATTCAGCAGCCGGAAGTCGTGCGCAAGGCCATCAATGATGCGGTGGGCGGCGTGGCCGGGCGACTGCGCGACGTGGTCGGAGTTTTGCCGGACGCGGCCGTGCGCGTGGTATTGCTCGACTTCGATACTCTGCCATCCAGTCCGGTGGAAGCTGAAGGCGTCGTACGCTTCCGCTTGAAGAAGTCACTTCCCTTCGATGTCGACAAGGCGAAGGTCTCCTATCACGTGCAGCAGTCGCTCGGTGGCTTGCGACTGGTGGCTGCCGTGGCACTGGCGAGCGTGATCGAAGACTACGAGGCCGCATTTCGCGATGCCGGATATACCGCCGGCGTGATTCTGCCCTCCATGCTGGCCGCACTGGGAGCGGCCGACGCCGATGCGCCCACGCTGGTGCTGAAAGTCGACGCGCGTACGACCAGCCTGGCAATTCTCGACAAGGGGCAACTCCTGCTCTTCCGCACGCTGGAAAATACGCGCGGAATCGCTATCACGGGAGAGCAGCTGGCGGAAGAAGTTTATCCCTCCGTCGTATTTTTTCAGGATACGTACCATACGAATATTGAGCGGATTTACGTTGCGGGCCTGCCCGAGTCGGGCGGTGCGGCCCCGGCGTTGCGCGCACAGACTGGTGCGGACGTGCGCGAATTGGTCGCCAACTCGCAACTCGCTTCAAATGGCTCGTCAATTCCCCGCTGGAGAATGGCGGGCGTGGTGGGGGCGTTGATTTCCTGATCCATGCGTCTTGACATCAATCTCGCAACCCATGCCTATGAAGATTCGAGGCAGTTCTGGGTGCGCTGGGGCACTGGCGTCGCGCTTCTCGGTCTCCTGACGCTGGCCTTGCTGATCGCGGCCATCCATGGCTGGTACGACGCGCGTCTCGATCGCAAGAAGATCAGCGACCTGCGCGCACAAATCGCCGAGCGCGATCAGGAACAGGCGGCGGCCCAGGCCATGCTGAACCGTCCCGAAAACCGCACCATGCGCGAGAAGTCGCAGTACCTGAACGAACTCATCGCCCGCAAGGCGTTTTCCTGGACTCAAGCGATCGAGACGCTGGAACGGCTGATGCCGCCCAAGACTCACCTGGTTTCGATTGCTCCCGAACTCAATGAGGACAATCAGCTCGCAATCAAGATGGTCGTGGCCGGCGATTCCTCCCAACGTGCCATCGAACTGGTTCACCGGATGGAGGGTTCCAGACACTTCCGCGATACGCACATCGAAGGGCAAACGACGATGATGCAGCCCGGTTCTGACTCGGTTCAAGTTGGCATTCTGGCGCTCTATGTCCCGACTATAGATCAGGAGAAGACGCGCTAATGCCCGATCTTCGGGAAACCCGGCGGAAACTCAAAATCACGATCGGCGTGCTGGCCGGTGTCAGTGCGCTGGCCGGCGGCCTTCTGGTCTCGCCCCTCGTGGGATCGGCCGCCCAGCGCCAGCAAGACCTGAATCAGTTGCGCGCGCAACTTACGGCGAAGAACCGGCAGGTGGAGCCTCTCCACGGTCTCGACAAAAAGATTCCGATTGCGACGCAGCAGATTGACGACTTCTACCGAGATCGCTTCGCCGCTCATGATTCCGAAGTGGCCGAGGCTCTTGAGAATCTGGCCAAAGAGACGAACGTAAAAATCCAGACGGCGAAGTACAAGTGGGACGATCCCGAGCCCGTGGGGCTGCGCCGGGTGGAAGTGGAAGCCTCGATTCAGGGCGACTACCAGCCGCTGGCAAAGTTTCTGAACGGCCTGGAGCGCTCCAAGGTGTTCTTCATCATCAACAGCATTGCGCTCGCTCAGCAGAATGGTCCGATCCAGTTGCAGATGAAACTCGAGACTTTCCAGAAGGTGGGAAGCTAACGTGAACATCGGGTCCGAAAACAAGTCGAAGGTCGTCTGGGCAAGCGCTCTGGGCGCGATCGCTCTGCTGATCCTCGCGTACGAGTTTGTCAGTGGACCCTCGGCACCCGTGACCGCGGCACAGCCGGCTACTACCGTCGCCGGCAAAGCCAAAAAGACCATCGGTCGTAATGGCAAGGAGCGCCCTGCTGCGCAGGAACGCCTGGATCCCACGTTGGATTTGCGCCTGTTGGCGCAGACTGAACAAACCAAGTACGCGGGCAGTGGCCGCAATATTTTCGTCGCGCAAGTGGATATCCCTGCTCCGGTCGCGCCGGCCGTGATTGAAAGCACCGGTCCGATTGGGCCGCCCGCACCTCCGCCGCCACCGCCTCCTCCTCCCATCAACTTGAAGTTCTTCGGCTTCGCCAACAAGCCCGGTGAGCCGAAGAAGGTTTTCCTGTCGCAAGGAGAAGACGTCTTCATCGCGGTGGAAGGCGACATTGTGGACCGTCGATACAAAGTTATCCACATCGGTCCCGCTTCGGTAGAAATCGAAGACGTTCTCTACAACAACAAGCAGAACATCCCGCTCACGCAGGCACCCGGCTAAGGGGACGACTTATGCGGAAGCCGATGGTACGGATGAAAAACCGGAATCGCGAGAGCGGATACGTCCTTCTCTACATCCTGTTCGTGGTGTCTGTAATTACGATGGCTGCCGTCGTAAATATGGGTCTGCTCACCTACTATCACCAGCAGATGAAGCGCGATCAGGAAGAGGAACTGGTCCATCGGGGCGTGGAGTACGAGCGCGCGATCCGCAAGTACTACCGCAAGTTCGGAAGCTATCCGGCAACGGTCGAGATGCTGGAAGACTCCAATCACATGCGCTTCTTGCGCAAGCGCTACAAAGACCCAATCACCGGCAAGGACTTCAAGGTCCTGCATCAGGTGGACGTGATGATGGCGTTCGGCAACGCGATCGGTGGCGGCGGCATCGCAGGAGGGCAGACGCTGGGTCAGCCGGTCACCGGCATGAACGCGCCCCCGCCCCCTGCAGCCACGACCGACAGCAATGCGCCTCCCTCGGACTCCTCGGGAGATGGGACAGCAACAGGCGCGCAGGCACAGCAGAATGCCTCGTCGAATTCAGGCAGCACTATGCCCTTTACCACCATCTCAGGCCAGCCTGCGGGCAGCCAGACGATGGGCGGAGGCGGCATCGCAGGTGTGGCGAGCGTCTGCACCGATCAAAGCATCCGTGTCTTCAACAAGAAAGACCATTACAACGACTGGCTGTTCGCTTATAACCCGGCCGGCGATCGCGGAGGCCTTCCGAAAGGGCCATACGACCCGACGCAGGGGCTCGCGAATCAAATGCAGATGCAGGGATTGGGGAACGGCATGAATGGCCTGAATGGAATCAACGGCTTGAACGGTACGAATCAGCAGCCCTTCGGGCAGAATGGCCCAGGCATGAACCCAGGGGTCGGCCAAAGCAACATGGGGCAATTCAGAAAGTAACTGCGCGCCTGTCGCGCCACTAGTCGCCTAACAGCACTTTCCTTAGATACAATTTCGCGGCCGTGGGCGCTCGAGTCCTCGGTCCGCGACCCTCTGCCGCACAGTCCTAGAAACTAAAGCTCGCTTGCAGTTCGATCTTCCTGTTGGCTGCTGCGCTGGAGAACGGGCCGCCAGCAAGAGCTACTGACTGACCGAAGTTCGGTGAACTCAGGTTCCCGATGGGCGCGGCCAGGTTCACGCGGTTGAGCACGTTGCGCGCGTTCACGCTGAACGTCAGGTTGTAGCGGTGATTCGTATTCCCGGGCCCGAAGATCGCGCCCATGCCCGCGCGCGGGCCACCTCCGAATCCGCCGCCGCCGCGCGGGCCGCCTCCGCCGTGGCCGCCGCCCCCTGGTCCCGCACCGCCAGCCGCGGTCTCTTTCCCGAAGCCGAAGGTCTTGGCGAGGCGCAGATTCAGCGTGAACTGCGTAGGCCCAGTCAGATAGTTGATCGGGATGCGCGGATCGCCCGCCGCTGGAGTAGCGTTATAGAAGCACGTACTCGTCGGATCGGAGCAAGCCCCCGAGAATGCTGGCCGATCATTGTTCACCGAGTCCCCATTGAGATCCTGTCCCACGCTGACGTTGTAAGGCGATCCTGACGCTGCAATCAAGAAGGGGCTGAGACGAAATCCATAAGGACCCGAAATCGATCCGCCAAAAAATACCCGATGTCGTACGTCATACGCTGCCCGCCCGTAATCCTGATCAATGTTGTACTGGTTCGAAGGAAATCCGCCGGACGTATTGCTGCGAACCGAATTCAGGGTGTAGTAACCGAACAGCGTCAGCTTCGCGCCCGCACGTACATTCGAACTGATGATCAGTTGGTTCTGCCGGAAAATGCCCTCGGTGGTGTATTGGTACACATTCTCCAGTGTCCCTTGCGGCCGCACTGCCGGGTCAGTCGGATCGGTTGCCGGAGGTATTGGGGCGTTGATGTTCCGCGTGAATAGCTGGTCGTATCCGTGCGAATTCAGGTAGGACACAGACAAGTTGGCAATTTTCGTCAGCTGCCGCTCCAGGGTGACAGCCGATTGCAGAATGTACGGCGACCGGTATCGCGGATCGATCTGGTAAAGCGTCGGTGAACTCGCCTGCAACTGGTCTTGGTTGGGAATCACCGGGTAGCCTGGGATGAACTCCCCCGTTTTGGCCTGCACAATGTATTGCAACTGCGTCTCCCCGTCCAGGCGTGTCGCCTGCAGCACGTCTTCTTCTCCAAAGCGATCGTAGAACAGGCCGACGCCCGCGCGCAGCACCGTCTTGGCTGCCGTTTTGCCGCCTCCTCCAATTCCCCACGCCATCGCGACACGGGGGGCAAAGTCCCTGTGATCGTGAATCGCGTTCTGCGTTTCAAAACGCAAGCCATAACTCAGCGTGAAATTTGGTCGTATCCGCCAGTCATCCTGGAAATAAAGTCCGGCATCCACCACGTTGACGGTCACGGTCGGAATGATCGGCGTCGTCGCGTTCGGAACTGCGTTAATCGAAAACTGGAAAGGCTGCTCCTGCTGGTAAAGCGAAAGATCGTTGAAAAACCACGACCCATTGAAACCTCCAGCTGCGGTGCTCACATCGTGCACTGCACGCAGCCGCCCGCCAAACTTCAGAAAGTGTTTGCCCACCGACATCGAAGTGTAGTTTTGTACCTCATAGTGTTCCTGCTGATCAGTGGAGGTGCCACCGCTCGATCCGCCGGATGTGAACGCGCCTGGCACGGAAACGGAGGGCATCGTGTTCAGCGGAACTTCCTGGCTGTTTTCGCGCAGGAACTGGAAGCGCGTTTCGTTGATCACCTTGGTCGAGAGCACCTGCGTGTCGCTGATCTGGATCGTGTGCTCAGTGTTGGTGCTGTTGACGCCTTGATCCTGTAGCGAAAACCCGCCCACGCCGTCGTTCTCTTCCGTGTTACGAAAGAATTGATAACGTGCGGTCAGGGTATTGTTCTTGGAAATCTGGTAGTCCAACCGCGGACTGAGATTGGTTCGCGTGTGCGGTTGAGGCACCGCCGCCGTGTAAGGCAAGCCGAGGCAGGTAGGCTGGTCGGGGCAGTTCGGATCCGCATTGGGATTCAATATCGTCGCGTTGATGATGGCGACTTCGTCGATGTTGCGCCGCTGCACGTCGAAGAAGAACGATGCCTTCTTGCCTAAGGGTCCCCCGATATTGCCCATGTACTGGATCGAGTGATAGTCCGGCTCGGAGCCAATCAGGAACGGATTCTGCGAGTTAAACGCTGATGAGTTTCCGAGAACCGAAACCTGCCCGTGGTACTTGTCGGTGCCGGGTTTGGTGAAGATTTCAATGCGTCCGTAGCCCAGCTTGTCGTACTCCGAGGAGAACGGATTCTGGTTGATGCGGATTTCGCGAATCGACGACTTGGGTGGAAGCTGTCCCGCGGTGAAGCCGTCGATGTAGATCTGGCCGCCGTTCGGCCCGGCGGACGGACCGGCCAGCGCTTCGAGATCGGTTTGCAATTCGTCGGGATCGTCGGGCAGCGCGTCGAGATCTTTACCCGAAAGCACAATGGCGCCGGCATTGGCCGAAGGGTTGGTGTCGACGGTCGTGCCTTCATCGGTGACGTTCACTTTTTCCTTCTCTACTGCAATCGAGAGCGCAATGTTCAGCAACTGCGAGTCACCTGCGATGACATTCACGTCAGCCTGCGCGAAATCCGAGAATCCGGGAGCGCTCACCGTCAGGGTGTACTTGCCGGGCGCTAGACTGATTTCAAAGGCACCGGTTCGGTTGGTAGTGGTGGTTTTTGCCTGGCCGTCAGGCGTGATCGCGATCACGGCGGCACCGCTCACGGCGGCGCCCGAAGGATCGGTGACTGTCCCGTGCAGACTGCTCGCGGCGTTCTGTGCATGAACTCCGCTCGCGATCCCCAATACGATGAGAATCGCGACCAGCCGCATCATCCGAATACAGAACTCCATTCTTGCTCCTGCGAAAAGTGTCAATTCCATGAGATGAGCGGGCGTGCTAGGGGTTGGCCGCAGCCTCCGCGTTGCCTGAGCCCAGGCTCCAGGGCGAAAGCATCATGGCCTGCGTCGCATTGGGTGCTGCTGTAAGGATAGGCTCGACTCCGGCGAGCAGCGTGATCGCGTTTACGGTCCCGGAGTTGTCGCCGTTCGTGGAGACGACCATGACCACGTCGCCCTTTTGTAGATCAGCCAGGTTCGAAGGTGGAATTCGGCTCAGTATCTGCTGAATGTCAGTAGAACCACCGTTCCGGGAACCTCGACCCGGACCACTGCCTCCGGGGCCGACTCCCCCGCCACCCGATTGGGCTGTGTCGGGCTGGCGCTTGCTCTCTTCAGATGCGCCCCCGGTTGCCGCAGCCGCTCCGGGAATGCCAGCCGCGGCCGCACCTTTCAAGCGAGTAGCGATCCGCTGAGCAAACTCGGCCGGCAGCTTGCGCAACTGGGCATCTGACGTGACTCGAACGACGACCGTCTGCTTGCTGATTGAATCCTTAAGAGTCAGAGTGTTGGCGGCTGTATCGACGGAAACGATCGCCCCGGCGAGATTGCGGAACGAACCCGAGACCACTTCCTCGGCATCGAGCGTAGTGCCGTCCTCATTCTTCGTGCCGCGCGCACGCAACTGGTCGCCAACCTTGATCTGGTCGATGGGCGCAACTTTGGCATCATCAAACTTCACGGAATTCGGGGCGTAGCGCCGGAGCACCGTGCTCTTCGTGGTATGAACGGCGACCGTCTTCGTACCTGTGAACGACGTGGTGGAGATCGTGATGTTGCCGGCGGCGGGATCGACCGCTGTCACGAGTCCACCTAAGCCGCGTTTCTGCCAATCGTCGCGATCTTTCTGTTGCTTAGCGGCCACGTCGGACTGCTTCATCACCACCACGGCGCCCGCTACGATGGAATGCGTGTCCGCCCCGGCTTTCCCGCGGACCAGCACGCGGTCTCCGACCTGCAAGTCCTGTTTTTGCAGAGGCGTCGCGTTCTTCAAGTCCTTTTCGCCCGGCGCCACCCGCAGGATGCGCGTCGCGTCCTGAAAGCTGACCTGGACTTCATCTCCGGAATCGGAGGACAGCGTAATTCCGCGGTCGATAATCGCCTTGATGGCGCCTACGGCCCGCTGGGCCGAGGCGTCGGCAGCAGCCGGCGCCGAAGTTTGCGCCTGAGCCGCCGGACTGAGGAACAAGGCAGACGTCGCCAGCACGATGCCTGCCGCCCCGCGCAGGAAACCCGAAATGCCAAAATCCATACCTACCAATTTAGCATCGCCGAGACGACTAACAGGTTGTCTTTACAAAGTTTTACCCATGAGTCACAAAGGCAAAGATTGACAGCGAGTCATACATTTTCGGACCCGTAACATGCATAAGGCATTCGCGTGTCCGGTTGCGCCCTTGACCTACTTCCGAAGACTAATCGCCGAACAGCGCACGGTAGACACCCCCGCCGAGCGCTCCGCCGATGATGGGTGCAAGCCAGAACATCCAAAGCTGTGCCACCGCCCATCCTCCGACGAAGATCGCCGGTCCCGTGCTGCGCGCCGGATTCACCGAGAGGTTCGTGACCGGGATCCCAATCAGGTGGATCAGCGTTAACCCAAGGCCAATGGCAATCGGAGCGAAGCCCGCCGGTGCGCGGCGATCGGTCGATCCCATGATGATGAGAAGAAAAAACATCGTCAGGACCACCTCGGCCACGAAGCACGCCAACAGCGAATAGCCTCCCGGAGAATGGACGCCATAGCCGTTTGACGCGAAGCCCCCGCTCACGTCGAAGCCCGCTTTCCCGCTAGCAATGATGTAGAGAACTCCTGCTCCGGCGATGCCGCCAATCACCTGCGCCACCACGTAAGGCAGAAGCTCCGACAACGGGAAGCGCTTGCCAGCCGCCAACCCCACCGAGACGGCCGGATTCAGATGGGCCCCAGAGATATGCCCGATCGCAAAGGCCATGGTGAGGACGGTGAGGCCGAAGGCCAGAGCGACACCTAGAAATCCGATTCCCAGGTTGGGGAATGCAGCGGCCAGTACCGCGCTACCACATCCGCCAAACACCAACCAGAAGGTTCCGAAAAATTCCGCCGCTGCACGCTTGCCGATGCTCATGGTGTAACTCCTTTTGAGGTAGGAATGTGAGGTCCAGAGCCGAAGGTTCAACAAGAGCCTGAGAAGGAAGCGCTGGGATAGTAGCAGCCGCGACAGGTTCGGGAAAGAGGAAGGATTTGCAGCCCCACGGCGCGGAATTTTATCGGCCAGCCGATGAAAAAAGAAACGGCCGGGCCCAAGTCGGAATGTGTGCTCTCCCCCACGAGACCACATCGGAGACCGATGGCCCGGCCAAAACGTTCGCTATCATACGCGGGCAGCGGGAAAGGGCAAGTAAACTTTCACTTACAAAATCGCTGATATCGCAGGCGGGACGCGGCATTTGGGGGAGTAGGACTTAGCCATTTCATTGCAGTCATAAAGTCGCTTGTGTAAGTGCAGGTTTACATCTGGTTACGACCTCGTGGTCACGGGCGAGCGACGGCCCTCGGCGGGGCTCGAGGAAACTTCGGAAGATGCCTTTGTCGAATACTTCGCCTTCAAATCGAAAAGTGCGGGACGCAGGACTTTGTATTCGCACCGCTCAGCTTGGGCAACTGCAGTCTCGAGCGCGCTCAAGAAGCATTTCGCCTTCGCTTCGCCGCTACGCAGCCAATCCCGTATTTCCTCGTCGCTCGTGAGCGTAACCTGCTCGCCGGTGGCGTGCTCAAGGAGCAGCCGCAGGTACTCGTCGGCCACGACATCGCGCTTCACATTTACGGCGAAGCGAACCCCGCAATCGGGACAAGTCGCAAGGTAGCCGCTGGCTGTTTCCTCTAACTGGAAGAATTGTGCCAGGACATTTTTCGCGGAAGTGCTTTTCATTGGATTTCGCCTGAAGAAGCCTTTGCCGCAGGCGCAAAAAGCAGTGTAAGGCCAGAGTCTTTTTTTCGCCACGCTCAAAGCGTCCGGCGACAACGTGGACTTCAAACTTGAAACGTCTCGCTCGCCTCGGCTGCGAGACCTTCCAAAATCTTCAGATGCTTGGCACACGCAACGTCAAGAATGGAAAAGGTTAATGGGCCAGAGTTGCGTTACATGGGCTTGACCGCTGAGGCCTGAGACGCGATGCCCACCTTGTTATACTCACACTCCATGCTCCGAGATACTTTGGAAGAAGGACGGGTGGCGGCTGATCAGGCGTTGGAGCGTCTCATCCCGGCCGCAACACAGCATCCAGCTTCCATTCACAAGGCTATGCGCCACAGCGTGTTCGCGGGTGGCAAGCGGTTGCGTCCGATCCTGTGCCGCGAAGCCGGGCGCATGATCGACGGAAAGCTGCCTGTGGGCATCGATGAACTGGGCGCTGCGCTCGAGATGCTGCACACCTACTCGCTGATTCACGACGATCTGCCCGCGCTCGACAACGACGACCTGCGCCGCGGCCGCCCTACCTGTCACGTGGTCTTCGGCGAGGCGACTGCGATTCTGGCCGGCGATGCTCTACAAACGCAGGCTTATGAAGTTCTTTCGCGGCTTCAATGCCCAGCGGAGGCGCGCGTGCGCATCATTGAAGAAATCGCGCATGGCACAGGGACCATCGACGGGATGATCGGTGGGCAGGTGATCGATCTGGAGGCGGAACACGCTAAGCCCGATCTGCGGACGCTCGAATACATCCACCGCGCGAAGACTGCGGCGCTTATCACGGCGAGCCTGGTCAGCGGCGGCGTTTACGCCGGGGGCGAAGCGGAAGACATCAAGTGCCTGCGCTCGTTCGGACAACAGGTCGGCCTCGCGTTTCAGATTGTCGATGATGTGCTCGACGTCACACAGACCTCGGAGCAACTTGGCAAGACCGCAGGCAAAGACACGGCGGCAGAAAAGACAACGTATCCCGCGCTGTTCGGGATCGACGAGTCGGTGAAGAAGGCTGATGCACTGGTGGCGAGCGCCTTCATTCAACTGGATCCGTTCGGAGAGCGTGCGGCGACTCTGAAGGAGATTGCGCGATATCTGGTGGAGAGAAAGAAGTAGGGCGTCATTTCAGTTCTCAGTTCTCAGTTCTCAGTTCTCAGTTCTCAGTTCTCAGTTCTCAGTTCTCAGTTCTCAGTTCTCAGTT
>Ga0209811_10000518_pt1 | contig 15647 bp, 22 predicted proteins | sample Coa_R1_6_FD_187161 | JGI IMG/M metagenome (GOLD analysis project Ga0209811, IMG submission 187161) | Surface soil microbial communities from Centralia Pennsylvania, which are recovering from an underground coalmine fire. - Coalmine... | ecosystem: Environmental > Terrestrial > Soil >...
TAGTCATCTATCTGTTCTGAACTAACAAGCCCGAATGGCATCGTAGTATTTCTTTCTCGTTATGGCCTACGGATCAAAGACCGCCAGACCCCTCGGTTTTGGGGGACCTGGTCCTCTTTGCCCTCCACCACCTGCGCCCGGCGTTGTTACCGGAAGTGCACCAGCAGTGTGGCCGGTTCTCTTTCCTGGCGGGACTTGCGTCCCGTTTGATTCTAAACTAAATTGGGGATTACTTACCTTGATCACAGACTCGACTCCCCGTGCAATCGCTGTGAAAAGTTCTCTCTCATTCCTCGCCTGTACCCCGTTCGCCATCATACTCTGCGCGACTGAAAATAACAGCGGTCTCAGTGCATCATGGTTCAGCTGCGGAAACATCTGTGAAAATCTCCACTCACCCGCCCGCGCCTCTTGCTGTCGCACCGCCTCGAGCATCGGTGAATACCTCTCCTCGAGCTGTTGCATCATCTCGCCCATCCGATACCGCATCAACGTATCAGCCTGTCGGATCATGCCATCTCGTTGCTCAGCAATAGCCTGTTCCCGTGTCTCCAGATTATCGTACTTCGCCAACCACTCCTTCGTCGGCTCCCACACACTCAACAACCGCTTCGCCTCCTCCGTCGTCATCTCCTTCGACGGTGGCCTGAAGTGCTGCCCAATTACCTGTCCAAACTCACTCGCCAGTTGCCTCGCATCAACGGTCGGAGGCGCTTCGCGCTGTGGCTGAGGCTGCGCCTCACGTTGTTGAGGTTCTGGCGCCTGTTGTCCACCATCTCCCTCGAACACATCAATTCCCCTAGACGATCCATCATCGCCTCCCCCGCCGCCTTCGTCGGCGTCCATAAACATCATGTAATTTTTCGGTTTCATTATCTCCTTTAGTTATTTCGGTAGTTTAGTTTCGAGTCCGGCACTACGCCGATCCTCGTCGAAGGTGACTACCCGCTACCTTCTTCCTGTTCCAAATCCTCTATCCTGTCTTTCAACTCTTCAGCTGCACTCTCAAAAACCGTTAGCATCTCCTCCAACACTCTCATCTCGCCCCTCAACTTGAAATGCTCAATTTCATCCGTTCTGTCGACCGGGTCCACACTCAAAATGGTCTCCCTCACCTGCCGCAACTCTTCCTTCCGCGCCTCCACGAACCCCACATACGCCCTACTTCCCAAGAACGCCTCCAACGCCGCCAGGTTCGCCTTTGCATTTATCAACTCCTCGCTCGGCATACCCTAGGCCGCCGGAGCGGCCTGTTGAGGCGGTCCGCCTTGTGGTTGAGGTTGTCCTTGTCCTGGCACTATCGCAGGCGGCAGCGGCGTCGCCTGACCGCTCGCAATTCTTTTACTCAACGAAAATCTACCAACATTCCCCGCGCCCCTCAAATACTGGATCTCATCCAACATTGCCCTCGGATCAATGTCTAGTTGCTGCGCCGCAACCGGGTTATTTATCACCGCAACTAGTAGTTCTTGCAGACTCTGTGCAATGAACCCCTTCTCCGACTGCATCGTCGAGTCGAACGTGAAGAAATCCCCACCGGAAATGACATCTTCGGGTGTCCCCTTCCACGTCTGATACCTCTGCTGTATCATCGGATCGCCGGAACCTACGGTTCGTTGGAAGCTCTCGAAACTTAAGCTCTGCCTCAAATTACTCAACATCAATCGGCCAAGCCGACCAAGTGAGGTCTCCCAAATCAACTCCCCATGCATTTTCATCCGACCGGCGGCCCCAGCACTAACCACTCGCGCCTCAGTCGCGGACCTCCGACCCGAGTTGTATTGCCCCTGGGCGTTATCGTTCACGCCCGTGACCGTCTGCATGATCTTATTCAACATATCCGCATCGCCCATATGACCCCTCGTCACATCATTAACATCCATCGGCCGAATGGCCTTGTCCATCATAGCGGCATTCGCACCTTTCCGCAGATAAATGTCACCCTCGCCATCCAGCGTTTTCGTATCAATAATCGTAGGATTAACGATACTGCGGCCACGTAAGTTCCTTCTAACATCTGTTATCCTCGCGTTGATCAGCCACGTTATCACGTCTTGCAGCCGATAAATTATGTCCGCCAGCCCCAAACTTATCGTTTGATTCATATCCGGCGTAAACTGAGCCAACGTATAATAGAACTCCCCATGCCACGCGTAAGTCGGTTCCACCCGAATCAACCTATTATCATTCGCATACCACACATGATACATCACCGGAAACTCCTCCGGCCCAAGCGGCTTGTCCTTCGGTCCAAACTTGAACTTACTAGGTACCAGCCAAACCTGCACCTTCGTTACGAGCACTGTCCCCTCCATCTTACCCCCAGAGCCTGTCGGCCCTTGAATGAGATTGTTCCCGCTCGTCCCACTCATTATCGCACTCTGCTGCCTTGTCGGACCGCCCCTGCTCTTGTCCAAGTTATTTGGAAGCGGTCTAATATGCTCAACTCCCGCAACCTCACCCGCCTCCTCCAAGTCCTGGAGCAGCGTCTTCGAGTATTCCTCCTCACACGCACAGAACTCCCCACGTTGAAAGTCCGCGATCGGAAACCTCGTATCCGGAAACCACCGATACGGACTCACCCCCCTCACCAAATTCCCCTCGAACTTCGTATACTCCTGCCACGCACCCTCACCCGGTATCTCAGCCTCCATTCCCCCAACCGTCACCATTGTCGGCTCGTTCGGCACATACACCCTCGTAATCTTTTTCGTCCAGCTGCACTCCAACACACCCATACCATACCGCGCCGTATCGAGTAGGTGCTGAAACAACACCGAATTCCACGAGTTCGCTCGAACGTCCCGTTCGAGAAGAAGTTCGCTGTCCTTATACTTCGTCCCATAGTCCTCGTCCCCCGTGGGCACCAGCTCATAAAACGTCCGGTTCTGCGTGTAGAGGAGGAACAAGAAACTCGTAAACGTCATCACTTGCGCAAACGTACTCGGAACAACCATCTTCATCGGTTTGTCCCTCTTGCTCATCTCCACGTCATCCTTATCCGGAACCCTCTCACCCTTAAAAATCAACTGTTGATTGTCCCAGTCACTATACGTTTTGCTCATCGTACTCCTGGACATCTTTACCAACTTCATCACATGGTCGAGCAGCTCCTTATGAAACTCACTCAACTCCGGCGACTCGCCGCTCAGCTCTTTAACAACGTCCTCGGTCATTTGTAACTCGGTTGAAGTGAATGTAAATTTTGATCGAACCGCACCACGAACGGCTTCCGCACATAATCGCTCTCGTCAGGCGGTTCAATATACGCCAGGCCGTTCAGCACCGCCCGATAGAGGTTTTCCATCATATGGTTATCTTCGTCTCGTGGCTTATTAGTTTTCGGATCATAAACGTAATGCGTGAACTCGAACAAAGTTTGTACCGCCAGCGGGCTAAAAAAGATTGTCGGCAGCCCCTGAGGATCACGTTCGCTGAGTCGCTCGCGTACCTTGTTGATCCCAAACGCCAGATCCTTGGTTGCGGGCTCGAAATACAGCTCATACTTCGCAAGTTCATCAATTATGCTTTCCTCCGTAACCGGATGCGGAATAACCGCCAGCTTATCAATCTCATAGTCCGTCACGAAATATCCCTTCGTCTTTTCCACTATACTCTTTGCGACAGGATCGATAAGGTTGTCCCCGAACAACTCATCATACACGAAAACCCTGCCTTTTTCATCCGTTGCAAAAAACAACACCGCTTGCGGCAACCGAATATGGTAATCCCACCAGACTCTAACCGTATAGCTCTTAGGCGGCGTCTGGTAGTCCTTCCACCCCTTCGGCACATCGCAGAGTACATGCATGTCATACACAAATTCCTTGTAAATCAGCCCAGCCATATTCAACGGCAGCCCAAAAAGCCTGCACTCCCTCTCCTCCCTATTCAACCCCGCCTCAAACTCGGCAATCGCATCCTTCGAATTGTACGGATTGTCGTAAACGCTCCACGTAATCATAAACCTACTCGCGCCACCGTCAGCCAGCTTATCAAATTCCAACCCCTCGGGGGCACTTTCAACCACATGTCGATCGTTCGGTACAAACTCGTCATTAATCCACATCTCGCTCAGCGGCGTACAGTTTACCCAGAACTTCCCGTTCCGGTCCACCAACCCACGCTTGTGCGCTACAAACATGGGTCGGGGACACGGTTCGTCAAGATGGAAAAAGTCCCAATAACTCGACTCAGCGGACATATTGGCATGTTTATAGCTTTCCACTGTATCGACATACAATACGCTCTCTCCACCTCCGAATTCTGTCAGCCTCTTCACCGGGATCTGGTCAATGTGGCCCCCCCTACTCACATGGGGCCTACCCAACGCATCCGTAGGGATCAACTTAAACAGTTCGCCCCAGTTCTCGTACGAGCCAGCCCTATTCGTAAATATCTCAGTCGCCTTGTCCCAATCATTGACAACCAACAACCCCTTCACCGGATGACCTGGAATCCCCTTCGTCACCAGCTCGTGATTTTGACTCCCAACGTGATGTCGCACAACATTCCATTCTCCGTCAAATACGTCGAATGAATTGCGATACCACGTTCGTCCACCAATAAGCCACGCCACATCTTCCGCAGCCCCACATTTCGTCTTTCCGCCTCTATTTCCCGTTCTAGCGTATCTGCCAGTCTTATGGCCAGCGGCATGAAACTTGTCCTGCTTCCAATGTGGCCTATAGAAATCGAGTCCATGACTCTGCCTCAACAGCTTCGCACGGCGTAATTTTTCCCTGTCCGCGCGAAGCTCGTTCAACTTCGCTATGGTCTCAACGTTACTCACCGATGATGTTCAACTACGTGCTCGGGCTTCTTGTCAGCTACCACTTTCTTTTTGTCAGCGGCACGTTTCGCCTCAGCCTTCGCGTGCGCCTCTGCCAACGCCTTCTTATCCTCCTCCGTTAACGGCTTGAACCCTGGCTGATACACCAACTCATCCTCCGCAACCGGTGGCTCTGGCTCTGGCGGCGGCAACGACACAATATCGCTCCCGTCCTCATTCGAAAACGCCCCAACAAACTCACCTTCATTGACCACACTAGTCCCCGCCTTCTTGCTGGTCACCACAAACTGCCCCCGATTAACCGTAACCTTCACACTCCTCGGATCTTTTCCTTGCAGGCTCAAAACGAGTTTGTCGCCCGAAACCACCCCATAATCCGGTCCTCCCAACCACTCAATTATTTCCTCACCGTTCGCACCATCGAACTGATATCCTTCAGTCGTCGGCACCTTCTGCTTATACACATTGCACATAACTAATCGTCCTTTCTAAGGCTTCTTAACAGGAGCCTCTTTTGGTTTATCTTTCGCTGTCTTCGGACCCCTAATCTTCACACTAGCTTCTTTCTCCTGTATATCCGAAGACCTCTCCTCACTTGGTTTATTTCCTCCGCTACTTGTTTCCATGCCTTGGTTCATAACTTACCTCGTTAGAATATCCACTCTCCAATCCATCAAAATTCACAGCCGTCACTACAAAAAAGTATTCCGTTCGATAGTCTAACCCATCCACTGTCCACACATTCTTCTCCACGGGTACCGTATATCCCACTAAAGGCGGATTGCCACCAACGATACTTTGTATTCCTACATACAGCCGATACAGCGCCGCATCGGGACTCGGGTCCCACGCCAGCGTTACACTCGCGGCGAGTATCCACAGGCAGTTCACTCACAACGGTTCCACCTCCCCGGGTCCACCCGTGTCTTCTTCGAAGACTATGTTAAACTCCCCATCACTAACCACATTAAACGGCCCGCCCCTCTTCGGAATCAACACCCGTATCACATCCTCTCCCACCACCTTCGCATAATCCCCACCTCCAACAAACGCGATCACGTCCGCCGCGTTCGCACCATCGAACTGCAACGCCCTTCTCCTATACCTCGCAATCGGCTTAGCCATCACTCTGTTTTCTCCCCATAGTAGGTAAACTGCTCGTCCGTCCTCGCAAAGTCCGCCAGCATCGGCAACCGCGCCTGCAACGCCGGACTCGCACCCACAATCCGCAGTCGGTAGCTGCCAGAGTTAATGTGTCTATTCAAATCATTCACCACTGGCATAGCCAACTCCTTAATCTCAAACAGCGACCCATCAGCCGTCACCCAATTCTTCAGCGCCACCATCGACACAAACTTCTCGCCCTCTTTGCTCTCCTGAAACATCCGCACCTGGCCGACTTCGTCGTCCCCCTTCACCTCAATCCCACCAAACCGGTTCAGCATAAACAAGTAAGTAGCCGCTAAAAATAACCTCGTCATTGTAGTGGATAGTCTCTCGATCTAACCCCAGGCCACATTCTGTAATGCCACCGAGTCGTATCACCCGATCCGCCCGTCTTTGGGCTCGGACTCAAGTTAAAATACTCAGCCGCTGCCATACTGGCTTCGCCAAGATGACTGCTCGGCCCCACGTCACAACACGAGCATTCTAAAGAATGTCCAGTGTTTTTATCCGTTATCACCGTCTTGCATCCCATAAACTTTGGCGGGATTGCCGTTCTCACATTCCCCGGCACCACCGCAAAGCACACATTCTCGCTATCAACATATCTCCTCGCATCATACTTATCGAACCCGCTCACCAAATACGCTGTCGTTGAAAGATAATATCCCGGCCACGGCGCTCTATCCTTACCGTCACCCGTGCGTTGCACGTAAGGGATGCCTTCGGCATCGGTCACGATCCCCCACCAATTTCCCGGATACCCCGCGTTCGCCAAATAGTCCAGCGGCTTCGTCCCCTCAGGTCCGTACGCATGTGGGCACCCATCCGCGTCAATCGTCATCTCCCCGACCCAATGCACGCTTCCATCCTCGTCCTGATAGACCGGCACCCCACCAATTTTCAACAGCACCTTACTCACGTCTTGCCATTTTGCCCCCGTATAATCTTAAAAATCGCCGTTATCCCGTCGCCCAAGTACGGAAACGCCGCCACCGCCAATATCAATATCCAACCCCTCTCACTCAGCCTTCCAATATAAAACGCCCAGCTCGCCATCCCAATCAACACAATCACAATCGGCACCTTAACAATCTGCGTTACAAACCCACTCATCGCCTTACTCGACTGCTTCAGCGTCTCATCCAACACATCCATATTCTCGTGCAACTTCATCGCAAACTCGGCCATATTCTTCTGCGTCTCCAACAACCCCTTCAAACTCTCCTCAATCGAATCGCCCTGACTAATCATCCTTTCCTGATTGTACAAATGCACCCTCTGCCACTGGTCATCAGCAGTAACGTCAACAATCGTTGGAACTTTAACATCATCACTCAAAGATTCGGTTGTCCTCCAGATTTAATCGTCCCTTCCTCGCCGGTCAATCCACCCCCTCGTACTGAATAGAGTCCCTGTTGCGGCGGTATTAGAGCGCACTCTAACCGAACCTGCATTATCGGTCCGGATAGAAATTTCGCAACCAAAGAAAGAGGCAGCCGCCGACCCAGATATAAGGGTAAATGGTCCCGGTGCTGTCGCCGCGACGTCTGCCTGCTCCATTGAACTTGAATATACATAGACCGACGCCCCAGACTTAAAGGCCCAAAATGTGGTCAGCGCGTTAACAATAATACCTTGCGGGACTGACAAGGTATAAATTAGCGCAGTCGTACCAAGACCGCCGCCACTATTGTCAAATGGCACGTTGTGCAGGAACTCATCACCATTTTGAAAGAAGACCCAAAGCGCCCCACTAGCTCGTCTAAGCGACCCTACTCGCCGGAAATGCGTATAGTTCGTGGGCAATGTCGGCGCAGTTGCCGAATTCGAGAACAGCGCGTCCACCACCCCAGTATCCGCCCGCTTAATGACAAACACATGAATGCCTAAACTATCAGCTAAAGCGCCAGTATCCCTTCCACCCTGATTCGTTCCAACCGCCCAGGCGGCATCATACTGCTTGGTAATCGAGGTCGACAATACGATATCAGCAGAATTGGTAGAGTCCCGACACTCCCCAGGTGCGATACTGATATCATTAACAATATCACCAGCACTATTACTTATCTTCAAACCTTGCAAATGTCCCCTAGGAAACGCAGATACCGCGCTCGCCAACACATACCGCAACTGACTCGTCACCGAGTCCCACAACATAAACCTATCCGCACCTACCAGCGCCGTCTTCGCCGTCTGCCCACTAATAACCGTAGGTGCCAAATCCGTCGCACCCATCTGCGCTTGTCCCACGGCTCCACCGTTTGTGGTCGCCTTCACAAACCCATCAACCGCGCACCGCTTCAACGCCTTCCCGCTCGTTCCCGTAAATAGCGGCAACTCACCCTCAACACTCGCGACCGCCCCAGTCACATCTCCACCACCCGCCGGACTCACCCAATGCCCATCACCCCGCCAAAAAGTCGCCGTGTTCGCATTAGTCCCACTATCCAGTTTATTGACCGGCAAGTTCCCGCTCACATCCGTCGTGTTCAACCGCACATTCAACGTATTGTTCGCGCCATCAATCCCCTTGTTCGTTAACGTCGCCGCCTGACTCCACTTCGTGGCATCGCTCGTATTATCGACATTGCCCAGCCCAACATCGCTCTTGTTAACAACAACTACACCCTGCTTCCCATTAACGCTCTGAACCGCATTGGCCACCGGGATCTTCTGCCAAATCGTCCCATTGCTAATAATCGTATCGCCCACCGCCCAGGTCGAAATTCCATCAATGTTCGTCGAGCCGCTCGTCGACACACTATAATAATATCCATTATTTGTCGTCGCAGCTGGCGGTATCGTCGGGTTATTAATTGCCGCATTCCACGTCCCCTGATACCGGCTCGCCCCAATTATTGCGTCAGGCAACTGCGCCAGCGGCACCTTCCCCTGCGTATCCAGCCCCGCATAGCCACTGGCTACGCCCTTATTCGGTCTATCTTCCTTATTCGCCAACGCCGCTACATCCGCGCTACTCAGCGGCTTATTCGCGTCACTCGTATTATCGACGTTGCCAAGGCCAACGTCAAACTTATCAATGCCCGTCACCGTTCCCGTATAATTCGCATTATCCAGCGTCTTATTCGTCAGCGTCTGCACATCCGTCGTCCCCACCACAGCGCCTGTTGGCGCCGCCACGGTGGCTAAAACGCCACCGGTCAGCTTCGCCAAACCGGTCTGACTTGCGGCCTTAATCGTGTGGCCATCGGTTCCCCAGAACGTAGCCACCTCCCCACCTACCGTTCCCGCCGTACTCGCACTAACTACATCCCCAGCAAACGTCGGTAGTCCCAACCCCGCCAAGAAGTCCTGTCGATCCTGTGGGAGTTGTTTACTTTGATAATGTCCATTCCCATCCGCTTCGCGGAATGGAATCGAATTCGGGTCTGGCATACTCGGCTTCGCGGGGCTTACGCCCCAGTTAAAGTTTTAAAACGCTATCAGGGCTTCGCCCAGTTAAAACGCTATCAACCATCCCAACGCCCACATAACCCACAAGCTCCCCACAAAATAGAGGACTATCGCCGTCCACCGCGCTATCGCGCGAGTTCGTTCGGGGAGTTCGTTCCACTTCCGCTCAAAAAAACTTGAGGATCTCTGGTGACCGTGGTTTTGTAACGGGTTTTTCAACTTTTCTATAAAGTATTTCGTCCCGGACTTCGTCCGCGCTCGGGGGCTTTTTGTACGAGTCCTGTAGTGGAATCTTTTCTTCGTTGGTGTCTTTGCTCACAGGCTACGCCTGCGAGCGGAGACCGTTCCCCACCCGCAGGCCCTCGTTGGTTATTTCCTTCCGCGCTGCGGCGTCGGAACTGACCCACCCGGAGGCGGGTTATATCCCGGCGGAACATCCGGCGTCCACCCCTCCCAAGGAGGATTAAATGACGGTGGTTGCACATCCGGATGTGTAGGATACACTGGGATGTATATCGGCTGAGTTGGCTTCTCCCCACCGCCCTCGACCGGCGGCGGTTCGATGGGAATGAAGATAGGATGACTAGGCACTCCCGGTTCTGGCAACACAATAGGATGACTAGGTACTCCCGGTGAACCACCCGGTGCTATCGGATGAGTAGGTTTAGGTGGTTCTCCTGTTGGAGGCTTAGTAGGAGGCACTGGCAAAGTATTATCCGGTACCACTGGCCAGTAGATTGGATGCTCCGGTGAGGGAGGCACTGGTTGAACCTCCTCCGGCGGAATTACAATCGGGTGACTGGGTTTCGGCGGATCTCCCGTCGGCGGTCCCGGCGGAATCACTATCGGATGGGCCGGATACACGGGATAGTAAATCGGCGGACTAACCTCGGGCTTCTCACCACCAATAGGAATATAAATTGGGTGCGCTGGATGCTCCCCTCCACCTTCGACTGGTGGCGGAATTACAATTGGATGGCTTGGGACCACGGGAATATAAATCGGCGGTGCCACCACAGGTGGCTCCCCACCACCAGGCGGCTTGACCGGCGGTGGAACCTTAAAGGTTTTAGTGATCGATACGAATGACATAACTGGCTTTCTATGGGCCTTCGGCCCTGGTTTGGTTTTGATTTATGGTTAAGGCAAAGTGAACTATTAGATCGCAGCGCCCTACGGGCTCGCTGCTGCTGTTTTACGGGCTACGCCCGAATGGGTGCGGAACCCCGCCGGAAACGAAAGCGGTGATCGCGTAAATGATAATCAGGAGCAGGAAGATGAACCAGATCCCCTGTTCCAGCTTAGCTGGAATTGGTGTAATAAAGGTTTTTATCCCGTATAGGACGAGCCAAATTACGCCCGCGAGAATGATGGCACCGATTAGAAGCCACAACAGTGAGATTGCAATACCGGCCATACGGGCGTCTTAGCCCGGCGGGGACCGCCGTGCTGTTACATTGTTTCTGTTTTCAAACGATTAACCTCGGCCTCGAGCCGCTCAACCTCCTCGACGGGGTTCTCACTCGCGGTGTCCGCAACCATCTCCACGCGCTGCGTGGGCTTGCCCAACGTCCTGTCCAATATGTCGCGGGCGCACACGACCCTCGCGGCACTCGCGGCTTTGGGATTGTCCCGAATTTCGATGAGTGTACAGAGGCTGTTGATTTGTTCCGCACGAAGCAACTCCATTATGTCGCGGCTCCCGTACTCAGCCATCAGGGCTGTAACATTGTTTTGGAACCACGTCTGGCGCAATAGATTCTGAACGGTGAGTTCGGCGCGACCTAGCTGTTTCGCCACGTCCTTACAAGTCGCGCCCAGTGCGAAGGCGAAAGCGGCCGCGCGGTGCCAGGGTTGTTCTACGTCTACGTCCCATCTCGGCTCGGCTTTGTTGAAGAATGATGCGAGCGGCACTTTGACTTCGTCCGGTGATAAACTCCCAGTGGAGGAATTTAGTACATCATCAGGCTTCGCCACGGCTTCGCCGTTGGTCTTTTCTACATCGCCAGGCGTTGCCTGGAAGCTGGCCGCTGGGAGCTGTGGTTCTAGTTCCATTACAGATTGTTGCGTAGAACGAACGCTCGGATGCTTGGGTCGTCTTTTTCCTTGCGCGCGATGGTGGCCTGCCAACGATGCACTCGGGCCTCGAACGCGGCCGTGCGAGCTGCCACGTTTGGATTTTTACGCCTTTGTTTGTGGACAGTTTTGTCCATGCACTTCGTGCGGTCGACGACCGTCATCGCCAGGCTTCGCCTGGAAGTTGAATAGGAGTTGCTTGGCCTCGGGCGAGAAGTCGGCCTTTGGCCGCCACTCTCCTCGATCGCTCGCAGGGGACCTGCGAGCTGGGGCTGGAGGACCAATGACTCGGACGCCTTTGCACTGAGGCGATGAAAGGTGGCTTTCCATTTTTGTTTGGGCTGGTAGGCGCGGTGTCTGGCGGTTTGAAATCGTGCGCGATTGATAGGACTGGGGCTTTGGCCTGCTTCATATTAGGCGAAGCCCCCCGAGTAGGGCAATCAGATTCTTATCAACCTTGACTTCGTCAAGTTTGGACGACTTTGTTTTTTGGTTTGGAGCTAAGTGCGCCTATACTAAATGTACGTTAGGGCAAGGGCAAAGGTACCTCGTTGCCTTGGCCCTCGACCCTGCGCCCTATATGAGCAGCAACCATGCTGCTCCGGACTCGAGCCGATCCTCGAGAGGCGGGGCCAGCCCCGCGTGTGTTCTCTGACATCTATGGCGCCTACCCTTGGGCGATGCGGCAAGGGTTGTAGTGTTCCACGTGGAACATTGCATAGGATGTCTGCTGGTCGGACGGCCACGCCGAATCGTCACGACGCGCAACTACGCGCGCGCCACGGGACCGCGAGCCTTCACCCGCCAGCACTATCATCCTATGGAAACTCAAGAAATGAGCTACACGGTTACGGCAACCTCGCACATCGGCCCGGTCAAGTATTCAATCACGACCACCATCGAAGCCGACAAGGTCGAGTCGACACTTGCCAAGGGCGTTCTTTATGACGGCCAGCGCATCGCCGCTAGTAAGGCCATGAAGGGTCTTGGCAAACGCGGAGAAATCTCTTTCTCCGACGAAGTCGAAGCGGCAGTCCACGCTTCTCTGTTGGAAGTCTTTGGCGACAGCGCTGAGATCACCACCAGCGAATACGTCAAGACAGCCAAGGCAGACGTGAAGTTTGTCCGCGCACACGCTATTCTCGACGCAATCGAGATGAGCGGAGGCGACGTCAAGAAGCTAGCCGTAAAGGTCGGATACAACGGTCTCGACTACGAGATCCGCAGCGAAGCGTTCCTGCGCAAGATCACCGACTACAAACCGTAACCCGAGGCTTCGCCTCGCGGACCTAAAAAATCCGCGGGGCGCTCTCGCCTTGTGAGGGATGCAACGCATCCCGAATCCCCGACAATTCCTAGCGCGTTCGCGCATCGTTATTTGAACTACTACCGGGCTAGCGCCCGAATCCAACCATGACACCAGACCCAAGAGGCTATCCGCGTCAAAGCGCGATGGCATCGCTGGACGAAATCGTCCGCGAACACTCGCCCCATTGGTCCTTCGACCCTGAGAAAGCTCGCGCCACTAGGCGCGAAAACGCACAACTGAAAAGGGCCGCGAACGACAGCGAATGGCTGCGGAAGTTTAAAATATTGACATCGTTATAAGGCGCTTTGCGCGCCCCATACCTTCCACTCTACCTACCTGCAAAAATTTGGATGAAATGCTTCCCTATGGTTTGGGAGTATATCCCTCAGTTTGAGGGCTTATTGGGCCTTGTAGGGGTAGAGTGTGTATATATAGTGGTATAATATACACCATACACCACAAGCCCCAAACCAGACAGCACCACACCAAACCAGGAGCCTTTTACCCAAAATTTTGCAGGTAGGTAGAGTTCAAGGTAGGAGCCCGCGCGCGAGCCTCGCGTCTGCGGACAAAACTGTCCACGCACGGGCTAGCGCCCGCACCAAGTATTTTATGAAAAACCCACCACCATCCAATAACCTAGACCGCGCAATCGCGCAAGCAACCCAGCTCGTCGGCGTCGACAACGAAGCCGCGCTCCTAAACATCCTCGCCGCTCTCCGTATCGTCTCCGAGGAACTCGACTACCTAGCGCGCCGCGCTCGCTAACCACGACTTCGCCGTCTCGTCCACAACTCTTCTCCAATCGCACCAAAATATGAAAACCCAAACCCAAAAACTCATCCTCGCAACATGTCACTACCTCCTCGTCCGCGCACGCTTTCGTCGCGGCGAAGCCACGCTCCAACAGCTCGCGCGCGCCCTCTCACAACTCGACGCCGCAGCGCAAGCGAACTAACATGTCACCATTCATCGCATTCGCCGTTGTGCTCATAACAGCATTCACCGTCGTTTGGCTCCTCGGCACCATTTGGGGTCACATCGACAGCGCGCCGCGCCTAGTCCAGGCCCTCGTCATCGGCGTCCTAATCTTCCTCGTCCTCATGAGCATCACCGGCGCAACCCACAGCGTCCCTGCAAATTAACCGCAGCGAAGCGCACTAAATAACCCGCAACTCTTCTCCAATCGCACCAAAATGAAATTCCGTTACGGACCAAACAAATGCCCAGTCTGCGCCGCGCGCATCTACACCACCTATTGCACCTACACCTGCCGAGAGGCGGCCAAACACAATCGCACCCGCGCCGACCAACTTGCCGTCGAAATGTCCCGCCGCCCGTGGACAGGCAAACTCTACTTCAGCCATCAAGTCGATCTCCTCGGACCTCCTGAACTCCGCGACTACCGCAGCGTAGCGACCTAATAACGCCTCGCCTCGGAGGGTCGCGCCTCTGGCGCTTCCCATACCGCAGCGTAGCGCACTAAATAACCCGCACCATTTCCCCCAAGAAACGCGCTGGCAGACCGCGAAATGTCTGCCCCATTTTTTATAAACTCCAGCAATGGGGAAACCCTCCAACATCAAAATTGATATCAATCGAGTAGCCAAGAGCCTTCCAATGGGCTATATTGAAAGGTAGGACACGCCATGAAAACCACCTGCTCCCATTGCCACAGTCTATTCGCCCCTTCAGCTCCCAACCAAATATACTGCTCCGCGCGTTGTCGCGAAACTTCCTATCGCCGACGCGCTCGTCGCCGCTCCCAACTCCTCTCACCTCGCAGCAAGGATCGCGTCACCGCGGTCTTCAATCGCGTCCCTACACCCGACGAGGAGGAGTCCATTTTCAGACAGCTCCTAGACAACCCACTAACTCCGCCCTTCATCGTCCCTCGCCCCTCGTCCTCGCGCGTTGAAGTTCCACCTGGCCTAACCTATCACGAAGAGTACGACCCCGATAAATCCGAGTTCTGTTATTTCATCGAATGGGATCGACAACTAATCGCGGAATACCGTTCGGATCCCGATTCCACCATCGAACAGCTCATCGCCTTCTACGGTCTGGGCGTTTCACGTCCGCTACCAATAAAGGACCGCGACCGCGCAGCCACCGTAGACATTTTCACCAAGGCACAAGAACATCGTCAAACAGACGCACTAGCGGTCCTCAACAAACACCTGAAATGAGTAAATACCACAAAGTTGTCCGCGTCAAGTTTCCCGGTCGCCTCACAGTCATGACTCCAAAATACTTCAACGATTGGATGCAAGAAAACGGTTACTTCCTATTCGACGATTTCACCATTCACGCAAGTCGTGACAGTGACGAAATCATTGGACGAGTTAAAGCCGAGAGTATGAAAGACTACCACTATTTCCATCTCGTTCATGGACAATCTTGACCCTCAACAGCGCTAGCGATCTAATAGTTTAAAGTGAAAAAGTTCAAACATCGGGCGAAAAGTCCAAACTAAAGCTTGACTTTTCGCCCGACTTGTGCTATATTATCATCGAAGGAATCTCCTCGTCTAAATGAAAAAGCATATCACAACCGACTTCGAATACGAAATCGAAAGGCTAAACGCCTTAATTAATGTTATGCGCGACACCGGATTCACCATCCGCGCGCACCGCTTCCGTCATTGGCGCGCCACCGTCCGCACCACCGGCCACATCATCGGACTCGAGGACCTCGGCGAACTCCAACTGTTCGCAACCGACGGTGTCCTCGGCCTCTTTCGTCGACTGGCCACAGGCCGCGTCGACACTTACCATACCCACCGTCCCTCCAACCATGTCCAGACCCCACAAGAAAAGATCTTCACGGGGGCTATCGCCCCACTTATACAGAAACCGAAGAGGAAGTTTCACGATACCGACGCCGACG
>Ga0209811_10000519_pt1 | contig 15635 bp, 14 predicted proteins | sample Coa_R1_6_FD_187161 | JGI IMG/M metagenome (GOLD analysis project Ga0209811, IMG submission 187161) | Surface soil microbial communities from Centralia Pennsylvania, which are recovering from an underground coalmine fire. - Coalmine... | ecosystem: Environmental > Terrestrial > Soil >...
CAGCTCGTAGGGCTCGGTGGGGAGCCCGAGCATGCTCAAGCGACCGCCCATGCGCAGCGCGTTCAGCCCTTCGCGCACCGCGATCGGGTTGCCGCTCATCTCCAGCACGCCGTCGAGCATGCGGCCGTTCGTGAGCTGCGCCACGCGCTCGGTGAGCTTCTCCGTGCGCGCGTCCACCACCGCGTCCGCCTTCATCGCACGCGCGAGCTCGAGCCGGTAGGGCGAGACGTCCGAGGCGAACACGTGCGCGGCGCCCGCGGCGCGCGCGACGCCGATCGCGAACAGCCCGATCGGCCCGCAGCCGGTGACCGCGATGCTGCAGCCCGAGAGCGGCCCGGCGAATGCCGTGTGCACCGCGTTCCCGCACGGCTCCATCACCGCCGCCACCTCGAGCGCGATGCCGGCCGGCGCGTGCCAGCAGTTGACCGCCGGCACCGCCACGAACTCGGCGAAGCCGCCGTTCACGTCCACGCCGAGGATGCGCGTGTTCTCGCACACGTGACCGTTGCCGGTGCGGCAGGCGATGCAGTGGTTGCAGATGATGTGGCTCTCGCACGACACGCGCTGGCCGACGTTCAGGTTCGTCACCCCCGCGCCGCGCTCCACGATCTCGCCCACGAACTCGTGGCCGAGCGTCACCGGCGGCTTCAGGCGCCCCTGCGACCAGCGGTCCCAGCTCCAGATGTGGAGGTCGGTGCCGCAGACGCCGGCGCGCAGCACGCGCAACAGCACCTCGCCGGGGCCGGCGGTGGGAACGGGGACGTCGCGGATCTCGGCGCCGGGTGCCGCCGCGGCCTTGACCACGGCCTTCATCGTACGGGTGCGGCTGGCGGTGCGTCCGGGCGCCGCGGTCGTTGCCGTCGTCGTCATCAGGGCTTCCATACCTGGCGCAGGGCCGCTCCCGTGTGCGACCCCTTCGCGCGCGCCAACGCCTCGGGGGTGCCGGCGGCCACGACGGTGCCGCCGCGGTCGCCACCTTCAGGTCCCAGGTCGATCAACCAGTCCGCGCACTTGATCACGTCCAGGTGGTGCTCGATGACGAGCACGGTGTTCCCGCGCTCGACCAGCGCCTGGAGCACGTCCAGCAGCACGCGCACGTCCTCGAAGTGGAGCCCGGTCGTGGGCTCGTCGAGCACGTAGAGCGTGCGGCCGGTCGCCACCCGGGACAGCTCGGTCGCGAGCTTGACGCGCTGCGCCTCACCGCCCGAGAGCGTGGTCGCGGACTGACCGAGGTGAATATAGCCCAATCCCACGTCGCGCAGCGTCTCGAGCTTGCGGCGCAGCACCGGCACCGCGCCCAGGAACTCGAGCCCCTCCTCCACGGTCATTTCCAGCACGTCGGCGATGGAGCGGCCGCGGTAGCCCACCTCGAGCGTGTCACGGTTGTAGCGCCGGCCGTGGCAGACGTCGCATCTCACGTACACGTCGGGCAGGAAGTGCATCTCGATCCGCCGCGAGCCGTCGCCCTCGCAGGCCTCGCAGCGGCCGCCCTTGACGTTGAACGAGAACCTCCCCGGGCCGTAGCCCCTCACCTTCGCCTCGGGCAGGTTCGCGAACAGGTCGCGGATGAACGTGAACGCTCCCGTGTACGTGGCCGGGTTCGAGCGCGGCGTGCGGCCGATCGGGCTCTGGTCGATCGCCACCACCTTGTCGATGGCCTCCACGCCCTTGAGCGCGCGGTGCGCGCCGGGGCTCGCGGTCGAGGTCGGGTTCAGCCGCCGCTCCAGCGCCGCGAGCAGGATGTCGTTCACGAGCGTGCTCTTGCCCGAACCGGAGACCCCGGTGACACAGGTGAACGTCCCCAGCGGGATGGCGACGTCGATGCCCTTGAGATTGTGCTCGCGCGCCCCCACCACCTCGATCGCCAGGCCGTTGCCGGGCCGGCGCGAGGCGGGGGTGGCGATGCGCGCGTGGCCCGCGAGGTAGCGTCCGGTGAGCGAGTCGACGGCGCGCATCACCTGCTCCGGCGTCCCTGCCGCGACGACGCGGCCGCCGTGCCGTCCGGCGCCGGGCCCCAGGTCCACGAGCCAGTCCGCGGAGCGCATCGTGTCCTCATCGTGCTCCACCACCACCACCGTGTTCCCGAGGTCGCGGAGCTTCTGCAGCGTGGCGAGGAGCTTCTGGTTGTCGCGGTGGTGGAGACCGATCGAGGGCTCGTCCAGGATGTAGAGCACACCCGTGAGCTGCGAGCCGATCTGGGTGGCGAGCCGGATGCGCTGCGCCTCGCCGCCGGCGAGCGAGCCCGCCATACGGTCGAGCGTCAGGTAGCCGAGTCCCACGTCCTCCAGGAACCCGAGCCGCGCGCGGATCTCCTTCAGGATCGGCGCCGCGATCGTGGCCTGGCCGCCGGTGTAGCGCAGCGCTTCGAACGCGGCGCGCGCGCTGCCGACCGAACCCCGGCACCACTCGCCGATGTTGCGTCCGTCCACCTTCACCGCGAGTGTCGCCGGCTTCAAGCGCATCCCCTGGCACTCGGGGCAGGGCGTGGGGTTCATGAGCGCGCCGATCGAGCGGCGCACCGCCTCGCTCGAGGTGGTGCGGTAGCGGCGCTCGAGCTCGGGGATGACGCCCTTCCACTTGCCCTCGTGCTCCCACACCGCGCCCTTCTTCATCCGGAACTCGTACTTCACCTTCTCGTCGCCGGCGCCGTGGAGCACGAGCTGGCGTGTCTTCGCCGGCAGCTTCTTCCACGGCACGTCGAGCGGAACCTTGAACGTGCGCGCGAGCCCGCGCAGCTGCCCCGCCGTCCACGTGCCCTCGGCGTCACCCATGCTGTCGATGGCGCCCTCGGCGAGCGTCTTCTCCGTATCGGGCACGACGCGGTCCGGATCCACCTGCAGCAGGCTCCCCAACCCGTCGCACCCGGTGCAGGCGCCGTAGGGCGAGTTGAACGAGAAGTGCCGGGGTTCCAACTCGTCGACCGCCGTCCCGCACTTGGGACAGGTGGCGCCCACGCTCATCACCACGTCCTCTTCGCCTTCGCGCGCGATCGTGATCAGGCCGCCCGAGAGCTTGACGCCGGCCTCGAGCGACTCGGTGAGCCGAGCGCGGTTCTCGGACTCGATTTTCAACCGGTCGACGACCACCTCGATGTCGTGCCGCTGGTGGCGGCCGAGCTTGGGCGGCTCCTCCAGCTCGACCCATTTGCCGTCGATGCGGGCGCGCAGGTAGCCCTGGCGGTGCCAGGTCTCGAGCTCCTTCCGGTACTCGCCCTTGCGGCCTCGAACCACCGGGGCGAGGACCGCGACCCGCGCACCGGCGTACTGGTCGAGGAGCTGGTCGGTCATCTCCTGCACGCTCCGGCGGGCGAGCGGCGTGCCGCACTTGGGGCAGTGCCGGGCGCCCAGGCGCGAGAACAGGAGTCGCATGTAGTCGTAGACCTCGGTGATCGTGGCCACGGTCGAGCGCGGGTTCGAGCCCGCACCGCGCTGCTCGATGGCGATCGCCGGCGACAGGCCCTCGATCGCGTCCACGTCGGGCTTCTCCATCTGCCCGAGGAACTGCCGCGCGTAGGCGGAGAGCGACTCCACGTAGCGGCGCTGGCCCTCGGCGTAGAGCGTGTCGAACGCCAGCGAGGACTTTCCCGAGCCCGAAACACCGGTGATGACGATCAAGCTCTGCCGCGGCAGCTTGAGCGAGATGTCCTTGAGATTGTGCTCGCGCGCACCACGCACGACGATGTCGGAGAGCGCGGCGGCGTCGGACGCGGGCGCCTCGGGGGCCACGGAGCTGGAGCGCGGAGTCATGAGGGCGGCGAGGATATCATGCCGCCGGACCCGCGATTCACTCGTACCGCAGCGCCTCCACCGGGTCCAGCCGCGAGGCGCGCATCGCCGGGTAGAGTCCGCAGAACACGCCGACGCCGGTCGAGACCACGACGCCGGCGATCACCGACACCGCGGACACGTACGTGGGCAGTCCGGAGAGCGCGCGCACCGCGGTCGCCACGCCGGCGCCGAGCGCGATGCCCACCAGGCCGCCGACCGCGGTGAGGATCACAGCCTCGATCAGGAACTGGAGAAGGATCGCCTTCCGCGGCGCGCCCAGCGCCTTCCGCACGCCGATCTCGCGCGTGCGCTCGGTCACCGCCACGAGCATGATGTTCATGATCCCGATGCCGCCCACGAGCAGGGCGATGGACGAGATCAGCATCATCAGCGCCACGATGCCGCCGGTGATGGTGTTGTAGAGCGTCAGGAACGCGTCGTCGCTGAAGACGTCGAAGTCGTCCGACCGGTTCACGGGCACGTGGCGCTGCAGCCGCAGCACGGCGCGGATCTGGCCGATGGCGAGATCCGTGTGCTCGGCGTCCACCGGGATCGCGTCCAAGAACACCTCGCCCTTCTTGGTCATGTAGAACGGCGCGTCGGGCCCGGGCGCCCAGTACTTGTCGGCCACGGTCCAGGGGATGGTGGCGATCTCGTCGAAGTTGTTGCCGAGGAAGCGGCCCTTGGACTCGAACTCGCCGATGACCGTGAACGGCACGCCGTTCAGGTGCACGGTCTCACCGATCCCGCCGGCGTCCCTGAACAGCACGTCGTGCGTGTCGCTGCCGAGCACGACCACGTTGGCGCGGTGGTCCACCTCCTGCGCGGTGTAGAAACGGCCGCGCGAGAGGTCGAACCCGCGCGTTCGCAGCATGCCCTCGTCGGAGCCGAACACGGTCGTGGTCTTCGTGGTGCGGTCGCGGTACGAAAGCCGGATGTTGTCGGCCGCGACCTTGATCGGCGACACCGCGATGACCGCGGGGCAGCGCTCGCGGATCGCGGTGGCGTCATCCATGGTGAACGCGCGGCGTTTCCTCAGGCTGTCGGGGATCTGGCCCGCGAATGCCGCGCCGGGGCGAAACGTGCGGATGTAGATGGTGTTGCTGCCCCAGGACTGGATGCCCTTCTGGAACGAGCGCTGGAAGCCGTTGATGAGCGACATCATCGCGATCACGGTCGCCACGCCGATGACGATGCCGAGCAACGCGAGCAGCGACCGCATGAGGTTCGCGGTCAGGGCCTGGCGGGCGATGCGGAGCGTCTCGCGGAACAGCCTCCACGCCGACATGCGGCCGAGCGTGGCGTATCGGGCTCGAGGTGTCGAGCCGGGCTACTCGTAGCGCAGCGAGTCCACCGGGTCGAGCCGCGCCGCACGCATCGCCGGGTAGAGCCCGAAGAACACGCCGATCAGGCTGGAGACGAACAGCCCCACGGTCACCGACCACGGGGAGACGAACGTGGGCAGCGACGACAGGGCGCGCACCAGCCACGACACCCCGGCCCCGAGCAGGATGCCGGCGGCGCCCCCGACCGCCGTCAACAGCAGCGCCTCCATGAGAAACTGCAGCAGGATCGCCTTCTTCGGTGCGCCCAGCGCCTTTCGCACCCCGATCTCGCGGGTGCGCTCGGTGACCGCCACGAGCATGATGTTCATGACCCCGATGCCGCCCACCAGCAGCGCGATGGATGAGATCAGGAACATGAGCGCGAAGATGCCGCCGGTGACGGTGTTGTAGAGCTGGGTGAACGCCTCGTCGCTGAAAACCACGAAGTTGTTCTGCTTGTTGCTGGGCAGGTGCCGGCGCACGCGCAGCACGTCGGTGATCTGCAGGATCGCCAGGTCGCTCTGCTCCGGGGCCACGGCGACCGCGTCCAGGAACAGCTCGCCCTTCTTCGGGAACCACGGCGGCGCCTCGGGCGGCGCGCCGAAGTACTTGTCGATGAGCGGGTACGGGATGCAGCCCACCTCGTCGAAGTTCTCGCCGAAGAAGCGGCCCTTGGGCGAGAACTCGCCGATGACGGTGAACGGGATGCCGTTCAGCCGCACGGTGCGGCCGAGTCCGGAGGCGTCCTTGAACAGCGCCTCGCGCGTGTCCTTGCCGAGCACGACGACGTTGGCGTTCCCCTCCACCTCCTGCTCGGTGAAGAACCGGCCGCGCGCCATGTCGTAGCCGTGGGTGCGGAGCAGCTCCTCGTTCGTGCCATAGATGAACGTGGTCTTGGTCGTACGTCCCTGGTAGCTGAGCTTGATGTCCTGGTAGGAGAACTTGAACACGCTCACCGCCGCCACGGCCGGCGACTGGGCGATGATCGCCTTGGCGTCGTCGATCGTGAACGCCTTGCGCTGCTTCAGGGAGTCCGGGACGCCGCCGCTGAACTGGATGCCGGGGCGGATGCGGCGGATGTAGAGCGTGTTGTTGCCGAACGCCTGGATGTTCTGCTGGAACGAGCGCTGGAAGCCGTTGATGAGCGACACCATGCCGATCACGGTGGCGACGCCGATGACGATGCCGAGCAGCGCCAGCATCGAGCGCATGCGGTTCGCGGTCAGCGCGCGGCGCGCGATCGTGAGCGTCTCCAGCATCAGGTAGCCGAGGCTCATGGCGTCACTCGTAGCGCAGCGCCTCGATGGGATCGAGGCGGGCCGCGCGCGCGGCCGGGTAGGAGCCGAAGAACACGCCCACGCCCGTGCTCATGATCACCCCGAGCGCGATCGCACCCAGGCTCAGCGCCGCGGGGAGCGGGCTCACCGCCCCCACGAGCAGCGCCAGCGACGCGCCGATCAGGATGCCGACGACCCCGCCCGAGAGCGACAGCGTCGTCGATTCGACCAGGAACTGGGTGAGGATGTCGCGGCGGCGGGCGCCCAGCGCCTTGCGGATGCCGATCTCGCGCGTGCGCTCGGTGACCGACACCAGCATGATGTTCATGATCACGATGCCGCCCACGAACAGCGAGATCGCGGCGACGCCGATCGAGACCACGAAGATGCCGCCGGTGAGCGTGCGGTAGAGCTGGAGCCAGGTCTCGGCGGTGGTGATGCCGAAGTGGTCCTTCTGCCCCGGGCGCTGGTGGCGGCGCGCGCGCAGGATGTTGCGCGCCTCCTGCTGCGCCAGCTCCAGCGACGCCTGGTCGACGCTCTTCACCGAGAGCTGGAACGAGCCACGCTCCTGCCAGTACTTCTGGAACGTGTGGATCGGCACGGTGACGAAGCGGTCCTGCGACTGGCCGAAGACCTTGCCCTTCGCCTTGGTGACGCCGACGATCTCGAACTCGTAGCGGTCGATGCGCATCACCCGCCCGAGCGGATCGAGCGTGCCGAACAGTTCCTCGGCGACCTCGGGCCCGATCACGGCCACCGGCCGCCGCTCGGTGTCGTCGAACTCGCTCAGGTGCCGGCCGTGCTCGATGGTGATGTCGTCGACGACGTCGTAGCCGGCGCTGCGGCCGTTCACCCCCACCGCGTTCATCACCTTGTTGCGGTAGCGGAGCGGGGCAATCGAGCCGGCCTGGGCGACGACCATGCTGGCGTGGTGCATGCCCTCGCGCAGAGCCTCGGCGTCGTCCAGGGTGACGTCGGGGTTCTTGCTCGCCTCGTCGAACTCCTCCTGGCTGGTGATGAACCCGTACTTGTCGACCACGAACACGTTGGCGCCCGCGTTCAGGAGCTTCTGGGTGACGAAGCGGTTGAGCCCCTCGACGAACGACACCACCGCGATCACCGAGGCGACGCCGATGATGATGCCGAGCAGCGTCAGGAACGAGCGCAGCTTGTTCGCCCGGATGCCGCCGAGGGCGATCCCGATGCTCTCGCGGAGGTTCACTCCGTCTCCGCGCCGTTCTTCTCCGCAGGCACGATGGCCGAGCGCGGGTTCGGGTTCACGAGATCGCTCTCGATCTTCCCGTCGCGCATGCGCACGACGCGCCGGGCGTGATCCGCGATGTCCGGCTCGTGCGTGACCAGGATGACGGTGTTGCCCGCCTTCCAGATCGCCTCGAACGCGGCCATGATCTCCTCGCCCGTGCGCGAGTCCAGGTTCCCGGTGGGCTCGTCGGCGAGGATGATGCTGGGCTTGTTCACGAGCGCGCGCGCGATCGCGACGCGCTGGCGCTGGCCGCCGGAGAGCTCGTTCGGGCGGTGCTTCATGCGGTCGCCGAGGCCCACCAGCTCGAGCGACTCACGAGCGCGCTTGCGGCGCTCCTCGTGCTTGAGCCCCGCGTACACGAGCGGCAGCTCGACGTTGTGCAGCGCGTCCGCGCGTGCGAGCAGGTTGAAGGTCTGGAACACGAAGCCGATCTCGGCGTTGCGGATGCGCGCCAGCTCGTCGTCGGTGCGCTCGGCGATCTCCTTGCCCTTGAGCATGTACGAGCCCTGGCTCGGCGTGTCGAGGCAGCCGAGGATGTTCATGAGCGTGGACTTCCCCGATCCCGAAGGACCCATGATCGCCACGTACTCGTTGACGTCGATGTCCAGGTCCACGCCGTTCAAGGCGCGCACCTGGTCCTCACCGACTTGATAGACGCGGTGGAGATCACGGATCTGGATCAGCATGGGGCTCTCACTTGCCTCCTCGCGGCCCACCACCACCTGGCTGCTCACGCTTCACCTTGACGCCCGGCTTGATCTCGCGCAAGGCCTTGTATGGCCCGGACACCACGACGTCGCCTTCTTTCACGTCTCCGGACACCTCGAGCATGGTCTCGCTCGCGATCCCGGCTTTGACGGGAACGAACTTTGTCATCTCACCGTTCACGACCATGACCCCGGTGAGCTCGGGGTCCTTCTTGCCGGCGGTGTCGTCCTCGGCGCCGAACGATGCCACCTTGTTCTTCCCGGTCTTGGCCTGGGCGCTCTTGGGACCGCCTGCCATCTTGCCGCGCGCGGCGCGGTCGAGCTGGCTCTGGGTGCGGATGATCACCGCCTGGATCGGAACTGCGAGCGTCTTCGGATGCGTCGCGGTCTCGATGTCGACATCCGCGGTCATGCCCGGGCGCACCTGCGGCACGTTGTCGTCGAACGCCACCTTCACCTCGAAGTTGGTCTGGCCCGCCACGGTGGAGATGCTGGACGCCTTCGCGGTGTTGCCGATCTCCGTGACCGTGCCGGCGAACGTCGTGTCCGGGAACGCGTCCACCGAGATCTTGGCCTTCTGGCCGAGCTTCATGTCCACGACGTCGGTCTCGTCGACCTCGGCGCGCACCAGCATGCCCGACAGGTCCGACACGGTCATGATCTGGGTGCCGGGGTTGTTCATGGTCCCGGTGATGACGATCTCACCCTTTTCCACGTTGAGCGCGCTCAGGACGCCATCGAACGGCGCCACGAACCGGCACTTGGCGAGGTTATCCGCCGCGCCGGCCAAGGCGGCCGTGGCCCTCGTCACCTCTTCCTGTGCCGTGGCCAGCGCCGCGGCCGCCGTCTCGTGCGCGTCGGTGGCCTGGTCCCACTCCGCTTGCGACAGCAGCTTCTGCTCGAACAGCGCCTTCTGCCGCGTGTAGTTCGCATCGGAGACGCGCAGCGCCGACGTCGCCTGGAGAACCCGTGCCTTGCCCGACGACAGCGCCGCGGCCGCCTGGTCGTGCGCGCTCCGGTACTGGGTGTCGTCCAGCTGCAGCAGCAGCTGGCCCTTCTTCACCGGGTCGCCCTCCTTGACGTTCAGGATGACGACCTTGCCCATGATGTCGGCGCTGATCTTGACCTGCGTCTTGGCCTCGATCTTGCCGGGCGCGCGCACGCGCGACGTCACGTCCTCGCGCCGCACCTTCGCCATCTGCACGGACTGCACCTTGCCCTTGGCGTTACGGACCGCCCCCAGGCCGATGATCGCCACCAGCACGATCGCGCCGAGCGCGATCCAGATCCATTTCTTCTTCATGCGCGCGAAACGCTCCTCTCACTCACCTTTGCCGCGGACCCGATCGACGAGCGCCTCGGCCACGCGGATGTCGGCGAGCGCGCTCACCAGCTCGCTCGCCGACCGCTGCAACTGCAGCTGCGCGTCGATCAAGTCGAGGATGGTGGCCGAGCCGACGTTGTACTTCTGCTGGATGAGATTCATGTTCTCGGAAGCCGATTCCATCGCCCGTCGCGCCAGCGCCTCGCGCTCGGTGGCCTCCTGGTAGCTCAGGAGTGACTGGCGCACCTCGCTCTCGAGATTACGGAGCAGCGCATCGCGGGTTTCCTTCGCGTTCAGCAGCTGGCTGCGGGACTGGGCCACGCGCGAGTCGGTGGCGAAGCCATCGAAGATCGGCAGGCTCACGAACAGGCGGCCGCTGTAGATGTTCTTGGACTCGAAGTGCGTGGTGCCGGTGGCGAGCGAATCGTTCGGCAGCGTGACGTCGATGAACTGCTTCTGCTTCTGCGCCGAGGTCGTCTTCGGGGTGAACGAGCCCTGGAGCTCGAGCGAGGGCAACCGCGCGAAGTGCGCCGAGCGCAGCGCCAGCTCCGCCGACTTCATGTCCGCCTCGGCGGCCTGGATGTCGGGGCGGTTCTTGCGCGCCTCCTCGAGCACGCCGCTCGCATCCAGCGTCTCGTGCACGTTGGAGAGCGTGGAGTCGACCTCGCCGAGCTGCTCCTGCGGGATGCCGAGCTGGCTCGCGAGCAGCAGGCGCTGCGTGATCACGTCGTGGTCGGCGAGCGTGGAATCGAGCTGCGCCGAGGCGGTGCGCACCTGGGACTTGAGGAGGTCGCTCTTGGACACCGAGCCGACCTCGAACAGCGCGCGCACCCTGCGCTCGTCGTCGCGCGCCAGCTTGAGCGCCCGCGCCTGGACGACGGCGAGCCACATCGCCTTCACCGTGGAGTAGAACTGGCGCTTGGCCGCGAGCCGGACATCGGCGCGCGCCGACTTGTGGCCGAGGTCGGCGGCTTTCATCCCGGCGCGCGCCGAGCTCAGCCCCACGATCGCCGACGGGTTCAGCACCGACCAGGATCCACTCAACCCGTACGTCGTCTGGTACTGCTCGTTGTCCTGGTTCGACGACGGCACCGCGACCGATCCGAACGCCTGCACGCCGCTGTTCTCGTGCGTGAACGAGCCGCTGCGCTGGAAGTTCGCGCTCACGCTGGGCATGACGCCGCTGTAGGCGCCCCACAGCCCGCTCCGGGCGGTGAGCACGTTGGCATCGGCGCGGACGATGTCGCCGCTCTTCTGCAGCGCGATCTTGACCGCATCCTCTGCGGTCATGCCCTTGCCGGCTGCACCCGTGCCGATATCGGTGCTGGACGTGGCAGCCGCCGGAGGGGTGCTGGCAGGCTTCGCGGCCTTGGCGGCGGCGGCTGGGGTGGGAACGGACGACAGGACCGTAAGGGCCGCGAGGACGACCAGGACCGCTGGACGCATCGGCGTGAGATCTCCATGGGGGACCTGCGGGCATGGGGCGAGCCCACGCGCAGGAACGGTTACGCGGGAAATGACTACGGGGTTTCCGCCCGGCGTCACGCGCCGGGGTTGAACAAAGCGTTGACCGCGGCGAGGAAGGCGCCGAACGCGAGGTACAGCGCCACCAGGACCCAGGCCACGTTCCGGCGCGGCGCCCCGGTGAGCGCCGCCACGCCGATGACCGCGACCGCGATCCGCCACGCTTCGAACGGGGCGAAGAAGTCCAGGAACATGGTGATCCCGGTGCGCAGCTTGTCCGGCGTCTCCCCCTCTGGGATGAGCGCACCGAGCCCGAGATGTATGCCTTTGAACGTCTGCCTCTGCCATGCCAGCGCAAAGGTCAGCACGATCGCCGGCCAGGACACGAGCCCGGACCAGCACACCACGTCCAGGGCGTGGCGATACCGGAGCTTCGTGCCCAGCACGAAGCCGCCCCCGAACCACACCACGAGCGCGACCAGCAGCGTGAGGATGGGCCAGAAGATCGCCTGCTGGCCGACCACGATCCAGCGCGCGGTGGGGCCGGAGAAGAACGCCATCATCTTGTCCATCTGTGCCTGTTCCATGCGGCCCGCCGAGACCGCATCGTTCCACGCGTCCTGCATCATGGGCACGGTGACGTGGTCGAAGCACAGCGCCTGGAGGCCCGCCCACAGCACCAGGCTCGCGAGCAGCGGCGGCAGCCACTGGCCGCGCTCCACGAGGTCGTCCCACGCGGTGGCGGGGCGCGCGAAGATGCGCACGGCGCGCGCGATCGGCGACAGGCGCACCGGCGGCGAGAGGACGGGGACGGTCGGCTCGGCGCTGGACATGGACGGCTCCACGGCTCCACGGGGCGTTGATTCGGGGCGATCACGGTAGGACCGCGCCGGTCAAGGGTCAAACCAGCTGGCGACGAGTGCGGCAACGTTCCGACGGGCGCGCGCCGCAAAGGCCGGGCGCGTCGCCCGTGAAGCAGGCGGCGCGCCCAGGAGACGACGTCGGGCGGAATCCGGGAGCTAGTGCAGGCTGAACTTGACCGGCACGCCCACCCACACGGCGACGGGCTTGTTGTTGGAGAGCGCCGGCTTGAACACCCACTGGCGCACGGCGGCCTTCGCCGACTCGTCCAGCATGGGGATGCTCTTCACCACGCGCACGTCCTTCACCTTGCCGTCCTTGCCCACGAGCGCCTGCACCATCACCAGTCCGTCCACGCCGGCCTCGCGGGCGAGGTCGGGATAGACCGGGTTCACCTTGGTGACGGCTTCCGGCAGCTCCTCGACGTAGACGTAGTCGCCGAACTTGGGCAGCTCATCCTCCGAGGGTGCGACCACGATCTGCTGGCCGTTCCCTTCCTCGGCGACGCCAGGCGTGGAGGTCTGGAGCTCCTCCTGCGACATGATCGTCTGCTCGGGCGGGGCCTCGGCGTCGGGCACGGGGACCGGGATCGCCGCCGCGGGCGGCGCCACCGCGGGCGCCACTTCCACCTGCGGCGGCGGCGCGTCCTGGGTGAGAGGCGGCGGCGCCGCGAGATCGCTCACCTGCATCTGCACCACCGGGATCGCCTTCTGCTGCGCGGCGATGATGAGGTTGGTGACGAACATCAGCACGAACACGCTGACGATCGAGCCGATGGCGATCCACGTGGCGCGGAACATGTACCGCTTCGCCACTTCCATGAGCTCGGGCGCCCCATAGGGCATGAACTCGTAGAGGCTGACGCGCGGTTCCTCGGTGGCCGGGCTCATAGTTTCTCCACCTCCTGCTTGCCTTTGTCGTCGAGCGGGTTGATGGAGAAGCGCGTGAGCTTGGACGCGTGCAGCTCGTCGAGCGCGGTGACCATGTTCTCGAAGTCCGCGTCACGGTCCACCTGCACGATCATGATCATCTCGTTCTGGCCGGCGAACGGCGCCAGCACGTCCTTGAAGTGGGGCATGTCCGAGCGCGTGAACTTGTCCTCACCATGCCGCCAGTAGACGCGGCCGTCGGCGAGGATGCGGATCGTCACCGTCTTCGACGCCGGGACCTTGGTCTCGTCCTTCTTCGGCGGCAGGTTGATCTCGAGCGCCTTGGGCGTACGGAACACAGTCGTGACCATGAAGAAGATCAGGAGCAGGAACGCGACGTCGACCATCGGCGTCATGTCGATGCGGATGCCCACGCGCCGCTTCTTGCGCGAAGCGCTGAAACCCTTCTTCTTGCCGGATCTTCTTTCGGGGGTGTCTACCGCACCCATGTGGAACCACCGTCCTTCGTCGGGCTACTTGCCGCCGAGCGAGCCAGCGCCCTCTTTGAGGTTGGTCTGGACGTTGAACCGGGTGGCGTTCGCCTGCTGCAACCCGGCCACCATGTCCGCGACGATGCCGTAATGAGCCCCTTTGTCCATTTTGACGACCACGCGGGCCGCGGGATTCGCGGCGCGGGCGCGTTGGAGCGCGGTGCCGAGGTCGGTCTCGAGCGTGGCCGGATTCAGGTCGATCCGCATCTCAATCGCCCCGTCCGCGGTGTGCTGCTTGTAGATGACCGCCACCGTGGGTGCCTTGGTGACCGCGATGGTGATGACGTCGGACTCGGGCGATTTCGCCTCCGAGCTCGACTTCGGCAGGTCGATCTTGTCCTTCTCCGGGGGCTGGAACTGGGTCGTTGTCATGAAGAAGATCAGCAGCAGGAACGCCACGTCCACCATGGGCGTCATGTCGATGCTGATGCCGATGCGACGTTTCTTCTTGAGCATGGCGGGCCGCCGGCTTCCTTACTTCTTTTCCGAGGCCGAAGCGGCGAGGAGCTGCAGCACCTCGTACGAAGCCTCGTCCATCATGTAGTTGAAGTTGTCGACGCGGGTCACGAACACGTTGTACATGACGATGCCGAGGATGGCGACGAACAGTCCGCCGGCCGTGTTCACGAGCGCCTCGGAGATACCGATGGCGAGCTTGGAGGCGTCGACGGCGCCCGAGGTGCCCAGGGCCGCGAACGACCGGATCATGCCCATCACCGTGCCGAGCAGGCCGACCATGGTGCTGATCGAGGCGATCGTCGACAGCGCGATCAGGTTGCGCTCGAGCAGCGGCGTCTCGAGGCCCGAGGCCTCCTGGATCGCCGCCTGCGTCTCGGCCACGATCTTCTCCTTGGGCGCGTTCTCCGAGCGCAGCGTGCTGTAGCGCTCGAGGCCGGCGCGCATCACGTTCGCCGCCGAGCCGCGCTGCTGGCCGCAGAGCTGGATCGCGCCCTGAACGTCGCCGGAATGGAGCCGCTTGCGCACGTTGTTCAGGAAGTCCGGCAGCGAGCCCCGGCCCTGGGCCTTCTTGAGGCTGAGCAGACGCTCGACGACGAACGCGATCTGCAGGATCAGCAGCATGATGAGCGCCGGCACGAGGAAGCCGGCCTTCTTCATCTGGTCACCGTACGGCCCGATCAACTGCGGCATGAACCACCAGAGCGCCACGGCGATGATGAGAGCAGCTGCGAATCCCAACGGCACAAGGAAGCGATTCATGGGCCTGTGTTCCCTCCGAGGCCGCGCGGGCGCGGCGACTGGCGGTCTGGAATGGCGTCGGGTCCCAAGACCCTCGACCTTGTGGATGCGGACCGCGGCCTGGGGCTCGGTCCCGTGAAGTGGACTGCGACTCGATCCGGCACTCCGGCCGGGTGCTGCGACCGGCCAGCTGGGCCGGTGAAACGCTCAGGCGCCCGCAAATGCCGCGATCGCCTGCTCCTCGGTGTCGTGGTGATCGAACACCATGATCAGCTTGGTCATGGTGAACAGGTCCTTGATGCGCTTGCCGAGCGCGCACAGCTTGATCTCGCCGCCGCGCCCCTTGTAGTTCGCGTACCCGCGCATGAGCACGCCGATCGCCACCGAGTTGAGCGCTTCGCACTCGCCCAGGTTGAGGACCAGCATCTTGTTGCCCGCGGCGGCCTCTCCCATGATCGCCTTCTCGAGTTCGTCCGTCTCGCTGTCTCCGAAGAAACGCCCCTTCGCGGCCAGCACGACGATGGTGCGCACTTCACGACGCTTCAAGGCCACGGCCGGCTTCCCCCACGAGCCTCAGACGGACTCCCGTTCGGCGAAGCTGGCGATGGCCTGCTCCTCGGTCGGGTAGACATCGAAGACCAGCGACAGCTTGGTGATGACGAAGATGTTCTCGATGCGCTTGTCGACGGCCGCGAGCTTCATCTGCCCGCCGCGGCGCGAGTACGACGAGTGCGCTGAGATCAGCGCCCCGAGCGCGGTGGAGTTCAGGTGCTGCGTCTCGGACAGGTTGATGACGAGGTGCTTGTTGCCCTCCTCGACCAACTGCTTGATCGCGCGCTCCAGCTCCTCCGTCTCCTCGCCGCCCGTCAGGTAGCCCTTCGGCGTGAGGATATGGATCGCTCCCACCTGACGGCTCTTCAATGTCGACATCCGCACCCTCCCGCACCCGTGTTCGCGTTCCGCTCACTGCGTCGACTTCGGCACCGCCTTCTGCAGGATCTCCTTGCCCTTCTTCGCGTTCGGCTCGTT
>Ga0209811_10000521_pt1 | contig 15596 bp, 16 predicted proteins | sample Coa_R1_6_FD_187161 | JGI IMG/M metagenome (GOLD analysis project Ga0209811, IMG submission 187161) | Surface soil microbial communities from Centralia Pennsylvania, which are recovering from an underground coalmine fire. - Coalmine... | ecosystem: Environmental > Terrestrial > Soil >...
CAAAGGCGGGGCATCTAGCCCGTTAGGTCCGCAATCAAGAATCAGTAAGGGTGGAAGGCCTCGGACCGACGACTGGTAACTGCCGACTGGGGTGCTGGCGACTGTCTTTTAAAGATCGCCCGATGTTATCCTGATGACCGAGAGAGCCGAGATCCGCGAATTGGCTGCTCCCGTCAGCCAGCGCCCCGAACCCCAGCCATGCTGCAGAAACGCATCGATGACCAGCCTTCCATCTCCGCCGAAATGGTGCGGGAAGCGCAGGGTATTCTTCACCAGCATCTTAAGAGCGTCGGTCTGAAGCAGACCGCGCAGCGCGACACGATTTTGCGGACGTTTCTGGAAACCCGCGAACATCTCTCGACCGATGAGTTGTACCGGCTGGTGAAAAAGAAAGATCCGAGAATCGGGTACACCACGGTCTATCGCACGCTCAAGCTGCTGGCCGAATGCCGGCTGGCGAGCGAAGTGGCCTTTCACGACGGGATCGCCCGCTACGAGCATCAGTACAACCGGCGCAGCCACCATCACATGGTGTGCACCGGATGCGGGAGTTCGGTGGAATTCTTCTCGAACGAGGTCGATAAGCTGGAGCGCGACATCGGCCGCAAGTATCACTACATGACCACGCGGCACTCGTTCCAGATCTATGGCGTCTGCGAAGACTGCCGGAAGAAAAAGAACGGGACGGGCCGGGTTGTGTAGGACTACAGTCGTCGGTCGACAGTCGTTGGTCTTCGGCAACGGCTAGCGATTCGAGCCATAATCCTGGGGAGAATTCGAAAAAGCGTTTAAGTGGGCTTTTTAAATTTTATAAGGATCCCGGATGCCGATTTCTTGCGGATATTGTGGTGCTTCGATGCCGGATGTGGCCGAGTTCTGTCCTGCGTGCGGCCGACCCGTGAAGGAAGGGAACTTTTTCGCCCCTGAGCCGCCGGTGCCGGGACAGCCTCCGATCCCGGAACCGGTGCCTGCCGGGCCCCCGGTGGACTGGAACGATCGCTGGGTTGGAGCCCTCGCGTATTTCACTTTCATCCCTGCCGTGGTGTTTCTGTTCGTGAAACAGTTTCAACGTCGAAAATTCGTACGCTTCCATGCCTTCCAAAGCGTTTTCTTCTGGGCAGTGGTCATCGTGATGGCTTTGCTCGGCCTGCTGGCTTCCATGTTCGGATGGTTGTTTATGTGGATGCTGGTCGGGACATTGGTCAGCCTGGCACTCTTCTTCACTTGGCTTCTTCTTTCGATCAAGGCTCTGCAGGGAGAATGGTTCGCGCTGCCCTGGGTAGGGCCGTTTGCCGAAGAGCATGTCGAGCGCTAGCACTGCGCTGTTAACTTAAAGATACATTTGGCGCTAGGATGACTTATAGGCGCGTTGCAGAAGCCTGCCCGACCCCAAACAACCGCCCGAACCCCGAACGGCGCTCCACAGGCTTCCAATCATGTGCAGCAGTCATTCTCGAGAGCATCGCCAGGACGATTTTCAATCAGTTAGGGGGCCCGCTACCTGCTTTCAACAACTTGGCTTTAAGCGAATCAATTTGGGGACGAGTTGACACACGTCCGAGTTAGTGGAGTGCCTTCGGCTGCCGCTGTTGACAGGCCATGCCGGGAGGGTCGTGATCTTCTGGTGGTGGGCGAAACGACGCTGACTCCGACTCGCGACCCGTCCCTTGTGGAAATCCACAGCAGAACTTCTTGACAGCGGGTTGCTTCGGACTAAAATCGCGTCACTCTTTTTCTCGACAGGGGTCCGGATGCGGCTTGGGGCGCGGCATTCGCTCGATTAAATTCAAAAAATCTTCCAGGAGAATTGCATGAATCTCGACACCGTCTCTCGAACGATTCAGCGGAGAGGAACACGAATCTGCGCGGCGCTCATCGTACTCACCGTTCTGGTTGCTCCTATGTGGGCACAGCGTGGCGACGATGGCCATGGCTTCGATCACGTGTTCGTCATCATGATGGAGAACACCGGCTACGACACGCTGATCGGCAACTCTAACGCACCGTTCATCAATTTTGCCGCGTCCACTACCGGACTCGCGACAAACTACTATGGAGTGGCGCATCCCAGCCAACCCAACTACGTGGCGGCTACTTCCGGCGCGCTCAACGGGGTGGTCGACGACAACGACATAACGATTGACGTGCCCAACATCGTTGATCAACTCGAACATCACCACAAAACCTGGAAGGCGTACATGCAGTCGTACTCACTGTGCGCAACGCCGCTGGACCATGCCTGTGGCAACCAACTCTACGAGCGCAAGCACAATCCGTTTATTTCCTACGCCGATGTGCAGAACAACGCAGCGCGTGTAGCGAACATCGTAGACTTCAGCCAGTTCGCTACCGATCTCGCGAATAACACGGTCGCGGACTACGTGTGGATCAGCCCTGACCAGTGCAACGACATGCATGGACGCGGCGCGACGCCCGACGATCCCTGTGACTTCTCTCAAGTACCCGCATTGATCCGGGCCGGAGATACGTTCTTGCTGAACACCGTCAACGCGATCATGACGTCCAAGGCGTGGCGCGGGAACTCGGTGATCTTCATCGTGTGGGATGAAAGTGATTTCACCGGGACTGGGCCGGATGGATTCGGCGACACCAGTGGATGCTGCAACGCGAACCCTGGAGGCGGCCACGTGGTGGGGCTGGTGATATCAAACCGGCTGCGCTTCGCGCGCATGTCCGATACGGCGTTCAATCACTACTCCATGCTGGCAACCATCCAAGACAGCTGGCATTTGGGATGCCTGGGGAATACATGCGATCGGAGGCATGTGAAGCCCATGCGAGCGCTGGCAGGGCCACCGGGGCTGTAGGGCGGATTTCCAGTACACAAGACAAAAAGGCCACAGCTTATCAATGGAGCGACAGGCATCTCGCCTGCCGGACGGGGACGGCCGTCGCTCCATCAACTGTGGCCTTTGCTCTTGAACAACGCTACCTAGGCATCAGGCAGCAACGTCGTAACGATCCGCGTTCATTACCTTGGTCCACACCGCCACAAAGTCTTTCACGAACTTTTCCTTCGCGTCGGAGCTTCCGTAGACTTCCGCAAGTGCCCGCAACTGCGAGTGTGAGCCGAAGATCAGATCGACACGCGTGCCGGTCCACTTCTTCTCACCTGTCTTGCGATCACGTCCTTCGTACACAGTTCCGGATCCGTTGGATTCATTCGACGGCTTCCATTCCGTGCTCATGTCGAGCAGGTTGACGAAGAAGTCGTTGGTCAGCGTCTCGGGCTTGTTCGTGAACACGCCGTGTTTCGAGTTTCCGGAATTCGCACCGAGAACCCGCAAGCCGCCGACGAGAACGGTCATTTCGGGAGCCGTTAGCCTCAGCAGTTGCGCGCGATCGACCAACAATTCCTCGGGCGCGAGCCGTTGCTTGCCGTTGAGATAGTTGCGGAAGCCATCCGCCTTCGGTTCGAGCGGTTCGAAGGCTTCGACGTCGGTGTGTTCCTGGGACGCGTCCATGCGGCCCGGCGTGAACGGGATTTTCACGTCGTACCCGGCAGCCTTGGCGGCTTTCTCGATTGCCGCATCGCCAGCGATAACGATCAGGTCGGCCAGCGAGACCTTCTTTCCCTTGTTGCCGTTTTTCTGTGCGCTGTTGAACTCCTTCTGGATTCCTTCCAGCGTCTGCAGCACCTTCGCGAGCTGAGCCGGCTGATTGACCGCCCAGTCCTTCTGTGGTGCGAGGCGGACGCGTGCGCCGTTGGCTCCGCCGCGCTTGTCGGACCCGCGGAACGTCGAGGCCGATGCCCATGCCGTTGATACGAGCTGAGAGACGCTAAGGCCAGAGCCGAGGATCTTCGCCTTCAGAGCCGCGGCGTCCTGCTCTGAGACCAGCGGATGGTCCACCGCGGGAATCGGATCTTGCCACGGCAGGATCTCTTTGGGAACGAGAGGTCCGAGGTAGCGTGCGATCGGGCCCATGTCGCGATGGGTCAGCTTGTACCACGCGCGAGCAAACGCGTCAGCAAATTGGTCTGGATGCTCAAGGAAGCGGCGCGAAATCTTTTCGTAGGCCGGATCGAAGCGCAGGGAGAGGTCAGTGGTTAGCATGGAAGGTGCGCGACGCTTGGATGGATCGTGCGGATCTGGCACCGTGCCATCGCCGGCGCCGTTCTTCGGACGCCACTGGTTCGCACCTGCTGGGCTCTTGGTCAGTTCCCAGTCGTAATTGAAAAGATTCTCGAAGTAGTTGTTGCTCCACTTGGTCGGGGTCGTGGTCCAGATGACTTCGAGGCCGCTGGTGATCGCGTCCCCGGCTTTGCCAGAATTGAACTTGCTCTTCCAGCCGAAGCCTTGGTCTTCGAGGGCGGCTCCCTCGGGTTCTGCCCCCACATTGTCGGCAGGGCCCGCGCCGTGAGTTTTGCCGAAGGTGTGGCCACCGGCAATCAGCGCGACGGTTTCTTCGTCGTTCATTGCCATGCGGCGGAAGGTTTCGCGAATGTCGCGGGCTGCCGCGAGAGGATCCGGTTTGCCGTTCGGACCTTCGGGATTCACGTAGATCAAACCCATCTGCACGGCGCCGAGCGGGCTCAGTAGATCGCGATCGCCTTGGTAGCGATCGTCCGCTAGCCACTTGCCTTCGGGACCCCAGTAGACATCGGTCTCGGGTTCCCAAGTATCGGCGCGGCCACCGCCGAAACCAAACGTCTTGAAGCCCATCGATTCCAGGGCAACGTTGCCAGCGAGGACCATCAGGTCGGCCCAGGAAATCTTGCGACCATATTTCTGCTTGATCGGCCAGAGCAACCGGCGCGCTTTGTCGAGATTAACGTTGTCGGGCCAGCTATTGAGTGGCGCGAAGCGCTGCTGTCCGGCTCCGGCGCCGCCGCGGCCGTCACCGATACGGTATGTGCCGGCGCTGTGCCATGCCATTCGAATGAAGAGCCCACCGTAGTGACCGAAGTCAGCCGGCCACCAGTCCTGCGAGTCGGTCATCAAGGCGTGGAGATCTTTAACGACCGCATTTAGATCGAGAGTTTTGAATTCTTTGGCGTAATCGAACTCCCCGCCCATCGGATCGGAAAGAGGGGAGTGCTGGTGGAGGACTTGAACGTTCAGTTGGTTCGGCCACCAGTCGCGGTTCGTGTGGCCCGAAGCTGCGCCCGTAAATGGGCATTTGCTTTCGACATTTTGTTGGGTTGCCTGGGTATGCGCGTCAACAGTGCCTGTAGCTTTGTTTTCCATGTGTGTATCTTCCTTCGAATTAATTCAAAATCTGTGAAGAACTGCAACCTCGGAGCGAGGCGGTCTCGCACGATGGTTGTCGTTATTGGAGCCCTGCAATCGGCTAACGGGAAGCGTGCCGTGGAGCGCACTTCGTGCAGAGCCCACGGAAAATTAGTTCGCATTCGCGCAGCACGCGTTTACCTAAGGAACTGGAAGCAGGCCGGGGCACTTTGTACCAGTCGATATCCTCAACATTGCCGCACCGGTCGCAAATGAAGTGGTGATGCTGCATGCCTTTCGCATCGAAGCGCGCAGCGCGGCCCTCGACGGCGACTTCACGCACCAGACCTGCCTGCACCAGGTCCCGCAAATTGTTATATGTGGTGGCCCTGGAGGATCGCGGATCAATCCGATTCACGCCTTCAAAGATCTCCGCGGCAGTAGGATGGCGACGGCATTCCATCAGGAATGCCATCACGGCATAGCGTTGCGGCGTACACCGCAACCCACAGTCCTCTAGAGACTGTTTGATAGCCTCGGTTTGCATGAAATATTAGAATAAATCTAAGGTGATATTTTATCAAGGCCTGCGTGGCTTCTCAACACGCGGGATATTTCAACCATCCCAAGCGTGAAACGTCGATGAAATCCCATCCTGGCGCAAGATGCGCGCCAGGATGGGGCACCCGGCTTCTCTTTAACGGATGGTTTTTACGCCGCAGATTGTGCCGACATATTGCCCGATCCAGAAGAGACCATCATTTAGGCCGGGTTCGATTGTGGTCGGCAGTGCGACACCCGGGCCAAACGGGCCCTGCAAGTTGAAGCGTCCCCACGCGTGCCGGAAGCGGCCGGTTCCGCGAGCGAAATAGCCGGTCTCGTTCACGTGAAAAACTCCCAGACCGCCGCCGGGGTCGCTCTGGTGTTCGGTTACGAAGTCCGTCATCAGCACGATCTTGTTGCCTTTTCCAAAATCAAACGTAGCTTCTTCGGTGCCCAGCCAAATGTCTCCAAGGTCGGTGAAGCCGGTGTTGGGATCGGTTACGGTGGCATGCATCACATCTTTGGCGACTGTGAAGTCTCCCACGCCGAACTAGGAGTCTCCGTTATGCCAGCCATAGATAGTCCCGCCGAACGGCACACACTGATCCTGCGCCAGTGCGGCCGGAACGATCAGAAGGAATCCGAATATTACGATGGCCAAGATTGCGAGCAACGTTTTGCGCATCAGATTTTTCTCCCTTTTGACAATTCGGAAACGTAGTCTCGCCTTCAGGGAGGCGGTTATCCCGCCTGGTGGGAAACTTGTCTTCGGGGAGGCAAGATCTGCTTAATAGGACGCCACTGTGGGCGTGGTTGTCAGTGAATTAGGTCACAGCGTGAAGTACAAGTTCCATCGCTGTGACCGACGGCTCCACGGAAGAAAGCAGGATTGCGCGGGCCATGCGCGGGTTATTCGGACAACCCGACCCGTCCATTGTCCGACGGCAAAAGTCTTCCTGCTTCGCCCGCCACGCGCGCATCGGTGACCCGGTAATCCTTGTACTCGATGGTCAGCGTGGCGCGTCCTCCAAGACGGATGTAACTGATCGACTCGTTGCGAGCGGGAAGCCAGAAGCCTGCGACCTTCTTGTATTCGTGATGAATTTCGCTTTTCTTCGTCCAGAACGATGGGTTCTGGGCTGGCTCGGCTTCAATACGGGTAACGGCGAAATCGATGCCGTCTACCCAAACCTTGCCACGATAGACGTAAGTGCTGCGGGCTTTCGGGATGACCTGCAACACATACTGTCCACCCGTTTGTGAAGGCTCGTAGCCCACGAGTTCAAAGTTGTAATTTGCGCGATTCAACTGGGTACGCGCGCTCATGGCGGGTTGGGCGGCTTCTTTCTCGCTATCCAGCAGCTTCTTGAAGACGCGATCCTGAACCAGCTTTGATCCACTTTTCGAAACGATGGTGAATTCTTTGGAAGAAGGGCTGTTGTAGGTCGCCTCGACCGTCATCGTGGCTTCGCGGTCGCCAGGAAAGCCACGGTAGACGAGGTGATATATGCGCGTCGCATCGGAGTGCAGCAGGGCCTGTGCGCGCTCCTGATTCATGCGGACAAGATTGTCAATTACCTGGTCTACCGGAAGAGGTGCGCTCGTTCTCGACACTGGCGCCGCTTCCTGCGCAAGAAGAAGTCTTGGAGCAATGATCAGCGCTAAGGCGAAGATCGCGGTCAGGGTTCGGGCTGGACGTACAACTGTCATTGGAGAAGATTCTTCAGTTTAACCTCCGCCCGTGCGCCGGAACCCTTAAATCGTCATTCCACGCTTGAATATTAAGTGGCGCGTCGTTCGGCCAGAGGCCACGAGATTTCTGCGGGGCTCGACGGCAGGCTGTCTATGTCCCTCTAGCATCAGGGGGCTTGAGGCGCTGCGCGACATCGATGACATTGACGAGTGCCCCGCAAAGCTCCTGCCCAACGGGCGTGAGTCCATACCACACGGTCGGCGGTGAAGTCGACTTCGTCGACCGCGCGATGATCCCCTCGCGCTCCAGTTTGCGAAGGCGATTCGTGAGCATCTTGGCCGAGATTTTTCCGATGTCCATCTGAAGTTCGGTAAAGCAGCGTTCGCCCTCTCTGAGATACCAGATCACATGTGCCGTCCATGCGCCTGCCAGCACACGCATGCAGTGACTGAGCGGACATTCCGTAGGAGGCGGTGACACCCTGCTCTTTCGTCTTTTGACCATAGCCAGCGCCTTACCAAATGGTAACCCGATTCTACGTGTCGCGCGTGCAATGGCGAATCGCACCTCCGGTAATTTCCATCTGTGTAGTATGAACAACCAAAACCAAACTGCATTAATTACCGGGGCCTCGAGCGGCATCGGGCTCGGTTTGACCAAAGGATTTCTCGCTGAGGGTTTCAATGTGGTTGCGAACTCGCGCCACGTGACGACCTCGGGAACGCTGAGTCCATCGGATGATCTGCTGCTGGTGGACGGTGACGTCGGTGAGGCTTCCACCGCCCGCGACCTTATCGAGACTGCTGAACGGCGATTTGGGCGGATCGATGTGCTCATCAACAACGCGGGCATTTTCGTACCGAAACCCTTCGTAGAGTACAGCTCTGAAGACTTCGACCGCGTCGTCTCGACTAATCTCGCGGGATTCTTCTATGTGTCGCAGGAGGCGGCGCGCCACATGCGGCAGCGGGGCGGTGGCCAAATCATCACCATTACCACCACACTGGCGCAGCAGCCGGTGGCCGGAGTCTCGGCCGCGCTGACCAGCTTGACGAAGGGCGGGCTGAATGCAATTACGCGAGGACTAGCAATCGAGTATGCGGCTGAGGGAATCCGCGTGAACGCCATTGCACCCGGTATCGTGGATACTCCTATGCACAAGCCTGAAAGCCATGAATACTTGAAGGGGTTGCACCCCATGCGGCGCCTGGGAACCGTGCAAGAGATTGTTGAGGCCGCCCTGTTCCTGGTGAGGGCTCCCTTCATCACCGGAGAAGTGCTGCACGTGGATGGCGGCGCGCACGCTGGAAAGTGGTAAGCAGCCGGCGCGAGTTGAGTCCCAAGGCGGAATCTTGCAGGAACCGATTTGTTTTGAAGATTGCTGAACGTATCGGAGGACATATGAGCGAACACTACCATGATGTAAGTGATCTACGGCTTCTGAAGGAGATGGGCAAACTGGCGCCTACTGAATTCAACGCTTGGCTTAGCCTCGACAAGATTGTGGGCCGTGAAGACGGAGCCATTCCAAGAAAATATCGCGAGCTGATCGCGTTGGGCGTGGCTTTGACCACGCAATGCCCTTACTGCATCGAGGTGCATGTGAAAGCTGCCAAGACCGCCGGTGCGTCGCGCGAGGAAATCACCGAAAGCACTTTCATTGCTGCGGCGCTGCGTGCCGGAGGAGCAGCGACGCACGGTGCCATGGCACTTAAGTTTTACGATCAATCCTGAATTGGGGACGCAAGATTCAGTTGATCACCTGGTATTCGCTTTGCACCAGGCCGCTGGAATAGTGCCGCGTGGCAACGTGCTGGAGCCGAATGTCATGGGGCAGGGCGCCGAAGAGCGGGATTCCTTCTCCAATGAGCACGGGTACGCGCGTGATCACGAGGCGCTGGACGAGCCCGGAGCGCAGAAAACGTTGAAGGGTGATCCCTCCGTCGACGTAGAGATGGCGAGCGCCGGTCGCGGCTAGCTTCGCAACAATTTCCTCGGGAGCGCCGCCCAACTGCTCCACAACGCCGCCCGCCTTGGACAGATCGATAGGGCGGCTGCTCAGGACCACTACCCGTTTGTCAGCGTAGGGCCAGTTCTCCATCGCCAGCACGGTCTCGAAGGTCTTGCGACCGATCACGATCGCGTCGACGGTAGCGATGAACTCGTCGTATCCGTGTGGTTCGCCGCCGCCGGGTGGCAGAAAGTCGAGCGCGCCGTCAGGTCGCGCGATGAAGCCGTCGACGCTGGTGCCGACAAAGACAGAAACTGGCATGGTTAGCTCCTTAGCCGTAGCAGATTGACGGCGAGTGTGCGCGATACCTCAAAAATCCCAAGTTTGGTGGGTTCGTGGAATCCCACCTAGCGCAAAGTGCGCGCTAGGATGGGCACCCGCTGTTTCATTCGTCGATTATCCCTCATCTTGTGTAAGCTAGGTCACCAACTCAGACCCCCAAAATCTAAAACACCGTGATAGCCGGGCGGACGGCTTGAGGAGACGAGCATGACTTCTGTACTGATTACCGGAACGAGCAAGGGGATTGGCCTGGAGGCGGCGCTGGCATTCGGCGGTGCCGGATACAAAGTCTACGCCACCATGCGCAATCCATCACAAGCGCCGGCACTCGCGGAAAAGGCGGCGCGCGAGAAACTGCCGATCTTCGTCTCGACCATGGACGTGGACTCGGACGAATCTGTGAGTCGAGCCATCGCCGCCATTCACAAAGACCATGGTCCGATTGATGTGCTCGTGAACAACGCCGGCGTGGAACGGGCGGGCTCGGTGGAAGAACTTCCGCTGGCCGATTTCAGGGCAGTGATGGAGACCAACTATTTCGGCGCGATCCGTTGCATTCAGGCACTGGTGCCACATATGCGGAAACGACGGAGCGGTTGCATTATTAACGTCACGTCGGTAGCCGGCCGTATTTCAAGTGCGCCGCTTGCGCCGTACACGTCGTCGAAATGGGCGCTGGAAGCTCTGAGCGAGGCGCTGGCCGGAGAAATGAAGACCTTCAATGTGCGGGTGGCCATTGTTGAGCCGGGGATTATCGATACGGCGATGGCACGGCGCATCGGAGATCAAGCGGACGAGTCACCGTATCGTCAGCGCGCGCGTTTTACTTCTCTTTTCGCGGCCGCGCTCGAGCATCCGGCTCCGCCTTCTCTGGTCGCACAGAAAATTCTGGAAATTGCTGAAAGCGGGACTTGGCAATTACGCCACCCGATAGGGCCCGACGCCGTCCCCTTCCTCGAGTGGCGCCGCAAGATGAGCGACGAGGAGTGGGTCACACTGAACGGCGGTGATGACGAGACGTGGTACCGCAGCCTGGAACGCAATTTCGGACTGGATACTCGGCCGAAGAACTAGCCTTTGGTTGTTGGATGGACGACGATGCCGCCAGCGAACGCGTTGGAGCCAACACCTTCTGCAATGGAGAAAAGTTTGAGAGTTGATTGGGACCGGGAAGATTGATGTCTTCGGAGTTTCGAGCCAGAGTTGCATGGGAAGAAAATTCACACTCGAAGTTGAGGAAATCCGGTCATGGTTGCAGTCGTTGCAGAGAAGTCACTGGTGGGTACATGGAAACTGTTGTCGCGCGAGGACCTGACGTCTGACGGACAGCGGCGAACAGAGCCGATACTCGGAGCCGATCCACTGGCGTACCTCATGTACGACGCGGCCGGCCATTTTGCGGTGCAGTTCATGCGGCGCGATCGCGCCGCTTGCGGAAGCACTCCTGAGCAGTTGCGGGTCGGGCACGCCAATAACAGCGGCGCCGTCAATGGATATGACGCGTACTTCGGTCGATACACGGTTGCCGACGATGGCACGGTAACGCAGGAATTGATCGGAGCATTGTCGCCTGGAGACGTGGGAAAGATTGTGACCCGTCGCTTTCAGATCAAGGGCGCTGAACTCGTCATCGTTCTTGAGACGGCCGCCAGTGATGGAGAGGCCCTCACAAGAACTCTGCGGTGGCAGCGGGTGGGGTAGGCACGGCTCGATTCAAACTTCTGCTCACACTTCCAAAATCCCAAGCTTGATAAGTCCGTGAATCCCACGCTAGCGCAAAGGACGCGCTAGGAAGGGGCACCCGCCTGTCTTTGCTGTCGCCTAGCATGAACGTAAGGGAATCAGAGATCGATCAATGGCGGACAGAAGTGTCCGCCCCCACACGGCCTAGAAGCCCGGTGGACGGTGGTCGATTACCCCGAAGCTTTTTTCCAGTGCGATTCCGACTGTGCCGATTGTTCCTTCGTCAAACAGGCGGCCGATCAGAGTGACGCCGTGCGGAACGCGGCGCGGCGTCTCGAAGGTCGCCACTGGATTGTTTGGATCGGGAGCCCAGTCGCTGCGCGCTTTCTTTACTTCGATAAAACCTGCGCGCAGCGTGAGCGACGGATGTCCCGTAAAGTTAGTGATGGTAAGCATTTCGTCGCGCAACGACGGGACAAGAAGGAGATCCACCTGCGAAAACAGTTTCTCCATTTCCTGGGCAACTTTGCGGCGCATACGGTCGGCCTGGACGAAGTCGACGGCTGAGAGGAAGCGCGCTTCGCGGAAGACGTTCGGCCACGCGTCGGGAACTTGCGCCTTAAGCTGATTCATCCCTCCACTCAGAGTAAGTTCTTCGAAAGCGGCCGCGCCTTCGGCGAACAGGATGAGGTTCATGCAGTTGTAGGGCCAATTCGGGATTTGTACCTCGACGGGCGTCATGCCGAGCTTCTTCACGTGCTCGACGGCGTCTCTGTCGACTTGAGTTGCGGGATTCTGGTCGAGCCACTGCGGAAAGTAGCCGACGCGCAGGCCCTTGATGGGCGTGGCAGCGTCGAAGTCGAGATGACCGGGAACGCTCGCGAGATCGCCGGGGTCGGGCCCTGAGACCGCGTGCAGCACCAACATGGCGTCTTCGACGTGGCGAGTCATGGGGCCGAGTTTGTCGAGTGTCCAACAGAGAGTCATGGCTCCGGTGCGCGGAATACGGCCATAGGTCGGACGAAGTCCGGTCACGCCACAACGCATGCTCGGGCCGATGATGCTGCCTCCGGTTTCACTGCCGATGGAGAATCCAACGAGTCCGGCGGCGGTCGCGGCCCCGGGACCTGCGCTTGAGCCTCCAGAGCCTTCGGCGTCCGGGATCCACGGATTCATGGTCTGTCCGCCGAACCAGATGTCATTTAGGGCGAGTGCGCCCAGGCTGAGTTTGGCGACCAGAACGGCTCCGGCGCGATGAAGGCGCTGCACGACTGCCGCATCTTCGGTGGGAACCCGATCGCGGAATGGTTCAGCGCCGTAAGTGGTTGGAATGCCGGCAGTGTCGAGGAGGTCTTTTCCTCCCCAAGGAATGCCGTGGAGTGGACCGCGATAGTGGCCAGCGGCGATTTCGGCGTCGGCTTGCTTGGCTTGCTTGACTGCAAGATCGCGTGTCAGCGTGATCACGCAGTGCAGCTTGGGATCAAACTGCTGGAGACGATCGAGATAGATGTTGGTCAGGCGCTCGGAGGCGAGCTTGCGGTGCTCCACCCACTGTGAAAGTTGCGTGACGGAGGCGAAGGCAATGTCTTCGTCTTTCGAGGGCAGCGGGCCGGGGTCGGCGTGACTGCGGACGAATCTGTCCTGGGTCGCGTGAATTGTGATGCCGGGCAGGACCGGATCCCAGCGCGTGGCAGGCGCTAGAGTGGATTCGAGTTTGAGCTTGCGCGGGCCGGAGCGGTGTTCATAAAGCGAGGCCATGGTGCGGCGCCAGCTGGAGGCGGCCATCGATCGCTCACCGTCGGTCAATTGCACCTGCACCAGTTTCTCGGCTTCTGCGAAGGTTGTTGCCGAGACTTCAGGCCCGACTTCCGGTCCGGTGCCGAAGGCGGGTGGTTCGCCGGGAGGAAGATTGCTGGCAGTCTGGGAAGACCCGCGGAGGGCTGCGGCTCCCAAAACACCCAGTGCTGTAGTTTTTAGAAATCGCCTGCGCGATTTTGACATGAAGCCTCCAAGCGAAGTTAGACGAAGCAGGTGATATTGCGTTACAGGCCGGGGCGATGAAAGGTAGCACGGGAGCGAAAGTCAGTTGTCAGAGGCCAGATCGAGGCAGTCCGGAACTTCGCGCACTATCGATGTCGGCTTCTTGCAGTCCTATAGAAAAATCTTAAAGCGCAGAAGATGCAGAGAGATGCCGCAGAGGGCACCGAGAAATTCTTGTGAGCAGAATCCCTAAGACGAGCACGCTTGCTCTGCGGTCTCTGCGCAACTTCTATGCGCCCTCTCCGTTATAGGATTCCTTTTTCCGAGTCCTTGACTTGGTTATTGCCGGCTTTTGCCTGAGGCACTCCATCTGTTCTTGACAGATGTCCCCGGGGACGTAATCCTATACGCTTTTCGTTCAACGGAGTTGCGGAGGCGGGTTGCAGGCATTCGTGGTTGATTCGGGAAGGAATCGAATTTGAAAGTCCGCGTTTTTTATCACGACAAGTGCTTTGACGGAGCCTCTTCGGCCGCGCTCTTCTCGCGCTTCTACCGGGAGCGGATTCGTAACGACGTGCAGTTCGAATTCACGGGGCTGTTGCACCGGGCGGGCGCGCTCTTCGACGAGCGGGACTTCGACGGAGACGAAAACGCGATCGTCGACTTCAAATATTCGAGTTCGCCCAAAATTACGTGGTGGTTCGATCATCACGAGAGCGCGTTCCTGAGCCCGGAAGATGCCGCGCATTTCGAGCAGGACCAGGGGAATCGGAAGTTTTACGATCCGGACTTCAAGTCCTGTACGAGTTTCATTGCGATGATTGCCGAGCAGCGTTTTGGGTTTAATCCTGCCTCAGTCACCGAACTTGTGCATTGGACGGACATCATCGACGGCGCGCTGTACGAGGACGCGAAGACAGCCGTCGAGATGAAGGCTCCGGCCATGAAGCTGACCATGGTGATTGAATCGGCGCCCGACTCGAACTTCGTTCCCCAGTTGATTCCGCTGTTGGCCACTAAATCGCTGGCGGAAATTCTGGAGGCGCCGTTTGTGGCACCGCTGCTTCCGCCGCTTCTCAAGCGGCATGAGTTGTCGATTGGGATTTTGAAGGAACGAGCCGAGTGCAAGGACGCGACCATCTTTTTCGACGTCACCGATCAGGAGCTTGAGGGCTATAACAAGTTCGTTCCTTATTATTTACATCCGGAAAGCATCTACAGCGTAGGTTTAAGCAAGAGTAGCTTTCGAGTGAAGGTATCGGTGGGGTCGAACCCATGGGCCCCGACCGAGCCGACGGTGAATCTAGCCCGAGTGTGTGAGCGCTACGGAGGCGGAGGTCATGCGCGGGTGGGAGCCATCTCATTCGACGTGACCAAGCACGAAGAAGCGCGGCGAGCGGCGTTTGAGATCGTGGAAGAACTGCGGGCCAGCGTGCGTAGCGGGTCCAAGTGACTAGGGCAGCGGTTCTCCTTCGGTAAGACATGTGGCGGCCTTGCCATCCTCAGACAAGCGGATCGCGGCAGACTCGTCTGAGCAGAAGGCGCGCAAGCCCATCTGCGGATTGTCGGGGACGGCCGAGACGGAATAGTGATCTACCGGATTGCCGGAGCAATTTTCGATGGAAAACGTGTAACCGTCTAACGTTCCGCTCGACAAACCAGCATCAAGCAATCCGGCAGAACTGGAAGTAGGCTCGTCCACGTCGGCGCCGCCCAGGTATGTCATCGAGCAGGCAAATCCCAACTCTGGAAATGTTGAGGCATAGGAAACTTCTGCCGTGTTGACCATTCGGAGATGATTCAGAGCTACCGTTTCAAACTCCTCTACTTCCGGCGGACGGCGATCGGGGTGCAAGCTGTCGAGGAAGGCGTCGTCACCTAGCGGAACGTGGAGATTGAGCGCGACATCGTCCAAGCACCAGATACCGCGCTCGATTTTCATTGTGAAAGTAGCAGCTGGCACAAAGGGCAAAGGCTCCGGCCTGCCGTTTCGATATAGACGCAGGGACAGTTGCAACTGGTCTTCAGACACAGGAGATTGCCAGCAGGTTCCCGAACTCCTTCGTCGGTCGCTTGGTCAACTTCCGACGCGCTCTCCCAGAAACTTCGCCAACGGCTCCCAGTAGTTGATCTTCCAACCGATAGAAAGATGGTCGCCTGCGCCCGACGGGAAGCCGGTGTGGTCGAAGATGAGCTTTGTGCCAGTTCCCGC
>Ga0209811_10000523_pt1 | contig 15542 bp, 9 predicted proteins | sample Coa_R1_6_FD_187161 | JGI IMG/M metagenome (GOLD analysis project Ga0209811, IMG submission 187161) | Surface soil microbial communities from Centralia Pennsylvania, which are recovering from an underground coalmine fire. - Coalmine... | ecosystem: Environmental > Terrestrial > Soil >...
GATCGATTGCCAGGACCCTGTCGTAGTACTCGAGCGCTTTCGCCTTGTTCCCCGCGTTCTGGTACGCCTGGCCGCACCAGATGAGCGACTGCTTGTTGGTCGGGTCGATGGCGATGGACTTCTCCAGATACGGGATCGCGCCCAACCAATCCTTCTTCTTCAGGTGATCAAAGCCGATCTGCTGATAGGCCGTCGCGGCGTTCTTGCTCGTGCTGTCCACGGCCACCACGGCCTTGAACTCGTCGAGCGCCGCCGCCGTGGAATCTGCGCCGCAGTTGGTCGGACAACCCGGGTACGCTTGCATCAGCGTCACGGCCAGCCAGAAGTGCCGCTCGCCCTTGGTCGGGGCGATCGTCGCCGCCTGGCGAAGGTCCGCTAGGGCCTCCGGGAACTGCTTCAACTCCTTGTGGCACAAGCCCCGGTAGTAGTAAGCCTCGTCGCTGTTGGGGTCAAGAGCGATCCGCCGCGTCAGGGTGCTGACGGCGGTCGGGTAATCCTTGGCCTTGTACTGGGTCTTGCCCATTTCCAGCAGCGCGAACTTGGCGTCGTTCGAGGTGGAATCCTTTTCCACCAGCGCGCGGTACATGGAGTCGGCGGCCGCATTGTTGCCCGAGATGGCCTGCACCTGGGCGAGCTTGAGCATGTCGGCCGAGGTCGGCTCGCCCTTCTGCACCGCCGCCAGCGCGCCGTTCCAGTCCTTGGCGTCCACGAGCGCGCGGAACATCACCGTGTACATTTCCTTCGACTTGTCGCCCAGGCTCTCCGCCTTCTTCATCGCCGCCAGCGCCGCGTCCTTCTCGCGCAGGTAGTAGAGGTCGCGGCCGAGGAGCGACCAGCCGCGCGCGTCGTTCGGCGCCAGCTGCGTGTACTTCTCCAGGTGTGGGCGGGCCTCGGCGTAGTAGCGCGGCTGGGCCTGGCCGGCGCGGTAGTAGATGTCCCCGAGCGCGAGCTGGGCGCCGGCGTAGTCCGGGTTCGCCTGTGCCACCCACTGGTACTGTGCGATGGCGTCGTCGTAGCGCTGGTCGAACGCGAGCGCGCGGCCGAGCGCGAAGCGCAGGTCGATGTCGGTGGAGTCGAGCGAGACGGCCTTCTCGTACGACGGGATCGCCAGCGATCCGATGCCGCGCTTCAAGTAGAAGTCGCCGAGCGCCTTGTTCGTGATCGGGTCGTCGGGAGCGGCCTCGCTCGCCTGGGTGAAGTAGATGCCGGCGTCGCGCAGCGAATCGCGGGTCATCTCCACGTTCCCCAGCGCCACGAGGAAGCGCGGCTTCCATTTGCCCCAGTTGAGTCCCGGCTGGAGCGCCGCCACCGCCTGGTCGTACTTCCTCAACTGGGTCAGGCAGTCCCCCAGCGCCAGCTGCGCGTCGGGATACTTGTGGTCCAGCTCGACCGCGCGCTGGAACTCGGGCAGCGCCGTGTTGCAGTCCTCGTTGCGCCGCGCGCACTCGCCCGCGCCCCAGTGCGCGAGCGCCAGGTTCGGGTCCATCTTCTGCGCGAGCTGGAACTGCTCCAGCGCCTTGTCGAAGTTGTGCCGGCGCAGCCACACCTGCCCCACCCCGGCTCGCCCCTCCGCGTAGCCCTGGGCGGCCGCCTTCTCGAACAGCTGGATGGACTGGTCGAGCTGGCCGGCGGTGAGCGCGGTGCGGCCGTCCTTGAGGTCGTCCGCGCGGGCGGTCGCCGCGGACAGGGAGGCGAGTACCGCGCAAGCGAGAACCGCGTGGCGCGCGGTCGGCGAGGTTCTGCGGGTTCGGGTGTTCATCATGGCCGGAGTGAGCGGCTCCTTTATCAGTGGCTGCCGAGCATGGGCGAGCGGTGGACGAAACGAAGCGGGACCGCGGTCGGCACGCGGCCGCTCTCGAGCACGAGCTGCTGGCCGGGCTGGCTCGCCACGTAGGTGACGAACCCGCCCGCGAGCCGGGGACCGTGGGTGCGGATATAGAGGTTGAAGAACAGCGTCAGAGGATACTGGCCGCTGTGCACGGCTTCCATATCGGGTTCGCGGTAGCCGAGCCCCTCCAGGGGCGCGATCGCCAGCGCGCGCACGCCGGGTGCGGCGGCGAGCGCCAGCGGCACCACCCCGATCGCACCCGGCGTGCGCGCGACGTGCACGGCCACGGCGGAGTCCGAAGCCTCGACCTCCGAGGGCGCCTTCATCTCCGCCCCGTCCATGACGCGCTGCGCGAACGCGCGCGCGAGGTCGGAGGCGAGCGGCGGCAGCACCGGCACGATGGCGGCGTCAGGACCGCCGAACGCCGACCAGCGGCGCGCCTCGCCGAGCCAGATCTTCCGCGCCTCGCCGACGGTGAGGTTGTGGACCGGGCTCGCCTCGGGCACGACCAGGCAGATCGCGTCCTGGGCGACGCGATGTCCCTCGAGCTCGATGCCCGCCTGTCTCGCCATGTTGCGCTCCTCGTCTTCCAACTCCCGGCCCGCCGCCGCCACGTCGGCGCGTCCGCCCAGCAGCGCCCCGAGCACCTGTCCCGAGGACTCCGGCGGCCGGAGCTCCAGCGCCGCCTGGGGATAGCTGGACCGGAACGCCGACGCTTCCATCAGTACCAGCGCCCGTGCGTCCGGCGAGGCGGCGACCGAGATACGCCCACTCGTCTCGGTGTCTTCCACGAGCGATCCGCCACTCCGGCGCGTGCATCCCGCGCTGCCGAGCGCGAACCCGATCAAAAGAGCGGCGGTCAGCAGCACGCCGACACCGGGGGCGCACACCGGCCGCGCGCGACCGGGGCCCCGGAAAACGAAGTGCGGGAAGCTTATCGAGGCGTGTCCGAACATGTCAATGGAAGGCTCTGGCCAGCCATTCCATCCATGGTGGCGGAGCGCGAGCCGGCGGACACTAGGAAGCTGTATGGGGAGTGTCAAGAATCCGGGGATTCCCACCGCATCGCCCGCGGCTACGGGGTGAGCCGGTAGAGCATGCGCGCGAACGCCGCGCTCTCGCGCACGTGCTCGAGCCCGGCGAGCCAGGCGAGCGTGCGCTCGACGCCGATGCCGAACCCCGAGTGCGGCACGCTGCCGTAGCGGCGCAGGTCCTTGTACCACTCGAACGCCGGCTGCGGCAGGCCGTGCTCGTCGATGCGCCGCGTCAGGAGATCGAGGCTCGACATGCGCTGGCCGCCGCCGATGATCTCGCCGTAGCCTTCGGGGGCGAGGCAGTCGCACGACAGCGACAGCCTCGGATCCGCCGGGTCGGGCTCCATGTAGAACGCCTTCACCGCGGCCGGGTAGTTCATCACGAACAGCGGCGAGTCGTGGCGGCTCGAGAGCTCGGTCTCGTCCGGGGCGCCGAAGTCGCTCCCCCACTCGAACCGCATGCCCTTCTCGTGCAGCAGCTTCACCGCGTCGTTGTAGTGCATGCGCGGGAACGGGGCCCTGACCCGCTCGAGCTTGGTGACGTCGCGCTCGATCACCTTCAACTCTTCGCGGCAGCGGTCGAGCACGCGGCCGATCGTCGCCATGAGCAGGCGCTCCTCGAGCGCGATCACGTCCTCGAGCGTGGCCCACGCCCACTCCGGCTCCATCATCCAGAACTCGATCAGGTGGCGGCGCGTCTTGCTCTTCTCCGCGCGGAACGCGGGCCCGAAGCAGTACACGCGTCCGAGCGCCATGGCGGCAGCTTCCATGTACAGCTGCCCGCTCTGCGAGAGATAGGCCTTGTCGTCGAAGTACTGGGTCTCGAACAGCGTGGTCGTGCCTTCACAAGCGCTCGGCGTGAAGATCGGCGCGTCGACGAGCGTGAACCCCTCGCTGTCCATGTGCTCGCGGAACGCGGCGATGATCTGCGCGCGGACGCGCAGGATGGCCTGCTGGCGCGGGGCGCGGAGCCAGAGATGGCGATGATCCATGAGGAAGTCGACGCCATGCTCCTTGGGCGTGATCGGGTACTCGGGGGCGAGCGACACCACCTCGAGACTCGTGAGCCCGAGCTCGACGCCGCCCACCTGCCGTGCGTCGGCTTTGACCGTGCCGCGCGCGATCACGGCCGACTCCTGGGTCAGCGCGCCGCTCGCCTCCCACTGCTCGGGCGAGAGGTCCTTGACGCCCGCCACGCACTGGATCAGGCCGCTGCCGTCGCGAAGCACCAGGAACTGCACCTTGCCGCTCGATCGCCGGTGGGTCACCCAACCCCGGATCTCGATGGACTCGCCCACGTGTGCGGGCGCCTCGTGGATGCGGATCCAGGGCGCGGTGCCAGTCTGTAAGGGGTTCATGCGGGGGCCTCGGGAGGGGGCGGAAGCGCCGGGAGAAGCGTCTCAAGTGACTGCGCGACAACGCCGATACCCCGGACGAACGCCCGGACCGTACGGAGCGAACACTCGGAGTGTCAAGAGAATGCGCGGGATGGACCGACCAGGGATGAAGGTCCGTGGGCACACGCGTGGGCGGTGGTTCCGGCGTGGGCTCACGGCGTTCCCCGCGCGGGCGTTGCAAGCGCTCGCGATGCTCGCGCTCACGGTTGCGCTCGCCATGCCGCGTCCCGCGCACGCGCAGGAGCCGCCGGGTGACGAGCCCGACACGCTGGAGGTCCCGAGCGCCGCCGTGGCCGACACGGTCGCGCACGCCGCGCGTCCCGCAGTGCACGCCCCCGTGATCCGCACCGCGCCCGTGACCGAGCCTCCGCCCGCGGTGGCGAAGGCGCCCGCCGTGCGCGCGACCCGCCTCGTCGAACCCGCCCCTGTGAGCCGCGGCGCGCCCTCCGACCTGCGCGACGTCAACGAGTGGGTGGCGTGGAAGAACGCGCAGCAGCTGGTCGCGCTCCCGATCGAGGCCCGGCTCTTCTATCGCCGCGGGCTCATCGCCCACCAGTCCGGCCAGATGCCGGAGGCGCTCGCGAACGTGCGCGGCGCGATCGACCTCGACCCGTCGTTCCTGGCGCCGCACCTGACTCTCGCCGGCTGGCTCGTGTTCAGCGACCCCGCGCAGACCCTGATCCACTGCGCGGTGATCGTGGACCGCATCCGGCGTGACTTCACCGTGCAGCTGGACGTGGTGGCGAACGTGCTCTCGCTCGGGCTCGAGGCGCTGTTCGTGGGTCTGCTCGCCGCCGGGCTCATCATCGTGGTGCTGCGTCGCGAGCTGCTCGCCCACGGCCTCTTCGAGCACCTGTCCACGGTCATCTCCCCCGCCACCGCGCGCTGGTGGGTGCCGGTGATCCTGGCGCTGCCGTTCCTGGGCGGCGTCGGCCTCACCCTGCCCGTGCTCGGGCTCCTCGCCTTCCTCGTCCCGCACCTGAGATTGCGCGAGCGCGTGCTGTTCGGCCTGCTCGGGCTCGCCGCGGTGACGGCACCGTTCGCGCTCGCCGCGCTCGACCGCTTCACGCTGGCGCTGCGCACGAACGCGCCGCCGTTCTACGAGACGCCGCTCATCGAGCACGCGTCGTGGGCTGCGGTCACCCAGTCGCGGCTCGAGGCCTGCGCGCAGCGCGACCCCGAGAACGGCTTCGCCCAGTTCGCGCTCGCCTGGCATGCTCGCCAGGGCGGGCAGCTGGAGGCGGCGGAGCGCGCCTACCGCGCCGCGCTCATCGCCTGGCCCGAGCACCCGGCGGTGCTCACCGACCTCGGCAACGTGCTCGCCATGCGCGGCCACTCCGACGAGGCGCTCGTGCTCTACCGGCGCGCCACGCAGCGCGATCCGGCTAACGCGGCCGCCCACTTCAACGCCTCGCAGCTGCTGACGCGGCGCTTCGACTACGCCGGGGCTGGCGAGGAGCTGCGCCAGGCCTCGGCGATCGACTTCGACCTGGTGAAGCAGTACCAGTCGCGCGCGGGCGCGATCGGCATGCTGCCGCTGGTCGACGAGTGGCCGTCGCCGTCCACGTTCTGGAGCGCGCTGTCCCACGCCGCGACGCCGCGCGGGCCGCAGCCGCTGCCGCTGCTGCTGCGCGGGCGCATCGAGGCCGCCGGCTGGCCGTTCAGCCTCGCGGCGCTGGCGTTCATGGCCGCGGGCTGGTTCGGCGGGCACTGGCAGCACCGGCGGCTGCCGCTCCGCATCTGCAGCAACTGCGGCGTGGTCGTGTGTCGGCGCTGCGCGCGGCGGCGCCGCGAAGCGGCGTTGTGTCCCGAGTGCGATCGCGTCAGCGGTGGCGGCGAGACCCAGGAGTTCTCGCGCGTGCTGCTGCTGCAGCACCGCGCGCGGCGGCGCGACAGCGAGCGCTACGTGCGCACCGGCCTCGCGGCGCTCATCCCGGGCTACGGGCTGCTCGCGCTCCACCGTGTCGCGGGCCCGGTGGCGATGCTCTCGATCACCTGGCTCCTGGTGCGGATCGGGTTCAGCGCCGTGCTCCCGTTCGCGGTGACGCCGCGGCTCACGATCCCCGGCTCGGAGCTGCCGCACGTGTTCGTGATGCTGGCGCTCGCGGGCGTCTATGCGTGGTCGCTCGGCGCCTACGCGCTGGTCATGACCGTCGAACGTCACCGCGAGTCGCAGCTCGATGCCGCCACCCACGGCCGGCTCGCCCAGGCCAGTCGCCGCCAGTCGTCGATGGCGGCCTAAAGGAGACTCCATGGCGCTCCAGGGGAACCTGCACGACTTCTCGGCGATGGAGATCCTCCAGCTCCTCGGCTCGCAGAAGAAGTCCGGCTGCCTGGTGCTGGAGTGGAACACCGAGCGCTCGCTGGTGTGGGTGACCGACGGCCGCATCGTCTCGACGCGGGCACACGGCCTCAGCAAGGACGACCCGCTCGCGGCGTTTCTGTTGCAGACGCACCGCCTCTCGGACGAGCAATTCCGCGGCCTGATCACGATCCAGCGCGAGTCCGGGCGCGACCTCGAGGACCTGCTCACGAACGGCCGCTACGTCGAGGCCGACGAGCTGGCGGGGCTGATCGAGCGCCAGGTCCTGAACGACCTCACGCGGCTCGTACGCTGGGAGAACGGCACCTACCGCTTCGACCCCAACGTCAAGTGGCCGGGCGCGCCGCTCGTCACGCTGAGCATGGAAGGCGCGATGATGGAGGCCGCGCGCCGCGTCGACGAGCAGAAGCACTTCGTCTCCGTGTTCCGCGACCCACACCAGCTGCTCGGCGTGCACGACCTGCCCGACCCGAACGAGCCGCTGTCCGACGAGGAGCGCGAGATCTTCGGCATCGTCGACGGCCAGCACACCTTGGCGGAGGTGGTGCAGGCGGCGCCGCTGTGCGAGTACGAGGCGTACGAGTCGCTGCACCGCATGCTGCAGGCGCACTGGATCGAGTTCGTGGGCCGGCGCGACCCGGGTGTCATCCGCCCCACCCCGGTGGCCCCGCCCCCGCGCCCCGATCGCCAGGGCCCGCGCTGGGTGAACGAGTTGATCGTCGCCGGCGTGATGCTGCTCGCCATCGTCTGCGTGCGCTTCGTCGCCGCCCGTGTGCGCGTGGTGCACGCGTTCGACCCCGCGTCCGACGTGTACGCGGCCAGCGATGCCCGCGACCTGCGCTTCGCGGTCGAGCTCTACGCGCGCGAGCGCGGATCGCTGCCGCGGCGCCTCGAGGACCTGGTCGAGGACCGCTGGCTCTCCGAGGCCCAGCTGCACGTGCCCGGCTACGTCGTCCAGTACCGGCTGGTGGACGGCGGCCAGGACTTCGTGCTGGAGCTGTCGCGGGACCACTGAGCGGCACCGGAGGGCGCCGCGCTCACGGCGCCTCGACGCGGTCCAGGAACCAGCGCGTGGCGGCTGCGACGTCGTCGAGCACGGCGTCCGCGGGCGGGCGGTCAGCGTCCTTGGCCTCCTCCTCGGCGCCGTAGCCCGTACGCACGAGCACGCCGGCCGCGCCCACGCCGTGGCCGGCGTCGACGTCGATCCAGCGATCGCCCGCCATGGCGGAATGGCGGAGCGAGATCCGCAGGTCGTCGGCCGCCTCGCGCAGCAACCGGCCCTGCGGCTTGCGGCAATCGCAGCCCGCATCGGGCGCGTGCGGGCAGACGCGCACGGTATCCAGCTCCACACCCTGGGCGCGCAGCAGCCCGCGCATCCGTGCCATCACCTCCCACATGCGTGCCTCGGTGAAGTAGCCGCGCCCCACACCCGCCTGGTTGGTGATCACCGCCACCGGGTGGCCGGCCGTTCGCACCTGGCGAAGCGCGGCCGCCACACCAGGAAGTAACTCGACATCGTTGGGATCGGACAAGTACTCGCGCTCGCGGATCAGCGTGCCGTCCCGGTCCACGAACAGCGCCGCGCGGTCCGGACCCGCGGTGCGGCGCGCCAGGGCACGCTCGCAGGCACGCTCGAGCACCGCGGTGTCGGCGAGCGTGCTCGGCGGCGCATCCGGGTCCGCCTGCGCCGCGGGCCAGAGGGCGAGACGCTCCTGCTCGCTCGCGGGCGTGTGGCTCGAGAATTCCTCGCTCGCGGAGTCCTCGATCAGCCCGTGGCCCGCCATGAGCGACCACGCCCAGTGGTCGGGCGCACGCCAGCGGGCGTACGTCGCAGGCTCGAGCGCGAGCACGAGCGCGCGCACGCGCAGCCGGGCGGCCCACCACGCCGCGGGGAATGCGCGCGCCCCTCCGAGCATCACGTCGGCCTCGGCGCCGGCGCCGGCGCGCTCGAGGGTCGCGAGCGCCGAGCCGTTCGGCACGCGGCCGGCGGCAAGCACGGCATGGCCACGCGCGGCGAGCCCGAGTGTGCCGCGCTCCATCCGGCTCCCGGGTACTACGCCTGCCGCAAACACGCCGAGCCTCACCCGGCCTCCGCCAAGAGCTCATCGGCGTGCCGCATCACCCACGGCACGCGCACCGCGTCCAGGCAGCGCGTGCCGATGACGCAGCGCCGGCGCCAGCACGGCGAGCACACGGGTGCGCGGTGGAGCACGCGCACGTGCGGGCCCCTCGCCGCCGTCCAGCCGCTGGCCGCGGACCCGTAGATCTGGATCGTCGGCGCCCCGGTCGCCGCGGCCACGTGCGCGAGCCCGGAGTCGTTGCAGAGGGCGAGGCGCGCGCCCGCGGCCACGGCCACGAGCGCCGGCAGCGTGGTCTCGCCCGCGATCGAAGCCGCACCTCCTCCCACGCCCGCGGCCACCGCAGCGCACGACTCGCGCTCGGCTGCGGTCCCACACACGAGCACCCTCAACCCGCGCTCGCGCAGCTCGCGGCCCGCGGCGATGAAACGATCCGCGAACCACTCGCGGGCGGGACCGAACGCGCTCCTCGGTCCGAGCAGCGCATAGCGCTCGCCGGGCCCGACGCCCGCGCCGGCGAGCACACGCGCTGCCGCCTCGGCGCCGGACGCGCCGGGCGCGAGCTTCGGCACCGGCACCTCCGCGAGGCCGTGGTGCGCGCCCAGGTCCAGGAACTCGTCCGCCAGGTGGCGCTCGCCGCGCGGAGCGCGCGCCAGCGACAGCGTGAGCAGCGCGTCGCGCCACTCGCCGCGGTAGCCGACGCGATCGCGGGCGCCGGAGGCCCAGGCGAGCCACGCGCTCGAGAAAGATGCCGGCAGCACCAGGGCCAGGTCGGGCTGCCACGCGCGCGCGCGCCGCGTCGACTCGGCGCGCACCGCGCCCACGCGCGACCACGGCAGGAACTCGTCCACGACCCGCTCGTCCACGAGCGGCGCGCACGGCCCCTCGGGGCCCACGCCGAGCACGCGCGCCCCCCGCCAGCCCGCACGCACGGCGTGGAGCAGCGGTCGCGCCATGATGCAGTCGCCGAGCCAGTTCGGCAGCCGCACCAGCACCCTCGCAGGTGCCACGGTCGTGCGTCTCAGTACGAGCGCGCGAACAGCGCCACGCGATGCCCCGGCCGCTCGAGCGAGCCGAACCTCGACAGGTCGAACGGCACGCAGCGGAGCGTCGCTCCGGTCTTCTCCTTGACCTCGGCCTCGTAGCTCGCGGAACCGTCCCACGGCGCCGCCACGAAACCGCGGCGGTCGGCCTCGAAGTGCGCGATCACTTCCGCCTTCGAACCGGCGAGCGTGGTGTTCTGCGACCGGAACTCCTCAGCCTGCTGGAACAGCGAGGCCTGGATGTCGGCGAGCAGCGCGGGCAGGCGCGTGGCCAGTGCCGCGAGCGGCACGCTCTCCTTGGCGCGCGTGTCGCGGCGCACGGTCATCACCGCCTGGCTCGCGACGTCCTTGGGCCCGACCTCGAGCCGCAGCGGCACGCCGCGCATCTCGTACTCGTTGTACTTCCAGCCCGGCGAGTACTGGTCGCGATCGTCGATCTTCAGCCGCACCACGTCCCCGACCATCTGCTTCACGCGATCGACGAACGCGCGTACGGCGGCCTTGTCTTCGTCCTTGCGCCAGATCGGCACCACGACCGCCTGGACCGGCGCCACGTTCGGCGGCAGGCGCAGGCCCTGGTCGTCGCCGTGCACCATGATCAGCGCGCCGATCATTCGCGTCGTCATGCCCCAGGACGTCTGCCACACGTGCTGGCGCTTCCCCTGCTCATCCTGGTACGTGATGTCGAAGACCTTGGCGAAGTGCTGGCCGAGGTGGTGCGACGTGCCGCACTGGAGCGCCTTCCCGTCGCGCATCAGCCCTTCCACGGTGTACGTCTCGTCGGCGCCCGCAAAGCGCTCGGCGTCGCTCTTCTTGCCCGCGTACACCGGGATCGCCAGCTCGGTCTCGATGAACTCCCGGTAGACCTCGAGCATGCGCAGCACTTCTTCCCGCGCCTCGGGCTCGGTGGCGTGGGCGGTGTGGCCCTCCTGCCACAGGAACTCGGAGGTGCGCAGGAACGGCCGCGTCACCTTCTCCCAGCGCATGACGTTGCACCACTGGTTCAGGAGCACGGGCAGGTCGCGGTAGCTCTCGATCCAGCGCGAATAGAGGTGGCCGATGATGGCCTCGCTCGTGGGCCGGATGGCGTAGCGCTCCTCGAGCTTCTCGCGGCCCCCTTCGGTGACCCAGGCGCACTCGGGCGCGAAGCCCTCGACGTGGTCGGCCTCGAGCTGGAGCAGCGACTCGGGGATCAGCAGCGGGAAGTAGGCGTTCTCGTGACCGGTGGCCTTGATGCGCCGGTCGAGCAGCCGCTGCATGTGCTCCCAGATGCCGTAGCCGTAGGGCCGGATGACCATGGAGCCGCGCACGGGCGTGTAGTCGGCGAGCTGGGCCTTCCTCACGACCTCGAGATACCAGCGCGAGAAGTCGTCCGCCTGGTCGGTCAGGTCCTCGACGAATTGCTTCTTCTCCTGCGTATCGCTCAAGACGTCCCTCTCCTCTTCCCTGCATCAGCGGAAGGCAACGAGTGGCCGAGCAGTCTATCCATGCGGCGCTCGACCCTCAACCTGCGCCGCGAGAGCCGCGGCAGAGGGTCAGCGGAGAACTACGAAACGTAGCGTCGCTGAGTGGTCGGACGACGTGGTGGCGCGGAGGAAGTAGATGCCCGGCTCGAGCGTGTTCGTGTCCCAGCGGTAGATGCGTTCGCCGCTCGGGACGGAGCCGTTCGCGAGCAGGAGGCGCTGGCGGCCACGGATGTCGTAGACCCCCATGCGCATCGCCGTCGCCTCCTTCTGCATCACGTGCACCTCCGCGCGGCGCCCCGCGTCCACGAACTGGCTCAGCTGGAGGAACACGTCCGCGTCCTTCGGCGCATGATCCGTGAACGTGCTCACGTCGATCTGGGCGATCGCGGTGCGGCCCTCGCGGTCGGTGAGCTTCGCCGTGAGCCGGAACGGGTCGGTCGCCGCGAACGTGTAGCTCATGGCGGTTCCGATCAACGAGTCCGGTTTGCCCGGCACCAGCCACTGACGGGTGACGAACAACCCATACGGCACCGCGGCCACCGCGCGGAGGCTCCAGGTGCCGGTCGTGCCCTTCGCCACCCGCGGCGGCCCATCGAACACCAGCGACGGCGTGACCACGCTCACGAACACGAGCGCCGAGGCGGAGTCGCCGAACGCGGACTCCACGTTCAGCTGCAGCTCGCTGTCGCCCAGGAACGACGTGCTCAACGAGTCGCTGTCTCCGAGGTCGCGCCACGGCCCGCACGGCACGCCCCGGCAGCGACCACGCACCCGCCAGTGGTAGAGCCCCGGCGTGCCGCCGCAGCAGTTGAGCGCGCGATACTCCGCCGCCTGGCCCGGCGGCAGCTGGGTCGGCCCGGTGATCGAGGCCGTGACCGCGCCGCGGATGCCGCGCCGGCGGAGCACCTCGCCGATCGCGCGCCAGTTGGCGGCGCCGTGGTGGTCGCGGTCGGCGAAGAACAGCGCGTTCGCGAACTGGGCCCAGGTCGGCACCGTGGGCAGGTAGGCGAGCGATTCGAGCACCAGCGAATCGCACGTGCTCCCCAGGCGCAGGCGCAGGTCCCAGAGCGCCGAGGACAGGATCATGCTGTTCCCCCACGAGCTCGATGCCCCGCCGCCGCCGAACGCCACCTGGTCGTAGTGCCCGTAGTCCCATGGGGGCGCCGGCTGGTCCAGCCGGGTGACGCCGTTGGGGAACACGAGGTAGAGCCACTCGCCGATCACGGGATCCCCAGTGAACGCGGCGGCGAAGTAGTCGGCGAGCCCCTCGTGGAGCGCGCTCGCCTCGCGGTGGGGCCCACCGGGCTCGACGCCGAAGCCGTAGAGCACGGCGTGGCCCAGCTCGTGGTAGACGACGTCGTGGCACAGCGATGTCTCGCGGGTGAAGCCGGCGATCGGGCGGCCGAAGGTGACGAAGTTGCCGGCCGTGCGCGCAACCTCGGGATCCAGCGCGAAATGCAGGCGCACGACCAGCGAATCCGGCGGCCCCGGGTAGCCCAGCGGGGCGAGGAAGTCGTGAAAAAAGTGGTCCACGTGCCAGTAGAGGTTCACCTGGTCGAAGCCGGCGTCCCCGGGGTTCAGGCGGTAGTCGTCGGGCGGCACCGGGACCACGGGCGGCGCGAGCGCGTCGTCGATGCCATAGCCGTTCGCCCGCAGCGGCGGCCCAGGGAGCAGGCGCAGGAGCTCGCGCTCCTCGAGCGGCTGCCGCGGGTCGGTCGGATAGACCCGGCCCACGGCGTGCGAGATCCCGGCATCCGCGTCGAGCACCTCGCCGCTCACGGCATCGATCCGCGTCCTCAAGGGCTCGCCGTCCGAGCGATGCTGGCTCACCTCCCACTCGAGGTGATCGCCGTCCGCTCGGCGCTCGACGACGAGCGTCGCCGCTCCGGGCGCCGCCGCCGACCCGAGCCCCGCCGCGGCTGCCGCGCGCTCGATCGCATTCGCGGGGGCGATACGCGGCACGAGCGGTGCGTCGAGGTCACGCTCGAACCCGGTGATGAGCGAGGTGAGCTGGCCATCGGCGGTCACGATCGCGCGCGCGTCCGCCCCCGCGACCGGAAGGCCGTGCCAGAACTGGCGCACCAGCACGCGGGCGCCCCCTGCCTTCAGTGGCTCCTCGCGCTCGAGGCGCAACTCGTCGACGCCGTCCGCGAGGCCGAACGTGCCGAGGCGCGCGCTCATCCACGCTCTCACCGCCTCGCCTCGGTGCGCGGGCGAGCCGGCCAGTGGGACCGGGGTGAAGACGGCCGCGGGCTGCCCGCGGACGACCGAGGCAGCGAGCAAGCTGAAACAGGCGGCGAGGATCAGCAGACGAGGACGGGTCATGAGCGTTCCGCTTCCCCGGTCGGTCGATGCATGTTCGCGCGCCGGGCGGGCGGCTGTCCAGCCCTCAAACAGCGACATTCGCGCATGGGCCGCTACCCGGACGCGGGTGAGCTTCCCATCCGCGCCCTGACCAGGTCGTAGACCTCGCCCGGTTCCACCGTCGTCATGCAGCGGAAGTGGCCCTTGGGACAGCTCTCGCGGCCGTGGACCGTGCATGGCTGGCAGGGGAGGTCGCGGCAGACGACGGCATGGCCCTCCCCGACCGGCCCGAACCCCAGCACCGGCGACGTGCTCCCGAACAACGCCACGACGCGGGTGCCGCGCGCGGCGGCGACGTGCATCAGGCCCGAGTCGTGGGTGACCGCCACCAAGGCGCGCCCCAGCAACGCCGCCACGCGCTCCAGCGGCTCGGTGAACCAGCGCGCGCGCGGGTCCGCGGCGATGCGCGCCGCGAGCGCTGGGCTCCCGCGCTGCTCGGCAGGCGTGCTGAGCACGATGCGGGCGAGCCCGGCATCGGCCAGGCGCTCGTCGAGCGCGCACCAGCGCTCCTCGGGCCAGCGCTTGGTCGCATGGCGCGCGCCGGGGCAGAGCGCGATCACCGTGGCGCCGTTGGCCAGCGCGGCGAGCGTCGCGGCCGCCCAGTCCTCCGCAGCTGCCGGCACGGTCACGCGCGGCGGGCCGCTCGGAACGACGCCGATCGGGGCCACGGCCTCCGCATAGCGAGCGGTGACGTGCGGCAGCGGACGCGGACGCGTCCAGCGCGCACGCACCCAGCGCTCGCGCTCGAGCCGGCGTTGCTTTAGAGAAAGCACCAGGTGCGGCTGCCGGAACGTGAGCACGCGCGTGCGCAGGTTCGCGTGCAGGTCCACGATCAGGTCACAGTCCTCGAGCTCGGCGCTCATCGACACCAGGTCCTCGATCCGGCTCGCGTCGCGCTCGAGCATGCGCACGTGCGCGATCGCCGGGTCGTGGCGGACGACCCCGGCGTACTCCTCCTTCACCCAGAAGTGGAGCGTGGCGGCGGGCCAGGCGCGGGCGAGCGCGTGCACCACGGGCAGCGTCAGCACCACGTCGCCGAGCGACGACAACCGCAGCACGGCGATGTTCCGGAAGCCCCCGTCGGGGACGACGATCTTCCCCATCAGTCGCGGAACTGGAGCTCGTGGAGCCGGCGATAGGGCCCGGGCTCGGCCAGCAGCTCCGCGTGCCGGCCCTGCTGGACGATGCGGCCCCCGTCGTAGACGAAAATACGATCGGCGTGCTGCACGGTGCTGAGCCTATGCGCGATCACGAGTACGGTACGCTCGCGCATCAGCCGCTCGAGCGCGTCCTGCACCAGGCGCTCGCTCTCGGTGTCGAGCGCCGACGTGGCCTCGTCCAGGAGCAGGATCGGCGGGTTCCGGAGCAGCGCGCGCGCGATCGCCAGCCGCTGCCGTTCGCCGCCCGAGAGCAGCACGCCGCGGTCGCCGACCAGCGTCTCGTAGCCCTGCGGCAGGCGGGAGACGAAGTCGTGCGCGTGCGCGGCGCGCGCCGCGGCTTCCACCTGCGCCTGCGGCACGCCGTCCATGCCGAAGGCGATGTTCGCGCGCACGCTGTCGTGGAACAGGAAGGTCTCCTGCGAGACCACGCCCAGCTGGCCGCGCACCGACGCCAGCGTCGCCTGCCTCAGGTCGACGCCGTCGATCGTCACCCGGCCCGCGGTGGGATCGTGGAAGCGGCTGAGGAGGTCGAGCGTGGTGCTCTTGCCGCCGCCGCTCGCACCCACGAGCGCCACCACCTCGCCACGCCGCACCTCGAAGTCGAGGTCGTGCAGCACCGGGGTGCCCGGCCGGTAGGCGAACGTCACCTGCTCGTAGCGGATGCGGTCGTGGAACGCGGGCAACGCGCGCGCGCCCTCGATGTTCCCGGCGGCGGCGAACCCCGCGTCGAGCGCGGCGAGGTTGGCGTTGAACGCTTCATCGCTGCGCTTCCACGAGGCGCGCAGCGCCGCCTGCAGCGCCTCGCGCGGAATGCCGGTGAGCGCGCCCGCGAGCCCGAGCGCCACCATG